>Ga0206976_1052_pt1 | contig 38904 bp, 36 predicted proteins | sample Alteio_BWOrgHeat_82_FD_152926 | JGI IMG/M metagenome (GOLD analysis project Ga0206976, IMG submission 152926) | Enriched cells from forest soil in Barre Woods Harvard Forest LTER site, Petersham, Massachusetts, United States -... | ecosystem: Environmental > Terrestrial > Soil > Temperate forest >... | reverse complement strand
CATTGGATAAGTCATTAAACTCTTCTGGGGTAGTAATTAAGATAAGTGGAGGAACGAGTTCATCGATCTTGGTGAACTTTGGAAAATTTTCTTTTACTACACGATATGAAAACCCGCGTGCTGCCGCGGTATCTTCCTGAAAAAGGTAAAGCCCTTCTTTTCTTGGAAGGAATTTGTTGCCACTCGCAACATGAAAGACGGAATCATGGAAAAAGAACCTTTCGTTGCGCCCTTCTTTTTCAGCGAATGGTGGAAGAGCAGGCGGGAAGACCGTATTGTAATAAGAAACGATGAGTGGTTTGCCATCTGCACTGCGGGCCACATATTCCTTGTTTCTGCTTAAATGATTTTCTGTAATTACACCATCGCCGGTTTCAATCCATCCGTCTACGGGGTAGATCGATTCGATTTGTTTAAAATATGTCCAGATTTTTTTGCTGTCGTTGTTGATTACATGAGCGACCAAAAGCCAGGGCTTATCGGGGATATCAAAGGAAAAGAAGCCACGTTTATCGTTTCCGCTCATTGAAAGAACGGAATCCTTTTCTATTATCTGGCTGCTTTCGCGTTCCACATAAGATTCTCTTCTCTCCCATGCAATTGAATACTTTTCGGGGCTTCCCTGCCGTGTCACAAGTGCATAACGCAACAAAATTTTGTTGGCTGCCCGAACTGGGCGCAGTTGAAGATCTACTTCATTTTGCGGATTATACCAATAGTTAAAATTGCTTGCAGCAATCGACTGCCCAAAAGCAAGCTTCGAAATAACCAATAGCAGTAAAAGGAATATTGATTGTCTCATATTTCTCCGGTTCACGTTTATTTCAAACGTTAAATCTAGTGAATTGAGTTATTTTTGCCCCACAAAATTTTACAATGGCTGTTTATACTACCGAGATTGCCTCCGAAACAATCACGTCAGACAACCCAATTCACCAGCGTTTGCTGAGAGCATATGTGCTGGCAGCGGATCAGGTGCGAGGGCATTTGCTTGAGGTAGGCTGTGGCGAAGGCCGGGGCATTAACCTGTTGATGCCTAAAGTTGAAAAGTATTCGGCTATCGATAAGATTTCTTCTGTTGTAGAAGGTTTAAAAAAGGCATTCCCTACCGGGGATTTTATAAGTGGAAATATTCCACCACTGCCTTATGATGATAATTCATTTGATCGTGTTGTAAGTTTTCAGGTGATCGAGCATATAGCCGATGACCATCGTTTCTTAAGAGAAATAAGCAGGGTTTTGAAACCGGGAGGATTTGCGCTGTTAACTACACCAAATCGTCCCATGTCGCTTTCGCGTAATCCGTGGCACGAACGGGAGTATACAGCCGAGGAACTCACCTCGTTAGCGCGGAAATATTTTGGCTCAGCTGAAATGAAAGGCATCACCGGCAATGAAAAGGTGATGCAATATTATGACCGCAATAAAAAATCGGTTGATAAAATGATGCGCTGGGATATTTTGGATTTGCAGCACAAACTTCCGGCATCGGTGCTTCGCGTTCCTTACGAAATAATGAATCGACTCAACCGAAATAAACTGCAGGAAGCTGCCGATGATCTGGTTGCGAGTATTCGTCAGGAGGATTACCTGCTAACTAATGATGCAGCAAAAGCGCTTGATCTGTTTTTGATAGCAAAAAAGTAGCTGCAAGCTATGAACTTGCAGCCTGATATTTAGTAATCGCTGCGTTGACCGCCATCATTGATCTGAAGACTGGTCAATAATTTAGTATATGCATCCTCGTACTTTTTAGCCAGTTCGTTTTCTCCATTTTCATAGAGCGCGCGCTGCAAAATATTAAGCACAACTAAATTATTTCTTAAGTCATTAGATAATCCGCCACCTTCATGAGCAAGATAAGTGGCCATTTCAATCGCACGATCGCCCAGCGTTTTTGAAACCTCTATAGCTTTCGCTTTTTCCCCGACTTTGAAGAGGAGGTTAACTGTCTCGGCAGCTGTGAAGTCATAATTCACAACATTGTCGGGCATTTTGGTCAACGAAAACAGAATCAATTTTTTAGCATTTTCGATCTCTCCCTTATCGATCAGTGCCTGGGCCACTGTATTAATTGAGCTTCGGTGGTTGAGAACGAACCCTTTATAGTCGTCATTATAGTAAACACTTGGGTCGTCCAATCCGCGATAGCGAAATTTATTCATCATCACGTCCAAGCTTTTATCAGTGTCTACAAGATAATCACGGTCTTTGCGAGGGTTGCGTACAGGCAAAATGCGATATGCGTTTCCAACTTGTATCGCGTACGGGCTTAGGTCAATATTGACTTGTGAAAGTGACGTGTTGTTAAGATAAATAGGTCGCTGCCAATTGCATGACACGAGAAAATCGAGCATAGCCAAATCCTTCTTCTCCAAGCCGCCGTGCAATACCTTGATCTTCATTTCGTCCACTACCAAACTGTCCATTCCTTTTGGAATAATGCCCATTGCAAGGATGGCTTTCTTATCAACAGGGATAGTGATGATACGGCTCGGCACAATGTTGCGCTCGCCGTCATTCAGTTGTGGATATCTCTTGGCAAGTAATTCGAGGTATTCTTTTGCATCGATGCTTTTCAATTTCAAGTCAGCAAATGGCAAGTAATCGTTAAGTCCTCCCTGCTGATACTCCTTTAAAGGCAAGGTGTATTTGAGTGGCTCAGACTGGTAAGCTTTGCGTGCACTCTGTTCAATATACCAGTCTGTATTGTAGTAGCTCAACACCAGCACGCGCATGTCGTTTCGAATGGCTTCAGTTTCCTGAGCATACCATAAGGGGAAAGTGTCGTTATCGCCACCGGTATAAAGCACTCCGTTAGGATCGCATGATTCCAAATAATTGGACGCAGAGTCTACCGAGAAAAAGCGGTTGCTGCGGTTATGGTCGTCCCATCCGTCTTTGGCCATTAGTACCGGAGCACTAAGTCCGATCAGTGTTGCAGCAATAGTTGCGACCCTGGCATTTTTAATAAACCTTCCAAAAAATTCAGCCATCCCGATCACAGCGAGTCCAATCCAAAATGCAAAAGCATAGTATGAGCCAGCGTAAATGTAGTCGCGTTCGCGTGGCTCGGTAGGCGGAGAATTCAGATAGACGACAATGGCTACACCTGTCATTACAAAAAGCAAAGCGACAACCGAGAAGTTTTTTGTGTCTTTAGTAAACTGATAAAACATTCCGATGAGCCCAAGGATGAAGGGAATCATGAAGAAGTTATTTCTACCTCTGTTTTCGGCGAGGGTTGATGGCAATTTTTTGAACCATTCGCTTGGCCTCAGCCAGCCAGCTCCCTGTTCGTCACTTTCGCGGCCTGCAAAATTCCACATGAAGTAACGCATGTACATGTGCCCGATTTGCCGGCGAAACATATAATCAAATTTATCCTGTGCGAAAGTGGGCTTTTGTCCTGGTGCGAGGCCCATAAGGCTGCGGTAGGTCTCGGCATGGTCAGCATTCCATGCGCGGGGAAGTAAGGTAGATTCTCCGGGCTCATATTCATATTCAAATTTACGCTCACTTGGCTCGTACCGGTCTTTACCTTTCACATAAGATGCCTCTCCATACTTTACACCAATAGGTTTGGCCGTGAAATAAGGCCCAAACAACAACGGACGGCTGCCATACTGCTCACGTTTCAAATACCTCACAAAACTCATTACATCCTTCGGTGAGTTTTCATCGATAAGCGTGTTGTAGTTAGAACGAATTACGACAGTAGAATAAGATCCATAACCAATCAAAATAAAACTAGTAGCCAGCAGGAAGGTGTTCCATACAGGCTTATTATGTTTTTGAGTGAAATATAGACCATAGATCAATGCACCGATAACAAGCAGAGAAAAGACGAGTGCTCCGGAGCCGAAGAACATTCCCAGCGTGTTTACAAAAAACAATTCGAAATGTCCTGCCAGCGTTGGTAATCCAGGTACAATAAAGTCATTGATGAATAAAACGATTCCGCTGCTCAAAGCAAGGGTGGCAATTACACCCCAGGTGGTAGTTTTGAATTTTTTGAAATAATAAATCAGACCGAGAGCTGGAAGCGTAACGAGGTTGAGCATGTGAACGCCAATGGAAAGGCCAATCATGTAAGCCACCAATAGCAGCCAGCGGTTGGCCTTGCTTTCGTCTTCAATAACATCCCACTTCAAAACTCCCCAAACTACAAAGGCGGTGAAGAATGACGACATGCCGTAAACCTCTGCTTCCACTGCAGAGAACCAGAACGAATCTGAGAAAGTATACGCCAGAGCCCCCACAAGGCCGGCGCCCATAAGTGTCCAAACCTGACCGGGAGCGATGTCGGTGTCTTTCTTGAGGCCCATCAGTTTGCGGCCAAAAAGAGTGATGGACCAGAACAAAAACAAGATCGTGAACGCGCTTGCCAGCACGCTCATGAAATTAATCCAATAGGCAACCTTAGTTACATCGCCTAACGCGAGGAACGAGAATGCCCTACCCATCAGCAAAAAGAGTGGGGCGCCTGGCGGGTGGGGCACTTGCAGCTTGTACGATACCGCAATAAACTCGCCGCAATCCCAATAGCTGGCGGTTTCTTCCATGGTTAAAAAATACGTCAGCAACGCTATGGCAAACACTGCCCATCCGAAGATATTATTGGCTTTTTGAAAGTTCATGATTGAATTAAATGAGGGGCGAAAATAAGAAAATTAAATGTGTTGAAAATGCCATCGTGTTTACCCGAAGGCGTATTTTCGGGTTATGTACCGCGTGCCATTTCTTTCGCTTGAGCGTCAGCATCAGTCAATAGAGCGTAAATTGAAGGGAGCAATTCTTAAAACGATACAAAGTGGCCGGTTTGTGTCGGGTGATGAGGTAAATTCCTTCGAAGACGAATTTGCCGCTTATCAAAAAACGAGATATTGTGCAGCGGTTGGCAATGGTCACGATGCTATTTTGATTTCGCTCAAAGCATTGGGTATCGGGCGTGGAGATGAGGTGATTGTGCCTTCACATACTTGTCAGGCTACCTGGCTAGCAGTACTAAATGCCGGGGCCAAACCTGTTCCAGCCGAAGTTGATCCAATGACTTACAATATCGATCCGTTGCAGATTGAAAATGTCATCACCCCAAGGACAAGAGCTATTGTACCGGTTCATTTATATGGTCATCCCTGCGTTATGGACAGGATCATTGCCATTGCGAAGAAGGATAATTTGTTTGTAGCAGAGGACAATGCTCAGGCACAGGGCGCAACTTTCAAAAATAAAATGACAGGTAGCTGGGGACATTGCAACGCGACCAGTTTTTATCCAACGAAAAACCTTGGAGCTTTGGGAGATGGCGGCGCGATTGTGACCAATGATAAAAGGGCTTATCAATTTGCCAGAGCCTTCCGCAACTATGGATCAGAAAAACGGGATGAACACGTTATCGCGGGAGTTAATTCGCGACTTGACGAATTGCAGGCAGCAGTGTTGCGTATAAAATTGAGGAAACTGGAAGAGTGGAATCGTAAGCGGAGGCAAAACGCGACCAGTTATCTCAGGGAGTTGTATAACGTTGAGGATATTCAATTACCACCGGGAGAAAGCGAAGTTGTCAGGCCGGTCTTTCATTTATTCGTTATTCAGACAACTCACCGGGCCAAGCTCAAGAAATTTTTGGAAAAGAAAGGCATTGAGACGGCCATTCATTATCCGGTTGCGGTTCATTTGCAAAAAGCCTTTGGTCATCTTGGTTATAAGAAAGGGAGCTTGCCGATTGCGGAGAAACTAAGTAACGAAGTGTTGAGTTTACCTATATGGCCAGGTTTGAAAAAGGAGGAAATTGAAAAAGTCTGTGGTGAGATAAGAAACTACTTTAAATGATTATTTGTAAACGATCATATAAAAAATCAGCCACAGAAAAAAAATCAACACGTATGAACAGGACACAATCCACCAGGTAGCACTTTTCTGCTTATGGATTTGAAATGAATAGTGGTTTACTCCTCGCACCAAAATAAGTACGTAAAGAACCTCAAACACGCTAAGTGCTCGCAACGGATAAGCAAACCTTTTATTGATCAAGGTATAATCGAAGAGATTCATTAGCGAAAGCGGATAGAATGATTGGACTTCTGGCAAAGAAGGATCTCGCTGTACTATTAGAAACCAGCCGATTTTGATGATCTCTGGTAAAATGAAAACGAACTCTGCGGCCATCACCACACTCCAGCACTGGGTGAAAGTAATGCGGTAACCAAAAAGGAAGCACCCTACCCAAAGCACAAACCCTATGACGGTAAACTTCCACAAATAAATAAAGGGAATAGCCATAAACTGGAGCGCACTTATCAGTCGAAGTACCATGCCCTCCGGCCGGTCCTGGAGAAACTCAAATGCGGCAGTTTCGTACTCTATGAAAGATTTTTTTACATACAGTAATAAGACGGAGATGAGACAAAGGGTGATAAAAGTTAATTTTTTATCGGAAGAAAATAGTGAAGTTTGCACGTGGTACTGTGGGTATAATCCAAAGATGTAATTTTTTTTTAATAGATGAGGTTCTGGTTTAAGAGTAATCACCTGGTTGGATTCCGATTTCTGATGAAGAGCTTGTCTCGGGCTGTGCTTTTTTCTCTCCTTATTGTTTTTTCTGCTACTACCCTCTTTGGCCAACGTAAGGCAAGGAAGGATACTACGGTAATTCTAATCTCTGATATCAGTGTTCAGTTTGAGGCCACGGCAGCCATGAACAACTTGTATAATTTCAATTTTGAAAAAGCCCAGGAACAGTTTCGCGATTTTAAGCAGAAGTACCGCTGGCATCCATTGCCTTATTTTTTGATGGGCCTTGCCGAGTGGTGGAAAATTGTGCCCAACATGAAGGAAACGAAATACGATGAAAAGTTTCTGGCCTACATGGACAGTGCTATTCAAATTGCACATAACCTGCACAAGAATTTTCCGGAATATAAGACCGAGGCTTCCTTCTTTTTGGCTGCTGCATATGGGTTTAAGGGAGAATTGTATGCCGATGCCGACCGAAAGAACTGGGTGAAAGCTGCCAGCGAAGGCAAGGCTGCGTTGAAATATATGGAGGAGTGCCGCGAAAAGAACAACCTGAGTCCTGAGCTGCAGTTTGGTGATGCGTTGTATAATTATTTCAGGGAGTGGGTGCCCGAAAACTATAAGTCGCTAAAGCCGATCTTTTGGTTTTTTCGTCATGGCGATAAGAAATTAGGACTAAAACAACTGAAGGAAGTCTCATACAATGCATTCTATACGCGGACCGAGGCAATGGTTTGGCTGATGCGGATATTGGCTGGTTATGAAAACGATCCACAGCGGGCGTATCAGATTGCTGAGTATTTGCATCAAACCTATCCCGACAATCCCTATTTTCACAGGTATTATGCCCGTATGCTTTATACGCTGGGAGTTCACCCCAAAATGGAAGAACAGTGCAAGCAAATCATGCAGCGTATCGACAGCGGGAGGTTTGGCTATGAAGCTGTAAGTGGCCGCTATGCATCTTTCTTTCTGGCACAACTTTATGATGCTCAGCGAAAGTGGGACGACGCAAAGAAATATTACCAGCGAACTGTGAAATTTTCTGAAGAAGCAGGCGCTACTGACTCAGGGTATTATTTGTATGCCCTGATTTCTTTGGGGGAGATTTCGCAGCAAACGGGAGACAAAGCAGCTGCGAAAAAGTATTTTACAATGGTCAAGAAAAAGGCGGGAAAAAAGGAAGAAGCTTATAAGGATGCCAAGCGGAGGCTCGCGAGGCTGGAAAAAGCAAGCAAAGACTAGCACTACTTTTTTTTCAACCAAACACACAATTGCATTCCTGTTTTGGTCTTTTTCATCCACGGTACCAGAACAAAATTTAAAATTCGCGGCATGTATGTTTGGGCAACATAGTACTCGTGATGGATAATTGTATAGTTACTGCTTTTACTATGCTCAATAAACGAGTTCAACGAGAACTCGTATAAGTGAAAAGGTTCGTGCATAGGACTTATATTAGCCACATAATCGAGTCCTTTGATTTTGTAAAAAAGATTCAATAATTTATTGATAAGCCAGTCTGATGAAGGAACCTCTATTTGCATTATCCCGCCAACTTTGAGCCATTCCAAGGCTTTTTGAATAGAGGATGAGGGATTGTACAAATGTTCAAGTACTGCACCAAATGTTATAAAATCGAAATGGTTATGAGGATAGCTTGACGTTTCGATGGAAGATAACTGCAACTTATTGGGCTCAATTTTCATTTTGTCAATTGCCTTCCTATAAAAAGGCTCCGAGGGTTCAAGTCCATAGACATCAAAGCCAGCATTGGCCAATGAAATCATACACTTGCCAATGCCAGCTCCAATGTCGAGAGCGCGATCATTGGCTTTAAACGCATATAGTGTCTTGAGTGTATTGATTTCACTTTGAAAATAAGTTGAGTCGTGAGTAAAATACTCATCTTTCCAGTAAAGTTCGGGAGGCATACCATAATGATCACTCAATTTTTCGGGTATGGGGAAAGGATTAGGGTAAATCAGGCCGCATTTTTCACATTTAACTATAGTTGTGGTTATTCCAATTTTGTTGCGCGGATTTTTACCTTGAGTCTGATTAAGCCGTTTTCCGAGGATTTTATAATTGCCGTTTCCGCACATGTTGCAGGAGGCGAGGTAATCAAAAATATACTTCTTTTGCATTGGATTAAAGCTAAAATTAATGAAACATACTAAACTCCAATACTTTGGAATTTCGTGACCTGATCGTGACCCCTTTGGTTATCATGATTGTTTACATGATAAGTTATTTTGTGAAGCCATATGCAACGGATGAGAATACCAAGTCGTATTTTTTTCTGGCGCTCACCCTGAAAATTTTGGGAGCAATTGCACTGGGTATTATATATCAATTTTATTACAGCGGTGGTGATACTTACAACTTTCATACGCATGGCAGTCGTATTATTTGGCAAGCCATTGGGGATGATCCGGAGATCGGCTTGAAAATACTTTTTTCAAATGATGAGTTTGTGCAGGGTGCTTACAAGTACATTAGTCAGATACCGTTTTACCAAGACCGCTCTTCTATTGTTGTGATACACGTAGCTACTTTTTTTGATTTGTTTACATTTTCTACGTACTCTGCCACGGCTGTTATTTTTTCGGTATTAAGTTTTGCTGGAAGCTGGGCTATGTTCCTGACTTTTTATCAGAAATACCCCTTGCTCCATAAACAAATAGCTATCGCAGTACTCTTTATTCCGTCAGTGCTCTTTTGGGGATCTGGCCTCCTTAAGGACACCCTTGTTTTGACTGCGCTCGGCTTTTCAGTCTATTGCATTAACATGATTTTTATCAGGCAACGAATCAGGATTTCATCTGTTGTACTATTATTGATTTCGCTGTACATCATTTTTTCGATTAAGAAATTTGTACTTCAGGCATTTATCCCGTCGGCTATCCTTTGGATTTACTTTAAGAATTTGTCCAACTTAAAATCTATAGCTTTGAAAATATTGGTTGCACCAGTAATTGTAATTGTATTTCTTTTTACATCCTATTACTCGGTGATCAAAATAGGAGAAGGTGATGCCAGATATTCGGTGGAAAAACTGGCAGCAACAGCACAAGTAACAGCCTACGATATTCGCTACTGGACAGGGCAAGACGCAGGTTCAGGTTATTCTCTGGGTGAATTGGACGGCTCTTTTTCATCAATGCTTCGTCTGGCACCTCAGGCTATTAATGTGTCACTTTTCCGCCCTTATTTGTGGGAAGTAAAAAATCCTTTGATGTTGCTCTCAGCTTTAGAGGGATTGGTACTTCTGGTGATCACGCTTTACGTTTTAATCAAAAGGCGAAAAGCAGTGATGCAGTCCTTTGCCGATCCAAATGTCATTTTTTGTTTTGTATTTGCTATTTCCTTCGCTTTTGCTGTCGGTGTTTCCACGTTTAATTTTGGTACGCTTGCACGATACAAAATCCCGTTGCTTCCGTTCTATGCTTTGGGGCTTGTTTTGGTGCTTAATTATTACGACGAGAACAACGACAAAAAATTGGATGTGTTGGAGGAGACGGAATAATTCGCTTCAACTTTCTTACGACCTGCGATACCGACCAAATCGCGTAGAGCTTTATTTTCAATTAACACAGAGAGGTTGTGCGTCCATTCTTCTGCTGTTCGGCAAAGGAAACCATTTTCTCCCTGCTGGATAATTTGAATATTCACGCCAACAGATGAAGCTACCGTCGGAATTTGCAACGCCATATATTGCAATGCTTTAAACCCGCACTTTCCCTTCGACCATTCGTCATCAGGCAAAGGCATCACACCAATATCGAATTGCTCCAAGTCAGTAATTTCAGTCTCAAGCGACCAAGGTTTGAACTGCAGATTCTTTAATTTCAGTTGAGGAGGCTTGTCAGCAATTACCCAATACTCCACTTGCGGATAGGTAGCTTCAAGATGTTGAAATATTGATTCGAGCTCATTCAAATACTTCAGTGTGGAGTGCGAGCCGGTCCAGCCGATTATTATTTTTTCAATAGTTTTTTTAGAATAAACTTCAGGCTTATGAAGCTCTTGGGTGTCAATTGTAGTGGGGTTAAAAAAAACGTTTTTATTGTAGGGCCGTGCGAAGTGACGTAAATAGTCATTACCGCAACTTACTTTGTGCGACCAACTACAAATCTGCGCTACTTTGCTTCGCCACTTAATTACTCGTAAGTGGAATGGTTCATTGCTTCGATCTGTTAACCAAATAGCATCGTCAAAATCATATATGATTTTTTTTCTTAGGATTTTCGCAATAACCCATTCAAAGACTGGTGGGCCAATTGGAGATGTTTCACGATGGATAAAGACGATATCATAAGGTTTCATATTAAATAGGATAAACAGCCTTCTGCAAAACCCCTGAAAAAGGATAACTGACTTGCGAACAAGTCGCCCCGATTTGAAAAATATTTTCCAGTCATGGGAATTTAAGAAGCATTGAACACTGTAGGTATATCCATTGTCTAACAAAACTGAAAAATACTGTTCGAATCGGAAGCGCTGAGAAGGGGATTCTCCGAGTGGATAAGGTATCAGAAAAAGTATTTTCATGTAACTTGGCACAAAATTGCAGAATTGATTATGAATATCCACTGCAAACCTAAACCACCTAACAATGGCTGAACTGGTTGAATACACAATTAAACCTTCGGGTTGGCAGTTATTTAACTGGAAGGAACTGTGGCACTATCGCGAATTGTTTTACTTTTTCACGTGGCGCGATATTAAAGTAAAGTACAAGCAAACATCTTTGGGCTTTTTGTGGGCCATTTTACAACCCCTGATGATGATGGTTGTTTTTACTCTTTTTTTTGGCAAAGCCCTGAGTATTCCTTCTCAAAATATCCCCTATTCGGTGTACGTTTTTTCAGGGCTCTTGATCTGGAATATTTTTTCATCAGGACTTACAAGCGCCTCCAACAGCATGGTAAACAGTGCCGCCATTATTAAAAAAATTTATTTTCCCCGCCTCATCTTACCATTTTCTTCCGTCCTCGTAGCGTTGTTCGATTTCTTGATGGCCTTTATTTTATTTGTCCCGTTGCTGTTGTATTACCATCAGTCCGTTTCATGGAATGCAGTTTGGTCGTGGCCTTTGGCTATTGTGATCAGTATTATTGCGACACTTGGCTTAGGATCCTGGTTGTCTGCACTGAACATTAAGTTCCGCGACTTTCGCTATGTAATTCCATTTTTGGTACAAGTACTTTTCTTTCTCACACCCGTTATTTACCCTGTCTCTTTGTTAAAATATCCGATCTTACAATATATTATCGTAACCTCTCCTATGTACGCTGCTATTGAGCTATTCAGGTTTCCTTTGACCAACGCGTCGCCGAATATGATCTTTCTTGCAATAAGTTTGACATCCGATGTGGTTTTATTGCTTATCGGTATTTTGTATTTCAGGAATACCGAAGATTTCTTCGCTGATTTTGCTTAAAGGAATGGAACCGATTTTAGAAGTAAAGGGCATTGCAAAAAGATTCCGGATCGGCCATCGGACTGGTGGTTATTTAAACCTGCGAGAAAGCATACTTAGCGCCTTTCGTTTTGAGAAACAGCAGACCGAAGATTTTTGGGCATTGAAAGACATATCTTTTGAAGTTCAGGCAGGTGAGTCAATCGGTATTATTGGGAGCAATGGAGCCGGTAAATCTACTTTGTTAAAAATACTGTCAAAAATAACGCCGCCCACAAAAGGCAAGATTATTTCACGTGGACGAATAGCAAGTTTGTTGGAAGTAGGTACAGGTTTTCACCCTGAGCTTACCGGACGGGAAAACATTTTCTTTAACGGTTCCTTACTTGGAATGAAACGTAAAGAAATCGAAACTAAGTTTGACGAAATGGTTGATTTTAGTGGTGTAGAGAAATTTTTGGACACGCCGTTAAAACATTATAGCAGTGGGATGCAATTGCGCCTTGCCTTTGCTGTCGCAGCTCATCTGGACATTGAGATTCTGGTAATAGATGAAGTCTTGGCTGTTGGAGATCAGGAATTTCAAAAGAAATGTTTAGGAAAAATGGAACAGGTTACCAGCTCGGGAAGGACTCTGCTTTTTGTGAGTCATAATTTGGGCTTGGTGAAATCAATTTGCCAGAAAGGAATCACGCTGAGCAAAGGTGAAGTAATATTTAGTGGCAGCTCGAATCAGGCAGTTGAGTTTTATAGCAATTTACTCACCAAGCAGGAGACCGAGGGGCCTTCAGTATCTTACTCTTACGATAAGTCAATAGGTATTAAAGGTGTTACTGTTAATAATTTAAACGAAACTCTTCACAATAGCCCTATTAACGTAGGCGATAAATGGTCTATTAAATTTACGTTGGAGGCTACCTCGGAGTTTAAACATTTCATTGCGGCCGTAGGATTGATTTCTATAGATGATGTGCCTATAAGAACAATGTTTAGCACCCCTCAAAATCTAAAGGCTGGTACCTATAGTTTAGAATTCGTCCATGATGATGTTTTCTTGGCCTTCGGCATGTATAAAATTTCGATTGGATTATCTTCAAGAGAGCAATCACTGCTTTACATCCCCGATTGCTTGGCTTTCGAAATTGTAGAGACAAGTGATAAATCAGTATTCCTTCGCTCTGATCCTCGATCCGGCTTTATACTTAATCAGGCGAATGTGATAACTAAGATTAATTGAGAATATGGAACTGCGTAACCGATTAAAAAGACTTATTGGAAAGGCAGAGAAAAGTCAGGATAGTAAATTTCGTTTGATAGGTGATCCGCAATTAGCTCAAATAAACTCTAATGTTTACTTTGGTGGAAACGTTACTATTTCTTGTAATGCTGAAGTAATAATTGAGGAATACACTATGATTTCACACGGTGTTGTTATTCACACATCCACACACCAATATCAAAATCATCCTATGTGGACCGCCAGGGTAGATAAACCAGTCAAAATCGGGAAGCATGTATGGATCGGAATAAATGCCATCATTTTGCCTGGCGTAATTATTGAAGACTTTGCGGTAATTGGAGCGGGAGCTGTGGTAGCTAAAAATGTTCCTCAAGCGGCTATTCTTGTAGGAAATCCGGCCAGGATAATAAAATATAGAAATCTTGATGAGTTAATGAACCTCAATGTAGAAAGTCCAGAAACTGCAAAAATTATTAAAGGCGACTTCAACTCCCATTATTACGAATAATCAGGATTATGCATCAGCGTATCAAATACTTTTTAAAGCCTTTATATCGAATTGTTCCGAGAAGAATCAAGACTTTTTATGATCAAGTCAGGATTGCTCGCCTAAATAACGAGCAATTGCTGCAATGGCACAATAATGGAAAGCCCATTCCTCCCCCTCATATCGTAAAGCAAAGGGCAATACAATTTTATCAGAGGACTTACGGACAAACAATATTTGTGGAGACAGGAACATTTCTCGGTGATATGGTAAAGGCACAGCTAGCGAATTTTCAAAAAATATATTCGATAGAGCTAAGTGAAGTGTTATGGAAACAGGCAGCTGAAAATTTTAGTCAAAATAAACATGTCGAGATTTTACAGGGTGATAGTGGCTCCATTCTAAAAAATCTGGTACCGAAAATTGATAAGACTGCAATCTTCTGGCTAGATGGTCATTACTCCGAAGGAGTTACAGCAAGAGGGGTTAAGGACTGTCCGATTTTAGAAGAATTGGCTGCCATTTTTTTGTCCCGATTAAATCATATTCTGCTTATTGATGATGCGCGGTGTTTCAACGGAGTAGGTGACTACCCAAGCATTAACGAATTGCAAGACTTTATTCGTTCCAGCAAGCCCGGATGCGATATTCAAATTGAAGATGATATTATTCGTATCAGACTTTAAGTTTAAAATTATTTTATTCCTTCATTTAATGTATTCGAAATGATTGTCGTTCGATTATCCGGGGGGCTTGGCAATCAGATGTTTCAGTATGCATTTGCTAAATCCTTCCAAATGAAGGGACGAAAAGTATACCTTGATCTTAGCGAGTATAAAAATAATCTGAATAGAAAATACAGCCTTGATGTGTTTGGCATCACTATTCGGGAACTACCAAAACCATTTTATAAATTATTTTATAGTAGAAATTTTTTTTGGTTTCTTTTCTCAAAGCTACAGCCCTTGAAATTTTTACTCGTTGAGGAGGATAAACTATCCTATGATGAGAAATATCTACTGTTTAATAATAGAACAAGATTTTTTGGATATTTTCAAAATGAAAAATACTTTAAATCATTTCATAATTATATCCGAGAAGATTTTCAATTTAACGGTGAAATTTTCTCGAGAAATACTTCATATAGGAACCGAATGATAAGTGAGGAATCGGTTGCTATTCATGTGAGGCGAGGAGACTTTGCGGTAAACCCCGTAGCCAACAGAGTTCATGGAGTTTTGTCGATAAGGTATTATGAGGAAGCAATTGAAAAAATGAATGAGGCGTTAGACCATCCTTCCTATTTTGTGTTTACTGATGACAAAGAGTGGGTAAAAAATACCTTTAGTAAAATTCTTCTGGTCTATACACTTGTAGAGGGAAACGATGAAGCAAATTCATGGCAAGACCTATATCTTATGAGTGCTTGCAAGCATAATATAATGGCAAATTCATCATTTAGTTGGTGGGCCTCATGGTTGAATAATAACGACAAAAAGATTGTAATTGCACCCAAATCATATTGTGCTGATCCAAAAATGAATCTGGAAATCGAAGACTTAATTCCGCGAGAATGGATAAGAATTTGAGCCCATATATACATACGGAAGATGTTCATAATTTCATAGCTCCAAGATTAGTTATTCCCTTCATTTTATCTTTGTTGGAAGTAAAAAGTGTGCTGGATGTTGGATGTGGAATTGGAACGTGGCTCAAGGTGTTTGAGGAGCATGGTGTTCGGGATCTTATTGGTGTAGATGGGAACCATGTTGATCAGAAACTTTTAAAAATTTCCCCCGACAAATTTCGAAGTCATGACTTGAGAGAGCACTTGAATCTTGGACGAAAATTTGATTTAGCACTTTGCCTTGAAGTGGTTGAGCACCTACCGGAATCTTCAGCTTCTTTAGTCGTTAATACTTTAGTTGACTACTCTGATTTTGTTCTGTTTTCTGCAGCAATTCCTGGACAGGGAGGCCAACACCATATCAATGAACAGTGGCTTTCTTTTTGGGTACAACAATTTGAAAAATTCGGATATGATATGCACGACATCGTGCGTCCCAAATTTTGGAAAAATGAAAATGTAGATGTTTGGTACCGACAAAATATGGTGCTCTTTTGCAAGCGAGGACATCCCATTGAAAAGCATCTCTTGAGTCTGGCATCGACTTGCGTAGATATTGTTCATCCGGATCTATTTGATTTTTACTTTCGACAATCTGAGAGAGCTGCCATGTTTGAAGATGGTAAAATTGGAATTAAGTTAGCCTTCAGTTCTCTCTGGAGGGCAATGGTCCACAAGTTCAAATAACTTCAATGCCCCGCGTTTCTGTTATCATGCCCGTTTATAATGCTTCACGCTATTTAAGAGAATCAATTGATAGTATTTTAAGCCAGAGCTTTGACGATTTTGAATTCCTGATTTTCAATGATGGTTCTGTTGATGACAGCGCTGAAATAATCCGATCGTACAAAGATGAGCGCATAATTCTTCAGGACTTTGAATTCAATCAGGGCTATGCAAAATTACTTAACCTCGGATTTGCCCGGTCACGAGGAGAATTCATCGCCCGTATGGATGCTGATGATGTTGCTCATCCATTGCGATTAGAGAAGCAATTTTATTTTCTTTCCAATAATCCTGACCATGTAGTATGCGGTACCAATTACATGGTAATTGACGGGACCGAAAGCAGCAACCTGCCTACAGATGATGAAGAAATAAAACTTTGCATGTTAAGCATCACCCCATTATGTCATCCTTCGGTGATGATTCGGACTCAAACACTTAGAGACCATCAACTATTTTATATTCCAGAACACATGCCGGCCGAAGACCATGAACTGTGGGTTAGGTTAAGTGGTTATGGAAGATTTCATAATCTGCCAGAGAAATTATTCTATTACCGCGTCCATGACAATAACATCAGTTTAAAGGAAAGAACTGAAACACAAAAACAGAATTTAATCGATTCTCAAAAAAACTACATTTTCGAATTTTTTAAAGAAGCCGGCATTAATGAAATGGAGATTGAACTCCTTCATCAATTATTTTTTAAAGAATCGGGTTATCAGCTTTTGGAACTGGAACGAATTGGCAGGTTAGTCCAACAAATTATATTAAAGAACTCGACATATCCTGTTCCCAGTAGAAGAGTTCACCATTTTCTTGAAGAAAAATTTCATTATCGATGCACTACCTCAACCTATCTCGGCCTGAAAGCATTTATAGTGGCAAACAAGTTTAATATTAAGGGCATACCCATTATGAGTAATGTAAAATTACTTGCCAAGGCATTGATCAAATATAGATCAACTTCATTTCAAGGTCCCATTTGATGCCAATCGGCAAGGGGTTAATTTTATTAATTTTATAGTCAGAACAGTTCAATTAACCATTAGCAAGAATTTAATGTGCGGAATATTAGGTGCCATTGGTAAGTTTTCCAAACCGCTTTTTGAAAAGAGCCTTAGTCGGCTTGCTCATCGTGGCCCTGACGGATCAGAAATTTGGGAAAGCCCCGAGCACCAGGTAATGCTTGGGCACAGAAGACTTGCCATTATTGAATTGTCTGATTTGGGCAAACAGCCGATGACCGATTTGAATTTGACCATCACCTACAATGGTGAGATTTATAATTATATAGAAGTAAGAAGGGAATTGACGGCGAAAGGTCATTCGTTTCGCACCAATTCAGATACGGAAGTTATTTTGAAAGCCTACCAGGAATGGGGCGCCAAGTGCCTCAATAAGCTAAATGGAATGTGGGCATTTGCCATTTGGGATAGCACAAGCAAAACTCTTTTTATTTCACGAGACCGGTTTGGTGTAAAACCTTTTTTTTATTCATTCACTTCAACGGGTTTCATATTTGGCTCTGAGATGAAGGCTCTTGCACCTATGTTGGATCAAGTCAGCATTAGCCCGGATTTTGAATGGTGCAAAGAAAACATATACAACTACGAAATAACGGAGAAATGTTTAATTGAAAATATTAAACGGTTTCCCGCCGGGCATCATGCGCTATTACAATTTGCCGATAAGAATCTTTCCCCAATCAGGTACTGGAATACCATCGATCACCTGGTGGAGGTAGAGACTAGCTATGAGACACAAGTTGAACGCTTTAGGGAATTATTTTTTGATGCTTGTAAAATCCGGATGAGGTCGGATGTAAAAATTGGAACAGCACTGAGTGGAGGCCTCGACTCAAGTTCTGTTGCTGCAGCTATGCATCAATTAGGGAAAGCTCAAAATGCGGAGAGATCGACGCAGAGGGATTGGCAAAATGCATTTGTAGCTACTTTTCCGGAGACTCCATTAGATGAAAAGATTTATGCCGAAGAAGTAGTCAAATCTTTTTCATTGAATGGCTACTACTTCGATATTGACCCGCTTAAGGGGCTCACTGTGCTTCAAGAGTATTTATGGTTTTTTGAAGAACTCTTTCTCACCAGCCCGATCCCGATGATGGAAATATACAAGAGGATAAAGGAGCAAGGAGTTTCGGTTAGCATGGATGGCCATGGTGCCGATGAGCTTTTCTCGGGATATGGAACCATGCTTCTAAATGCCACAAAGGATGATTCTTTCAATATCAAGTCGATCCGGAAAATAATTTCGACTTACAAAGGCGCTTACGGAATTGATAAGTCAGATTTTACAGTATGGATTGATGGCTTTGCGGGGAGAAAGAACCTACTGAAACACTATTTTTCGAAGACGTTCAATTTCAGTGAAGACGATCCTCTGGTAAAAAGGCTCGGTCATTTTAATGCGGCTCTTTATAAAGAATTTCATTTTTTTATACTGCCAACCTTGTTGCGAAATTATGATCGCTATTCCATGGCAGCCGGAGTGGAGGTGAGGATGCCTTTTATGGACTATAAGCTTGTATCCTACTGTTTTTCATTGCCTTGGTCAAGTAAATTAAGAAACGGGTACACGAAAGCTGTTTTGAGAAGTGCGATGGAAAATTTCCTCCCAGAAAAGATTGCTACACGGAAATCGAAGACAGGTTTTGGAACCCCATTCAAACAATGGTTACTTGGGCCGTGGAGGGAATATGTTCTGGACACTATTCAGTCTCTGCCCTTTAAGAATTCTCAGTTAATGGATGCTCAAAAGGCAATCAAAACAGTACAGCAGTTTTATAAAAATCCAAATCCAACATGGGATGACGGCAATAAGGTCTGGGAAGAGTTGATGCCGTACTTTTGGGAAATTTCCTTTTTTAACAAAGTAAAATGATTGGAAAACTCAAATTCCCCGCTGGTAACATCTATGCTTATGATGCTAGACGTGAGTTGAAAGAAAAGCCCAGTTGCTTTTTTATTCCCCGATGGCGACCATAGTTTTGAGGAGTAAAAAATGACTTTGAAATGTACGCACCGTTTGTGAAAAATGGAGGATTGCTTGGCTTTCAAGACATCAAGATTTACCCGCAAGACCATTTGATTAAAGTCGGTGAGTTCTGGTAGTTAAGGAGAAATTTCAGTGCAGAGAGTTTATTGATAAAAAATGTTCATTGGAGTGAAATAGGAATATTGATTTATGAAAAGTAGCCAATTGATCAAAGTCGGGATTTGTGTTGCCTATGATTGGGATTTGCTTAAAAATTCTCTACCAAGGATTTACGAAAACGCAGATATAATATGTCTTGGCCTGGATAAGGACCGCCATGCATGGTCGTGCATACCTTATGAATTTGACAATGAAGCCTTCTTTTCTTTCGTTCAAGAAATTGACCGCGATAAAAAAATTATTGTCTACGAAGACGATTTTTCACTAGAGAGACTGGATAAGCGTCAAAACTGTAATCGGCATCGGATGCTGATTGCTGAGAAAATGGGCATCGGCGGGTGGCATATTCAAATTGACGCAGATGAATATTTTTTAGACTTTCACGGGTTCACACAATATTTAAAACTACTAAACAATAATCCACAACCGTATCAAAAAGCAATCAATATTTGTTGCCCGTTTGTGCCCCTTATCAAGAAGGTAACAGGTGGATATCTTTATGTAAATTTCCGTGATTCTCTTCCGGAAATTATACCTATGGCAACGAACAAACCGGATTACCAGAGAGCTAGACAAAATGGTCACTTTAACCACATTTCTACGTTCTATGTAATTCATGAGACGTGGGCCAGAGAGGATGACGAATTATGGTTTAAAATTAATAATTGGGGTCATGCATCGGAAGAACTCGGAGCACAAGCTAAGAGAATCAGCTATTATAATCTTTGGAAATCTTTGGACAGCAACAACTATCAATTCATTTTTAATTTTCACCCTGCCTTGTCAAAAGCATGGCCGGTCTTAAGTTTTGGTGAGGGTGAAAACGCAGGTGACTTTATTAGAAAATTTCAACTACCTAAATTTCCCTTGTCACAATTTTCGTTGGCATTAAAAAATAGCCGCAACATTGCCCGTCTTAAGTCATTGCTAAGAAGGGTTATTTAAGATGGATGTTTCTGTCATAATAATTAATTACAACACTTTTGAGATTACAAGTAATTGTATATCCAGCATTATTAATCACACCCGTGCCCTTGAATATGAAATTATTTTAGTGGACAATGGATCTACAGAATCGGACCCTCAGTTTTTTTTGAAATCTTTTCCAAACATTAAATTGATAATCAGTAGAGAAAACTTAGGTTTTGCGAAAGGCAACAATTTGGGATTGGAAGCCGCTACAGGTAAATATGCTTTGCTTTTAAATTCTGATGTGTTGATTCAAGATAATGCGCTTGCCAAATGTTATAACTTCTTACAAGAAGATGGCAATGTGGCTGCAGCCACTGTGAAACTTATTTATCCAGACGGAGCATTGCAGCACAATTGCCAAAGATTCCCTTCTGTTCGATACAAACTGTTTGAGTTGCTCAGATTTCAAAAACTTTTTGGAAGTAAAATTGGCGGCAAAGCTCTCCTTGGTTCTTTTTTTGACTATCAATCGGTTGTTTACCCCGATTGGATTTGGGGTACCTTCTTTATGTTCAGAAAAGATTTACTCCATCAATTGCCAAAACAAAAATTGGCAGATGATTTCTTTATGTATGCAGAGGATATCCAATGGTGTATGGACTTTAGAAATTTAGGATATAAGACTGCATTTGTTCCAGGCGTCAACGTCATTCATCTTTTTGGCAAAAGCAATGGGCCTAAAAATAATATGATGGTTAACAATGTGACTTACCTTATGATGGAGTATTATAGCTGGCCCCACCGTACAGCTATCAAGATGCTTAACTTTTTACTCACGGGTAAATATGAATATTGAAGCTTCAATTGTTATAGCTACTTACAACGGAGCCCACAAAATAGAAAGGCTTCTCAACGCTTTATTAAAATCTTCTTGCCATTATGAAGTTGTTGTTGTCATCGATGGCTCTTCTGACAACACGATCGAAATTATAAAAACCTATTTGTCTCAATTCTCTTCGCTGAGAATAATTCACCAAAATAACCAAGGGCGTGCTGCAGCACGAAACCGGGGCGCAATAGAATCAATTGGGGAAACTCTTATTTTTTTTGATGACGACATGGAGCCAGATATCCACAGTATTGAGAAGCATTTGAATTTTCATAAGCTCTCTACGTCGGATTGCCTGTTGTGTGGAAACATTACTGAATTGATTTCGCCTGATAACACCGACGTTCAAAATTATAAAGCTCAGCTAAATAGGAAATGGATCAGCGCATTTCCTGAAGGAGTATCCCGATTGAATTTTGATAATTTGTTCTTCACTTCTGCGAATTGTTCGATGAGGAAAAACCTTTTCATTCAGTTAAAAATGTTTGATAATAGATTGAGAGATGCAGAAGACCATGATCTTGCATACCGGGCCATAGAGGCTGGAATTCCTGTTTTTTTTGATGAAGAAAACATTGCAATTCACCATGAAGTTATAACTTGTCGGTCTTATATTTTACGTTTAAGATCTTATCGTATTGCTCATCAAAAGCTAAAAGAACTTTATCCGCGAAGAAAAGATTTTAGACTTGGCATTTCCTCAGGATTTCATAGGCGATTAATCTATAGACTTTTAGCTCAACCTTTTTTTGTAAAATGGATTGACCAGGGGAAGATGAAATTCCTCCCGCAGACATTTAGATATAAAATTTATGATGTGGTGATTCATTCTTTTGCCAATATTTTTCCGAGTACTCCAATATGAGCAAGACTAAGGTTCTCTACGTAGTATCAGACATTGACAAGTCACTCAACTTTGAATGGACCATTGATGGTATCGACAAAAATAGATTTGAATTAATTTTCTTTCTGATAGGAAAAAAAAATTCTAAACTAGCTCTTCATCTTAATGGAGCAGGTGTTAAAGTAACCGAGTTCTCTGTCAGCGGACAAGTCTCTAGAGTCGTATGTTTTTTCAAAATTACTTTCAGACTTTTTATTATTAGACCCGATGTGGTACACACCCATTTGCATCTTGCAAATGTTATTGGATTGAGTGCGAGTTGGCTGACAGGGGTTCCTAAGAGAATTTTTACACGTCACTATGCTATGGTTCACTATAATGAATACCCCGGTGGATTGAAATGGGATAAACTTTTCAACCGGATTGCTACGCACATCGTGGCGATTTCTGAAAATGTGAAAAATATTTTAATTAATAAAGATGGGGCAGATCCTTTAAAAATTAGACTCGTTCATCACGGTTTTGATTTGCCATATTTTCAGAATGTAGAATTGCAGCGAATAAGGGCATTGATAGAAAAGTATGAGCTAAACGTTCACTCCTTTCCGGTAGTGGGTGTTATCTCAAGGTATTTAAAACTCAAAGGCATCCAATATGTGCTGCCGGCATTCAAAAAGTTTAAAAAAAAATACCCTGAAGCTCATCTCATCCTCGTCAACACACACGGAAACTATTCTGCCGCCATCAAAACCATGCTGGAGGAATTTGAATACGGCTCGTTCACTGAAATATTATTCGAATACGATCTGGCAGCATTATACAAGCTATTCGATATTTTTGTTCATGTACCCGTCGATGCTCAAAGCGAAGCGTTTGGGCAGACTTATGTGGAAGCATTGACCAGTGGCGTTCCTTCAGTTTTTACCTTATCTGGTGTAGCACCCGAATTTATTGTGCATGAGCAAAATGCTCTCGTCGTGCCGTTTGAGGATGCTGACAGTATTTACCAATCCCTGGTTAGGATAGTAAGCGATGACGATTTAAAAAATCAGCTTATTGCTAATGGTAAGAAATCAGCAACTTTGTTTCCGGTAGGCAAAATGATTAGTCAGCTTGAGCAATTGTATGAATCTTGAAATACTTTTTTCAGTCATAGTTCCGTCGTACAATCGAGCTGGCCTGATCAAAGAAACTATCCATTCGTTACTAGAGCAGGTCTATTTTCATTTTGAGCTAATCATCGTTGATGACGGAAGCACGGATGAGACAGAAATGGTTGTTCGGCCATATTTAAAAGATGAACGAATCCGCTATTTCAAAATTAAAAATTCAGAACGGGGAGCAGCTAGAAATTTCGGAACGAAAAATTCAAACGGAGACTATATTACTTTTTTAGACTCGGATGACATTCTACTCCCCCGGCACTTGCAGACAGCAAACCAAAAAGTAGAACTTGCAAATCGCCCACCAGTTTTTCATTTGGGCTATGAAATTCTTCATCCCGATGGTAAGGTGGATTTCAATCCACAATTGCCTAGCCCTGTAAATGATAAATTGCTTGAGGGAAATTTTCTGAGTTGCATGGGTGTGTTCTTGAGGAGAGATATCGCAATGGAAAATCTTTTCGACGAAGACAGGCAATTGGCAGGATCAGAAGACTATGAGTTGTGGATGAGGATCGCTGCCAGGGTTCCTATCCTGACATTTCCGGAAATTACCTCGCGATTGATTAATCATGATGATCGGAGTGTTATTAACGTTGACCCGCAAAGATTAGTGATACGTATTTCAATGCTCGAGAAAAGACTTGAAGGCAACACAGCATTCACTGAACGATTCGGAAAAACAGCTGCAATATTTTCATCGTATTGCTCACTGTACCTCGCTTTGCATCTGGCGTTATGCGGAGAGCGATGGCTTGCGTTCAAAAATCTAATGCGCACGGCGAATCAATATCCATTGGCTATGACAAATTATCGATTTATAGTGGCTCTTAAGAAAATTGTATTATGGTGACTCAGGGTTTATGTGCGGCATAACCGGATTTTTTTCCAATGTACTCCCGCCTGCAGAAGTCATTAAAAATATGACTGATGCACTGGCTCACCGGGGACCCGATGCCAATGGTTATTACCAAAGTAATAATGTAGCGCTTGGCCATCGACGACTAAGCATTATTGATCTGGATGTACGGTCAAACCAGCCCTTTTCTTCCCAAGACGGTCGGTATGTGATCGTTTATAATGGAGAGATTTACAATTATAGAATAATAGCTAAAGAGTTGGTTAATGCAGGAGTAATTCTGAGAACTACGTCCGATACAGAGGTATTGATCGAGGCTTTCGCATTGTGGGGGATGGGTTTTGTCCACAAACTGCAAGGCATGTTTGCATTTGCTATCTACGATATAAATAAAGGCGAGCTAATTTTATTTCGCGACAGGGCTGGTAAAAAACCGCTCTACTATTTTTTATCTGAAAAGAATTTTGTTTTTGCTTCTGAAATAAAATCACTTTTGAAGCATCCTGTAGTTGCCCCCAATTTAAAAATTAAGAAATCTACTATTGGTTCTTTCCTGCACCTGGGGTACATCCCGCAACCTCATACTTTTTACGAAGGAGTTTTTAAATTCCCTGCCGGGCATTATGGAATTATTTCCCGCGACTATCAACTTTCTGTTTTTCCTTATTGGGGCATTTCACATTATTTGAAAACATCAAGGAAAGCTACAGAGTCTGTAGCTTTCGGTCAGTTGAAAAATTTGCTTAATGAATCTGTGACATCGAGACTTGTAGCCGATGTACCAGTGGGGATTTTCTTAAGTGGAGGTATCGATTCGAGTCTGGTGGCAGCAGTAGCATCCAAATCGGCGAAACTTAAAACTTTTTCAATTGGCTTTAAGGAAAGTAAATTTGATGAAAGCGTACACGCTGAAAAAATTGCTAAATATCTGGGCACCGATCACTACGGATATGTTTTAAAAGAAAACGATGCGGTTGAAATGGTGGAGAAGTATTTGGAACATTTTGATGAACCGTTTGCCGACACTTCATCCATTCCGACAATGCTTGTGTCAAAATGTGCCAGACAAGAAGTGACGGTAGCGCTGACAGGAGATGGAGGAGATGAATTGTTTCTGGGGTATGGATCGTATACGTGGGCAAAGAGACTTGCTAACCCTTTGTGGGCAACCTTACGGCCAGCTATAAAAATGTTGATGAGTACTGTGCCGTCTTCCCGATGGAAAAGAGCTGCTCATATGTTTGAGAAGGTAAGCCCTGAAAAAATGAAAAGTCATATTTTTTCTCAAGAGCAATATTTCTTTTCTAATTCGGAAGTTGAAAATCATGTTTTGCGTCAACCAGAACTCTATAATCGTTTTCAGTTTGACGATATGCCACAATTACCATTTCTTTCGGCAGCAGAAAGACAATCGTTATTTGATTTTCAATTCTATTTGAAAGATGATTTGTTGGTGAAGGTAGATCGAGCCGGTATGTATTATGGCCTGGAGTGTCGCTGCCCTTTGCTAGACCATAACCTGATAGAGTTTGCTTATAACCTTCCGGAATCTTTGAGAAAAAGGAATGGAACAACAAAGTATCTATTGAAGAAGGTATTGTTTGAAATGATACCGGAAAATTACTTCGAACGTCCCAAGTGGGGATTCAGCATACCATTGGCGCAGTGGTTGAGAAACGAACTTGGTTATTTAATGAAGTACATTTCGGAAGAAGCGCTTGAGAAAACGGGTATTTTTAATCCTGTGTATATCAAAAATCTTAGTGAGAGATTTTATAAAGGCGAAAACTATTTATACAACCGGTTGTGGACGGTAATCATCATACAACGATTCTTGATGAAAAATGAGCTCTGAAAATAAACAGATCATCTACCTTTCATACGATGGCCTTACCGATCCACTTGGGCAATCTCAGATACTGCCTTACGTGATTGGCCTTTCTTCGAAAGGATACAATTTTACCGTTGTCACTTTTGAAAAAAGCCTTGCATACACTAAACAAAAAAAAGAAATAGAGATTCTTTGTCAACAGAATGGCATTACATGGGTACCACTTCGTTATCACAAGAATCCTCCGGTGCTGTCAACACTTTATGACTTGTTGGTATTATGGAACAAGGTGAGCAAAATTTTCAGATATAATAAAATAGCAATCCTTCATTGTCGAAGTTATATCACATCAATCGTGGGCCTTGCGGCAAAAAGAAAATGGAATGTGAAATTTATTTTTGACATGCGAGGCTTTTGGGCCGATGAACGTGTGGAGGGTGGACTTTGGAATTTGAAAAATCCGATGTTTAGATTGATTTATCGTTATTTTAAAAATAAGGAAAAACTATTCTTAACGGACGCAGACCATGTGATTTCGCTGACGCACAGTGCAAAAAGAGAAATTGAATCATGGGGACTTCGAACAGCACCGATAGAGGTAATACCAACTTGTGTTGACCTTGAGCTTTTTAATCTTGAAAACATAAAGGATGAAGATCAGAATAATTTAAGAGTACAATTAGGAATCAAAAAGGACGATTTCGTTTTGTTGTACCTGGGTTCCTGGGGCACTTGGTATTTAACAGAAGAGATGTTGAAATTTTTTTCAGAGTTAAAAAGACAAAAACAAAACGCCAAATTTTTGATTGTGTCGGGTGATACCATTGGTCTTGAAAATTACGCTAAAAAAAATGTAGTAGTAGTAGTTAGTGCGCCTCGTCATTTGGTGCCGCTTTATATTTCGTTAGCAACCGCTTCAGTTTTTTTTATCAAAACATCTTTTTCAAAAAAAGCGTCGTCGGCAACAAAAATGGCGGAAATTATGGCAATGAACGTACCGGTAGTTACCAATTCAGACTGGGGAGACATTAATAAATTTTCGAATGAGGTTATTGTTTTGCAAAATACTTCTGACGAACAATTGAAGGACGGTGTGTTGAGATTATTACTTGAGAAAAAAGTGACATCCAATTCCTTCAAGGAAGACTTATCTTTGCCTTTTGGGATTCAATTGTATAATCAAGTTTATCAAAGCATAGCCCATTGAATGCAAGCAATAGGTTACTATTGAACTGTTCTGGGAATACTATATCTAAGTTGATGTTTTTCGCATGTTCAATTCACATTTAAAGGCATACGCTTTATCATTGTTGTCATTGTTTTGCCATTTAGCGGTGGCACAAATCCCCACTTCGAATTTCTCGGTTCCAAATACTGCCTGTCTGAACGAAACGTTGGATTTGCTTAATCAATCGCAGAACACGGTAAGTTATGTCTGGGATTTTTGTCAACAGGATTTATCAACTACACCAGTTGCAACCACTTCAGTCAGTATGCCTTTGGCTGGCTCAAATCAATTCAATGCGATACAAGTTATTTATGACTCAGGCGAGTGGGTAGGCTTTGCGAGCAACCGGGCCGCCGCCAAATTATACCGCCTTGAATTTGGAAATAATTTACAGAGTGCTCCGTCAATTATAGATTTAGGCGACCAGGGTGTATTAACATATCCGGGAGCAATGGATTTTATAAAACAGGGAAATATTTGGTTTGCTATTGTTGCCAATGTGTATTCAAATAATATTGTTCTCTTTGAATTTGGAAATGGGTTAAAATCGCAGCCAACCTCTGTCCAGATTTTGACCGGGACCGGCGCTTTGAATACACCCTTTGGAGTAAGAATTGTAAATTCAAATGGTACAATACTCGTATTTGTAACTAACAATGGAAGCAATAGTATCCAAGTCATTAATTTTGGAAATTCAATTCAAAATTCTCCAATATCTACAAAGCAAATAGGTGGTAGTGTGTTGAATAGCCCCGAAGGATTATCAATTCTTCAGGATGAATCTAACTCCAATTGGTACGGCATTGTGAACAGTACAGGAAATGGCACTGTTTATCACATGGATTTCGGGGCTGACCCTTACGCGGATCCGGTTTTTACGAATGTAGGATCAATCCCAAATGGCACGGATATTCAACTTATAAAAGAAGGCTTAAACTATTTTGCATTTTCCAGATCTTTGAATAACGGCATTTACAGAATATCATTTGGGCAATCATTGTCAAATATTACTCCCATTACAACCAACTTAGGATTACTCGGCGTACCGCTTGATTTATCGTTGAATATTTTCATAGTAAAAGATTCGCCCGGGTGGGTAGGGTTCACCATTGACTTTTTCACGGGAACGATTTGGAGATTTAAGTTCTTAGCTGACTGCAGTCAAAACGTTTCAGCCAATTATAGTAAGGTTTTTCAGCCTGGAAACATATTTTATAAAAATCCTGGTAGTTATTTTATAGAGCTTTCTGCTACAAATTCCTTTGGAGTGCGTGATATTTCCTCCGCAGTAGTTACTGTTTCTTCTATCCAAGCAACACAGGTATCAGCTTTAGTCGATAATTCCCGCTGCAGTTCGGTGGCCAATTCTTTTTCAGTTACGTCTTCCATTCCAATATCAACATATGACTGGGACTTTGGGGATAATACACCCCATTCGAGCGGCAGTACGCCTCAACACCAATTTTCTCAAGGAAATTATGATGTTGTTGTTCGTGTTACCGACCAGAATGGTTGCAATAATTTAACCCGCGATACCATTAATATTTATAATCCCCCTACGGCTTCGTTTACACTGCCACCAGCTTCTCCATTTTGTACGAATCAAAATTATGTATTCTCTAACACGACGACCTCTGATCCGGGCTCAAATCCTTCGTGGCAGTGGAGCGTCAATGGAACTAATACAGCTACTACCCAAGACCTGAATTATTTAATCCCTACCACAACTGCTCAAAGCGTAACATTAATGGCCTCAATACCTGGCTGCTCGTCTCAATCCACTCAAAATATTAGTTCCGTTCTTGTCGGACCATTAGTGGTTTTTGGGTCACCAACAACAGGATGCGTTAATTCTTCAATTCAATTTACAAACAACACTTCGGGGAGCATTAACAGTTTATCCTGGACCTTTGGCGATGGCAACACGTCTTTGCAGCCAAACCCCACGAACACATACACGAACACCGGTAATTTTCAGGTTACGTTAAGTGTTTCTAATACGTCAGGATGCCAAAACTTTGCTACAAAGAGTTTTCCGGTTTACTCTGTTCCTCAACCGGACTTTGCTATTGAGGCGCCACCGTTTTCGTGCGCTAAGTACCCGTCTCAATTTGATAACAATACGCCAGCTCTTGTAGATAGCAATATCACAACGTGGGCATGGGATTTTGGAGATGGTGCCAATGCTCCGTCCGCTAATCAAAATCCAGCTTACACTTTTGCAGCCGCTGGCAACTACAATGTAACCTTACAGGCGACTTCCAATTTTGGATGCACTCAGTCAAAACAGAAGTCGATTACAATTTTACCTTCGCCGCAGGCAGGGTTTACAAACACACCTGCTTGTGTAAATCAATACACACAATTTACCAATGCATCATCCGGAACGATAGCTTCATACCAATGGTCTATTCAGGGAAATAGTATTGCGGGCACATCACCACTATTATATATTTTTAAATCGCCCGGAAGCTATCCCGTCACACTTGCGGTTACGGGAAGTAATAACTGTAAGAGTCAGGTGGTACAAACGCTTACGGTTCCTGTTTTGCCTGTGATGGATTTTACCGTTCAGGCACCATGCACCGGTCATCCTTCTGTTCTTCAAGAAGTCAACCCGGGTGGACCCGATCCAAGTGTAGCATGGAATTGGAACTTTGGAGGTGTCAGTGGTATCGGTTCGCCAGTCAGTTATCAGTTCCCTTCTGTTGGGGGTTACCCTGTGACACTGAGTGCCACAAGACAGTCGGGCTGCGTTTATTCTGTTTCCAAGAATGTTTCAATTGGTGTGGGGCCGGTAGCAAGCTTTACGCCATCTGTTCAAGCCGGCGCATCTCCACTTGTGGTTACTTTCAATAATACATCTACTGCCGATTATTATATCTGGCAGTTTGGAGATGCAGATAACACCACTACCAGGGATATGTCGCCAACCTTTACCTATACCCAGTTAGGTGAGTATAAGGCTTTGCTAACCGCGAATACCATTGCAGGCTGCTCAGATACTCTCAGTTCAAAAATCAGTGTTGTTGTTCCTCATCTTGATGCTATCATGAAAAACTTCACGCTGACAAATGACCCCAGTACTAATTCATCCAAAGCGCAAGTCACTATTTTGAATTCGGGCAATATGCCTCTCACCAACCCCGAAGTTGATATTGATTTGGGCGGAAGTGCCACGCTGAAAGCAAATGTTACTGGTGTTCTTCAGCCAGGAAAGTCAATAGTACAAATCCTGAGTGTGGAAATTGTTCCTCAGTTGCTCGGTTATGTGTGTGCCGAAGTGATAGTTGCTAACGATGCCGACACAGCCAACGACAAGCAATGCCTTACACTTTCCAGTGAAGACGTAATTTTTTCTCCATACCCCAATCCAGCCACAGCAATAGTAAACTTTGACTGGGTGAGTTCTACCACTGAAAACGTGAGCATCACTATTTATAAATCGAATGGTGAGGTGATATCAGAGCAGAATATTCTAAACGTACCAGCAGGACTTGGCCAAATTAGCCTGAATACTTCGTCATTCTCTGGCGGACTTTACTTCATCCGGTTTTCGGGAAGTAAAACGCAAAAGACTTTTCGGGTGATGGTAGCGAATTAAATTTTCCCGAAAATCATTACCTTCGTTAAACCATTTTTTAAACTTATGTCTAAGAACCTGCCTCCGTTATTGAAGAACTTCTATTTCGTCACAGGCTTTTGTTTTTTGATGTGGATGATTTTTTTGGATTCCAATGACTTAATATCCCGCTTTCGCATGGGTGCTAAACTCCGGTCATTGGAAAGAGAAAATGCGTACTACAAAGAAAAAATATCCGAAGTGGAAAAGGACCGGCAAGAGCTAACTACGAACAAAGAACTGCTGGAAAAGTTTGCCCGTGAAAAATACCTGATGAAAAAGCCAACAGAAGACATCTTTATTATCGAGGAGAATTAATTTAAAAGAGGACTATGAAGCGTTTGATGTTGTTTATTTCTGCAGTATTAATTTCGGTTGGCACTTTTGCTCAGTTTAATTTAGCTAACCGCAAGCAATCAAATCAGTCTAATCAGCCTCAGAATAAATTCTATTTTGGTGGCGGGGGCGGTTTCGGATCTGGAACTGATCCATTTGGCTATCGTTATAATTATTATTCATTGCTGCCCATTGCCGGCTATCGGATAAACGCGCAGTATTCTGTTGGCGCAAGCTTTACATACCAGCGATACAATTACGTTAATACACCTGTTGGCAATTATTCGTATACGCAATATGGATTTGGCCCCTTTGTAAGATACAGTATCAATCCTGTTTTTCTCCAGGCTGAATACGATGTGATAAGCGCTCCGGCTTACGATAATAACAATGAGTTGGTTCGGTCCAATTATTCAAGGTTCCTTGTAGGACTTGGCTATGCCATTCCTATGGGCAAAAGGAGCGCTGTGAATGCTTTGGCGATGTACGACTTACTTTATAAAACGCCAAGTGTATTTTTATCACCTATCGTGCTGCGGGTCTATTTCACTTTTTAGAATTCCACTTTCATTTTTATTGCAAGAGCCTTCAGGTCTTCTATCACTTTCTGATTGATCGGGATTCCTTTTTTCATTCGCTCTGTTTCATATTCGCGTTCGGGATCTCCAGGAATAATCAATTTCTCCTGACCTTCGATTGTTTTTGCTGACCTAAAACGCTCTATCCAATTGTCCATGTGTTTTTTAAATTCATCGGCCGGACGAAAGGCATCAATACGCATAGCGCCAAAAAAATGCCCAATACCTTCTCCAACCGGATCGGCCGGAGGAGAAAGAAAACTTACAAAAGGCGGAACCCATGGACCGTAATTCGCACCGCTGAGCACCGCAGAAAAAATGTCCACCCATGCGCCAAGACAAAAACCTTTATGGCTTCCATGCTCCCGGTCACTACCAAGTGGGATAAGTGCGCCGCCGTCTTTTAACTCATTTGGATTTGATGATGGTGATCCGTCTTTTTTTTGAATCCACCCAAGCGGTGCATTTTGTTCTTTGCGTTGCAATATTTCGAGTTTGCCATTGGCAGCTGTGGTGGTAGCAAAATCGGCAACAAACGGTGGTTGTTTATCAGCTGGAATTGCCACCGCGATAGGATTTGTTCCTAATAATCTTTCAACAGAAAAAGTAGGAGCTACCAAGGGACTGGCATTAGTCATCGCCATGCCGATCATATCTTGTGGCAGGGCCATCATAGCATGATGACCGGCTATGCCAAAGTGGTTTGAGTTTTTTACAGCTACCCAGCCCGTGCCTGCACTTTTCGCTTTTGCGATTGCAATGTCCATTGCCTTGGGCGCTACAACCAAACCCAGTCCGGCATCGCCATCAACTACTGCTGTACTCGGACTTTCATGAACGATTTTTATGTTGGGTTTACTATTTACGCGCTTCGCTTCCCATAATCTGACATAGCCGCTCAATCGAGCAACGCCATGGGAATCAACACCGCGCAAGTCAGCGCGCAATAAAGATTGTGTAGCAAGAGCAGCATGATCAGCCGGGCAGCCAATTTGCAGAAAAATCTGATTAGCAAAATTGCTTAACTGAGAATAAGATAAAATTTGTTCTTCCATCGCTCAAAACTAATTGATTTATAGTTGTTGAAAAGCCTCATTACTATGGAGTTCTAAAAATAACTCATTAGTGGCATAGATTGTTTTAATCTTGATCCGGTGGGCTAAACTCGGATGAGTGAACTTACGATCAACTATTAACGGACAACGATTAACTATGAATTTCTCTGATTTCGAAATCTTTTCCTTTGCCGAACTTGATCAGGTCTTTAAGATAATAACGTTCCAAAGTGAGAAGGTCTTTTACGGCAAAGTCGCCATTTATGAGAATCGATTCAATAATGAATTCATTAGTGTCTCCAAAATTGACAAGCCTGTATTTCTTTCCAACACGTAACGAACTAAAAGCAAGTCCTTTCATGAAATGATGATAGATTGAATTGACAAATCTAAGTTTTCTGTCTTCGCGTTTTGCTATGGCAGAAGACAAAAATAAATTAACTTCCAGTAATGACAGACGCTGAAATACGACTGGAATATGAAGCAATTGATCGGGCAAAGAAAAACCCGGCTGCCTTTGGCGTCCTTTACGAAAAGTATTTTGATCGGATTTTCAACTTCATTTATACACAGACCGATGATGAAGAGCTGACGGCCGATCTTTGCTCACAAACCTTCCTGATCGCGCTCGGCAATGTTCACAAGTATGAATTTCGGGGTGTGCCCGTATCTGCTTGGTTTTATAAAATCGCAAGTAACGAGGTCAACCGCTATTACAGGAAGTCAAAATCGCGAAAGGTGTATAGCCTTGATGAAGTGCATTTGCGCGAGCTGTTCGACAAACAAGAGGAAGAATATTCTGAAGATATACTTGCCCGATTGATTGAATACATGCGTGACTTGCCCGGAGAAATGCTCGAAGTATTGCAACTCCGTTTTTTCGAGGAGAAAGATTTTAAGGAAATAGCGTTTATCCTAGATATAAGTGAGAGCAGTGCAAAGATGCGCACCTATCGGGCTTTGGATCAACTTCGGGTGAAATTCAACGTAAAAGTGAAGTACCATGGCAAGGAATGAAATAAAGCTACGGAAACAATTGATCGATGACGACACACTTCAGCGTCATCGCGATTATTCATTATTAATGCGAAGGCATGAGAGGACAAGGCGCGCAAAAAAAACGAAGAATATATTTATCTACTCACTTATTGTGGCAGTAATCACTGTTTTGCTTTTGATCATTACGTCTTATTTTATGGTACGCTGGGAAAAGGAAAGAGAATTGAAAAATACCAAACCGGCAATGCATCAGAGCCTTCGGCGCGCAAGCCATACTTAAAAACATTTTTTTTTGTGACTTTCTTCTGCCCTCAGGATTATTAGGTTGAATTGCAATTCATTGGAGTAAACAGTTTTCTAAACGTAAACTTAATTCCTATGAAAACAGAAACCGGAACTACGGGCTGGAACGATCTTATATTCGAAAACCGAAATAAAGACTACGGCGCCTATCTGATTCGCGAATCGTATGATGGAAATGTTGTACGAGGGTCTTTAGCAAGTCTTCTCTTTGTTGCATTTCTTTTCCTCGCAGCGTTTGTGGCCATGATGATCAGACCGGAAATGAAGAAGATCATCCGCGATCCGTTTCCCAAAGAATTATTTGGCAATCCCAAGATCATCACCGATAAGGTGGCACCGAAAGAAATGCCCAAGCGATCGCCAAAAACAAATGCCGCCTTGCCTCCGCGTGTTGTAACAACAGATATAGTTGAACCTCCTCCTGTCGAAACACAAACAACTTCAACTGTAGGCACAAATGGGACAGGCGATCCGTCTTTATCAAAAGGAACCGGTGTTGATTTGATTCCCACAACAACTGATGTTGTAGTGTCTAAACAACCCTTTGACTTTGCCGAAGTAATGCCCGAATACGAAGGCGGAACAAAAGCAATGATAAAATTTCTAGGAAAAAATATTCGTTATCCTCGCACCGCACAATCGACCGGAACAGAGGGCACCGTGTTTGTACGCTTCGTGATTGACAGCGATGGGCGCGTAGTGAATATTGAAATTGTTAAAAGCGCAGGGGCGTTACTTGACAAAGAAGCCATACGGGTAATTGCTTTAATGAATAAATGGAAACCCGGACGCCAAAATAGTATGGCCGTGTCTGTGCGAATGGTACTGCCGGTTAAATTTCAGTTGAGCGAGTAATTGAGTTCAAAGACTCATCATGTCTTTGAACTTGGCTGCTTGCCTGCGGCTGACTTCCACTTTGTCGCCACCGCGAAGCTTCACCATCAGTCCACCGTTGAACCAGGTTTCGATACCTTCTACCCAACTAAGATTGATGATGTGCTTGCGGCTGGCGCGGAAGAAGGCGCGTTCGTCAAGTTTTTCATCCAGGGCATTCAGCGACTTATGTATCATCGGCCGGTTGGTATCAAAATAGACTTTGATATAGTTGCCATCCGATTCAAACATGCGAACATTAGCCAAGCCCACAAACCAACAGCGCTCGCCATCTTTTACAAAAACCTGGTCATCGAGGCCCAATTTTTTATCATGGCTACGGCCGGCTTTGGCTTTTTCTTTTTCCAAGATCTTGTGAACAGCCTCGCTAAGACGTTCGGGCTGGATGGGTTTGAGTAAATAATCAAGAGCATTTACTTCAAATGCTTTTAAGGCAAACTCATCGTAGGCTGTGGTGAAAACAACAAAAGGGGCTGAATCGAGCGACTCCAATAGTTGGAACCCGTTGCGCCCCGGCATTTGAATATCGAGAAAAAGCAAATCCGGATTATGCTCTTCAATCATTTTCTCAGCCTCATCGGCATTCATGGCTTCACCGGCTACTTCAATGGAAGGATGCTCTTCCAATAATTTCATCAACTCTTTTCGCGCCAGGCGCTCATCGTCAATCACTAATGCTTTCATTTTAGATCAATTTATAAATTGTATAGATGGGGAATTTTAACTTCAGTCAAAACAAAATTATTCTTTTCGTTACTAATCCGTAGATAAGCGGCATCGCCATACAAAAGTTTCAGTCGGTGGACGGTATTTGTAAGTCCCAGCCCTCGTTTTGTGCCATTGACGTAGCGGCCGCTGTTGCTGATTTGAATCTTTAATTCGTCATCAATAATAATCGTTTTTACGGTGATTATGCCACCTTCAGTGAGTTGAGAAATGCCATGTTTTATCCCATTTTCTACGAGTGTCTGAATCATAAACGGAGGCACCCAAAAATCGCTTGAGCCGGTTGCAATCTCATATTCGGTCTTTAAGCGTTCTTCAAAGCGGATACTCTCCAGACTCAGGTAGTCTTTTACAATTTTCAATTCGTCTTCGAATTTGGTGAGTCCTTTTTTATCGGTAGCAAGTGAGTTTCGCAAAATGTTGGAGAGCTGCGTAATGGCCTGCTTTGATTTGATCGGGTTTTCATCTACAAGTGCGCGAATGCTATTCATGGCGTTGAAGATGAAATGCGGATTGAGCTGAGCTTTTAAATTGTTCAGCTCTATTTCTTTCACGGTAGCCTCAAGCTTTAATGATTTGTTGTAGCGCTCCAAATAATTGTAGGTGAAGTAGAATACTGACCATAAAAAAAAGATAAATGCATAGTACACCGATTGGCCAAGGATGTGGAGAAAATTGAATGCTTGCAAAGGATTAAAAAGATCAAGCAGAATAGAAACGGGAATCCTAAGGAAATACATAATTGTGCCTAACAATAAAACACTCGGTACAATACGGAGGATGACGATCACCATGCCGAAGTTGAGCCATCGCCAACGATTAATGAGATAACGGTATGCATGTGTTACCAACAGGCAAAGAAAGGCCTCATAGAAAACGAAAACGATTCTGTTTGTAGACGAGCCAGAGCCAGAGATTAAAACGGCTACACTTTGTATAACGGCGTAAAGCGCCCAACCTCCGATCTGCAGACTCCAATACAGCCTCAGCTTATTGTCGATCATAAAGGCAAGTTAAGCATTTGATGAAATGCCAACGACATGTAAGTACACAGGCGGAAAACCAGAAAACAGAAAGGCTAAATAGTCACGAGACACTAGTGATTAGTGAATAGTTAATGGCGAATAGGATTAAAGATTGGGGATTTGTGAATAAATCACAGGCGAATGCCCAATGACCAATGCCTGAGTTTTAATACTATTCTCTTTTTGGTTTGTGAATTGCAAGGCCCAGTGTAACCCTATAAAAGGAAGCACCACACTCATACCACCATATTCACTACACATGGATAGTAGAAAGTGATTACTTTTTTCTATTGCTCTGATGTCGCATTTCTTCGTTCTCTTTTCTTAGGATTAAGATTAGGGCTGAATTACCCTCTATCTCCTCCTTGAGTCTATTAATTTCCGATTGCATTTGTTCTTTTTCGGTATCCTGTACTTCAGCTAATTTATTTGCTTGAATTTTTAGGTGAACAGAATACACTAATGAGAACGTCGCCAGCAGGATCAAGGCACTATTTAAAATTACTCTCTTCATAAATTTTCATTTGATTTTGTTTGACACTGAGGTTGCAATCAATTAAGTCTTTCTATTCATTCAATCGGCAGTGGCAAGTTGTGCTGACGGAGGAATGAGAGCTTGCCCCAATATCCTCGCGGAATCGTATTTTATCACAGATCAAGAATTCGGGATCACAATTTCAAAAGTAGTGAACTCTCCCGGTTTGGATTTCGCTTTTATTGTGCCGTGCAGTTTTGCTACTGTTTCCTTTACAATGTACAAACCAAGCCCTGAGCCTTTTGATTTATCAGTAGCCCGATAAAACATATCAAATATTTTGCTCATGTGTTCCGGCCCGATACCTATTCCATTGTCAGTTGCAATTATCTCGGCCCTGTGCTCATTTGCTGTTATAGTTATCGAAAGGGTTGGATCCGGCCTGAGATAGTTTTGAAATTTGATAGCGTTAGAGACAAGATTGTTTAAGATGATTCCGAGCCGTGTAGAATCTGAGTAGAAAGGGATTTGATCGTTCAGATTGAATTTAATAGTCAGTCGCTCAAACCCGCTTACCAATTTTAAGTTGTCTTTCGTTTCTTCAAACAGTTGTGAAAAGTCTATTATTTCACTTTCCAATTCTGTTCTCGCATTGCGCGAATAGTCAAGTATATCCTTTATAAATCCATCGAGGTGATTGACCCGGCCCTTGATCATACCGAGAAATGGTAGCTCTTCACTCTTTTCCATTTCAGCCACATTGATCAGGCCAAGAATAGAAGACAATGGCGCGCGCAGGTCATGCGAGACACTATACACGAAATGGTCTAGCTCATAGTTGGTTTTTTCGAGCTCTTCAAATTGCTTTCTCAATTTATCCTCGGCTATTTTTCTGTCGGTAACATCGCGCGAAGTAAATACTAACCCACCAATGCTTTCAACATCAGACAGATTCACACAGAATCCTTCCATCCATTGCCAGTTACCATTCTTATTTCTTATCCGATATTCAAACATTTGGTGGTTTCCAGGCGCTCCCAATTCATTCCACCGGATAGGAAGATCATCAGTGTGCACCAGGTCTTCGAGTTCATATTGAGTAAACTCCTGAGGATCATAACCAAGCACTTCATTAATATTAGAGCTCACGTAAGAGGTCGTCTGTCCAATGATGATCAGGAAAATATCTTTGCTATGTTCAACTAATCCACGGAAACGTTCTTCCTTGTGCCGTAATTCCAACTGAGCCTTGTGAATAGCTGTTTCATCTGAAGCAGAAATACAATAGCCTGTAAACTCGCCTGACTTTGAATGCACCGGGATAATCGAAACTTTAAACCATGCACCGAATGTGGAAACTTCCTGATGATACTCCACGCGGTCACCAGCCTTTACCTTTTCAAGAAAATTCATAAACGTGGGTCGCCTTTCGGGCGGAATGAAATTCATCAGACTTTCACCAATTTTAATTTCCTTTCCGTAAGTTTTAAAGATATTATTGAAGTATGCCGTATTAAAGGCAACGATTTTTGAATCTGGCGAGAGCAGAGCAAAAGAATCAAGAGTATTGTCGAATATAGCCTTGAGGTTATTTTCCGATTGCTTTAGCGCTGCTTCTTGTTTTTTTTGCTCGGTTATATCAATTGAAATGAGTGTTACGTAGGTCACCTTCCCCTCGACGAAAACAGGTTCATATTTTAATAAATGAATTACTTCACCATCAGGAGTTGGAAGTGTTGCTTCAGAAGTAACGGCATGTCCCGCTACGGCTTCTTGGAAAAGTCTTTTGGACTCTTCTCTTCTTGAGGGAGCAGTCATATCCCAAACGTACATACCAATCCGGGGTTTATGTCCTGTGGCTTTTAAAATAAAACGCTCCAGTGAGTTATTGAAGAGAACCAATCGCCCCTCTGTATCCATTAAGAGAATTTCTTCTTTTGTGTTGGAGAAAATGATTTCCAAATGTT
>Ga0206976_1048_pt1 | contig 39213 bp, 30 predicted proteins | sample Alteio_BWOrgHeat_82_FD_152926 | JGI IMG/M metagenome (GOLD analysis project Ga0206976, IMG submission 152926) | Enriched cells from forest soil in Barre Woods Harvard Forest LTER site, Petersham, Massachusetts, United States -... | ecosystem: Environmental > Terrestrial > Soil > Temperate forest >... | reverse complement strand
CGGGAGGCACACTTCTGTTGCTTCCGGCCCGATCACATCTCCGCGATAACCTTGATGCATGTCCCGGCACGCTCTTCGCCCGCGCCTCCTGACCGCCCTTTTCCTGTCCCTCACCGTAGCCGCCTCGGCCCAGACCAAATCTGCGCCCACTCCACCTGCAGCCGCTCCGCCCGCGCCCACTCACGCCGACATCCTCCGCGGCGCATACGGCCCCTACCGCGCCAACAATGACCTGCTCTACTACCACCTCGACATCCGAGTGGACCCGGACAGGCAGACTATCACCGGCAAAAACACCATCCGCTTTCGGATGCTCCAGGACGGCGGCCGCATCCAGATCGACCTCAGCGACGCTCTGCACATCGACAAGATCCTTCTCGGCACGACCGAGCTGAAATACGAGCGCGACTCCGGAGCCGTCTTCATCGACTTGCCGCGCACCCTCCGCGCCGGTCAGACCTACTCCATCGACTTCTACTACTCCGGACATCCCCTCACCATCGGACGCTTCGGCGGCATGGTCTTCACCAAAGACCCCGCCGGCCACGCCTGGATCTACACCTCCTGCGAAGACGACGGAGCCAGCATCTGGTGGCCCAACAAAGACCAGTGGCGTGACGAAGTCGAATCCATGGACATCAGCGTTGCCGTCCCCAACGGCCTCACCGACGTCTCCAACGGCAAATTCAAAGGCTCAACCGATCTCGGCGACGGGTACACCCGCTGGGACTGGCACGTCAGCTACCCCATCAACGCCTACGACGTGTCGCTCAACATCGGCGACTACGTGCACTTCTCAGATCACTACGGCACGCTGCCCCTTGACTACTACGTCCTCTCTGCCGACCTCGACAAGGCGAAGGCTCAATTCACGCAGGTCAAAGGCATGCTCGAAGCCTTCACGCACTACTTCGGCCCGTATCCCTTCGAACGTGACGGATACAAGCTCATCGAAGTCCCTTACTCCGGCATGGAGCACCAGAGCGCCGTCACCTACGGCAACCACTTCAAGAACGGATACCTCGAGCACGACTGGACCGGGGTCGGGATCAGCCTCAAATTCGACTTCATTATCGTCCACGAGAGCGCGCACGAGTGGTTCGGCAACAGCATCACCGCCCAGGACCGCTCCGATATGTGGATTCACGAAGGCTGGGGCACTTATCTCGAATCACTCTACGTCGAGTACTGGTACGGTAAAGACGCAGCCATTCGCTACCTCAGCGGTTACAAATCAAAAATCGAGAACAAGCATCCCATCATCACCGAGCGCGGCATCAACGCCACCCCTCCCGAAGACCAGTACTTCAAGGGCGCGCTCATGCTTAACACCCTGCACAGCGTCATCGACAACGACCCGCGCTGGTTCCAGCTCATCCACGACTTCTACCAGCACTTCAAATATCAGAACATCTTGACCGAAGACGTCGTCACCTGGTTCAACCAGCAGACCAGTCTCAACCTCACGCCCATCTTCAACCAGTACCTGCGCCACACCGCCATCCCGCTCCTCGAGCTCAAGTTCGATCCCGCCGCCCCGAACAACGGATACAGTTCCGTCAACTATCGCTGGAAAGCCGACGAGGCCGACTTCGCGATGCCCGTGCGCGTTGGCGACCCGGCCCACTGGCAGACCATCTACCCCACCACCCAGTGGCAAACGATGAAGACGCCTCTCACGCCAACTACCTTCGCCGTCGACACAGACCGCTTCTACATCAACGTGAGCAAGAAGTAGTCAAAAACGCGTACAAAGCGAAAGGGCGACTCCCCTCTCGAGGTATCGCCCTTTCTTCCGGTTTTTCGAAGGTCTGGTTCGGCTTCCAGACCACAACCTCGCGACCGCAGCGCCCTTCGGGACCTGCGGGCTTGCGCCCGTGTTTCCCTCATTCTTCCGTGATCACACCCGTTGCGCGAGCTTCCTCGGATCTATCCTCGGAGCATCCGGTTGCCCGGCCGCTTCCGGCGAGTCCCGTCGCCGGGACTCTCGACATCACCTTGTCTACTCTCTCCTTCTGGAAGATCTCTCTTCCGTTGGTTTGAATACTAACCGCGATCCCGAATAAATCAAGTGGCTGTTACAAATTTTCCAGTGTGGAAATAGCCCCGGTTATTGTGGAAATAAAGATAGTTAGCCGCGCACTCTTACTTCACATCTACAGTCCGGTCGCCCTCATACTCCATGATGTGGAAGTAGGCCTCCCATCCGGCCCACAGCATCGGAGCCGGGAGCTTCGCCATTGGGTCCTGCAGGTGATCGGCGTAATTTTGAACCAGCTCCCGCGTACGATACACACCCGTCAGCCAATCCCCTCGATACCAGTTCTTCCACTGCCCATACTCGGCCTTCGCCATGGACCCCTGTAGCGCATCGAGAGCCCGCAACGCATCCGCCGCATCCGACCGTGCCTGCTCCGTTCGTCCCGCGTCGACGTCTGCCACCGCCTTAGCCACCAGCATCAGTGCCCGGTTGCTCTCGCGGTTGATCGTGATCATCGTCAGCACGCCCGCCTGGTAGTAGTCGCGCCGCGTCGGATCGACGACCCCCTCTGCCGCCACCGCGTGCTCCCACACCGCATCCCATCGCGGCTGCGCAGCCTCGCATTCCTGAATATCCCAATCCAGCACCGCCTTCCGCATCTCCGCATCGGCCGCCGGTATCACCCTCGGCGGCGTCCATTTAGGCGACTGGCTTGGCATCGCCGCAACCTGGTGCTCGCTCAGCGTGTCCAGAATGATCCGTCGGATCTCCGAGTGATAATGCTGGTCGCCATACTCCCGTGTCACCTCGATCTGCGTCGGCGTCACACCCACTGAGTTGCGGTTAGGCCGCAGCGCGGACGCGGCAAAGTACTCCCGGTACAGCGCTGTCAGCACATCCGCCGATTTCCCGCCGAACTCCTCCGTTGCCCACCGCTTGTAAAAATCGGCGTCGCCGCCCGCCGGAACTCCGCCCCACGCGACTTCCATCAAAGCGCGCGTCGTCATCGCCACCGGACGAATGTCGCTCGTATTCACCAACAGGTACGACGTCGCACCCGCCTTGATATACCGCCCCAGTTCCGACTGAATCCGCACCACCGGCACCATCTCCGACAGCTGATTCGCCTCGCCATTCATCATCGCCACATGAAAGTAAGCGCCCTGCCCTGCCGCAACCGTCCCGCCGTCCTGCATATCGCCATAACCGGTGTCCGCCCACACCAGCGTCACCTCGGGAGGAATCTTCAGATAGCCCTTGTCCATCAGCTGGGCTCCCTCCTGCCACAGGTCGGTCACAAACTGCGCTTTGGGATACTTCGCCCGCACAATCTTCATCTGGTCCACGATCGCCGCGCTCACCCGCTCGCCCAGCAACGGATCGTTATCCCGCACACTCGGATCGAGCGTCGCATAGCTCGAGTCCGACAACCCCCGCAGCCCCACACTCCACAGAATGTCTTCGTCCGGCTTATACGCCGCCACCGCATTCGTCCACGCCCGCTCCAGAATCTCCGGATGCGTCGAATAGTTGTACGGAAAATCCTTCGGCCACCGCGCCACATTCACGCCCAGTGGAATCGCATGATGCTGATTCACGATCAACCCGCGCTCCGTCGCCAGGTGAACCTGCGCATCATCGGGAAAAATCCACGTCCCCGGCACCACCATATTTCCCTTCAGCCGCAGAATCGTCTCATACACCTTGTCCCACGTCTTCGGGGAGATCCCCGTCTGCTCACCCTTCTCCGCCGGCACCCATCCCGTCAGCAAGTCCTCGTCATTCGGAAAGAACCCGCGATAGCGAAACACCGGCTTCGGATACACCCGAGCAAAATCCACCGGCAGCGCAATCGATTCCCGCTTCTCCGGCTCCTTATCTGTCCACAGATACATCGGATCAATCCCGAGATACGCCTGCGAAAACTCATAGATCGCAAAGATCGTCCCGCGCATATCCGCGCCCGTCAGACACACTGCCTGCCTCTTGCCCTTGCCCGGCACGTTAACGATCGAGAACGCAAACGCCTCCGTATCGGTCGCCATCGAGCACTTCAGGCCAAACGGCAGCTCCGGCCCCTGTCCAATCACAATCGAAACCGGACCAGCCTCCGCAAGCCTTGTCACCACTCGCGGCGTCGTACCGAAGACCTCATCGAGATCGCTGAGCAGATCCTTCGTCGCCCGCTCGACCGGCCCCGACATCTGCGCACCCTCCACCACCGTCACCGAGCCATCGATCTTAATCTCCGCCCGCGCCACAGAAGGGAAGGCGACCGCCGCGGCCACGGCCGCACACAATGCGGCGATCAGAATGGGCCGCAATGAGTTTGTAGTGATTGGAAACATAGTTCACCCTCCGCGCCGATCACGCCCTTCGCATACCAGCAACATCGCCCGAGCGCGCCGATAGAGCCGCTGCACAGAAGGCAAATCGAACGCAACGGCATTAGAAAGGGAATTAGTTCGTGTTGTCAACAAACGCTACAGACAGACAAGAGTTCTACAGAATTTTTAGATCATTTGGAGGGCTGCGAAATAGCCTGCAGATCGCTCCTCAGCCGATTCGCATCGCCGTCCTCAATCAATCCTTCAACTTCCGCGTGGGTCCGCTCCCAGACAGGCACAGCCTCCGCCAGCAGTGCCTTCCCCTCCGGCGTCAGCTTCAACCGCCGGCTCCGCTTATCAACGGAATTAGGAATGGCTTCGACCAGCCCACGACGCTCCAGCGGCTTCAGTGCTGCGGTCAGCGTCGTGCGGTCCATCGCCAGCAGCGCCGCCACCGGTGCCATCCCCGGAGGCTCGGGCCGATTCAGCGACATCAGCAGCGAGAATTGGCCGTTCGTCAGCCCCAGCGGCCGCAACACCTCGTCAAAACGACGTGCCAACGCCCGCGCCGCCCGCTGCACATGCAGACAGAGGCAGCAGTCTCGAACCCGCAGCGTAGTCTCAAACGGAACCACCGGGTCTTTTGACATAATTCTTGACATCAGCGCCAGTGCGTTGATATCAACGTAATCTATACAAGTGACCCTGTAAAGACGTGCTTGACAAAAATAGTCCGTAAGCACACACTAACGTTAGTTATGGCTTACCTAAGAGACGCGCTTCCGGCAGCACGAAAAGCCCGGGAACAGCGCGCAGGCAGGTAATCGCTGGAAAACCCGAATCTGCCCGAAAATTTATTTGGACGATTTGTCGAATTCCGGTCCGGCCGTTCGACTATATCGTGAAGGCAGGGAAACCAGCCCCCCCAAGACCGTTTCAGGATAAGGAAGGACCCGTATGTCGTTCATTCGCGATTTGAAAATTGCCGCGCGTTCCTTGTCGCGCGTCCCCGCTCTGTGGATCACTGTCGCCCTTACCCTGGCCCTTGGCATCGGCGCCAACGCCGCCATCTTCAGCGTGGTCCGCGCCGTCCTCCTGCGTCCGCTCGCCAATCGCGATGAAGACCATCTGCTTTACCTGCGCCAGAGCGCACCCGGCCTCGGCGTTGCCAACGCGACCTTCTCCATCCCTGAAATTCAGGACCTCGGCAAGGGCCTTAAGACCATCAAGGAGCTCGGTACCTTCTCAGCCATCGACTTCACCATCGTCGGCCTGGGCACGCCGCGCGAAATTCCCGCTGGAGTCGTCGACGGCAACTACTTCGACGTGATGGGACTTCGCCCCGTACTCGGCCGCCTCCTCACTCCCGCCGACGACGGCCCAAATGCCGCCGGCGCTGTCGTGCTCACCTATAAGTTCTGGACAACATCGTTGCACTCCGACCCCACGGTGATCGGCAAGACCGTCCGGCTCGAAAGCTTCCAAGGACCCCGCAACGCCGTCATTGTCGGCGTGCTTGAGCCGTCTGTACCCTACCCGGTGGCGACCGAGATCATCGCGAATGTCGTCACCAGCCCACATCATCTGTCCGCGACCATGGTCACTGGCCGCGAACACCGTATGACCGAAGTCTTTGGCCGCCTCGCTCCTGGAGCCACTCTCGAGGCCGCGCGCGCTGAGCTCCGCACCGCCTATTCCGCGATGACCGGGTCCCACCCCGAGGTCTACAAGTCCGCCGACCACTACCAGATCGGCGTGACGCGCATGCACGATCAGATCAACTCCCGCGCCAACACCATCCTGTGGGTACTCTTCGCCGCCTCGGGCCTGCTCTTCGTGATCGCATGCTCCAACGTCGCCAATCTCGTGCTGGCGCGAACCGTGCGGCGCGAGCCCGAGCTGGCCGTGCGCTCGGCCCTGGGAGCCAACGCCGCCGCCCTGCGCCGTTCCCTCCTCGCGGAAAGCATCATTCTCTGCGGCAGCGGAACCCTCGCCGCTCTGATCCTCGCCTGGCCGATGGTGGCCATCCTCGGCCGCTACGCAGCACGCTTCTCGGTACGCGCCGACGGCATCACGCTCGACTTCACCCTGGTATGGTTTGGCATCTTGCTGGCATTGGTCGCCGCCGTTTTCCTGGCGTATATCCCGCGGCTGCCCTCGGCGGATGGGTCGCGAAGCCTCGCGCTCACCGGCGAAGTGCGCGTCACGGGCAGAAGCGGCCGTCGCCTTCGCGTCTTCGCCGTCATGCAGATCACCGCCTCATTCCTGCTCCTCGCCGGAGCCGGCGTGCTCATGCGCACCCTCTACGTGCTCGAGCACACCCGTCCGCAAATCGACACCTCTCACGTTCTCGCCGTGAATCTCCCCCCTATCTCCTATGGACGATCGCCCGAGCAGGTGCGTGACTTCTATCGCAATGCACAGCGCCAGGTCGCAACCCTCCCCGGAGTGGAACACGTGGCCACAGGATTCAGTGTTCCCTGGCGCGACGATCAGGGACTCAGCATCAGCTTCGCCTTCGCCGCCCAGGGAGCCACGCGCAAGAACGGTCAGGACGATCTCCGCGCTAAGTTCCGCTCTGTATCGCCCGACTTCTTCGCTACCATGGGGCTTCCCATCGTCGAAGGCCGCGACTTCCGCGACACCGACAAGGACGGCTCTGAGCGCGTCGTCATCATCAGCCAGAGCCTCGCCAACTCGCTCTTCCCCGGCCAGCCCGCTCTCAACCGCGAGCTGCGCTGGACCGACGGCGTCATGAAGTTCATCGGCATCAGCTATGAGCCGCGCCGCATCGTCGGCGTGGTGCCCGATATCGACGACGAAAACATCATCCCGTCGCCCGCCATGACCATCTACCAGCCCTCCGACCAGGAAGGATGGTCGGGCCGCCTCTTCGTGCGCGCCAAGGGAGATCCCTACGCCCTCGTCCCCGTCATCACCCGCACCATCCATGAGATGGCCTCCGATCAGCCCGTCGAGCATGCCAGCACCCTTCAGGACATCCGCACCGAGGTCCTGGCACCCGACCGCCTCAATGCCATCGTCTTCGGCGGATTCGCAGCCGTGGCCCTCCTGATTTCCGTCGTCGGCGTGGCCGGCGTTCTCGCCTTCTCCGTGAGCGGCCGCACCCGCGAGTTCGGAATCCGAATGGCCCTCGGCGCACAGCCGCGCCACATCCTCACCGACGTCCTCCGAGACGGCCTCGTCATCGCCTGCATTGGAGTCGGCACCGGGGTGGTCATCGGATTCGCTCTTTCCCGCATCATCGGCCGGTACGTTGGAGAGCTGCCCATGCCCGGCCTGCCCTCGTTCATCGCTTCCGCCTTCGTAATCCTGGCGGCCGCGGTAATCGCATCGGCTGTACCCGCGGCGCGCGCAGCCCGGGTGAATGCCGTAGAAGCCCTGCGTTCGGAGTAATAGCGTCCGGCGAACTCGGCGAGCGGGACACGCCGGCATTACATACGTTGCGCAATCGGGCCGCAGAATTTCTCGAATTCCTGTGGCCGCTGATGACCGCAGGATTGATTCTTTGTCACAATTCCATCCGGTTGAAACGCAGAGCCGAACGTTCATCGCCATTTCACGAATCTCCTCTATCGCTGTTACTGGGTCGGGTTCTCGTGTCCCGAATTTCCAGTCCTTGGAAATCCCCGTCAGGCCCGGCAAGAACAACAAGAGGAGAAATCTGCTATGCCACTTCGCAGAGTTGCAGTTCTGCTTGTGTTTGCCAGTGCACTTAGCCTTTCGCTCGCGGCCTCAGCGCAACAAACCCTCGGCCGCATCAACGGCACTGTCACTGACAGCAGCGGAGCCGTTCTAGGAAACACAACCGTCACTATCATCAATAACCAAACAGACGCGAAACGCCAGCTTTCCACACAAGGCAATGGCTCCTACGCTGTGCAGGATCTGCCCATCGGCACCTACACGCTTTCCTTTTCTCATGATGGTTTTGATACATCGAATTTCCCCTCGATCCCGGTACAGGCAGACCGTTCGGCAACGCTGAATGTTCAGCTCAAGCCTGGCCAGGTCAGCACCTCCATCGAGGTTGCTGCATCACCGCTGCTCAATTCAACAGACACCACCAACGGCTACGTATTAGACAGCACGCAAATCGCTTCCAAGCCTCTTGGAACCGGCAGCTTCACCCAGTTGGCCACGCTCAGCCCCGGCGTCAATGCCGATTTCCTCTCTGACACGGGAACCAACACGGGGCTCGGCAATCAGAACATCTGGGCCAATGGCCAGCGGCTGTCAAGCAACACCTTCACCTTCAACAGCGTGATGGCCAACAATCTCTTCAACGGAGCTTCATCCAGCCAGGTCAGCGCCAATCGCGCGGTACTCAACACCGGCGAGTCCTTCCAGAACGGCGGCACCATCCAGACCAATACATCGATCTACGACGCGATTGGCGAGGCGCTGCCTACCCCTCCGCAGGAAACCATCGCCGAGATGCGCGTCAACACTTCAATGTTCGACGTATCCCAGGGCGACACCGCCGGCGCTCACATTGACGTGACCACAAAATCCGGCACCAACAGCCTCCATGGTGGAGCATGGGGCACTCTGGGAAACAAGGTCCTGAACGCCGACCCGTTCTTCTTCAAGCAGAACAGCATTCCAACTCCCGACCTTCACCGCTACGACGCCGGAGCGGGCGTTGGTGGTCCCATCATCCGCGACAAGCTCTTCTTCTACGCGGCATACCAGTACACTCGTGCGACCGATCAGCTCAACTCACTGAGCCAACTCCACGTCCCCAGCACGCTGACCAATGACCGCAGCCAATCCGGCCTTGCCCCCGTGCTCGTGCAGGCTGGACTTCCCGCCACAACCCCCGTCGATTCCGTGGCTCTCAAGTATCTTCAGGCCAAGGCGCCCAACGGCTCGTTCCTTATTCCCTCACCAACAACCAGCGATCCGAATGCGGCCTTTAACGTGACCTTCCTCGGCCCTTCGTCGATATTCCTTGCCGACCGCGCGCTCATCAACATCGATTACAACCTCGCCAAAAGCGACACCCTGTCCGGCAAGTACTACTACCAGCACGATCCAACCACCAGCCCGTTTTCCAGCACCCCCTTGCTCGGCTTTCCGCAGACGTTTAACTCCGGCAGTCAGGTCTTCTCGCTGGAAAACACCAAGATTTTCAATCCCAGGCTTTCCTGGGACCAGAAATTCGGTTTTCTCCGCATGAAAGTCGGCTCGTTTACCGCTCAGCCCTTCGGACCGGATGCGGTCGGCATCAACGTCTTCGGCAGCCCCTATCTGCCCGCAGTGAGCGTCAGAAGCTTCGACACTAACGGCAACGAACTCGCTATCGGACCAAGCTCCAACTTCGCCAATACTGGCTTCGCGCAAAACACCTTCGAAGGAACCACCAACCTCAACTGGGTCCTCGGTCGCCATACCCTCACCTTCGGCGCCAACTACGACTTCACCCAGCTCAACATCCTCAACCGTGCTAGCCAGGTTGCCTCCATCGGTTTCAACTCACTCGGAAACTTTCTTCAGGGCGGGCCGCTGCGCTCTTCAAGCAGCGCATATTTCGTTGGTCCCACAAACCGCTACTATCGTGCCCCGCAGGTGGGCGCCTATGCGCAGGACAAATGGCTGCTCACTCCAAAGCTCACCGTCACCGCTGGCATACGCTATGACTATGATGGCGGCCTCTACGAAAAATACGGCCATCTGGTGAACTTCGATTCGAGTAAGTATCAATACGATCTGTCTACTGACACCATCGTCAGCAGCGGTTTGGTCGTTGCCGGCAACAACAAACAATACGCCACGCCCGGAGCAAGCAACTCGACGCTCCGGCAGCGTCAGTGGGGAATTGCTCCCCGCGTTGGTCTCGCCTACAGCCCGACGCCCACCGTCGTGTGGCGCGCGGGTTTCGGCATGTATTACGATCGCGGCGAGTACTTCACAAACTTCTCGCCCAGCGCCGGATTCGGATTCAACGGGCCATTTGGTGTCACCCTGCAACCCCCGTTTGTTCAACAGATCACCTCAACTGCCTCCGGCACCTTCGAAAATCCTTTCGGCACCACGCCCCCACCCGTCGACACGAATCCCGCTGACTTCATAAATAACCTTCCGAATCAGACAGCGCTCATCAACGGAACTGAGCCCTACCTCTTCGGCGCCTACGGGATCAACAACAAGCTTCCCTACACCGAAAACTGGAGCCTCGATTGGCAGTGGCAGATGCGTCCTGATATCGCGCTCACCATCGGATACACGGGCAACCACGGCGTGCGCCAGACGATTCCCCTTCCCTTCAACCAGCCGCTGGTGGCCACGCCCCAGCATCCCGTCAACGGCCAGTTTTACAGCTATGGCTACAACGCCGTGGACGCCAACGGCAACAATCTCGCGACCGAGCCTTACAACACATCCACCGGCGGCAACACCGATCTGCGTGCGCCCTACATCGGTTACAGTCCCAACTCTGTTGCCTGGACAACCGCAGGCATCTCGCATTACAACGGACTGCTTGCCTCCGCGCAAAAGTCCTTCCGCGACGGCCTGGATTTCATGGTTTCCTACACTTGGTCGCATTCGCTCGATGAAAGCAGCGGCTACGGTCTCTTCTACAACGGCAACAACCCTCGCGACCTGCGCTCCGGGTACGGATCATCCGACTACGATCGGACCAACGTCGTCAGCATCAGCTACGACTACCAGTTGCCGAAATTCGGCATCTCCAATGTCGTCGCTAGCAAGCTCGCCAATGGATGGGGTATGTCCAGCATCATCGTCTTCGAGAGTGGGCAGCCATACAATGTCTACGACTTCAGCGGAACCGTCGGCAGCATTTACTTCGCGTCGAACGACTTCCTGACCAACCCCATCCTGCCACTCGGCCCCGGCATCAAGCCGCGCCAGGCGCTCACCGGCCACAGCGGCGCATTCGCCAACTTCGACGGTGTAACAGTCAACCCCCAGAACGTTGCGTTTAAGCCGACTGCTTTCACCTATCCGACGCTCCAGCCCGGAGAATCCGGCGTGCCGCCCTGCGGACCGTCAACCGGTGGAGCAACGGTGTGCGATACCTACGAATCCACCTTCGCCGTCGGCGGCCGCAACATCTTTCGCGGCGATTTTCAGAAGCGCGCCGACGTTTCCATCTTCAAGCAAACGCAGATTCGCGAAGCCGTCACCCTGCGTCTCAGCATCGACTTCTTCAACATCAGCAACACGCCAAGCTTTGACACGCCGGGTAACAACTTCACCGGTTCCGACTTCAACAACCCTCCGGGCATTACCCCGCTCGGTCCCAATGCGCCCGCAGACGCCTTCAGCAGTCAAGGTGTAGGCGTCATCACCAACCCCCTCGGAAGCCCTCGCCAGATACAGTTCACCGGCAAACTCAGCTTCTAGCAGGTCTGTCTCGGACACAGCGAAGGGGCGGCTGGATACATCGCCGCCCCTCTTGCTTCAGTGCCTCTGCTACTCAGGACCGCCCGTCGAGAACACCTGCTCTACCGACCGGTCGTGTACCTTATAGATCGCGAATTGCTGGTCCGTCTTTCCCGCCAGCGCAAAGATCAGCTCCGCCCGGTTGTCGGCGTCGGTGTCCACCGCATCCACCAGCTGCATCCGCGGAACCACATCCAGCTCCGGCTCGCTCGTCACCTGCTTGAACAGAATCTGCGGAACCCCGTTGAAATCCGGCTGCGCGATGATCGTCACATACTTCGTCTGATCGCCTGCGCCCGTCTTCGCCGAGAAGACCAGCGTCGCCCCGCCGCCAAACGACAGCTCGTACGCCTTGAACTGCTCGTCCTCGAGATCCGGCAGCACCGGCTTCGGCGCAGCCTTTTTATGCGCCGCAGCCGTAGAGTGGCTGGCAGTCGTAGACTGGCTATTTGTAACCGTAGTAGTGCTCTTATGCACCGGAGCCTTCGGCGCCGCCACCGTCTGCCCCGAGACCGTCGCCTTCACCGTATTTCCCGCCAGCAGATTCTTCGCCACATCCTCGAGCGCCGCCTGCATCTTCTTCGCATCCTCGGGATCCGTCCACGAATACACGTACGAATGCGGCTCCCGCGTCTTTGCATCGGACACCGCCGCCATCAGCTTCAGGTTGTTCGGACTTCCCGCCAGCTTCGCAATCTCCACCTTCGTCGGCACATCGAGCGACTCATATTCCGCCGGCTTCCCCCGCCCCAGGTGCGGCCGGTCGGGATCGATATTCGTCGTCGCCGAAACCGGCGCGCCATTATCGTTGGAATTCGCCGCCGTCGAATCGGAGTGCTTGTGCAGCGTCGGCCGGTCCGAATCCACATCCGGACTCGATGAAGCCGTGCTCGACGATGATCCCGTACTCGACCCAGAACCAGATCCGGACCCAGATCCCGACCCGCTCTGCTCACCCGTCGTCGAGTCCGTACGCCGGTGCAGCGTCGGCCGGTCCGGATCCCCTGCCGAAGCGCTGCTCCCTGTGCTCGACCCGGAACCCGAACCGCTGCCACTTCCCGAACTCGAAGCAGTCCCACTGCCGGAGCCTGAGGCCGTACCAGACCCACTCCCCGCGTCCGCCGGAGGCCGATGCGCAAAGTGCGGCTTGCTGTCATCCGCGCCCACATCATGCACAAACTGGGGCAGCGTCTTTGACGTCTTCAGTCTCGCCACCTTCGGCTGCATCGGCTGTTGATACGTCCCCGTCGCTACCCACGATCCCGACACATTCGCCGCCGCCCTAACATCGAACAGCCCCTTCGACGTCCCCGCGTCCAGCAGCTCATACAGCGTCCCCGATTCCACCGTGATCGGGACAGGCTGCGCAAGGTACAGCCCGCCCGGCTGGTACCGCTCGCCATCCCACACCGCCACAGGAACCAGCCTCGCCGCCGTCGGCCTGGTCAGATCGCCCGTGTACTCAAGCACCGCCGTAGCCCGCAAAACCGGCGCCGCGCCCGCGCCCTTATTGGGGTCCACGCGGCCCGGATACTGCGCATGCGCCGCGGCAAAAAATCCCCCCGCCAGCATCCATCCGGCAAAAACCGCGCCAGCCCGCAGCCTCAATCCGTGCTCTCTCCACCGTGACATACTTCGCGCTGTAAGCAACAATCTAATAGGACACTCTTATAGGACGCGGCGCAAGGCCGCGTGCGATCCTCTCCACCAAAGGAACCTTTATGGAATTGCACGAGAAAGTCGCCGACTTCACGCTTCAGGACGACCAGGAAAACACCGTCCACCTCTCCGACTTCGCCGGAAAGCCCGTCGTCCTCTTCTTCTACCCCAAGGCCGATACGCCCGGCTGCACCATCGAAGCCTGCGGCTTCCGCGACACCTTCAAAAAGCTTCAGAACGCCGGCGCCATCGTCCTCGGCATCTCACGCGACACGCCCAAAGCGCAAAGCAAATTCAAGGCTAAGTACGACCTGCCATACCCACTCCTTGCTGATGTAGACGAAAAAGTCTGCAAACAGTTTGGCGTGCTCAAGGAAAAGAACATGTACGGCAAGAAGGTCATCGGAATCGAGCGCACCACCTTCCTCATCGGCCCCGACCAGACCCTCGTCAAGATCTTCCCCAAGGTCAAGCCCGAAGGCCACGCCGAAGAAGTCCTCGCCGCCATCAAGGAGTGGGCGAAGGGCTGATCTTCACAACCCCAAAGATGTCATCCTGAGCGAAGTGCGCCGCGGCGCACGAAGTCGAAGGATCTGCTTTTTCTGTTCCCAGCACGACTCTGAGTGCCCCATCCTTCGCGCTCCGGGGAACCCGCCGGCCGCGCTGTTCGTTCGCTGGGGTGAAAAGCGAAGGGTGGAAGGCAACACTCTCATTACGATGTCATCCTGAGCGAAGCGACCGTAGGGAGCGCAGTCGAAGGACCTGCTGTTCATAGACTAGCCGCTTCAGCCCGGCCGTCTCACCACTGACCGCTGTTCGTTCAGGACGCAGGCGGCAGTGTGGTATCGCTGGCTACAAATACCTTGAGCGGCGTTCCCTCTTTGATATCGATCTCTTTGCCATGCTTGATCAGCCCGATAGGTCCAAACAACACGGTCAGCGCGACTGTGGTTCCCGTCTTGTCATCTCCCGTTTTATCCTTCGTTCCGCGAAGCATAACCCGGGTATCGCCCACTTTCAGGTAGTCCAGGCGGATGTTCAGCTCTCCGCCCTTTCCCATCATCCCCGCTCTTTTGGCGTGGCTGACCTCGCCCACAGCTTTGTCCCCGGCTTTTGCAACGACGACATTATTTACGGTCAGATCTTCCGACAGCACCAGTGCAACCGGGTCTCCTTCCGCTGCGCGATGGGAACTGAGGTACTGCGAAAACTTGAGCTGCACATCTGAGCCTTCTCTGAGCACCAATTTAGGTTTGTCTTCGGCGGGCGAAGGAGCGGATGCCGAGCGTGGCCGCCTGGGCTTGAGTTGGCTGGGCGAGTACTACACCGGGATAAATCATCCCGAGGATTGCGAGAGCCACTATTTGTGCACGGTACGTCGTTCCTCCTGTGCCCCTAGGTGGAATGGATGTCACTAGCTAACCACGAAAAGATCCTCTCGGAAAGACACATTAGGCACGTTACTAAAAGCCGTTATCGTGATCGGCGAAGTCCCTCTCCTTTTCAACGTGCGGCACGACTCTGGGCACCCCGTCCCGAGCGCAGCAAAGGGTGGGAAGGCAACAGTCCGCCCTGTCTCTGTTCTAATAGCCGCAAAACATGATCTCCGGCTTGCGTATCCTTGTCACCCTCGCCACCCTCGGCGCCGGGACGCTGTTCGCTCAGCCCTGCCCGTCTTCCGACGGAAAGGACATCGACGCGCCTCAAGCGTCCGTCCTGCATGGGACCATCAAATTTCACCCCGGACCACGTCCTTGGCTTGGTCTGGTTCTGCCCAAGCCAGCCTGCGGTGCTTCTGAAATCGAGTTGGCATTCAAGGACGGAGAGTTTCGCGTCAGACAAATGAATCACTGCTCGGTCACGGTGAAGGGCGTGATCAGCGCCAGCCCGACGATCTACTACTCCACTGATCTGAATATCTTCGATCCTGTCATCACGCCTGATCCGAGATGCAAGCTCCTCCCACCTGATCCCGACTACACAAAAATGACGATCCCTGATTCGATCAAGTCCTACAAAGCGAGAGTATTTACTGACATTCGTGGGAACAAGCCATTGCGAGGTGAAGTCTCTTCGTCGGGTCATCAATTGGAACCGTGGGAACCTTACGTTCAGTACTTTCTTAACGGAGAAGAGGATCTCGGATTGAACTGCCGGGATGGATTTAAGTTGATTTCATTCACAAGTGCGACGGGGAACGCGGAGCTGCTCGAGCAGACCGCGTGGCTCTATGCCAAAAACGGAGCGCCTGCCTCGCTCACCATCGTGTGCCGCAGAGAAAAATAAGATTCGCCTAAACCGACCGTATCAATCAACGAAAGACGCGCCCTTCCCGTCTCCCACTGCATCTCTTTGTTGAACGATGCGCAAGCTCCTGCGTCGCAGCTTCTACCTCGAACAACCCGACGTCGTCGCTCGCAAACTGCTCGGCAAACTCGTCATCCGCCGCATCGACGGACATCGCGTCACCGGACGCATCGTCGAGCTCGAAGCCTATCTTGGCCTCGACGATCCCGCCTCGCACTCTTACATCGGCGAGACTGCCCGCAACGCCGTTCTCTTCGGACCGCCCGGCTTCGCCTACGTTTATTTCATCTACGGCATGTATTACTGCCTCAATGTCTCCTGCCAGCCCAAAGGCCACGCCGGAGGCATCCTCATCCGCGCCCTTGAGCCCGTCGAAGGCCTCGACATCATGGCCCGCCTGCGCAAACTGCCCCCCACAGCGTCGCCGCGCCTCCTCACCTCCGGCCCCGGACGCCTCTGCCAGGCCCTCGATATCACCCGCGCCGCCCACAACGGACTCGACGTCACCAGCCGCGCGTCCGTCCTGCAGATCCTCGACGACGGCTTCGAGCCCGACATGATCCGCTCTACACCCCGCATCGGCATCAGCAAGGCCATCGAGCATCCCCTGCGCTTCGTGATCGAAGGCAATGCTTTCGTGAGCAAATAGCTTTTCGATTCCGGCGTTCGACTTGGACCCGGGACTATCCCACGCTTCCGTGTAATTTGCCAGGCAGTCTGGGGTCGGGGTTGGAGTACCATCTAACCCATCCCCGTGGTCAATTCAAAAGCAGGGAGGTTCCCCCGGTTGAGGAGGATGAGGAGCAGGTTCGCAGGAGCATATCTGTTGCTGGCGGATGTCTTGCCATGATCGCGCTGTGGCAAGCGATGCCCGTGCACGGGTCCTCGTCAGTCTCTTCGTTGAGCTGGGACCGGAAGACGGCCGCGCGCTATCTCGATGATCGCGAGATTTGGTGGCAGGCTTGGCCGCGAGCGCAGAAAGACCACGGAACGATCTGCATATTCTGCCATACGGTTGTGCCGTATGCGATGGTGCGACCATGGTTGCGGCCCGAGTTAGGTGAGACAGGCATGACTTCGCCCGAAAAGACCATGCTGGACAGCGTAGAAAAGCGCGTCAGCCACTGGTCCGAGATCGTGCCGTTTTACTCCGATGCGAAGAATGGCCCCGGCAAGACCGCTGAGGCCCATGCGACGGAGGCGGTGCTGAATGCGGTGATCCTGGCCAGCTACGACGCGCGGCAGGGGCATCTGCGTCCGATCACGCGCACCGCCTTTGACGAAGCCTGGGCGCTGCAGGAAGAGACAGGCGACAAAGCCGGCGGGTGGAAGTGGCAGAACTTCCACCTTGGGCCCTGGGAGTCGACCGAGTCCGGATACCAGGGTGCCGCATTGCTGATGCTGGAGGCCGCGAATGCTCCCGATGGATATGCGAGAGAAGCTGAGGCGCACCGGCATCTGGACCGGGAGCGCGATTACCTGCGGCGGCAATATGCCACTCAGCCTCTGGTAAATCAGCTTTACATCCTGTGGGCGTCCGCGAAGGAGCCCGGGTTGCTGACCGGGGATGAGCGGAAGGCGTTGCTCGAGGCGCTCCGCAGCCAGCAGCAGCTTGACGGCGGCTGGAGAATCATGGCGATGGACATGAGAGAGAGGATCGATCATTCGCCCCAGCCAATGGAGAGCGACGGGTATGCCACCGGTCTTGCCGTCCTGGCAATGGAGGAATCGGGAACATCTCGCCGCGACAAGGCACTTCAGCGAGGATTGGAATGGCTCGCCGAACACCAGCAGAAGGACGGGAAATGGAACGCCTCATCGATCAACATGAAGCGTGATCCGCAGAGCGATGCAAGTCTCTTTATGAGTGATGCTGCGACGGCCTATGCCGTGCTCGCACTGGAAAAGGCACAATAGCGCCGTGGTCCGCGCGTTTTAGCCCCAACGCCGCCAACGAAATTGGAGTACTATTCGCCGAGGCGCAATCGACCATCGGGGAACCCCCTTTCCTCCCGATTTGACCGAACGGGAGAACTCATGACCACTGCCGCACCGCATCAGCAGCCCACTCCGCAGCGCTTCTTCGACACCATCAACGCCTATCAGCAGACCGAGGCAATAAAGGCTGCCATTGAGCTGGAAGTCTTCACCGCCATCGCCGAGGGCGATACCACCCCGGCAACGATCGCCGGGCGCTGCAATGCCGCTGAACGCGGCGTGCGCATCTTGTGCGATTTCTTAACCATCCACGGCTTTTTGACCAAAGAAGACTCACACTATGGGCTCGCGCCCGATTCGGCTTTATTCCTCGACGGCCAGTCACCTGCTTATCTCGGCGGCGCAGTTGAGTTTCTGCTCACCGCTCGCATCCGCGAAGGAAACGCGCGGCTGACCGAGGCCGTACGCCGGGGAGGCACCGCGCTGGGAAAGGGAACTCTGGAGCCCGAAAACCCTGACTGGGTGAAGTTCGCGCAGGCCATGATGCCGCTGATGCATATGCCGGCCCAGATCATGGCTGCCGAACTCCGCAAGGGCGGCGAGGCGCACAAAGTTCTCGATATCGCTGCCAGTCACGGCATATTTGGAATTTCCGTGGCAAAACAGAATCTCGCCGCACACGTTTACGCATCCGATTGGAAGAATGTGCTGGAAGTCGCAGCGAAGAATGCCCATGCGATGGGGGTTGCCGATCGCTACCATCTCCTTCCCGGCGACGCCTTCGAAACCGACTTTGGAAGCGGCTACGATCTGGTTCTAATCCCGAATTTCCTGCACCATTTCGATCCGCCCACCTGCACCGTGTTCATGCGCAAGGTGCATGCCGCGCTGGAGCCACGCGGCCGTGCCGCAATCGCTGAGCTCGTTCCCAATCCCGACCGCGTCACACCGTCCACCGCGGCTGCGTTCAGCATGATGATGCTGGCGACGACTCCCTCCGGCGACGCTTACACTTTCGCTGAGCTCGAGAACATTTCGAAAGATGCCGGCTTCGCGCGAGTTGAGCTCGCGCCATCGGAGATCGGTCTCGATCGACTGGTTGTCGCTTATCGGTAAATGGAATACCGAGAGGTGGATCGTTGCCAAGCTCGGAAACTGAACCATCAGAGCCCCCCACCCTGAAGGCCGGTGCATTTGCCCGGCGACCCGCCAGATGCAGGTGAAAAATGATCGACGGTCACGCCTTCTCCGGAAAGACCCGCTGCAGCATCCGTGAAGCCGTCGACGATCCCCTGCGCTTCGTCATCGCAGGAAACTCCTTCGCCAGCTGATAGCTCGCGCTGCATCCTAGCCGCGATTCAATTCGCCGCCGGAGCCGGCTCGGCCTTTTTCTCCACCACAACGGTCTTCGGATCGACGGAGATTTCCTTCAGCCGCGCCGTCGTCGCCGGAGTGCCACCCTCCTGATACCGCCCGCCGAGATGCTGCGCGAGAAATTTCTCCGACTCCATAAACAGTGCCATGTTGTTCACCGGCCGAGCGAAACCGTGGCCTTCGTCCGGCGCCAATAAATACTCCACCGGGAAGCCCCGATCCCGTAGCGCAACCACGATCTGCTCCGCTTCCCGCCGGTTCACTCGGGGATCATCGGCTCCCTGCGGCTACCAGCAGAGGCGTCGTGATCTTATCCGCGGAATTGAGCGGCGAACGTTCCATCAACAGCGCCTTGCCTTCCGGTGTTCGCGGATCGCCCATGCGCTGATAAAACATCGTCCGGATCGACTCCCAGTACGGAGGAATTGCATTCAGCAGCGTGATCAGATTCGACGGGCCGACGATATTGACCGCGGCAGCATAAACATCGGGAGTAAAGGCAACACCGGCCAGCGTGGCATAGCCGCCGTAAGAGCCGCCCAGAATTCCCACCCGCTTTGGATCCGCGATGCCCTCGGCGATCAGATACTTCACGCCCCACGTGATGTCATCCTGCATCTTGGCGCCCCATTCACGGTTGCCGGCATCCAGAAACTTCTTGCCATAACCTGTTGAGCCGCGAAAGTTCGGCATCAGCACGGCATAACCACGATTGGCAAAGAACTGCGCCAGCGCGTTGTAACCCCACACGTCGCGTCCCCATGGACCGCCGTGCGGAATCATCAGTACCGGCAGATTCTTCGCAGCAATTCCCTTGGGCAGCGTCAGATAGGCAGGTATCTCCAGGCCGTCAGACGACTTATATTGCACCGGCTTCATCTGGGCAAGGCTCTCGCGCGCCAGATTTTCCCGAATCCTGTATTGCGGTGTGAGCGTGCGCGCCTTGCGGTTGAAAAGCACTGTCTCGCCCGGCTCTGTATCGCTGTACGCCGTCACCAGCCACACCTGTTCGTCTCTGGTTCGCGAACCCATGCTGATTTCTTTGCCGGGTAGCTGGCTCTGCAACCATTGATAGTCTGCCTCGAACCCCTTGTCTTTGAAGTACTGTTTTTCACGATCGTAGTAATACGAGGTCCCGACCAGAGCGTCCGTCGCTTCCGAGAACATCGCCCCGCCGAAGTCCACTTTCTTCCGTGGATCGGACTCGACCAACTCCGTATTGCCGGTTTCGGGATCAAGGAGAACCAGCGAGATGAGATTCACATCCGCGCTTTTGTTTGTCTCCATGTACACGTGCTTGCCATCGCGATCGAACCGTACCGGGTTGCAGGTTTCAAACACCGAGCAGGAGTAGATCTGCGTGAACTTGTCCGCATCGACGCGCAGAATTTCCGTATCTCCGTTTTCCGCGTTGCGCGTCGCCAAACGCAACTGGCCTGTCAGATCAAAATGCCAGCCCGTGATGCGTTCCGTGTTCTTGCGGATCAGAGTCTTTTCGCCCGTCGAGATCTGCAGCTTGTAGAGGTCGTGCCACGCCTTATCGCGGTCGTTCAATCCGATGTAGATAACATCGGGATCGCTCTTCGGAACCTCGTAGATCATCACCCGCGCGCCCTTCACGCCCGTCAGATCGCGCGACGGCGGAGCATCCGCGCCTGCCGCCGGCTTGGCTGAGGGGTCCACGGCATACACGTTGAAGTTCTCGTCGCCCGCATTGTCCTTCACATACAGGATGTACTTGCTGTCCCGCGTCCAGAAGTAGCCGGCGACCGGCCGCTTGGTCTCGGTGGTGAGCAACCGCGCTGCGCTGAATGGCTCGCTTACTCCCTTCACATAAATGTTCCGCGTATCTTTCCAGGGTTTGACAAACGCAACGTACTGCCCGTTCGGCGAAATCTGCGCCGCCGCAATCTCCGGATTGCCGAAGATAATCTCTCGATCGATCAGCGGAGGAAGTCCGGTCGCAGAAGCATTTTGACTCTGCGCTCCGGCCGAAGAAGCCACCAATGACATACCCACTGCTCCCAGGCACAACACTTCGCGCAACGTTTTATAGAGAAGCTTTTTCACCGACTTCCCCCTCTCTGCAATGACGGCTCATCCTCTTTTACATCACCGTCTGCGATGCAAAGGAATCCTATATCTCCCATATAGTCACGCCAATTCCAAAAAACAAGGAGCACGCAAGTCCGGAAACAGCGTGCCCCTGGCAACTGCCGGTTGGTATCGCACTCGGCATTATCGGCATGGTCATTGCTTTGAGGCGTCGACGCAGCGGTGGTTCACCCAGGCGCTCAACCGGCCGCTACTCCACCGGATACGGACCGTAGGCAAATACTTCATCGTGATAGCCCTTCGATCCAACCGCCAGCGCCAGCGGACTCCTGAAGTCAACGCCCGATCTCAGGCTCTCGATAACCGAGCTGAAGTCGTATCGCGGCTGCCAGCCAAGTTCCCTGCGGGCGCGCTCGTTCGCATACACGCGGTCTATCCCCGGAAACATCCTCCAGCCGCGCTCCCGATACACCACCTCATATCCCGGAACCCGCTCGCCCACCACCCCCAGCGCATCGCTCCGCAGACGCTCAAGGTCCTCCCGCCGAAACGGCGTAGTCGCGCTGACGATATATTTCCGAAATCCCAGCTCCGAAGCCCGCTCCCCGGCCAGCAGGTGTGCGCTCACCACATCTTCAATATCCACCCGCCGGTAGAGATACTCGTTCGCCTTCACATTTTCATCGGAGAAGGCCTCCCGCACCGACTTATTGTCGTCTTCCTCGGGAAAAAACCGCGACGTCCTCAGCACCACACACGCCAGACCCTGATTGCGCCAGAACAGCTGGCACAGATCCTCAGCCGCGCTCTTCGTCACGCCATAGATATTCCTCGGCACCGGCGTCACATCTTCCGTGGTCTATGCCGCCGGAGACCCGACCGGAGGAATCAGCGCATCTCCAAACACGCTCGTCGTGCTCGTATAGACAAACGACCGCACGCCCGCTCCCGCAGCCGCTTCCAGCAGATTCAGCGTCCCACTGATATTCGCATCGACGAACTCCTGCCGGCTGTGCGTCGCCACGTGCGGCTTGTGCAGCGTAGCCGCGTGGAACACCACCTGCACCCCGCGCATCGAGCTCTCCGCAATCGTCCGCTCGCTGATCGAACCAACCACCGTCGTATACGGGGATTCAACGATATCCAGTCCCACCGTCTCGTGGCCCGCATCTCGCAACGTACGAACCAGGGCCTCGCCCAGATGACCAGCACTGCCCGTGACCAGGAATTTCATAGCGCGTCTTTTTTCAGTGCGTTCTTTCGCCATCATAATATTGGGCTAATCCCTCTGAAAAACGCCCCGCAAGGCTCCTCCTGCTCATAACGGCAGCGCTGTGGCACAATGTTGAGGCACTGATGTCGGCGCTCCTGGACGTATCCTGCCCTCCCAGGTCGTACATAAGTGCAGGCTTCATTCCCCCGAAACTCTCTTCCGGAGATCCGGCTTTGGCCATCAACTCCTCCACCGCGTTCGTCAGCTACAGCCGCGCTGACTCCGACTTCGCCCTTAAGCTGGCCGAAGACTTGCACGCCGCCGGCGCCAGTGTCTGGCTCGACCAGATCGAACTCGAGCCGGGAAAGCCCTGGGATATGGAAATCCAGCGCGCTCTCATGATCTGCAATCGCATGCTGGTCATTCTCTCGCCCACATCCGTCAATTCCACCAATGTCCTCGACGAGGTCTCCTTCGCTCTCAAGAAACAGAAGACCGTCATCCCGGTTCTCTATCAGGATTGCGAAATTCCCCTTCGTCTCCATCGCCTTCAGTACGTCAACCTCCTCAACTACGACCGCGGACTGAAGATCCTCGTGAAGTCTCTCGCCGACCCCGGCCAGACACCCCCCGCACCGGTAGTCCCAACCCCCGTAGTTGCAACTCCCGTAGTTTCAAATCCTGACGTGCCGGCTCGCCCCAGCTCGGATTTTTCGTCCGTCCCGCCAAGTGCGCACCCGCAACCCCAGGCAGCACAGGTGACCGACGACCCCGGCGCACGGCGAAATATCATTCGCGATCTCGATGCAATACTCAACGCCGGGCGACTCACTCAACCCGTGCCCGCACCTCCGCCGCCCCAGCCAAAGCCCGATGCTGGCATCCTCGACGAACTATCCAGACTTATCTCCAGATCAGGACACGGAGAGGACCGAGACTAGATGGACACTATCGAACCACTGACCATGCCGCTGATCGAGCGGGCCCTCAAGGCCGGCACCTACAACTACATGACCGACAGCGACGGCGACTACCGCATCAACTACGACACGGAAACCTCGCTCGGCCACCTGAACCTTGTAGTTTCCGTCGGCGGCGAGAGGAAAGATCTGTTCAGGATCTATGGATGGTTCGACCATAAGATTCCCGAAGCCCGTCTATCTCAGGCAATCTACTTCTGCAACCAGTACCATCGCAACTATCTCTTTCCCACCGTCTACGTTGTCATCGCGGAAGAAGACGGCATCCGAAGAGGCCGCTTCTGGGTGCAGCAGACATTCGACCTTGAAAAGGGAATCCACCAGGAGGGCTTGCTCAACTTCACGCGGATGTTCGTCGGCGGCTGCATCAGCTTCCACAAGTGGATACTGAAAGAGCCCGAAACCTGGCTCACGTAACACGTCAAGCGATCAGAAGGACGTTCGCATCGCTGCCGTAAATGCCTCATTGGTTACGAAGCGCCTGCATCGGATCGATAGACGCCGCGCGCCGTGCAGGAACGAGTCCCGCGATGGCAGCGGCCACCGAGAGGACAACAACCGCCACCAGCAGGCTCAATGGGTCGTACGATTTCACCAGATAGAGCTGGCTCGCAATCACATGCGCGCCAGCCATGGCAATGGGAATTCCAAGAGCCAGCCCGACAGCGACTTGAACAAATGCGCCGCGCATCACAAGGCCGACCACTCGATTCCGGTCGGCGCCAAACGCCATGCGCAGCCCGATTTCACGCGTGCGCTCATTTGTCTGATATGCGGTGATGCCGTAGAGTCCAATCGACGTGAGCAGCAGTGCAAGCAGCCCGAATAGCGTTGTCAGCCGTGCGATCAGGCGCTCCTGGCTGAAGTTGCCTGCAAGCTGGAAATCGAGAGAACGCAGGTTGATGACGGCAAAGTTCGGATCGACATTGGCCAGAGCGCGACGCACAGCCACTTCCAGATTCTGCTGTGTTCCATGGAATTCCATCACAATCGAAGTAATGTAATGCGTCTGCGTTTCCAGATTCACAAAGATCGGATCCTTCAAATTGTGTTGCCACTGCGACAGCGGCTCAAAGAACATTGCCTTCGCTTCTGCTCGCGGCTCGGTGTACTTTGCATTCGCCGCGACGCCCACAATCTCATAAGCCCCGATATCTTCACGCTCGTAGATACCAAAATGACGGCCGATCGGATCCTCATTGGGAAAAAACTTCTTCGCGAAGGCCTGGTTCACTACGGCAACGAAGGGTGAGTCGGCGGTGTCACCCTGATTAAAGCCGCGTCCCCGGATCACTGGCTCGCCCACGGCAGCAAAGAAGTTCGGGCTGACCCGATCGAGCAGCCCATCATTGTCATCGTTCGGACCGGGTTCAGGCCTTCCCGGGATGAACACACCATCGGTCCACGAATTTCCATCCAGAGGACTGTACATTGCAAGCCCGACATTCTGCATTCCCGGAATGGCCGCAAACTGCACTTCCAGCGCCTGATGCAATGCCGCCAATCGCTCCGGCCTGTACCCGGCACCCAATGGATCCAGATGCAGCACGTACCGGTTTGCCGTCTGCAGGCCGAAGTCCTGATGCTCCATGTTGTTAAGGCTCTTCGTCAGCAACCCCGCTCCCACCAGCAGCACCAGTGAGAAGGCCGCCTGGAAGGCAATCATGGATTTCTGTGGCAGCGAAGCGCGCTCTCCGGTCGACCGGTTCACGCCACGCAAGGCTTCCGCCGGATCAGCATGAGACGTAACCCACGCCGGCATAATGCCGAACACAATGCCCGTAACCAGCGACAGCAGGAAAGCGAATCCCAGCACACTCAGCGAAGGCGTCGCATCGATGGCACTATGCAGGGAGTCGGGAAATGCCAGGGCCAGGATCATCCGTGTTCCCGCATAGGCAACCGCCAACCCGGCCAGGCCGCCCAGGCACCCTAGGAGCACGCTCTCCGTAAGCATCTGCCGAATCAGCCCTGACCGTGCGGAGCCCAGCGCCAACCGCACCGAAATCTCAATCTTTCGCTTCACGCCGCGCGCCAGCATCAGATTCGCTACGTTCGCGCACGCTACCAGCAGGACAAGCGCAGAGATCGAAAGCAACAGATAAAGTTTCTTGTCCGTCCTTTGTTGAAGGCCCTGGATTCCCGCTCCGGCCGGTGTCAAAACCACGTGCACCTTCGGGATGAGCGCCGGAAAACCGTGGCTCAAATATTCGTCCTGCGTCAGGAGCCATTGGCGCAGGTTTGTAGAGATTTTCTGCTGCAAGGGCCCAATCGCTGTACCCGGCCGAATTCGCCCGATAAGGTATAACCAGCACGCGACGGGCTGATGCAAAATCGAATTCGCTTGGCTGAGCAGAGGCTCGGACGAAAGTGGTATCCAGAGGGCGGGCGGATTTGCGCTGATCCGATCGCCGTAGAATACAGGCGGCGCAACTCCAACTACGGTGACCGGCTGGCTCTGCAGATAGAGCGTGGCGCCAATCACAGACGGGTCGCCTGCATAGTCTGCCTGCCATGTTTGATAACTCATCACAACTACCGGTGACGCGCCCGCCCTATCGTTTGCGTCTGTGAACACGCGGCCGGCAAATGCTCCCACGCCGAACGTACTGAAGTAGTTTCCGGAAACATATTCGCCGGGTTTTGTCTGCGCCGTGCTTTGGCCACGCCGCACGCTGAACAACGCCTGGTCCGCCTGCATCGCCGCTAACTGCTCGAACTCCGGCGTCGATTCGCGAAGATGCCGGTAATTCTCATAGGAGAAAATATCGAAGTCTCCGTTCTCGTGCTCCAGTCCGTTGGTGAAGCAGCAGTCGTCGTACCTGTCGCCGATGCGATAGAGTGACTTCGCATCGCTCACCGGGAGCGACTTCATAAGAATGGCGTGCACCAGCGTGAAGATCGCCGTGTTCGCGCCAATGCCAAACGCCATGGTCAGAATTACCGTAATCGCAAACCCTGGAGATTTCCTGAGCTGACGAATGGCATATCGGGTGTCTCGTGCGAGTTGCTCAAGCCAGAGAATCGAGCGTTCATCCCGGTGCATCTGTTTTGCTTGTTCGACGCCTCCATAGGCTCGTCTGGCCGCGCGGTGCGCCTCGTCCGCGGTCATACCGCTGCGTAGAAAATCTTCTTCTATCAGTGCAAGGTGAGCGCTGATCTCGCGTTCCAGCTCTGCCTCCACTTGATCGTTGCGGAAAAAGCTACGCCACTTCGACAGAAGACGTCTGAGATACCTCATCACTGGAAATCCTCAACCAGCAACCGCTCCACCAGCCCCGCCATCCTGCGCCAGCGCATCGTTTCTTGATTGAGGGCTTTTTCTCCGGCTTTGGTGATGGCATAGTATTTGGCTTCCCGATTACTCTCCGTCCTGCCCCAGGTGCCTTTGATCCATCCGTACTGCTCGAGCCGAACCAGCGCCGGATAGAGCGTTCCCTGGTTGAGATTCAGGAGGCGTTCAGAGACCTGCTGGAGCCGGGTGGCAATCTGATAAGCATGCTGTGCTCCCATGCTCGCTAGAGTCCGCAAGACAATTAGGTCCAATGTTCCTTGAAGGAGCTGGATCGATTCCTTTTCTTCAGTAGACATTCAAGTAATCTCCAGGAGAACAGGATGAACGCGTCCTCACTGGGATGTCAAGTGAAGAGATATGGGATGAGTTCTACTTCGCCTGCGGCAGCCGGAACATCACCCACTCCACCACCCGCATCGCCGCCGGCGGATCGAGATTCGCCAGGGCAACCACCGTATAGTCGCCGCACATCTCCAGCTCGCCATTCATCCCCGGCGCGCCGCCGCCGTGCCCCACGCACTTCGTGCCGTTGACGGTCATCTCTTCAAAGCCATACGCATAACGCGCACCGCCAGGACCCGGCGTATCCACCTTTCCCGTCGTCAGCAGTTCCGTGTAGTGCGCGTCCAGCAGCTTGTGCGTCTCAAGCGCATTCGCAAACGCCAGCAGATCGCCGACCGTGGTATATCCACCACCCGCTGAGGTCCCGCGATACGGCAGCGTGTCCGTATTCGGATGCAACTCGCCGGTCCCTATCTTCGTGTAGCCGACGCTCCTGTCGGCAACCTTCTCATCCTCCGGCTGCGATCCCGTCGAAGTCATCCCCGCCGGCTCGTACACATGCTTGCGCAAATAGTCGTAGTAACTCTCGCCCGTCACCTTCTCGATAATGTTGCCGAGCAGCAGAAACCCGTAGTTGCTGTACTCGAAACGACTGCCCGGCTCAAACTTCGGCGGACGATTCCCGAACAACTTCACATAGTCGGCATGCGTGCGCAGTTCCAGCTGGTGCTGATCGAACTCCGGACCAAAGAAATCCCCCGTGCCTCCCGTATGCGTCAACAGCTGGTTGATCGTCACCTTGGTCGCTACATCTTTATTCGGATAGTCGGTCAGGTATTTCCCCACCGGAGCATCCAGCTTCAGCTTTCCCGCCTGCGCCAGTTGCAGCGTCGCCACAGCCGTGAACATCTTGTTCATCGACCCATTGCGAAAGCGCGTCTTCAGCGTGTTCGGAATGTGATCCTCCCGATCCGCCAGCCCGTACCCCTGCTCAAATACTGGCTTCCCATCCTTCGCGACCAGCACCGCGCCCGCGAACTGGCCTTGAGCCGCCTTCTCATCCATCTGCTTGCGCAGCCCGGCGATCAGCTCGGCCTCGCTCAGGTGCTCGATTGCGAACTCCGGAGGATGTCCCATCGGCCGCATATCCATGCGGACAATGTGATGGGGCTCCGCTGCCTCAACCTCAAGCATCACCTGCCCGAACATATCCGAGTTCCGCTCCTTCATCAGAACCGTGATCTTCGTCGGGCTCTCCTCTGTGACTTTCTTTACATCGAATCCACCAGTATTCTCACGAACACGCCAATCCTGATCGGGCCGCCCCGCTCCCGACGAAAAGTTCTTCTCAATAAACTGCCGGTAAGCCTCGCGATCATTCCCATCGAACGCCGCCAGCCACTGCTCGAACTCCAGCCGCGCCGGGGAGGCCGCCGGGCTGGCGGTCTGGACCGCGTGCGCTGCCGCAGGCATCCCCACACTCAGCATCAGGCACAGCGTTTGCCCCGCCCGCATCGTTCTCGGTAGGGCCCGCCCGCGTCCCAGCTGCCACCTGCGGCCAACCCTCGGCGGCGCACCCGGCAGCGTCGACAAAAGCGCCGCCAGCAAACTCACCGCCAGCGGAACGCTGATCACTGCGCCAACCACCGGCACACGAAACACCGAGTAGAACTCTTCGCGCCTCACCCAGGCCAGGTCCACGTTGTGATGTTTCAGATGCTCCAGTGTCCACACCGTAGCCGTGAGCAGCACCGTAAGACTCGCCGACAGGCTCCGCACCACCCGATGCCCCGACAACTGATAAAGCACGTCACCCCGCGCCAGCATGTACGCCAGAAGCCCCACCCACACGAAAGTGACCGCCGGTGCCATGCCATAGCTCAGCTCCAGCATCGCTGACCACGGCCACGCCGCCCCTGGCCATGTATGAGGTACGGCATGCGCCCATCCTCCCCTGAACAGAAACCTCCACGCCGGATAGAGCATGCTCCACCCCGCCGCAAACATCAGCGGCGGCACGCATTCTTTCGCCGCCCTGCCCGCGCCGACAGCGATCGCCGCCAGCACCTGTCGCCAGTACCACCGCACCGAGCCGCCCCGCTCGAACTCCTCCAGCAGGTCGCCCACCATCGCATCCTTGATCGGCCCGAACGTCAACCGCTCCACCAGCCACGTCGCCAACACAACAGACTTGAACGGTTTCATGCAGGATCCTCTCCCGGCAATGTCTTCCACAGCTTGCTCAGCATGCGACGCGTTTCCCGCACCGCGCGCAACCCCTGTTTGGTCACCCGAAAATACCGCTTCGCCCGTCCGCCCCGCTCCGGAGTCGACTCGCCCAGGCTCGACGCAATCAGCCCCTTCAACTCCAGCCGGTCCAGCGCCGCATAAACGCTGCCCAGCGCCACGTCCCGTCCGCGCAGCAGCGATAATTCCTTGGACAGTGGAACCCCATAGACGTCATCCCCCAGGCGAAGAATCGTCAGGAGAATCATTAGCTCGAACTCTCCGAGATAGCTGTGCTCTCTCATTTGTTCAAAATAGCGAAGAAATAACATTTACGCAAGCCAACCCCTCACACCTGTGACGCCGGTCACCGAAACCCTACCGGCCCCCGCCTTACGATCCATTCTTCGGGGGGTGAAAATGACCAGCGACAGGTTTGATATGAACAGCAAGAGACATGACGACTACATCGCCGAGTGCCGCCGCATTCATGACCGCTTGAGAGAGATTTCCCAGCGCACGAATTGATGGCTCATGCGCGCTGCGCCACGCCGGACAACCCCAACTTCAGCCGCACCTTCGCCGAACAGACCGATCTGCTCCAGCGCCTGTCCGATCTCGACAACCAGCTGCTGCGCTGAGCCTTTAACAGCAAACCGGGTGCCCCATTCACGCCCGGTTTTGGCTTGAGTGGGATAGAGTTTGAAGCGCTCTGTCCTAACCCGGAGGCCAGTGCATCGCCCGTCCGCCCAGCACGTGTAGATGTAGATGATCGACCGTCTGGCCGCCGTTCGGCCCCGTGTTGATGACGACACGGTAGCCATTGCCCAGTTTCTGCTCCTCGGCGACACTCCGCGCCGCATGCAGCAGATGCCCCAGCAGCGCCTTGTCATCCGCCGCAGCCAGCGATCCCACATGCTTCTTCGGAATCACCAGCACATGCACCGGAGCCTGTGGCCTGATGTCCTGAATGGCAAAGGCATGCTCATCCTCAAAAACCTTCTTTGCGGGAATCGCACCGTCAGCAATCTTGCAGAAGAGGCAGTCCATACCCTCCAGCATGCCACAAGCTCGGCAACAACTAGGTTGTCTTTCCGAACGTAGTCGGGCGCTCGCGCCGACGAAGCCGAGGAACTAGGAGTTGCGTAACCTGAGCCCCTTGCCTACCCCCTAACGATGTGATCCTGAGCAAAGCTCCCGAAGGTAGTGAAGTCGAAGGACCTGCTTTTCATTGATCTGTGCCCTGATCCCTGTTCCCTGTGGCCTGTCTCACGTACTTCGGCCGCTCCCCCTTGGCCCATGGATCGTACCCCGCCGCAAAAGCCTCCCGCTGCGCCGTCGTCGGATGGCTGTAGGTCCACGACACCACCAGCGGATTAGGATCGGGCACATCCAGCCACATCTCCCCCAGCCGCTGAAACGACCGCACCATCGTCGCCTGTGCATCCGGAACCAGCCCGTGGATCACTTCCTGCCCGTACACATCTGCCTGGTGCTCCTCCCAGCGGCTGAACGCATTCCCCACCGGCTCCCCTAGAAAACTCAGCACCGTCACCACCAGCAGCAGCAGCCCCACCGACGCCCAGTCCTCGACCGCCCCAATCCCCCACGTCGCCCCATGCCACCGCACCAGCCAGCGCATCGCGCAGTACGCCAGCCACAATCCCGCCAGCAGCACCGCAGCAAAAAACAACAGCCCCTTCTGGATATGCTCCAGCACGTAATGCCCCTGCTCATGCCCATACACGGCAACGATCTCATCCTGCGGCACCCGTTGAATCGTCGTGTCCCACACCACGATCCGCTTCGACGCCCCGAACCCCGTCACGTACGCATTCGGAGACGTGTACCTCTGGCTCGCATCCATCACAAACATCCGCGACGGCGGCATCGTCATCCCGCCCCGCTCCGCCACCCGCTCCAACTGAGGAACCAGCGCCGGATCGGCCTGCGCCAGCGGCGAGAAGTGATTGAAGAGGGGGTCGACAAAGATCGGCACTACATAGATCATCGCCACTTCCACCGGTAGCGCCAGCAGCCAGAACCACAACCACCAGCGCTTCGGCGAATGCCGCATCAGCGCATACAGCCCGGCCAGCGCCAGCGTCCCGAAGACCACCGTCAGCGCCGTCGACTTGGCAAAGTCGCCCAGCCACATCCCCCAGCCCTCAACTGAAATCTGGTACGCCCGATACACCCGGTGCATGAGAAACGACGCCGGCAGCCCCAGCAGCGACAGCATCACCAGCCACGCCGGGGCCACCAGAAATCCCTGCACCCACTTCCGTGAGTTCCAACTCTCCGCCCAGTCGCGGATCCTCGCCCCCACGCCCCACCGCACCAGCAGCCACAGCGCCAGCACCATCCACGCCGTGTCGCCAAAATGCGCCAGCGTCCGCGCATGGTAGATATGGATCGCCTTTTCGAGTTTGTCCGGAGGCAGCGTGTACACCGCCTTCGCCGCATCGAGCAGCATCATGCAATCCCCGTCTCAAATTTCTTCAATCTGGCGTTCCGAATCGCGGAGCAGCGTGAGTTCGTTCCAGTCGAGTTGTTCCTGTAAACCCAGGTAGGCGGCCGACCCGATCTTATCCTCGCTGCGAAGGTCTTCGAGTTCCGTGCGTTCTGCTTCAATCGCTGTCAACCCGAGACTGTGCAGTCGATCCAACGGTTCGCACTTCTCGCTGTCAACGCATCTCTGCAATTTGAGGGAAAGTCGATACCGCAGATTCTCTGCTTCCGGGCCATGCTCGCCTGCGACGCTGGCTAGAGCAGCACGGGCCAGAGAAACACGGGCGGATGCAAGCTCACTCTGTGCTTCCTCAGAACGATCCAGCCTGAGAAGTCTTACCATCGGTCCCAGCGTAAGACCCTGAAGAACGAGCGTTGCCAGAACCACTGAAAACGCTGTGAGAACCACCGTATCCCGGTGCGGGAAGGAATCAGGAAGAGCGAAGGCAGTTGCAATGGTCACGAAGCCGCGCATACCGCACCATCCCATAAAGATTCCCTGCCGGAATGTTCCGTCGGAGTTGTCTCTTCGCGATGCGAGGTAGCTATAGCCCAGAACAACTATCATGCGCACCGCTACAACGGCGAGGACCACCAGCCCTGCGAATCCAAGAGCATCTCGCAGGTGCGGTCCTTGCATTCGCGCCAGGATCGATCTGGCCTGCATGCCCATCAAAAGAAACGCCAGAACATTGAGTGTGAAGACGACTGCACTCCACACCGCGTATGATTGAACGCGCATACGCGCATCGAAATCGCTTGGGCTCAGCTTGCTTGCCAGGGTCATGGCGAACCCGATCACACAAAGCACGGCAGACAGACCCGGGTGCTCCGCTATGATCCATAAGCAATAAGCGCTCACGAACTGGAGCAGAACGCCCCCCAGGGTATCTTTCACCATGCGGCTCAGCGGGACGTACAGATAGGCGCAGAGGACTCCCAACAGCAGGCCGCCCGGTGCTGCGAATCCCAGACGCAGACCTATGGGTAAAGAGAGCCCTCCGCGCCCAAGGACCGTTAAAGCGCCGCTGAAGAGGAGCAACGCGGTCGCGTCATTGAACAGGCTCTCGCCTTTCAGCACGGCGTCGGTTTGGCGGGGAAGAGAGAATTTTCTCAGGACGGCGGTTGCCGCAGCCGCATCCGGAGGAGAGACAACCGCACCCAGGGCGATGCCCGCCGCGAGAGGCAGGCCAAGAATGGCCGAGGCAATCCAGGCCACGACAGCCGTGGTCAACAAAACAGCGATCACCGCGTAAGTGACCAGCGGAGCCACAAAACGCCGGGTCGCGCCCGGTGGAAAATCAAATGCCGCGTCAACAACAGCCGGCGCAATAAAGAGGGCGAGGCACGTTGCGGGATCGATAGAAAACGACGGCGCGTTAGGGATCATCGCGACGATGACCCCTGCCCCGGCCAGCATCGTGGGATAAGGCAATGACAGACGGCGAGCCAGTTGTAACAACGCGATCGCAACGAGCAGGAGCGCAAGCAGGCTTTCAAAAAATGTCATTGGACCCTCTCCTGCTTCTGGTTGAGGAAAAGAATATTCTGTCGTTTCGCTTAAACTCAACCTCGAACCCGAAGAATTGGACCCAGGAGAATTCCCGCCTTGTCTCAACCCCTCCCCGCCACTACACTCAGCTCATACATCGGCCTCTCAGATGATCGTCCGTAACGCCCTGCCGTTCTCTGCAGTGTCTGTTCTTGCTGCCGCTTTCCTCGCAAGTCCTCTCCACGCTCAGTCATCGGTCCTCTTGGACACCATGACCGCCGAGCTCAACCGCGCCGCCGCCAGCCTCGGCAAAAACGCGCCCGGAAAAGACAGCCCCGCAAAAGACAACAACGACGCCCGGCCGCCCTATTACATCAGCTACGCCGCGCACGATACCTGGGCCGTCCTTACCGGCGCCGAACAGGGAGCCATCCTCAGCTCCAACGCCGACCACGCCCGTACTGCCGACATTGTCGTACGCGTTGGAGATCCCATCCTCGACAACACCCACGGCACGCACCGCACCTCCGCCATTCGCAGCGTCCCGCTGCCCCTCGAGGACGACCCTAACGCCATCGCGAACGCCCTCTGGCGCGGCACCAACAGCGAATACGGCAACGCCCTCCAGACCTGGCTGCAGGTAAAGACCGAAAGCCAGGTGCGCGCCAAAGAGGAAGACACCTCGCCCGACTTCTCCCCCAACTTCTCCAAAGACTCACCCGATTCGACCACCACCTCCCTGTCCGTTGCTCCATCCGGCCCCACTGCTCCATCCAACGTTGACCCAGGCCGTCTCGACCCCATCCACATCGATCGCGATCAGTGGAACGCCCGCGTCCGCGCGCTCTCCGTCATCTTCCGCGACTATCCCCACGTCTACTCCAACCTCACCATCTTCTCCGTGCAGGACGACACCGGCTACTTCGTCTCCTCCGAAGGCGCGCGCATCGTCACCCCACACCAGCTCGCCCGCCTTGTCATCCTCGCCACCACCCGCGCCGCCGACGGCATGGACCTCTTCCGCGCCCAAACCTTCGAAGCAAAAACCGCCGACGGCCTCCCATCACAAAAAGATCTGGAAGCCGCCGTACGCGCACTCAGCGTCAGCCTCGAGCAACTGCGCACCGCGCCCAACACCGAACCCTTCGATGGACCCGCTCTGCTGTCTGGCCGCGCCTCTGCCGTCTTCTTTCATGAGGTGCTCGGCCATCGCCTCGAAGGCCAGCGCCAGCGCGGAGACGAAGAGGGCCAGACCTTCACCAAGGACATCGGCACGCCCATCCTGCCCAGCTTCCTCTCCGTCGCCGACGACCCCACCCTCGCCACCTTCGACGGCACATATCTCAGCGGCTACTACACCTACGACGACGAAGGCCAGCGCGCCCGCAAAGTCGAGCTCATCCAGGACGGCGTCCTCAAGACATTCCTCATGTCGCGCCAGCCCATCGCCAGCGTCTCCAGCTCCAACGGTCATGGCCGATCCCAGCCCGGACAAATGCCCACCGGCCGCCAGGGCAATCTCATCGTTACATCCACCAGGACCGTGCCGGAGAGCCGGCTGCGCCAGATGCTCATCGATGAAGCGAAGAAGCAGAATAAGCCTTACGGCCTCTACTTCGAAGACATCTCCTCGGGCTTCGCCGTCACCACGCGCAACGCGCCCCAGGCCTTCCAGGTCATTCCGCTCGTCGTTTATCGCGTCTACACCGACGGCCGCCCCGACGAACTCGTCCGCGGCGTAAGCATCGTCGGTACGCCGCAGGCCGCGCTCAACCGCATCCTGGCTACCGGAGACAAGCGCGAAGTCTTCAACGGAGAATGCGGCGCCGAGTCCGGCACCATCCCCGTCTCCGCCATCGCGCCCGCCATGCTGGTCAGCGAAATCGAAACCCAGCGCCAGCAGCAGGGAACCGCACGCCCGCCAATTCTGCCCCCGCCCACCGCCATCAACAATTCCGGGGAGGGCCGCTGATGCGCTTGTCAACGCAAATTCCACTTCGTCCGCTCCGCTCTGTTTTTGTCATCCTGAGCGAAGTGTGGCGCAGTTTTCGCGCCACACGCAGTCGAAGGACCTGCTTTTTCTATTCGCGCCACGACTCCGGGGTGCCCCAGGTCCCGATTCTGGGACCTGGGCCTTCCTCGATCTCGGTGGTGAAAACACTGGTGACCGTTCAGTTCGCCGCACTGCTCGCCCTCACCCCCACCCTCCACGCGCAGCAGCCATCGACCTCTCCGGACGACGCGAAGAAAGATCCCATTCTCAGCGCCATGCTCGCCGAGCTCGACCGCAGCAGGCAGCATCTGCAGCTTGATGGATTCGAAAAGCCCTACTTCATCGAGTACCGCCTCGATGACGAAATCGAATATGAAGCCACCGCCGCATGGGGAGCCTTGGTCAGCGATCACGAAGCCCATCGCCGTATCGTGCGTGTCACCGTGCGGGTCGGCGACTACAAGATCGACAACTCCGGCGAACGCGCCGACGCCTCGCTCCAGGTCGCCGCGACCGACAACGATCCCATGGCCATTCGTTACGCCCTATGGGGCGCGACTGACAGCGCCTACAAGACCGCCCTCAACAACCTCACAGCCAAGCAGGCCGCGCTCAAATCGGTCGAGACGCCTCCGCAGGCCGACGACTTCTCGCGCGAGAAGCCCGTCGTCTCCATCGCCCCGCTCGCCCAGCCCGACCTCGACCGCGCCGCGTGGAAGCAGCGCGTCGTCGCCGCCACCGGCCTCTACCGCACCGTCGACTCGGTAAAAGGCTTCGCGCCGGAAATCGAAACCAGCGAAGGCAGCCTCGAGTCGCACCTTCGCACCCGCTACCTCGTCAACACCGAAGGCACTCTCGTGCGCAATAGCATGGTCGAGTACCACGCCCAGGTCCTGGCCCAGACGCAGGCTCCCGACGGTATGCGTCTCGAGCGCGCCTACAGCGTCTCGGGAGTGACCTCCGCCGATCTCGGCTCAGCCGACAAATTCGACAACGGAGTCCTCCACATGCTCGCCGCCCTGCATGATTTGCGCAGTGCTTCGCTCATGGCCGACGAGTACCACGGACCCGTCCTCTTCGCCGCCAACGCCTCGGCACGCATCTTCGACGACCTCTTCGCCCGCGCGGTCGTCGCGCGACGGCCCCAGATCGGATCCACATCGCGCACCGTCGGTCCCTTCGCTTCCAGCTATCAGACTCGTGTGCTGCCCGGCTTCCTCAAGGTTGTCGACGATCCCGGCATTACCTCGTTCGACGGCAAGCCCGTGCTCGGCGCTTATCAGATCGACGACGAAGGCGTCCCCGCGCAAAGCGTCACAGTCGTTGACGCCGGCAAACTCACCGGCTATCTCACCGGGCGCGAGCCCGTCCGCGACTTTCCCTTATCCAACGGACACGGACGCGCCGCCACCGCACAGGCCTCGGCGCCCCGCATCGGGGTGCTGAAAGTCGAAGCCTCCGGAGCCATCTCCGAAGACGGTCTGACGCAAAAGCTGCTCTCTATGGGCAAAGACCAGGGCCTCGCCTCGGTCTATCGCGTTGAAACCATCGCCGGATCGTCGCACCCGCGCACTGTCTATCGCATCAACGTCGCCGACGGATCGCGCGAGCTGGTGCGCGGCATCGAGCTTGAGGACGTCAACCTGCACCTCCTCCGCTCCGGCATCCTCGCCGCAGGCACCGATCCCTACGTCTTCAACACCTTCGGAGAAATCCCCTCGACCGTCATCGCCCCGCCGCTGCTCTTCGACGACGTAACCCTGAAAAGAACAGAGCAGCGCAACGACAAGCTCCCCTACTACCCCCCACCCGAGTAATAAGAGGCGTGTGATAAGAAGCATGGAGTTCCAGTAGCTTTTGTTGATTAGTTTTACTGATTGCCGCACGACACTATTGTTGCTACCCGCGTCGCAACCTGTGCCCTGATCCCTTGCCCTTAGTGCTTCGCCCGGGCATCCGCATCATGAATGCGGCTTGCCTCGAAGCTCACAATCTTCCACTCACCCAACCGGCGGTTGTACACGCGCGTGTAGCGGTAATTCCCGCTGATATCGCTCTGCCCGTTGGTCCCCTCAAGATCTGCCTTCGAAGTCACCACCGCCGTATCGCCGTAGACACGCACCTTCAGATCGTTCAGATCCAGCGCCTTGATTACCACCGTTCCGGCCTTGCGTTGCGCCAGCGCCTGGGCTTTTGTCTCCACCGTTCCGGTGGCGCTGATGCCGATGTAATCATCCGCCAGCAGATGATCCATCTCCGTCACATTGTTTGAGATAATCGCCTGCCGCCACTGCTCCTCTAGGGCCTCGATCTGCTTATGAATGGCGTGGTTATCTCGCTTCGGAAGCCCGAATGCCGGCTGCGCCATCACCATGCACAGCGCCAGGACGAACAGAAGCGACACGCCGGCCTGTTGCACAGCCCCTTGGACATAAGCGCTTCTGTTCATGTTCGTACCGGGATGGTATTCCGCATCCGCGCGGCGAGTCAAAAAGAAAGACCGGAGCCGCATTATTCTCGGGCGAACGTCGCATTTCCGCCCTTCGGCTGCTCTCGCCCTCATCGAATCAATATCCTGCAGATCACTCAAGATTCGATGCCGGGCCTTTCATACGCCGTTGCGCCACACCCTGCATCCGGCACCCGGCTCTCATGAATTGCTGTTAACAATCGGCTCCTGAGACTTGGACGACGCGCTACATCAAACGCTACTCCAGCGCGTGCAGATTCTCCATCGAGCGCTCCAGCATCCGCTGATACAGCCCGCCCACGGCGTGCTTCTTGAAGTGCGCCGACGCGCGATGAGCATCCGCCGCCGCCGCATCCTTATATTGCTCGTAGATCAGGATCGTATCCGCATCCCCATCCACAATATGCGGAATATACGTCACGCACCCCGGCTCCTTCCGCGAAGCCTCCGTCAGCGCCCGCAGCGCCTCCCGAATCTCCTCGCGGTCTTCCGTCTTGAACTTGAGCCGTACCGTAAAACTGATCATCGCAAACGAACCCGACCCTTCACCGACAGAATAGCAACAGGAGACTTTCCCGCCACACAACTTTCAGGTTAGCCCTTCCATCTCCTTCAACGCCTTGGCAAACTCCGGCAGCGCCATCGTCTGTTCCCGGTCCGGACCCGTCGACACCATCCCGATCTTCGCCCCTGACTCCTTCTCCAGAAACCCGAGATACTCCCGCGCCGCCTTCGGAAGCTTCTCCCACTCGACAATGCCTTCCGTCGGCTCCGACCATCCTTTGAGCTTCGTGTACACCGGCTTGATCGACTCCAGCCACCTTACATCCGCTGGCATCACGTCCACCTGTATGCCGTCGATCTCGTAGCCCACGCACACCGGAATCTCTGCCATACCATCCAGCACATCCAGCTTCGTGACTACCAACCACTCCGTCCCGTTGATCGTGTTCGAATAGCGCAGCAGCGGCAGATCCATCCACCCGCACCGCCTGGGACGCCCCGTCACCGCCCCGAACTCATGCCCCCGCGCCCGGAGTAGCTCGCCAGCTTCATCGAACGACTCCGTCGGGAACGGACCCTCGCCCACCCGCGTGACGTAAGCCTTCGTGACGCCAATCACCGTCCCAATCGCCGTCGGACCCACGCCCGTACCCGTGATCGCACCGCCCGCCGTCGCCGACGACGACGTCACAAACGGATACGTCCCGTGATCGATATCCAGCATCGTGCCCTGCGCGCCCTCAAACATCACGCTCTTGCCCGCGCGAATCGCTCCATTCAGCAGCGCCGCCGTATCCGTCACAAACGGTGCCACCTGCTCCGCCGCCCGCGCATACTCCTCATACATCTGCACCGGGTCGAGCGGCTCCGTCCCGAACAGCGCATGCGCCACCGTGTTCTTCTCGTGGCAGGCGTTCTGGATATGCGTCTTCAGCAGATTCGTATTCAGCAGATCGACCACGCGCAGCCCGTTGCGCGCCATCTTGTCCTCATACGCCGGACCGATCCCCCGGCTCGTCGTCCCGATCTTCTGCCGCCCCGGAGCGCTCTCCGCCGCCAGCTCAATCATCCGGTGATAGGGCAGAATCACCTGCGCCCGGTTCGACACAAAGACCTGCTCATCGACCCCCACGCCCAGATCGCGCAGCTTGCCGACTTCCTTCAGAAACGCCATC
>Ga0206976_1047_pt1 | contig 39386 bp, 27 predicted proteins | sample Alteio_BWOrgHeat_82_FD_152926 | JGI IMG/M metagenome (GOLD analysis project Ga0206976, IMG submission 152926) | Enriched cells from forest soil in Barre Woods Harvard Forest LTER site, Petersham, Massachusetts, United States -... | ecosystem: Environmental > Terrestrial > Soil > Temperate forest >... | reverse complement strand
GGCGCAACGTGCGGAAGTAAACATAGATATTGTCTTGAGGAATGAAGTGAACCAGTTTCCCCTGATGAATGACTGATTTCGATAAAGATGTGTTGAACTCATTCCAATCTCGCGACTGAGGATTTCAACGTTGAATTCAGAATTGGAAATATTCGCCTCGATTATATTTGCCACCTTTTTTACAAATTTGTCGTCCACATTTTCTTTTGTGCTTTGAAGCTCGGGATGTGTTAATATCTCCGATTTAAAATAGCTAGACAACTCCTGTTTTCTTTTCAGTAAATGATCAATCGATGCAATAAGCAATTCGACTTCAAAGGGCTTTGTCAGGTAGACATCTGCACCAACTCGTATCCCTTCTATTTTTTGTGACACCAGGTCTTTGGCAGTGAGGAGCACTATCCCTATGTGCGAGGTTCTCTGGTTCTCTTTGATTTTTTTACAAAGCGTAATGCCATCCATCACGGGCATCATAATGTCGCTAATAATAACTTCTGGAAGAATGCTATTTGTTTTTTGCAGTGCTTCTTCTCCGTCGTTGGCGATGATCAAATGATACTTGGCTTTCAGGTTGATTCTTAAAAAATCAATCATATCTGTATTATCTTCCACTATCATAATTAGCGGCTTGTCAGAATCAAGACCATATACATACGCATTTGAATTTTCTGTATCGGTATTTGATTTAGTGGCTAGCAAGTTGAGCGACGCGGTATGCTGATCGGTATCTATCGGGAAGTGAGCTGCTCCCATAGGAAGGATAATGGTGAAGCTGGAGCCTTTGTCTGGAGTACTCTCCACCATTACCTTGCCGTGATGAAGTTTTGTATACTCTGCTACCATCGTGAGACCAATGCCGGAACCTGAATCAAATTTTTTACCTTTCTCTGTTTGGAAAAAGCGTTCAAAAATTTTCGGTAGGTCATCCGGAGATATCCCAATTCCGGTATCTGTAACTTTTATAGTAACCGCGCTTTTCGTAAAATCCTTGTCGGCAGGATGCTTCGCAATAGTTAGGTCAATGGCTCCGTGGGCTGGTGTAAACTTGAATGCATTTGACAATAAGTTATAGAGTATCGTTTCAAGCTTATCGGCATCTACCCAAATAGTACAATTATCCACTTCGGTATGGAATGTAAAATTAATTTGATTTCGGGCGGCCTTGTCAGAAAACATGGAGAATAGATCGCGACAAAAACTGATCAGCTCTAACGATGTAATCTTCAGTTCCAAACTTCCGTTCTCTAATTTTCTATAGTCAAGAATTTGATTGACTACACGCAGCAGCCGGTTAGAGTTTTTTTCAGCAAGCCGAATTAAACTTTGATCTTCTGGGTCAAGCTTAGCATGTTTTAATACTTGTTGGATAGATGGCAGTATAAGACTGATAGGTGTTCTCAATTCATGAGAGATATTGGTAAAGAATTGTTGTTTCATTGCATCGATTTCTTCAGAATGATCCCTTTCCATACGGATAAGCTTCATTTCATTTCTGATGTGTAACCGTGAGGAGTAGAAACGTAACGCTGCAAGTATTAACAGCCCTGCGAAAACACAATACAGAACAATAAACCCTTTGCTTAAAAAGAGAGGAGGCCGCACTGTTATATTGAGCTCTGCATCAGAGTCGCTCCATATTCCGTAATTATTGGTGCCCTTTACAGTTAACTTATATGTTCCTGGAGAAAGATTGGAATAGACAACAAAATTTTTAGAACCTGAAACATATTTCCATTGTTTGTCTACGCCTTCAAGTTTATAGGCGTATTCATTCATTTCGGGTTGCCAGTAATGCAATGCAGAAAATTCAATCGCAATTGATCGGTTGGAATACGCTAAGTTGATATTGTGAATAAATGCGATATCCTGAGGAAGCAATACTTCGCCATCAATCTTTTCGCCCGCATTGACTTTTTTGTTATTGACTTCCAGCATTGTAATGAACACGCTGGGTTTATATTGTACCGGTTTTGCAGCAGCAGAAATACTTATGTAGCCGTTGTCTCCTCCGAAAAGAATTTCTCCACTGGTGGTTTTGACAAAGCAACCGTCAAAGAAACTTTTGAGTGGCGCATCTTTCTCTAAAGGAAATATTTCAATTTGCCGCGACGAGATATGATACTTTAATAAGAATCCTCCGGCGGCTCCCCAAATATTTCCATGATCATCCTCGGTGATACTTGCAAGTATTACATCGTTACCTATAATTAGCGGGTGAAAGACAGCAGTGTCAGATTGAGGCCGGTATTCGATGAGCCCGTTTGGAACGCCGGCCCAAAGACTGCCCTTTTTAGAAAAGTATAAGCTGTTGATACTTTTTTTATTCGCGATAGCATTAAAGGATTGAATACGTTTGCTTTGGTAGGTGCTGAGATCAATACGAAAGAGCTCGTTATAATTAATAGCCCAGATGGCATTTCCGCCCGACACATTTTTTTGCGAACCGAAGTCGCCGACTAATTCAAAGTGGAGCGAATTAATGTTTTCGAAATTCCCGACGATTTTGAAAAGACCACCTTCCCAAGCACTTACCCAAAACGATCCGTCGGTGCCTCGGGTAAATTTGGAAACGTAGTTGGTGATCAATCCATTGGTAGGGTTCGAGGTGATGGAATACATTTTCTTTTTCGATTCATCCCACACATTGATCCCGCCGGCAGTTCCAATCCAAATTCGCCCGAAGTCATCTTCTTCCAACGCGTACACATTGTTAAGTAAAATCTTTTTCCCTTCAGGGGAATGAGTATCGAACATTATTCTCTCGCCTGTTACTTGGTTAATTCTAAGTGCACCATGTTGCGTGGCTAACCACATTGTTCCTTGTCTTGTGATCAGCATCGACCGTACTTGATTGCCGATGGTTTGGCTGCTGGAATAATAGGAGACCTCATGGAAATCATAATAATCTCTGTACTTATTTAATCGGCTAAGTCCGTTGGAAGTCACAAACCAGATTACTCCGCCGGAGTCTTCCATGATTTGCCAGATAACATTGTTGCCAATGGAGTAAGGTAGTTGGGGATTATGGAAGACAACTCTGTTGGAGAAATTTTTAGGAGCGAAAATATTTAGACCGAAGTCAGTGCCAAGCCAAAGGTTTCCTTCATGGTCGGTGTAAATATTCTTGACGACTTCATTGCTGAGTCTAGCGTTCCGTTCATTGTACGATCGATGGCGCCCAGAAAAAACATTCAATTCGCAAAGCCCCGTTTCAGTTCCTATCCAAATCAAAGAGTCGTTGCTCAAGTTGGGCTTGATATCGGTGATAAGATTATTTTTTAATTCAGGCCTGTAGTCTCCTTTAAGGTCAATCTGAATAAATGAATTTTTTTCTTTCGGGAGCTTGTTAACTTTATCATAAGTCCCCACCCAAAGATTTCCATACTTGTCAGGATGAATCGCCCGGATTGTATTGTGACTGATGTTGCTGTTGGAAGTATTGTATTCGATTAGTCCATCTTTCGAATATTTAATAAGTCCGTTGGTAGTTCCTACCCAGATGTCATCACCGTTTTTGCAAAGTGCACGAATCACATTGTTACCTTTCATGTCTACCGGGACGACTTCAAAAGTCAGAGTATTCACTTTGCATAATCCTTTCCACGTTCCAACCCAGATAAAATCTCCGTCTATAAGCAGAGCGCTGATTTCATTTGCGGGAAGAGAGTTTGAGCCTTCTCTTTTGAAGGTAATAAACCGGTGACCATCATAACGACACAAGCCATTGGATGTCCCAATCCATATAAAATCATTTTTATCCTGAGCTATCGCGCTGATAATGTTGGAAGGCAACCCGTCGCGGATTGAAAGAGTTGAGAAGTAAAGTGAATCGGCTGCAACGGCCCTGTTCGAAATTAATGTGATGCAAATTACTGATAGATATAAGTGTCGTAGCATGGTCAAATTTGGGTTCCTTAATGTTCAATTTTTGTGGTTATCGGAGGCCGTTTTACAGAAGTGAATCGGGCATAATGACCCTACCAACTGTTTACAAAATCGAAGGTAATTGTTTCCAAATTGTTGTTGTCGTGACACCCAATCCCTTATCTCGAATTTGTTGCAATAAGTACTGTTTCTAAGGCTTTAGTGTCGATTATTATCCATTTCTGTACGATTTGTTGAGCCTTATGCAATCGTTTGCCCCCAACTTTATCGCTCCTAATTACACTTGGGAATGAGTTTCATCCTTTTGATTCTTGATTAAGGAAGAGAATCGAAATAGGATGGTTTTGTTGTATTGGAATTACCAAATTTTAACGGTCGATAAAAAAATGACACGCATAGTTATTTCATTGAGCATTTTCATTCTGATTTGTTCTGTGGGCTTGGCTCAGCGCACACAAAAAAATAACACCAGTACTTACATTGATAAGAATGGAGTCTGGCGATGGAAAAGTAATAATGTAGAAGCCTCTTTTTTTGGGGTAAACTATACAACTCCGTTCGCTTATGCATTTCGGGCCCACAAGGCACTTAATATTGATCTGGAAAAAGCAATTCAACAAGATGTCTATCATCTGGCCCGCATTGGTCTTGATGCTTTCCGGGTGCACGTGTGGGACAACGAGATTTCTGATGTATCCGGCAACCTGCTAGACAATGAACACCTGAGATTATTCGATTTCCTTTTGGCTGAATTGAAAAAGAGGAACATCAAAACGATAATAACACCAATTGCTTTTTGGGGAAACGGGTATCCTGAAAGAGATGAAAACACGCCGGGCTTTTCAAGATTTTATGGCCGAGGCAAACTAACGACAAATGATTCGGCAATAGCCGCGCAGGAAAACTATCTAAAGCAGTTTTTCAGACATGTGAATCCTTATACAAAATTTTCTTATCAGGACGACCCCGATGTAGTTGCTGTAGAGATCAATAACGAACCAAGTCACAGCGGTCCAAAAAGCGGAGTGACCAATTATATCAACCGTCTCGCAGCAGCGATTAAAAGTACAGGTTGGTCGAAACCAGTCTTCTATAATATAAGTCAAGGACCCTACTATGCCGATGCTGTTGCCGCGTCTGTTGTCAACGGCTTTAGTTTTCAATGGTATCCTTCGGGCCTTGTATCGGGCAATGAACTAAAAGGAAATTATCTACCTCACGTTGACAAGTACGCGATACCATTCGATACCATTCCCGCTTTCGCGAAAAAAGCGTTGATGGTATACGAGTTTGATGCAGCCGATATTTTACAGTCCAACATGTATCCGGCAATGGCGAGGAGTTTTAGACAAACAGGATTTCAATGGGCAACACAATTCGCTTACGATCCGATGGCGCTTGCCTACGCCAACACTGAATATCAGACACATTATCTGAATCTGGCATACACTCCATCAAAAGCGATAAGTATGTTAATCGCCTCCAGAGTTTTTCATAAAGTACCAAGACAGAAAAACTTTGGTGCCTATCCGGCCGACAGTGTGTTTGATGTATTTCGTGTGAGCTACAAGGAGGCGTTAAGTGAGATGAATTCGGATGAGGAGTTTTACTATTCAAACTCAACAAGTACTAAACCAGTTAATGTTACTAAACTTCAGCACGTTGCCGGAGTTGGAAGCTCTTCTATTGCTAAATACCATGGACTAGGCGCTTATTTTTTGGATAAGCTCGAGGATGGAGTGTGGCGACTTGAAGTTATGCCTGACGCAGTTTATATACGCGATCCGTTCGAGAGAGCTTCACCCAGCAAAGAAGTTACGCGCATTCAATGGCAGAATAATCAGATGCAGATTACAATTCCAAACCTCGGCTCGGATTTTACCATCAAGGGTTTGAATGAAGGGAATTCATTTTCAAGCGAATCAACTGTCACCGGAGTTCAACTGTCACCGGGCTCGTATCTATTAACTAAGAAGGACAAAGTTTTTTCAGGCAAGATTGATCATGTCGGAGTAATAAAGCTTGATGAGTTCGTTGCGCCAAAACAGACAACTACAGAAATGTACCTATCACATCAGCCATTCACGGAAGTTTCTTCAGGCAAATCGATCCTCATTTCCGCAAAAGTTGTAGGCATCGACACCGGAAGAGTGTCCCTGCAGGTTAATCAAATGTTCGGGCGGTCTAAAACTATTCCGATGGTGAGGAAGACGGCTTCTGATTTTGTTGGTGAGATTCCGGCAGACCTGCTTACTCCCGGAGTATTGAATTACAGAATCGTTCTGAGAAACGGAAATGAGGTCGTGGTTTTTCCAGGCAATAATAAAGGCAATCCGTTCGCCTGGGATAATTATCACAGTGAAACTTGGAAAACGTTTGTTGCGGCCAGCAATGGTGGATTAGAATTGTTTAATCCTACTAACGATCGGGCAGTGCGAACTTACCCAACGTTCAGAAGGGGTTTTCAAACCAATTTCATTACCTGTGAAAAACCAGAACAGTTGATCCTGAGTATGGCAGCTAATGAATTGTCGGGAGCAAAAATCATGGGCTTCCAATATTCTTTTCCGGATAAGCTGAAAGGAAGGATGGGAGAGATGGGCTCATTTGATAGGCTGATACTGCGTGCGAGGACTTCGAACTCTGGTCCGCTAAAAGCAAAAGTTGCCTTGCTATTTGCGGATGGGTCTTCGGTTTCGGCTTTTGTGTCGTTACCCAATGACTTTAAGGATTTAGAGATTCCTATAAATAGTTTTATTCCCGACTCATCGCTGCTGCTGCCGAGACCTTTCCCAGGCTTTCAACCGTTGGCTTTCAAAGCAAATAAATTAAACAACAAAATAAATTTATCTCAGGCAGAGAAGATTGAAGTGACAATTGGCGCCGGCATTCCTTCAGCTGATTTAAAAAAATCTTACAATCTGGATGTGGAAAGCATTTGGTTACAAAAGGCAAACACTAAAATCGAACCTAATGATCCCTATGAAATAGTAGTCACACCTAATCGCACAACAATTTTCGCAGACGGAAAAGATGTTGCAATTATTACCATTAGCGTGGTCGACAAGCAAAACCGTGAGGTGAAGGGGGCAAAGAATTTAATAAAGTTTGTTTTTACAGGTGAAGCGAAAATAATTAAAGTGATTAACGACGATCCAGCCAGTCGTGAGCCTGATCATTTTTTGGTTGACAGCCTCTGGCAGCGAAGTCTATACAATGGCAAATGTCAGGTGATACTACAAGCGGGGAGTAGAATTGACAAAATAAAATTTGAAGCGAAGTCAAAAGGTCTCCAGTCCGGCAGCACTGGCATTCATACTGTTCATATGGGTACGCCTCATCGGGTTACATCCAATCAAAAAAGAACGGTCAAGCCTGTAATTGATAAAATGATCGGTGCCGATATTTCTTTTTTGCCACAACTGGAGGCGCGCGGTATGAGATTCTCAGACAATGGAATTGAAAAAGATGTGATACAAATACTTAAAGATCATGGCTTCAATTATATACGCCTGAGAATATTTCACAATCCAGCTGCAGATAGTGGTTACTCACCGAAAAAAGGATTCTGTGATCTTGAGCACACAAAGCAAATGGCCAAGCGAGTGAAGGCAGCAGGTATGAAGATACTTCTCGATTTTCATTACAGTGATTATTGGGCTGATCCGGAAAAACAATACAAGCCAGCTGCATGGAAAAAATTAGGATTCACGCAGTTAAAAGATTCTGTCGAGATCTATACCGGAAAAGTGATCAAGGCATTAAAAGATCAGGGTACAATTCCTGACATGGTCCAAGTGGGTAATGAAATCAATCACGGAATGATTTGGCCTGACGGGCATATAAGTAATTTGGATAGCCTCGCTCAATTGATACAATCTGGAATAGCAGGTGTTAAATCGGTGGATCAATCGATTGCCATCATGTTACATATAGCGCTTGGCGGTCAGCATGAAGAATCAGTTTTCTTTTTTGACAATATGCTGGCACGAAATATTCAGTTTGACGTGATCGGCATGTCGTACTATCCCAAGTGGCATGGCACCCTGGATGATTTGAAAAATAATTTGACAAGCATGGCAAACCGTTATGAGCAAGACATCATTGTCGTGGAATATTCTCAAAAGAAGCGCGATGTACATGAGATCGTGTTCAGTCTCCCTAACGGAAAAGGAAAAGGAACTGCAATCTGGGAACCCTTGAATACATGGGAATCTGTCTTTGATAAACAGGGGAAGGCCAATGATTTCATGGCCGTATATGACGAAATGAACAAGAAGTTTATTGCGAAAAATCAATGAAGAAATTATTCTTGTGTCTCGTTCTTGTCTCTGGTTTTATTCTTTGCACAGCCACGCCGAATAACCGTCAGCGATTATTGATGGATATAAATTGGAGGTTCTCTCAAACCGATACTGTTGGCGCTGCTAAAACAGATTTCAATGACAGTAAATGGAGAACTCTTAATCTGCCACACGACTGGAGTATTGAAAAGGAGTTTACAGAAAAAGAAACAACCGGGGGCGGAGGCGGATACTTGCCCACAGGTGTCGGGTGGTATCGAAAACATTTCACACTTTCAAAATCAGTGACTGAGAAGAATGTATGGATCGAATTTGATGGTGTATATCAAAACAGCGACGTGTGGATCAACGGTCACCATCTCGGTCATTATCCAAACGGGTACATGAGTTTTTATTACGACCTCACTGCTTATATTAAAAGCGGAGAGAATATTATAGTAGTGCGTGTGGATAATTCGAGACAGCCCAACACACGGTGGTATTCAGGCTCAGGTATCTACAGACATGTATGGCTTACGCTCGTGGATCAATTGCACGTAGCACATTGGGGTACATACATTACAACACCCGTTGCAGACTCGTCGACTGCCACAGTTTCTGCAAAGACGATCATAGGGAACAATTACAAAACCTCAAATGATTTTTTAGTTAGATCGACTGTACTGGATTCAAAGGGTAACGAAGTATCCAAAACAGAATCGTCTATATCCATTGAGTCAAACAAAGGTGCGGAGTTGACTCAGCGCCTGACGGTTTCTACCCCTTCGCGTTGGTCAATTGAGACACCAAATATGTACTCGCTTCGTGTTCAAATAATTGATAGGGGAAAAGTGATTGATGAAGTTGCCACTCCATTTGGGATACGTGATATTAAATACGATGTTGTCAAAGGTTTTCTTCTCAATGGGAAGCGAGTAAAAATGAGGGGAGTTTGCCTTCATCATGACGCTGGAAGCGTAGGCGCTGCTGTGCCCGAAGCCATGTGGGTGCGGCGATTGAAGATATTGAAGGAGATGGGCTGTAATGCGATTCGCACATCTCACAATCCCGTTGCCCCGGAGTTTTTGGATTTATGTGATCGAATGGGATTCTTGGTACAAGATGAAATTTTTGACGAATGGAAAGCAGGCAAAGTAAAATATGGCTACAGCAATTACTTTGACAACTGGTCGCAACATGACCTTGTAAATTTTATCCATCGCGATCGCAATCACCCCTCTGTGGTGATGTGGAGTGCGGGCAATGAAATTGGGGAACAGAAACAGGAGACCGGGCATGAAATTCTTAAACCCCTCATTGAGACTTTCCACCGCGAAGACGCTACCCGCCCTGTTACTACCGGGAATGATAACATAGCTGCAGATAACGGCTCAGCAAAATTGCCGTTCCTTCAAATGCTTGACATTGTTGGTTATAATTATGTCGATCGGTGGCATGAGCGGAGAGAGCTATTTTATGATATTGATCACCACGATCATCCCGAATGGAAAATGGTAGGAACAGAAAGCGTTTCCATATCTGGTGTTCGCGGAAATTATCATGGAGGCAGTTTCTACAAAGTAGATTCATCGGTAATCAGGCCTGCACATTTACCAAGTGTAATCCGCGCTGAGCAGCTTTGGAAATTTGTGGCAGCTCATGATTATGTAATAGGAGATTTCATGTGGACAGGAATTGATTATTTGGGTGAAGCACGATGGCCAAATAAAAACGCAAGCTCAGGTGTGATTGATCTTTGCGGATTCCCCAAGGACGCCTACTATTTTTATCAAAGTCAATGGACTGAGAAACCAATGATTCATCTTTTCCCACATTGGAACTGGACTGGTAAAGAAGGAAAAGTAATTCCTGTCATGGTCTTCACTAATTGTGACACGGTAGAGCTTTTCCTTAATGGAAGATCTTTTGGCAAAAAGTCACTCGAGTTTCCCCGTCAGGGAAATTCGGGAGGATGGAATAAATATGATCGTCCACAAATAAATATAACCACAGGTGATCTTCACTTGCTATGGGATGTTCCTTATGAGCCGGGAACACTAAAGGCCGTGGGAAGAAAAGAAGGCAAGGTTGTCTGTGAAGAGGCGGTGCGTACTGCAGGTATGCCGGCCGCTGTCCGTCTGTCAACTGATCGAAATTCTATAAATGCTGACGCCAGCGATGTAGCTCATGTTAAGATCGAAGTTGTAGATGCCAATGGCAATGTAGTTCCGGTTGCAAAAAATCAGATTCAACTATCAGTAGAGGGTGAAGGTAGTTTGATTGGTTTTGATAATGGTAATCCAGCAGATCATACTTCTATGAAAAGTAACTCTAGAAAAGTATTTAATGGTTTGGCGCTGGCAGTGATTCAACCTAAAAATCAACCGGGAGGTATTCATATAAAAGCGTCGTCCCCGGGCTTGAAAGAATCAATAATTGAGATAATAACGCAAAAGAGTGTTTCTGCTTTCACGAAAGTGGAAGAGTTGAAAAAGTAGGGCTGAATGTATGTTGAGAATAGTGACATTTTTTAAAATGTAGAATGAGAAGGTCATTTATCACGAGCGGAGTAATTGCTGTGCTGGCATTGACAGCATTTACACCTGTTCAGGAGCCTAAGGAAATTCTCCTTTGGCCAAAAGACGCGCCGGGCTCCGATGGAAAAACTGGAGCTGAGAAAATAAGAGTTGCTGAAACGGGTGATCACGTAGTGTCAAATATTCATCATCCGTCGATTACTCCTTATTTACCAGCGAAGCCAAGTGGAGTTGCCCTTATCATTGCTCCCGGCGGTGGTCACAGAGAATTATGGATTGACCACGAAGGTTACAATCCTGCAGCATGGCTTCGCGAAAAAGGAATAGCCGCTTTTGTTCTGAAGTATCGATTGGCTCGCGAAGAGAATTCTACATACACCATTGAGAAGGATGAACTAGCTGATATCAAGCGAGCTATTCGGTTGGTACGAAGCCGGGCTAAAGAATGGAAGATTGATACTGCTCGTATTGGTGTCATGGGTTTTTCTGCCGGTGGTGAGTTGGCTGCGCTGGCAGCAATGCATTTTGATAAAGGGGATCAATCTGCTGTGGATATTATTGATCGCGAAAATTCACACCCTGCATTTCAGGCGCTTATCTATCCGGGAGGAACCGACAAGTTTGAGGTGACTAAGAATTCGCCTCCATTATTTCTTGTTGGCGGCTACAATGACCGGACGGACATTGCCGAAGGAATTGCTAAAGTTTATCTCAAGTATAAACAAGCCGGTGTCTCTGCTGAGCTTCATATTTATGCAAATGCAGGTCACGGATTTGGAATGAGAAAAAATAATCACACTGCTGTAGCAGACTGGCCGCAACGGTTGGTAGACTGGCTTGAAGACGAAAGCTTTCTGAAAAAATGATTTGCTTAATTCATTTGTTAACAATAATTGAGATTTGAAATGCTAAAACAATTTTTATTGCTCTGGGTTTTCGTCGTTCCTTTTTTCTGTTCCGGACAGAGAGTACAATCCTTCAATGACTCTTGGGAATTTGTTAAGGGACTTGATTCTGTTTTTACAGCGCGGCTTTCGGATAAAAAGAGTGATGTGCAGTGGGAAGAAGTTTCCTTACCACATACTGCCAATCTGGAGCCGATCCAAAAGGTCAATCAACAATGGCAAGGAACATGTTTCTATAGGAAGTATTTTTTCATTTCTGAAAATGATCGCGAAAAGCATATTGCTATACAGATAGATGCTGCAATGCAAGTTGCCGATGTATATATCAATGGAAAAAGAATCTTTAAACATTTGGGTGGCTACTTGCCTTTCTACATTGATATTTCCAATGCTGTAATGTATGGAGCTGAGAACTGCGTTGTAATAGAACTAAACAACGAAGATAATCCTCATGTTCCTCCGGGCAAGCCTCTGAAGGATCTCGATTTTAATTATTACAGCGGAATTTATAGAAACACGTGGTTAATAGTGAAAGACAGATTGCATATTTCAAACGCGGTGGCTGCTAACAGAGAAGCAGGAGGCGGAGTGTTTATTCACTATGAAAACGTCACGTCGGCATCGGCAACAATACACGTGAAGACAGAAATAAAAAATGATTTTAAAAATGTACGTGATGCCCAGGTTCGTGTAATACTTTTAGGTGCATCTGGCAAATCGATTGCGCAGTCACTTTCAATAAATCAATCAACAGAAGCGAACAATTTTGGAACATTCACTCAAAGCCTTATTATTTCAAAGCCAAAATTTTGGTCTCCCGAAACGCCTTATCTATACCAACTGACGGTTGAACTTGTTCAAAACGGAAAAGTAATTGATAAGGAGTCATACAAGTTAGGTATCAAAACTATTCGGGTTGAGCGCGACGGCTTTTTTCTGAATGATAAAAAGGTAGTTATCTATGGTACCAATCGTCATCAGGAGTACCCTTATCTCGGCAACGCTCTTTCGGATAACGCGCAATACCGCGATGCTTACAAAATTAAATTGGCGGGCTTCAACTTTGTTCGTTGCTCTCATTATCCACCGTCACCGGCTTTCCTGAATGCGTGCGATGAATTAGGGATCATGGTAATGGACGCGATTCCAGGGTGGCAATTTGTAGGAGACGAAGAGTTTAAGAAAAACAGTTATCAGGATATTCGTGATATGATTCATCGAGACCGCAATCATGCATCCATTGTTTTATGGGAGGCATCACTGAACGAGTCGGGTATGAAGAAAGACTACATGCAAAGGGCTCATGAGATTGTTCATGAAGAGCTGCCGTTTCAAAATAACTACTCGGCTGGCTGGATCAATGATGCGTATGATGTCTTCTTGCCTGCTCGCCAACATGCTAAGGCCCCTGACTACTGGAAGAAATACAATAGCGAAAGACCAATCCTGATTGCTGAGTATGGCGACTGGGAATACTATGCTCAGAATGCAGGATTTAATCAAACCTCTTTTAAAGATCTTAAGGAAGAGGAGCGAACCTCAAGACAACTTCGGGGCTTTGGTGAAAAGAGACTTCTTCAACAGGCTTTGAATTATCAGGAAGCTCATAACGATAATTTGCTTAACAACGGGCTGGGCGATGTAAACTGGTTGATGTTTGATTACAATAGAGGATACGCGACTGATATTGAATCATCAGGAATTATGGATGTGACTAGGCTGCCGAAATTTTCATTTTATTTTTATCAAAGCCAGAATGATCCGACCTTAGCAAAGGGAACATCTTTTAATAAGCCAATGTTGTTCATTGCCAATTACTGGCAAAATAAATCAACAACGTCCGTGAAGGTATATAGCAATTGCGATGAAGTAGAGCTGATGGTCAATGGGAAATCATTTGGTAAGCAGCGTCCCGACAAAGACCAATATTCAACCAACCTGAAACATCCTCCATTCACTTTTAATGTTTTATCATTTCAACCTGGAACATTAAGGGCTACAGGATATATCAATGGAAAAAAAATCATTGAGCAAGTGCAACAAACTCCCGAAGTTCCAGCTAAAATTAAACTGCACGTTGATTACAGCGGCAAAGAAATTGAAGCCGGGAAGAATGATGTAGTATTTATTTATGCTGAAGTTATGGATCATCAAGGAACAGTCGCACCAGGCTTTTCTGACAAAATAAGATTTAGCGTTGATGGTGACGGGGTTATTGTTGGCGCAGACACAGTAAATGCCGAAGCTGGAATTGCAACAATCCTTCTCAAAGCAGGAGCCAAAGCAGGCAAAATAAAAGTGGCAGCCAGTGGAGGTGGTTTAGAGAGTGACGTATTGATTTTGAATTCAAAAAAAATATCCGAGAAGTAAGAGCATAAGTATGATTAATAAGATAACAGACATCTTCAGGCAGAAATTTTTTGTTGAGCCACTGGTAGTCCGCGCACCAGGAAGAGTTAATATTATTGGTGAGCACACCGATTACAATGAAGGTTTTGTTTTGCCGGCAGCAATCGACAAGAGCATCTTTGTGGCTGTGAGTAAAATTAATGACGGACAAGCTCATCTTTATTCAGCTGATTTTGATGAAAGCTTTCATTTTCCTCTATTATATATAGAGCCAACTAAAAAATGGACTACTTATATATTGGGCGTTGTTGACCAGTTGTTAAAGAGAGGGTGTCATATTGAAGGCTTTAATCTGGCAGTGTACGGAGACATACCTATCGGGGCAGGGCTTTCATCATCGGCGGCACTTGAATGCGCAACCGTTTTTGCATTAAATGAATTATTCTCTTTGGGTCTTGAGAAAATTGAAATGGTACGTATCGCTCAGAAAGCAGAGAATACCTACGGCGGAGTTATGTGCGGCATCATGGATCAGTTTGCGAGCATGTTCGGAAAAAGAAACCATGTTATTAAACTTGATTGCAGGTCGTTGCAGTACGAATACAAACCATTAAAACTTGAAGGATATAAAATCGTTCTATTTGACACAAACGTAAAGCACAAACTTGCTTCTACGGAGTACAATACAAGGCGCGAACAATGTGAACAAGGCGTCAAGTGGATTCAGGAGAGGTATGAAGGGATAACCAGCTTGAGAGGTGTTACAATTGAGATGCTGCAGCAATGCGTGGCGCCACAAGACGACATTATATATAAACGATGTAAGTATGTTGTAGAGGAAACCCAAAGACTTCTCGCGGGCTGCGAAGATTTAGAACGAGGTGATATTCAGTCGCTGGGAAGGAAAATGTTTCAAACGCATGAGGACTTAGCCAGTGAGTATGAAGTGAGTTGCCGTGAATTGGATTTTCTGGTAAGCGCAGTAAGAGGAAATCCCGCAGTGCTAGGAGCGAGGATGATGGGAGGAGGCTTTGGTGGATGTACAATCAACTTAGTAAAAGAGAGTGCGATTGAGGAACTGACTCAGCTCATATATGATTCTTATAAAATGAAAATGAAATTAGAAATGACTCCTTATGTTGTTGAAGTTGAGCAGGGAACACAGCGGATAAATAGTAACGTCTATGCAAATGTTTGACCTCAACCGCTATGCAGCCATGAAATACTCTCGTTGCGGATTGAGCGGATTAAAACTGCCTGCGATCTCCCTCGGCTTGTGGCATAATTTCGGTCATGTAGATGAATTTGAAATGTGTCGTGCTATTTTGAAATGTGCATTCGATAATGGTATTACGCACGTTGATCTTGCCAACAACTATGGCCCGCCACCCGGATCGGCTGAAGAAAACTTCGGAAAAATTCTCAGAGACGATTTTAAGACTCATCGGGATGAATTGATTATTTCTACAAAAGCTGGATACCATATGTGGAATGGCCCCTATGGCGACGGTGGTTCAAAAAAATACTTGATCAGCAGTCTTGATCAGAGCCTGCAGCGGATGCAGTTGGATTATGTAGATATTTTCTACCATCATCGACCTGACTCTGAAACACCACTTGAAGAAACGATGTCGGCTCTTGATTTGATAGTCAGGCAGGGCAAAGCGCTCTATGTTGGAATATCCAATTACAAACCCACAGAAGCTGAGCAGGCCATAACAATACTTCGTCGACTTGGAACACCATGTGTTATTCATCAACCAAAGTATTCGATGTTCGAGCGCTGGGTAGAAAATGGATTGCTCGACCTTTTAGAGAAAGAAGGTGTTGGGTGTATCGCCTTCTCTCCTTTGGCTCAGGGAATGTTAACAGATAAATACTTACACGGCATACCAATCGATTCCCGTGTTGCCAAAGGAGTCGGTTTTCTGACTGAAAGTCATATTACAAAAGAGAAGATTGAAAAAATTAAGAAGCTGAATAAGATAGCAATTGATCGCGGACAAAAATTGGCGCAGATGGCTTTGTCATGGATATTAAAAGACAAAAGGATTACTTCAGTTCTCATCGGGGCAAGCAAACAACAACAAGTTTTGGATGCCATTGAAAGCCTAAACAGAGCTGACTTTACTACTGATGAACTTAATAGAATAGACTCGATTTTGGCTGACAATATTATGCGTGTAAACTAATTGTAAAAAGGACTTTTATGAAATACATATTTAAACCATTGTTTCTTTTTTTGGTAATCTTTCCTGTGAGCTGCAGCAAGACACAAACGACTCCTATAACTCCTGTAACTAAAACTGTAATTTCAAAAGGTGCAGACATCAGTTGGCTTACTCAAATGGAAGCGTCAGGCTTGAAATTTTACGATAGTACAGGAAAGCAGCAAGATTGCATCCTTCTTCTTAAAAGTTTAGGAATTAATTCTATACGGTTAAGGGCATGGGTAAATCCTGCCGGAGGATGGAACAATACAACCGATGTCGTCGCAAAAGCAAAGAGGGCAAAGGCTGTTGGAATGAAAATTCTTCTTGACCTGCACTATAGTGATACGTGGGCAGACCCGGGCCATCAAACCAAACCTGCAGCATGGTCAGGTTTAAGTTTGACCTCCTTGCAGACGACTGTCTATAATTATACGAAAGGAGTGATGGATACACTTAAGTTAAATGGCGTTATTCCCAATTGGGTTCAAGTTGGAAACGAAACGAATGATGGAATGCTATGGCCCGATGGCGGAATTTCAGCTAATCAAAATAGTTTTACCAATTTCGCTTCCCTTGTTACACAAGGTTACAATGCGGTGAAGGCTGTAAGTGACACCACCAAAGTGATAGTGCATGTTTCAAACGGTTACGACAATTCCTTATTCCGTTGGATGTTTGACGGCCTGACTGCTGGCGGAGCAAAATTTGATATTATCGGAATGTCTTTATATCCGTCCTATTCTGCTAATAGCTGGAGCTCTATAAATTTGCAATGTCTTACCAATATGAATGACATGGTTTCCCGATATGGCAAGCCGGTTATGATTGTAGAGGCGGGAATGCCAGAGAATGATCCGGCAACAGCTAAGTCTTTTCTGACAGACATTATCAGTAAGACCAAGTCGGTAGCCAGCGGAAACGGACTTGGTGTATTTTATTGGGAGCCCGAATGCTATAACAACTGGCAAGGCTACGGCCTTGGAGCTTTTGATAATACAGGCAAACCTACTGCTGCCCTAAACGCTTTTATAAAATAGCGGGTTCCACTCTATGTATATATGGAATCCATGATACTCTATAATATATGGATAGTAGGCCCTTTGAGATCCTAGAAATCAGAATATGCTGTAGGATGCAAGAAAATTAATTCAGCGCCTGAAATTGTGTTCTGATATTCGTCTTTAGCCTTTAATACTTGCCATTCAGAATCGCCATCGAAGTCTTTCCAATGCTTGTCGCGATCTGCTTTATTATTAAATGTTGTCAGATACATCAAATTGGGCATGTGAGCTCCCGCGATCACATCAGCATAAAATATAGCGTTAAAATTTAGCCGTTTGAAAATGTTGATCTCACCTCCAGTATTAAACATTTTAACTTTTTGGGCATAATATTTTTCAGTAGGGCTTTCATAACTGCGTAGTTCATAGAAGCGATCGGCCTTGTTCCCCGTCAATCCCGATAATGCAGGCTCTGTCATATTAGGAAATGCCCGAAGCAAAATGGTTTCGATTCTTTTATAAGGTGAGTTTTTATAACCAGCCTGGATAAAATCGGAACCTTCCTTAATGTAAAGTTGATCTGCTGATAATTTTTGCTCAAACTTTTCCAATTCACTCAGGGATTGAACGGGTACAAAAACAAAAAAACGCCTTAGGGTATCCTCATCAAATGATTTGAAAATACCAACTCTGGTAATCCCGGCTCTGTGAGCTGCAGGAACAAACGCTTTCTCAAAATATTGGTTTAACCTGCTTTCCTGCTCCTTATTTTTAAAATAGTAGACTTTTATCTGATAGTAAGAAGGAGCAGCATTTATTGTGAAAGACAAAATGCACAGGCTTAACGTCAGAAAAATACAGCGGGAGTTTTTAAATAAAATTCTCATTTGATGATTTGATTTATAATTTGACATCTAGACTGATCCAAAGTAAAATTAATACACGGATCTATCAACTCAAACCTGTATTTTCTGTCAATGTCACTGGAGCTTGTCATTATAATAATTACAAATCTGCACTTGGAATCGGAACAGTGAGATTCGGCATTGTTGCAGCAAAATAAAATTAACCTCTTTTCCGTTACTCATAAGAACGTTAATAGGCTGAGGTCTATATTATCAAAGTTTAGAACAGAACAGTTAAAGAGTTATGAAAGACATTACAAAGAAAGATTTGAAAATGATAAGCGCGCTTGTGACTTATATCAATTCTATAAAGAAAAAAATAAACGCTCAGGGAGAAGTCACACTGACAGCGAATGACTTGAAAAATATTGAAAACGTTGGTCAGACATTGTTTAGCTTTATTGTATTCCTTCAGGCGCAAGACTAAAGCCAGAAGAGTGAGCGTTTTATTTTAAAATCATCACCATGGCAGCTACAAACGTCATGCTGATAATAAACCAGCGGTAAGTTTTATCGGTCATTTTCTTTACTATTAAGATTCCGAGGTAGGCGCCCAGTAAAATCACCGGGATAAGTGTGAGCGCAAGTAACCATGAGTCTGCATTAATAGTATGCCATACCCAAATATGAAAAGGTACCTTGAACCAATTGATTACGAAGAAGAACCAGGCGACCGTACCTATGAAATTATTTTTAGGAAGCTTCATGCTAATAAAATAGACAGCCATCACAGTGCCTGCAAGATTACCAATCATTGAAGTGAACCCTCCCAAAAATCCGGCTCCAGCTCCCAGAAACATATTATCTGGAATTTTTTCTTTTCCGCCTGCTTCCATCCAAATCATGACAAACAGACTGATTACTATTGTTAGCGCCATGATAATTCTGAACAAACCTTCCGAAATAAAATTTCCTGCAATACTTCCTACGATGATGCCAATTGCGGCCCATGGAAATAGTGTTTTCAAATGTTTGACCGAGGCATGACGATGGTAATACAATACCCCGAAAATGTCAGCTACCAATAACATGGGAAGCATTAACCCGCTGGAGACTTTTCCTCCAAACGCAATTGCAAGTAGCGGAACAGATAACATTCCAGCGCCGTGCACTCCCGTTTTTGCCATGCCAAGTAATAAGGCTACAGACAAGGCAATAAGTAAAGACTGATTATCGAGATTGCTAAGAAATAGTATCAAGGAAATGAATTAAGTTTTTGAAAATGGAGTCCAAACTGATTCGTAAATATAACGTTTCAGTGTGTGACGACTGTAAATTTCAAACTCTTTCAGGCTTGAACATTGAAAAGCGAACCACGATCAATATTTTTGTTGCATGTACTTTACCAGCTTGCCTGATCATCAGAAACCCGGATTTGACGAAGAATTGCATTTTAGTCGATTCAAGCAGCACAATATTATTTTCAATGCACTTGCCAGCAAGACGTATTGCGAGCGATTAGAGGGCAGCTTCTCTATTAAAACAATACTAAGTGGTGAAGAGTGGTACGAAGTGAACAATCGTCAATTAGCTGTGAGGCCTGGTCAATTCCTAATTTTGAATGACGGACAAGACTATTCGTGCCGCGTTGAAACAGCTGGCGAAGTTAGGATTCAATCTGTTTTTTTTACGAAAGCATTCGCTTCATCTGTTTTTCATGATGCACTGGCTACCGAGGAATCCTTGCTTGATAACCCAGTGGGAGAAGGACAAACTCTTGAGTTCTTTCAGACGCTTTATGAAACGGATTCAGGCTTGGAACAAAAATTAACGAACCTGATCGCTGCATTAAATACCAATGGATACGATAGCAATCGGGTAGATGAACATCTCATATTCCTGCTTCATCATTTGATATCCTTTCATAAAAAGGAAGTTAAAAAGTGCGGCAATGTAAGAGCATTAAAGCCAGCCACAAGAAACGAAATTTATAAACGTTTGTGTGTCGCCAAAGATTTCTTGCATTCTGCCTTTATGGATAAACATCATCTCTCCAGAATAAGTAGTGAAGCTTGTTTATCCACTCCACAACTTGTGCGCCAATTCCAGGCTGCCTTCGGTATCACTCCGCACCAGTACCTGATTCAGATCAGGCTTGGTCATGCAGCAAGACTATTGAAACAATCTTCCATGTCGGTACAAGAAATTACATGGCGATGCGGTTTTGAGAATCCGAGTGCGTTCTGCCGAGCGTTTAAAACAGCATCTGGTATTTCACCTCTTGGTTTCAGAATTGAGAGACTATAGATTGAGCATTTCTGCACATATCTCTTCCTTTGGACCTAATAGATTTGCCTTTCTAAATACTCTTTTCAAAAATTACTATGAAAAAATTGATTGTATCTCTCGCTGTAACCCTCTTTATGCGCACTGTGTCGGCACAAACCACGTGGACGATAGACAAGGAGCATTCCAGCATTAATTTCACCGTTTCGCATTTTGTAGTCGGTCAAACCGCTGGGCGGTTCAAGGATTTTGACGCCAAGGTTCTTTGTAAAACCGATGATTTCAACGGTGCTGTTGTTTCGTTCACCGCCAAAACTGCTTCAGTGGATACAGACAACGATCAACGTGATCATCACCTGCAGTCTGATGATTTTTTGAACGCGCAGAAATACCCCGAGATGACCTTTGCCGGAACGCTAGTAAACGAAGCTGGGAAATACTTTATAAAAGGAAGCCTTACGATTCGAGACATAACCCAAACAGTTGTATTTGCTGTTACCTATAATGGGAGATTAAAAGAATCAACCTTCAATGTTGATAAAGCAGGTTTTACAATTACCGGCAGCCTTAGTCGGCAGGCATACGGATTAAAATGGAACGAAACCTTTGAAGGTGGTGGCGCAATTGTGGGTGATCAGGTAAATCTCAACTTGAACATTGAAATCAACAGAGAGAAATGAGCAGTCTTATAGGATGCAGCTGTCACTTCAAATAATCAGAGCTTGTCCACATTTTTAAAAATTCAGAATGCGTGTTCCTGCCTGGTGAAAAACATCTTTCGGTCAATTAGAATCAAAATCAATGCAGTCAGCGCTAACACTGACGTGACGTAACCATCAATTGCCATAAAGGAATAAATTGTGGCCGTTACATTAAACAACCCATGAAATAGGCTGGTTATAAAAATACTCCTCTTGCTTTTAAAGTATAACCATGCAAGGATGTAATTGGCCATGATTATTTGAATCGAAAACATGCCTAACCCTTGTAATGCGACGGACCAGTCTTTTATATAATAATTTGACAAGCCTTTTGGGTAATGCCAGATGCACCAAAACAATCCAACAATAGAAGCTGCAATAAATGGATTAAATCTTGCAGCCAGCTCTGGCAATGCCAGCCCTCGCCATCCAATCTCCTCTCCATATGCGAGAATGATCCATACAATTCCGTAGATGACAATCTCAGGAGAAGTGAAAAGATTTATATGAGAGTCTGCAGAATATGCTACAAGTAAACAGATCGACGGGAGAAAGAAGCACAAACAAAGAGTAACTAACGGGACTTTAACTTTGACGATTGAGCTCTTAAGCGATTTTAGCCTTTCCTCATCTGATTTTATAAGTATAAAAGCTACAAGAGCTGGGACTATCCCTACGACCCAAATTATAAAGGATGGCAAAGTGAAGTCAATTATTTTTTGCGCTCTCATAGCGAAAGGCACATGTACAACCCAACTGAATAGAAAGGTATACAAGATGAATTTTGATGTTAAATGTTTCATTTTTTGGAGAGTTTGGTGGTTATACTCAATTTACAAATCTTTGTCTGACTCGCGCTTTCATATTAGTTTTTGAGTTTAATGATTAAGTAATCGGGCTACCCTGTTCATTGCTTCCTTGGGTTTTTGCCCGTTGATGATATTATAGACTATTGACTCTACCAATTCCTCAGCGTGTTCCTTGGAGTATCCAAATTTCACTGCAAACAGATTACAGAACTTTTGTTCCTTGTCGTGAATTACTTGATCAACTATCATCATGTGTACTAAATCGTAGAGCTGATAGAATTTTTTGTTCTTGTCTTTGGGAATTTCAAACTCAACTCCTTGCGAATCCTTCAAAATTTCTTGTAGCTGAGATTCAGCGATATTATTTTTTTTAGCAATTAACCTGATCAATTCAAATTCCTCGTCTTTAAATTTCCCATCGGCTATCGCAACTGTAATTAAGTTTTTAATATGACTTTTTGCAGCTTCATCTTCCTTCTGCAGAAATTTTAGAATTCTTTTAAGTTTCATAATGGTATCGTTTTACTTTTAAGAAATTGTTCACAGTTATAAATTCTTAATGCAGATTTAACGGACTTTTTGTTTTATTGTAACCCCTAATTATCAAGGCATCATTAGTAGTTATTATTTATACAATACTGTTTACTAAGTCCTTAATTCCCGTATTTCGTTTCGCTGGCCAGCATGCTTATTCCGCAACTCCCCGGACTTGGTAATCATGAGATCAATAATCTCCACATTAAACCCGTAGCGATAAACTATGTTGATAAGACTTTTGTAATCTTGAATATTGATAAATCCTTTTTCAGATATAATGGAGGAAATAATTGTTTCAATACACCATTCGTCATATGCGTTGCTATCTGTGCATTTCTGAGTATTGATGATTTCAATAATTTCACTAGCCTCAAGGCCCTGGGCCAGACCAATTTCTATCGTGTATGATTCCGGGACAATTTTTGTTTCCCTCACAATTTGTAAAAGCCTTTCAAATCTGCTTTTTGGAAGCAAATTGGACTCCTTTCTACTTGAAAATAATTTTTTAAACAATATATCTTATTAAATAAGAGTGTTCTTTAAACACTAATCAATCTCAGCTCTCCTGACCCGCTTAGTAACATGAACAACTGACGTGGTTCGTAGTTTTTTTGAGATGTAAGTGTTGTATTTCTGGCTATAAAACGGCTGGCTGTAATATTGCCTTCCATAGGTAGGACACCGTTGTGTAAAGCGACATGAAGAAAATAACGGAACTGTAGCAACCGCAACAATTACCCAAATCAAGCGGGGTGTTTTCATAATTATCTGTTTGTGAAGTGAATGTCATTACACTTCCCCACATTATTTGATCAGGTTTATTTAGGTAGCCAGTCCACTTATTGTATTGATGAAAATAATTATTGAGCGGAGAGTACGATTGGACCAGTTTATTGAAAATCAAGAATCTTGCCTCCAAGTTTTGATTTAACTAAATCTTTGATAAAGGCATGCCTGCTTTGGGTAACGGCATCATGGGATTTAATAAGTGCGACATATTCGGGATACAGATAATGTTATCCTTGCAAAGAGTGTATTTGATTTTATTCACCTAATCATTAAAGCTTATGAAGTATACCATACTATGGACATTGTGTTTTGCTTCGACACTGACATTCTCCAATAACATCCAAGTAGCCAATGTTACACTAACGGGTCAAAATAATGGGGCGCTGTATACCTATATCCAATTTGATCTTTCTTGGGATAACTCGTGGCGGCTTTCTTCTGGTCCGAATAATTGGGATGCAGCCTGGGTATTTGTCAAGTTTCAAATAACCGGAGGTGGTAGCTGTGCAGCCACCACATTATGGAGCCATACCACATTAAGCAGCACTAGTTCTGATCACAGTGTTAGTAACAACAATGGTGTAGGTGTAAGCATTGATGCTGTAAGTGACACACGCGGAGTTTTTATATATAGACAAGCGGCCGGCAGTGGATCAAACTTATGGCAGGGTGTTAAGTTAAAATGGAATTATGGTACCGATGGTGTTGGGAATGGTTGCAGTGTTACTGTCAAGGTCTTCGCAATTGAAATGGTATATGTACCGACGGGTAATTTTTACTGTGGCGATGGATCGGTTGGCGCCAATGGCCGCCTTGAATCCGCGTCTTCTGGCACACCCTTTCAGATTACATCGGCCAATTCCCCATCTGTTTTGGGCGGCGGGAGTGTGGGCTCAATGGGAAACAACAGCAATGCCGGAATGTTATACCTGGATGATTTTTCAACCACAGGTGCCAGTCAAAATTTACCAGCAACTTTTCCCAATGGCTACACTCAGTTTTATTGCATGAAGTATGAAATAAGTCAGGAACAGTATTACGAATTTCTCAACATGTTAACAGGAACGCAGCAAGCCAACAGAACTTATGCAACTTCGGTTGGGTGGTACCACGCATCGGCATCTGGATTTACGACTCCACAAAATAGAAATGGCATTAAATGTCAAACAGCTCCGGTCGGGGCCATCCAAGGGATTTACGGATCTGATTTGAATAACAATGGGGTTTTCAATGAAGTGAATGGAGACGGAAGATACATAGCTGCAAATTTTTTGAGTTCGTCCGATCTCTTGGCGTATCTGGATTGGTCGGGCCTTAGGCCAATGACCGAATTAGAATTGGAAAAAGCTTGTCGCGGCCCACTTATTCCTGTGACTAGTGAATTTGCGTGGGGAACAGCCTCTGCAACCGCTGCATCAGCCATTGCCAATGGCGGATCGGATACTGAGGTGACAACAACAGCAAATGCTAATATCAATTATGCTAATGCATTAACAGGTCCAGTCCGTAGCGGAATTTTTGCCACAGGTTCATCTACACGGGTTCAGGCAGGCGCAAGTTATTTTGGGGTTATGGAATTAAGTGGCAATGTCTGGGAGGATATAGTCGGACTTGGGTCGGTAGCAGGCCGAGCATTTACTGGCCTTCACGGGAATGGCGACATTAAGGCAAGCGGTGATGCAGATGTCGATCATTGGCCCGGAATCAATGGTAATAGTTCCGTGTCTACAGCAAATGGAACTTACGGCGGAGTTACAGGTTGCACTGGTTATGCCGGGATGGGCTTTGCCGGCGGATCTTTTAATCATGTTTATTGGACGCAGGTTTCCGATCGCCAATATCGCGGTTATACAGGGTTGTTAAGTCGAGACCTCCGCAACGGCGGACGAGGAGTTCGAACAGCTCCATAAAACAAGAGCCACTAACCAGACCGATCTTAGTTACAAAGGGATGCAGAAAAAAAGCCAATTATTTTTAGTGTATTTCTTAATGGTTGCACCGTTATTACATGCACAATATTCAGGAGGGATGAACGATGGTTATTCCACAGGTATTTTTTGTGGCAGTGATTTGAACGGCACAATATCACCAGCCATTTCACTTAACCCATTATCCGGATCGACTACCCCTTGCAGTAATTTCAGTGAGAATTACAGCATTTCTATTGCCACTGGTTTTGCCACAATTTATTCCTGGTCTACTCCGCCCTCTTCGTCAATAACCGGATATGCAAACTCCTTTTCAACAAGCCTGATTACGTTAGGATTGGGAGGTACGAGTGGAAATATTTCTGTTGTTGCAACAAACGGATGTACTTCGGCAACAGCTTTTTTGACAGTAGCAGTAGCTTCTTGCAGCAATTCGTTGGGCGGAAGTAATGACGGCTATTCTGCAAGTTCTTTCTGCGGCAATGATTTAAATGGCACAGGCGTTACACCGCTAACCTTAAATCCAATCTTAGGCCCAACGATTTTTTGTTTTAATTATGGTGAAACCTACACGGTCACAACGGCTACAGGTTCCGCAACATCTTTTTTGTGGTCAGGGCCATCAGGTACCACGCTTGGGGGTTTTATTAATACTTCCACCTCCAGTGCAGCTACGATTAATTTACCCTCGCTAAACGGAACCATTTCGGTTACGGCCTCTAACGGATGCAATACAGTCACTGCTAATCTTGGGGTTGCAGGCATTAACTGCTTTACAGGATTAGGAGGAGCAAATGACGGATTCAGTGTGGCGACAGCAAACCTGGCTCTGCCAGTGACTCTCGTAGATTTTGATGCTAAGATAATTTCGGAAGGAGTGCAATTATCGTGGAATACAGCTTCGGAATTAGATAATAATTTCTTCACTATTGAGAGATCGTTTGACGGGGTCATCTTTTCTTTTTTTACAAAAGTAGATGGGGCCGGTACTTCATCAGAGCGGCACAATTATTCCGCCACCGATTCAAGCCCTTATTCTGGCATTTTATACTACCGATTAAGTCAAACCGATTTTGATGGACACAACAAACACCTGAATGTTGTCTCTATTGATGTAGTGAATACAGATGAATTTGGAATGGAAGTTTATCCCAATCCGGTACTCGACAAAATTTTGAATTTGAGGTTCAGCAAAAATTGGTGGAGCAGACCAGCGGAATTTGAAATGACTGATATACTTGGAAATTCTATAATTAAATCTTCTCTTACTATTGTGTCAGAACACCAAATTGATCTCCGGGATAATAACTTAACTACCGGTCTTTATTTAATCATCGTCTCATTTAAGGAGAGAAAATTCGTTAAAAAAGTGATTCTACTGTAGCATGTAGTTTTTGTGTAATATAATAGACAGTATTCTAAGCCTACCGGCAAGATTTCTAGTCAGCGATCGGACTGACAATTCGGATACTCAATGAACCGAATCGCCCAATAACTATTTAGTGATGAATGATAATTGGGCCGAAGCGCTCAGTATTTACTGCTTAAGATTGTCAGCTATTGGACCAGACAAAAACTATTGCAGTGCTTAAATACAAAAACCAAATGAAAACTAATGCCGGAATCTGCGTTTTACTCGCCTTAACATTTATTCAAGTGCAAAAGACCAGCGCTCAAAATACGTATACGACCACCGGTGCCGGTACTGTGTGGACTACTGCTGCAAATTGGAGTTGTACTGGCGGTAGTTGTGGTCTATATCCAGGGCAATCAGCGGCGAATGACATAGTCAATATCAATAATGATATTAATTTAACTTCTACGATAACAGTTGGAGCTATCACTGTCACTAATGCAGTCTTTAACGTTTCGAGTAACATCACCTTAGCTACTGCATCGGTTGCAGTGAATTCAACAGGGACGAGTGTAGCAGATTTTGTCATCGTTGCTTCAGGAGGCGGCTCGCCTACCGTGAACATTGTTGGAGATGTGAGCATTACCAGAGGTACAGCCAGTACATTAGGCCTTTTAGCCTACACGCGCATCAGGGTGGGAGGTTCTACAAGTTTTTTAACAAGCTCTGCGGTAACTATTGGTGGCAATTTGATTTACAACTATAATAATGCAACCTCCGCTTCTCCTGAAACGGCTTCAGAAATATCAGTGGGCAACTCATCAGCGTTCAGCGACAATTGTACTCTTACGATAACCGGAAATGTTTTTCTTAACTATACATTCGCCAATGACGCCACGGTTACACAGAATAACAATTTGGCTTTTGAAGTTGGTAAGGCCGCTTCTGTCTCTATGAACAATCTTAATCTAAATCTGGCGGAAAGCGGAAGTGGATCGGGGGGGTCAAACATTAGAGTTGCAACGTTAGATAATCTTAACTCTAGTATCACGATTAATGGCAATGCGGCTATGAATTGGAACGATGGGTCTTCACCCAATGGTGGTGCCGATATTTATATTAAGGCTGGCAATGATGACCCTGCTTCAAATACCACAATCTTAATTAAAGGAGATTTGTCAATGATATCTAATGTTTCTACCAGTTCAAATAATAATATTGTTAGGTCCAGCGGCACAAGCACTTTGACAGTAAAAGGCAATTTAAATTTTACAGCATCTTTGCCCACAGCAGCGATAGATAACGAAATAGCATTATATCAAAGCGGCAAGCTTAATCTGTATGGATCAATTAATAATCCTACTCAGGGCCGTTTTGATTTCAAACCGTTAGGAGCGACAGATAATGGCACTATAATATTTTCGGGGTCGTCCGCTCAGACTTTCCCGACAAAGTTCAGAGCGAGCATTAATTATAAAAATATTACAATTAATAATAATTCTGGAGCAGCCTTCACAATACCTAACAGTACTCTAAATATAGAGGGGACACTCACAATGAATGACGGCATCATTACGAGTAGCCCAAGCAACCAGCTAGTATTTGAAGATGGAGGAACTTCTAACGGAGGTTCTGCAACAAGCTATGTAACAGGCCCTGTGCTAAAGAAAGGTATCTTAGGTGCACTTCTTCCGCTAGGAAATACCACAGTTGCTAAACATTGGGCCCCCATCCAGATATCCTCTATAACGAATGCAGATAACACAACGATTTTTACTGGGCAATATTTTGCTAATGTGTATTCGAGTGTGACCACAGACGGAACATTTGATCACGTAAGCGGATTGGAATATTGGAGCTTAACCACAACAGGAAAAACCCCGACTGCTACAGATGTTACATTGTTTTGGGAAGATGCCTGTGCATCTCAGATCGGTAAAGTTACAAATGGAGCCGGCCAAGATTTGTTTGTTGGCTATTTTAACTCACCTCAATGGAACAAGCTGGCATCAACTATCAATGGACCCAATGTAAGTAGTTTTGCATGTGGAACAGCACCAGCTACCGGAAGCATCACCGCCACCGGAGTGAGCTCATTGGGTTTTTTTACGTTTGCTGCACAAGGTGCGCACGCAAATATTTTGCCGATCGTACTTTATAAATTCTGGGCCGAGCAATCTCAAAATGACTATGCAAAAGTGAACTGGGTCACTAAGTCTGAACTTAACAGCGACTATTTTGTTTTAATGCACTCACCCGACGGAATTACATTCTCACCTGTCGATACATTGCGAGCAGCAGGTACCTCTCAGGATACGCATGAATATGAAGTCATTGATCGCAACGTAAGGCCTGGGCAAAATTACTATAGACTGATTGAGATTGATTTTGACGGAACTAAGACCGAGTATAATACCATATCTCTGATTATTGATAAAATGGAAAACAGTCATTTAATCCAAGCATTTCCAAATCCGGTTAAAAGCTCAACTAAAACAATTACTGTCAGGTCAAGTGTTGATATACAAGAGCCGTCGAACTCTTTTCACTTGTATTCACTTATGGGCCTTGACGTTACAAGTCAATGTAATTTTAAGGAAAGCAGTAGCAAGGAATTTCAGATTTATGCGGATCAACTCGTGCCAGGCATTTATGTATTGACTTGCCAGTCGATAACTCCGATTAGACCAATCAAAATAATTATTGAATAAAGCGCGATCCAATATGGCTTTAATGAGGGCAAATCGACGCCAGTTTTGCATATCAGTCAGGTAGTCAAAAACAAAACCATCTTACTTTTTGATTTTGAATCTAAGTTTCATGCTCCTAAAGCTTGCTGAATTTTTTCTCAGCGCTTGCTCCGATGAAAAAATTGATTTCGTTTTTATCTACCTTCTCATTTTTAAAATTACTTTTAACTCGAAATGCGACCAGTGAGCACAATGCAAGCTTAGATTATAATTTCTCTAAAACGTGTTTTGTCAATTCACCTTTAGTGTTGCCTGTATTTAGAGTTGTTGTAGGCTCAAAAAGCATCACGGAGACTTCATTGTCAGCTACAGGTCTATGTTCGACTCCTCTGGGCACAATCAAGAACTCATTTTCTTTAACAACAACGGTTTTGTCTCTGTACTCCATTTTAAAGTCACCCTTTAAGACAAAAAACAACTCATCTTCATTATCGTGCTTGTGCCAAACAAACTCACCTTTTAATTTGGCAAGCTTTACATGTTGCCCGTTTAGTTCTCCGACTATCTTTGGACTCCAATGATCCGCGAATAATGATAATTTTTGTTCAACGTTTACTTTTTCCATTTTTTTATGTTAAAGATTTAGCAAAACGAAATAGCTTAATTCTTTTGAGAGGCTTCTATCATCATATTGGACAGGGCTACGTAAAGTTTGGTCCATGCAGATTTAAGATCTTCATTCCATTGTGGTCCCAGTCCTTGCTCTAAAGTCCACAACAAGGCCTCGCCCACGGTTTGATAATGTTCTGCTTTAACATGATAGTTATTGTGGCGAAGGGCCAAAGCAACGATATCTTTCTTTATTTCATCTAAAGAATTTAATTTTTGCACTAGAAAAGTAATCATTGATGTTAATTTTCCAGACTGGGCCCTTACATCGCTCTTGAAAAGAGCCCGTAAACCCGGGTCTATTTCAAAAAGCCTAGAGTAAAAGAGTTCTCCGGCTTCTTCTACGTTAAGAATTATGTAGTCCCAGGAGTTTTCGATCATCGTGATTTCCTTGTTTGTCATTTTAATTTATGTTTAGGTTTAATGTTTTAGCGCTAGCGTTTTCAATCTTTTTTTTCAGGTGAGCTATTTGCATTTCATAAAGCGATCGTTGCGTCTCAAGCTTAGATTCAATCAAACTGTTCAGTGTCTCAATTTCACGTTGTGATTTTTCAAGCTCTTGATTTTTCATTTCCATTTCTCGGTGAATAGATTCCAGTTCACTTAACTTTGCCTGCAGCTGCTCTTCCTGCTTTTTAAGTTCTTGAGTTAAGGCCTGCGACGTTGACAGTAATGCCGCGTTAAATTCTGATTCTTTGAATTTTATAATAGTACGAGCAATGTTTTGGCTCGCTATTTCTATGAACTTAAGCCGATGTGGAAGAGGTGGAGTTATGAATGCTAATTCGATCAGACCTACTTTTTTTTTCTCAACTTCCAAGACCGCTACAACGAGAGATTGCGGATTGCCACCACAGAGCCCGGATGTTATTTTTGTATAATTCTGGGGTACTGGCGAGATTTTTGTTATACCCCCATCAGAGAAGGCTTGACCCAAAATCCCATGTCCTATCTCAATCCTTTTGTTCTCTATTCTTCTTTGCTCACACGCATAGCCTGCTGCGAATTGAAGGTATTCATCTTGGGCATTTTTTTCGTGTGCAAAAAGGCAGGCTTGCTGAGCGCCAACAATTTTTACAATTTTGGCCAAGACAGCATGCGCGAAATCTAAAAGTGTGCTTTTGGTTTGCTGGATTAACAAGACTTCAGTTTCTGCATTAGCAATCCATCGGCCAATACCCTCCTCAGCTACCAATTTTTTGAGTTTTACCTTTAAGTCTTGGAGAACGTTTAGCAAATAACTATCACTTTTGAGAAAAACAGAGTCTCCCGTTGATTCTGAATTTATATCCTTTAGAGCAACTACAAAGTCGATTGCATTTTGGATTTCACAATCCCTTTTCTGCAATTCTAACTGGAGTCTTTTAGCGTTATGACTTTTTATGATAAACACCTGAATTATTAAGATATGAGTGCTATTACTTTCTTCTTGTTTAGTTTAAATAGTTCCGGTAGAGTAAAAATTGCAGGTCAAAGCAATGTAACCGACTTGAGAATGTTAGTTGATGCGGTGTCCCATTTCTCTAAGTCAGGGTTTTGACTTTCGTATATTCCATACAAGATTTTGCCTTTTAAATTCGAAAAGAATAATAATCTGAAGTACGGCTTTTCGGTTGAGGATTTATATTTTATGAAATATAAGGGCTCCCCGTTCTTGCGATAAAGACCACTCCTGATAGTGATTGATTTTTTTGCATTGTAAAATGATGAATCAACTAGTTTCCAAAAGGCAACTCCATTGTCTTGCTTCGGGAATTCGTGATTTAAGATGCCCACTACAATTTTACATTTGTCTTTTAATGAAACCCCCTCTGATATTATTATGTTGAAAGGAGCGTTTAATTTTTTCTCTGTTTGATTGCGGCTTAGCCGTTTTGAAACTGGAATTTTCATCTCTATTGCATTGCAGAAGCTCACAGTTGTGCCCTCCATCATTTGCCCGATCAAGCTACTTGGCCATAAGAGAAAAATGATCACCAATACCCTTGCATTTTTTTTCATGCCTGCAAAATCGACAGGTGCGCGGTACTATTTTGCCCGAATTATTAAAATGGCATTTTTATTTAGTAGAGATCGGTGTTTGTTTATTACGGAAGACAATTCAAATGAAAAGGGCTTCATAGTTTCCTCAATATCCGCCATAGTACTCGGAGCATAAGTGCCGAGACCCCGATTACTCCTATGCTTGTTGCTAATGCCAGCAAAAGAGTTTGCGTGATTGTCAGGTTCATCTTAAACGAGTTTTTTCTGACCTATTTGCTTTACTATAAGTTGGGCAAGTCTTATAAGAGCATCCGCAGATCATTGAGACAAAAAGACAGGTTAGTATTAGTGTTGACAATGCCTTGCAGAAGTTTCTTTCTTGTGATGGATTTTTCATATGCAATAAATTTTACTTAAATGAAATTCGTTTAGTAATAACCAGTTAATTCTACGAAAAAAACGGAAGCCTAAGATTTGAATTTATTGACGGCTACATAGTAGTTATTAAAATGATAGCCTCAGCTATTAATCAATTTTGACAGATTAATAGACGGTCAAAGTGTGACCATGCCTTTTGCTCGATAATAAATAAATACTGAGGCGCAATAACCAATAACACCTGTATGCTCTTTTGTCTGAAATCATAATTTATAAGAGCTCTATTTTGTGCCTGATAGTACCTGAAATTTTAAAATCTGGTATGCAAATCCCCGTTTTGTTGTAGATATTATGAGAATACTTTCGCTAGTTGTCTTAGTAGTGTGCAGATCGTTCAGTTATTGTTATAGCCAACCTCAAGAGGCTAAACTTGAAGCTGGCTACTATCTGATAGTAGGGGCATTTGCAGTAGAGAGCAATGCTGTTAAATATTGCGCTAAGTTAAATCAACAGAAAACGATAGCATCATTAGGTCACCTTAAATCCAAGGGGATATACTATGTCTATACTCTTATAAGTCAGGATAAATTCGTTTCTATAAGACGGGCTGCAATGCTGCGGCAAAACCCTGAGTTCTGGGACGCGTGGGTAAAATATATTGATGAGAGGAATGAAGAAACTATTGAATCAGATCAGACGGTTCAAAATGAACCTATTTTATTAAAAACTGATACATCAATCCTCTTGCACAAACAAGAAGTATTGTCGGTAGCAAATACCAGCGCAGATTCCGAAGCTGAAATACAAGAACCAATTGAAATATTTCTCAGCCTGTATAATTCGACAAATGACAGAGTGGTGGATGGAAAAGTCAAAGTCATTAACCCGGATAAGGAGCATCTGATTTCTGAAGTTCAGGGCAATGCCTATCTAAATTTGCCAGACCCAAATAACAATTCGGGAAAGCTTATTCTTATATGCGATGTTTTAGGGTATCGTAAGGTGCAGCACGAAATTATTGGGAAGAGCCCTTTAACTGATTCTACAGCAGACTTTGTAAAGGACATAGGCTCGTCACTCGTTATCAATTTTGAATTGACGCAATATCAAAAAGGTGATATCAGGAGCTTATATGACGTGTATTTTTATAATGATGCCTCAATAATGCGGCCTGAATCAAAATTCGAATTGAACGAGTTGCTTGCTATGATGAAGGGAAACCTCAAATACAAAATCAGACTTCACGGCCATACCAACGGGAATTTTTTCGGAAAGATCATACGGCCGGGGCCAAGCAATAACTTATTTTCTATAACCAAAGACTCTCAATCAAGTTTAGGTTCGGCCAAAAAACTTGCCTATGACAGGGCGACTGCAATACATGATTATTTGGTTTCAAATGGCATTACCGGAGACAGGATTGAAGTTAAGTCATGGGGAGGCAAGCGTCCTCTTTACAAGAAAGATGGATTGAATGCGAGAAGGAATGTTCGTGTCGAAGTAGAGATAGTCGAGAATTAACGTATTACACCATGATCAATTCAAGTCTGATTAAAAGAAACTGCATAGTGCTTATCCTTTTTCTTATTGGAGGCAGAGCCACGTGCGAGGCACAATTAAACACCAAGGTCTACTCTGTCTTTATTTATAGTTTTGCCAAATCAATAAAATGGCCCGAACCCAAAGGCGATGGAATCTTTCTTATCGGAGTGTTAGACTGCCCTCTGCTCTCACTTGAGCTTCAAAAAGTGGCATTAGACAAAAGCGTTGGCATACAAAAAATTCTTATAAAGGAGTTTGATTCAGTAGACAAAATAGAGGATTGCCATATCTTATTCCTACCGTCAGAGAGATCTCAATTATTAAGCTCAATTATTTCAAAATTACCCTCAAATGCAATGCTTATCATTTCAGATGGAGATGGCTTGGCAAAGAAGGGCAGTGGTTTGAGTTTTGTGAAAATTGATGGTAAGCTTCGATTCGAGATAAATTCACATGCTATCGAAGCTCGGGGCATAAAGGTTCCGGGTAATATTAAATCGCTTGGTATGGTTGTAGAGTAGTCCAAAATAGCACATGGTCACTTCGATTTCGAATCATTCATCTCTAGTTAATAGATGGAATGCCACTCCTGCTAACTAAATCATCCAGAATGATAACTCGCTCTCTGCAGAGTGAATTATGCAATTAGTTTTGTTTGGCCGAGTGAATTCTCTCAGTGTAGGCTCTCTGTAATTGGTAAGAATGAAATTAGAGAATATGAAAATGCTCCCATTAAATGAGGTCGTATCTCTGAATCAGATGATGGCTGGTGACAAAAATGAGTACGTAACTGTTTTTGAAAACCCTTTTGTCGGAACGTTTAAATTTAAAATTTCAACTCCAAAGCTAACCTCATGGAATCATAAAGCAGCTGAAATTGTCGGAATTCAACATGACACGAAGACAAACCTTGAAAGCATATTTTTATGCCCCAACCAGTTTGAAGAATTTTACCTTCGACTTATCAATAATAAAAAGATTGAAGACTTTAAATTTCAAGTCAATCATTGCGAAAATAAAATTAATCGATGGGCGGCTGTTCATGCACGCTATTCTAGTTTAGATGGTTTTGTTGAAGGCATTCTTATTGATATTACGGAGCAACATTTGCAAATGCTCGAACTTCAAAAGTTAAATGGGGAACTTGACAACTTCACATACCATGCATCTCATGATCTGCGGTCACCACTGACTACAATTATGGGGTTGACTCATTTGGCAAAAAGAGAAACCTCTGTGGATTCAGTTGGTATTTACCTGCAAATGATTGAAGACAAAGTCATCCGTATGGATGTTTTATTAAAGGAACTGATCTCCGTCACCTATAATAATAAATCAGAGGTAAATCTATCCGATTTTTCTTTTGAGCAAGAGATTCAACCAATTGTAAACGAATTTAAAGAGCAAGAGCATTTTGTACAGGTTATTCTCAAAATAAAACAGGATCGAGCCTTCTCTACCGATGCAGTTCGAATGAAAACCATTTTAAGAAACTTAATTTCAAATGCTTTTAAGTATTCTGATCCTTGTCAAACCGATTCTTTTCTAAAAATTGATGTTAGAGTATATTCCAGCCATGTTGCGGTTCAATTGAAAGATAATGGAATCGGGATTGAATGGTTATGTAAAGATAGAGTTTGGGAAATGTTTTACAGGGCAACCACTCGATCTACAGGTACAGGACTTGGCTTGTATATAGTAAAATCCATGGTTGAAAGACTTAAAGGGCTCATCACGTTTGAATCCACTATAAATTCAGGCACAACGTTCCTTTTGATCATTCCCAATTTATTTAGAAATGAAATTGATTTCCACAAAAAGATTGCAATACTCTAGTACTTCTATTTAATAATAAACTATAAATAATTATGATGACTCACCGGCAAATTGAATTAATTGAGAGCTCTTGGGATTTCGTTATTCTAAACACTCAGGAGACAGGTAAGATTTTTTACGATCGCCTTTTCGAGCTCGACCCATCGTTGAGACAACTTTTTAAGGGCGATCTTGATTCACAATCCCGCAAACTTGTGGCGCTAATCACACTTGTAGTTCATAAACTACACAACCTGCATGAAGTTGAAAATGACGTGAAAGCTCTCGGGCAGCGTCATGCTAATTATAAGGTTGCACCTGAACATTATGCCACTGTCGGTATTGCACTTCTATGGACGCTAGAGAAGGCCTTAGGTGCAGCTTGGACTGAGGAATTGAAGGAGGCCTGGATAGATGTTTATACCATCCTTTCTAATACTATGATTGAAGCTGCAAGGCATTAGGATGACAACCCCAAGTTGGCTCTGTTAAGAGGAGGTTTCAGCATTTGCTCCTTCAATCATATATTTCACGATTTCTGAATACGCCTCTCTCCAAGATTGGCGAACTTCTACCGTAAAATCAGAGCCAAGAGCTAATTCTAATGTCCAAAGAAGTGAGTCTTCTAATTTATTGTAATGGGCAGATTTTACTCCGTACACGACCTTGTGATCGTTTCCTAAATTCATTAATGATTTTTTTAATGAGTGCTCCAATTGATAATCACCGTTGGGTAAAAGCTTAAAATGGGAAATCACATATTCAAGTGTGGTTATTAATTTTTCCCCCTGATCTGCCATGTTATTTCTAAACATGGACCTAAGGCCGGGATTGGCAAGAAATAAATGATCATAAAAAAGTTCGGTTACTTGTTCGCGAATTGCGAGTATCTTTTCAAACGATTTTTTTAACAATAACACCTGTTGTTCTCTCATCAGCTTAAATGGTTACATTAAAATAAATTATTAGCTTAATGACTTTTGAATCCTAAACTTCACTGGTCAGCGTCAACTCGTTTCCATAGTTTTGAATTATAGGCATATCCAGCAAAACCCGGGTGCCACACGGTTCATTTTTTTCATTCTTCAAATCAATAATTTCAACTTTCCCTTTTAGCATCTCAAGGCGTTCAGAAGTTATTTTTACCCCGAAAGATTTTCTCGAAGTCTCAAAATTTGATTTCAATTCGGCCGTGGTAGCTCTGCCGACTCCATCATCTTCAATAGTACATCTCATAAAACCCTCAATTCCTTTGGTATAACTAACAGTCACACTACCTTTCGTTTTTTTATTCAGAAGTCCGTGACGAATTGCGTTCTCAACAAATGGCTGCACGGCTAATGAGATGATTTTCAAGTTATGGACTTCAAGTTTTTCGTCCACAATTATTTTAAAGTTAAACCCATGATCAAATCTCATGGACTCCATCTCCAGATAGAGCTTCATGTAATCCAATTCCTTCGTCAACGGAATTTTCGTTTCACTAGAGTTCTCTAAAAGCAGTCGTATAAGTTTGGCAAACTTGGTAATATATTCTGATGCCAATTTTTTCTCTGATTTTAAAATATAATTGTTGATTGAAGCCAGACAATTGAATAGGAAGTGAGGGTTCATCTGGGCACGAAGGCTTATAAGTTGAGCCTCAGAAACTTTCCTGTAATATTCAGATTTAAGAAGTTCAATTTGCCGGTTACGATTTGTTCGGGCTTTGTAATAACTAAGACCGGCCAGGATAATAATTATTGAGCTTACAGACCGAAACCACCAAGACGACCAAAAGGGAGTTGAAATGTGGATATGAACTGTATTTAATTTCGTAGACTCTCCAAATGAATTTGTTCCCTGAAATTTAAAATTGTAATCGCCGGGAGGGACATTGGTATACGTGATATGGTTGCTTTCATTATTTAGTACCCATCCTTCATCAAGATTTTCAAGGTAATGGCTATACCTGTTTAAGGTTGGAGCTTTGAAATCAAGAACCGCCAAATCGAATGAAAAGAAATTCTCTTTAAAATTTAAATCAAGATATGCACTATCACGACTGTCAAATTTCAATGGGACCTCCTTATCAAGGATCTTAAATGATGTTATTGCAATGGATGGCACAGGCGCCTTTTTAAGAATGGCTTTTTGATCAAGCGTGTAATACCCTCCATACCCATCAAAGTAAACGATGTCAGTGTACGGATCAACCCAGATTTTTCTAACATCTCTTGGTGTCTTAATTGATTGCTTGTAAATGACATTTCCGTTTTCGTCAAGTGCAATAATATTGGTTTGAGTTAGTATCCACGTTTTTCCTTTTTTTCCAGTAGTTATCGAGTAAATAAAATCGCTTTTAATCCCATTGGAATTAATTCTGGTGAAAGAAATTTTTCCGTCAACCTCGTCGCACTGAAGAAGCCCAGATCCTAAGGTCGAAAGCCATATTTTGTGATTAGAAGTAACCGTAGACCCGCTAATATTGTTTGTAGGCACGGCGTTAGTCACATTCTTATATTGATAATTAACAAACCGTTCGGTCTTCAATCTGAATACACTAAGACCATTGTTAGTTCCTATATACAAGTCCCCATTCTTATTTTCGCTGATGCTTCTAATAGTGCCCGCAAGAATTGAATTTGGATCATTAATATGCCGGAATTGAATCATTGATCCATCGGAACGATTTAGTTTGAACAACCCGTCGCGGTGTGAGCCAATCCAAATGGTGCCATTTGAAGATTCATAAAGCATAGAAAAAAAGTGACTATCTCTTTGATGGCTTTTCGTAAAAGATACCAACTCATTAGTTTCTTTGTTGCATATAAAGAGATCGTCGCGAGTTAATACCCAGAGATTATCCTCTGAGTCATTTAAAATGTCAGTTATCCAAAATTGGTTAAGCTCATTATGGTTTATTGGAAACTTTACTATAGTAGTTTTATTTGTGGATTTACTAATAATGTGAAGACCGTCTGCCCAGATTGTCCCAATGAACAGCTTGTTCTTTTTATGATCGAAATAATAACCACGGGTTACATAAAATGACCCATTGTCCGATTTCTCCACGGTAATCCTGTTAAAGGCTATTTCTTGGTTAGGATCAAACTTATTAAGGCCCTTAATAGTACTAAACCAAATGATTCCGTCCTTATCTCTTATCATTTGTTCGGCCACCTCTGTTCTTCTATGATCTTCAAAATGAAATGCTTGCTCGGTAATGTCAAAAAAACCAAATCCGGCATCGTTCGATGCTATCCATATCTGAGTATCACTTTTCCATGCCAGGCTGCGGATTATGTTTACGTTAGCTGACGAGTTTGAACTAATTTTAAAATTTTGCCACACTCCTGTTTTTGTATTGAAATGCCAAAGTCCGCTTGATCTCGATCCCATCCATACTCCGTCATTTCCATAGATTATGCCTTGAAATAATTGATCATAAATGTGATCAGGGGAAGTTATTGATTGAGCCCTTATGGAATGGGCTATTCTTGTGGAGGGATCAAACTTATACAAGCCATCTGAAGTGGCCAGCCAGAACAAACCATTTTCGCTTTCGGCAATATCCTGAATGCTGTTGCAATGAAAATCATACTTTTTTTTTAATTCATTTCTGTAATAAGAAGAGGTGTCATTCAAAGAAAGGACATGAGAAAAAGTATTTTTCTTTTTATCATATGAATACAACCCTTTTTCTAAAACACATAGCCATAAATTTCCTTTTCTGTCAAAGAATATATTCATCACAACATCACCCGTGAGTCCAGTTTTTTTTCCTGGTTTAAAATTGACCGAGGATAAGGATGTTTTATTAACTCGGGAAACAAAACCTTCGGTGGTGCTAATCCAGATATTTTCTTTGTCAGGATCTTCTACAATTGAAACGATACAGTTGGTCG
>Ga0206976_1031_pt1 | contig 39414 bp, 42 predicted proteins | sample Alteio_BWOrgHeat_82_FD_152926 | JGI IMG/M metagenome (GOLD analysis project Ga0206976, IMG submission 152926) | Enriched cells from forest soil in Barre Woods Harvard Forest LTER site, Petersham, Massachusetts, United States -... | ecosystem: Environmental > Terrestrial > Soil > Temperate forest >... | reverse complement strand
GTTGCGAAGCGGCTTCCAGGGAAGCTTTTCGTAAAGTTTCAGCCCGCGATCAATCGCCAGGAAAACGTTGCGCCATGAGATGAGCTGTTTGCTCCAGTCAAACGCGGCGGCTTTGTGCGAGATGTCCTTGAAAAGTTCGTCGACGCGAGCGCGCTCTGGCAAACGCCAATCGGGCCGCAGCGCGGAGAGTATCGCCATGGGAATGACGATGCCGCGCGTCCAGGACGACATTTCGTAAATGTTGAGATAAAACCAGGTCGGCAAGAGCAGCAGTTCCGGCGGAATGGAGGGAACAAGCTCCCAGCCAACGGCGCCAATCAGAGCAAGGTAAAAACGAACATAAGAATTTGTGAGTTCCAGGCCGCCAAGTCCGTGAACCGCTTCGCGCGCTTGCGTCATGTGCGGCGCACTGATGTTATCGCCGGCGAGTTTTAGCGCGAAATATGCCTTGCAGGTTGCGTTGAGGTCGGAAGGCCCGCCCGGGAAAATATTCCACCCGCCGTCGGGCAATTGACGCCTGCGAACATAGTTGGCGAGCTTGGCGATGCGGACGGGATCGGCCTTGCCAAGAACGTAAAGGTAATAAATGTAATCGGATTCGAGAGTGGTATCGGCTTCGAGTTCGCCGAGCCAATAGCCCTCTTCGGCTTGCAGTGAGAGCAGATGATTTGCGCCGTTCTCGATGGCTGCTTCGAGCGAGCCGGACAGGTCTTCCTGAAGCCAAAGAGGTGGCATGGCAGGCGCGGGCTTGTCTAATCCAATGCGAGTACCTGTTGCCAAATCGAGTCCCCCAGAGCAAAACCTACGGGAATGTGGGCAAATTAAATTCGCCCCATCTGGCCACAACCGGCCTAACTGCTTTATTCCTAGTCACTTCCCACTGACTCCGGCGCGAGCGCCAGGGCCGGTGGATACCGAGTAACACGAGTACCACTAAATTATCGCCGTCTTCCGGCAATGGGTCAACTTCTAAGATGCGGGAGAGTTACCTAACCGTTGTCAATTTTTGTCAAAGGTCAAAGGGCGATATTTGGCGGGGATTGCAATACCCGTTCGAGGAGTACCTGTAAAGGCTCGGGCAGGGGCTCCCCCTCGCGCTGAGAGACGGACGGCTTGGTACGCAACAGATTGGCGGGGAGTTTGATCCAAGATGGAGCGGCGGCGGGGTTGTCCATTGAGCCGCGAAGAACGAGCGCATCGGCGCGGTCTAGCGCGACGCGAGCCGAGTCTTTGAAATCTTCGCGGGCCGGATCGATGACGGCGAAATAGAGGCTGGGTTTCAGAAATTGCAAAAGCGAATTGCTTTCGAGAATCAGCGGAGGGGAATCTTCTTCTGTTTCTGAGAGGGTTTGTTTCAGAGCATCCCGCATCAGCGGCAGGCCCTCAGCGAGATAACCCTGTTTCGTTCTTAGCCAGAACGAGCGCTTCGCGCCCGCCGCCAAAAATCTGGCGCTGTCCGTTCCTGATTGTGGCTGCGCCTCCCATTCGATGGCGCAAATGTGCTCGTCAGGAGCGCAGTCGCAGTTGTTTCCGTTCTGCGCGCAGACGCCGTGGCCATACTGCGTGATTTTTCCCGCGATCCAGTTGGCCTGCGGAAAAGTATTGATGATGTCGCACACGAGTTGCGTCTTGCCGATGCTGCGGGTGTGGCCACCAACTACGATCACGCGCCAGCGTGAAGTCGCGCTCACGTCACTTCCCTTCCAGCTTGACTTCTAGTTTAGCTTCCAGCTCTTTGATGCGAGCGGCCAGCTCCGGTAGACGGGCTTGCCAGGCAAATTGTTCTTTGAATTTTTCCAGCGGGCGCGCCGGAGTTCCCCAGACAGTTTGTCCGCTACGAACGGTCTTGCCTCCGAGCACGCCGGACTGGCCACCGATGATGGCGCCGTCTTCCAGGTAGCATTGCTCTCCAAAACCTGCTTGGCCGCCGACGACCACATGCTTGCCGAAATCGCAGGAGCCGGAAAGACCGGCTTGCGCAGCCATCACAGTGTGCGCGCCGATCTGGCAGTTGTGGCCGATGTGCACAAGGTTATCGAGTTTAACGCCTTCGGCGATGCGCGTGTCGTCGAGCGAGCCGCGATCGATGGTCGTGTTCGCGCCGATCTCGACGTCGTCCGCAATTTCCACGATGCCAGCTTGCGGAAATTTCCAGTAGCGGCCTTCGCCATGCGCGTAGCCAAACCCATCCGCACCGATGACGGCGCCGGAATGAATTTCCACGCGATGCCCAAGGCGAACACCTGCGTAGAGAGTTACACGCGGGTGAATGCGACAGTATTCGCCGATCCAGCAGCCCGCGCCAACCACACTGTGCGCGCCGACTTGAGTGCCTTCACCGACGTGAGCGTCTTCTCCGATCACCGCAAACGGGCCGATGCCTGCGCTTGCGCTAACTCTCGCCAGAGGGGCCACAATTGCTGTCGGATGAATGCCAGTCGCGATGGGGCTCTTTCCAAGAATCAAGGCTGCCGCTTTTGCGAACGCCACTTTTGGTTGCGCACTTCGCAGAACCGTCTTCCCGGGCACCGCGATATTTTCCGCGGCAATCACGCAAAGTGCGGCTGAGGCCGCGGCGCGGTCCACGTGCTTGACTCTTTCGACGTAGATGAGATCGTGCGGACCGGCGCGCTCCGGCGCCGCAACTCCGCGCAACTCGATCGCTCCATCGCCTTCCAGCATTGCGCCAACTGCTTCCGCCAACGACTTCGCCGTTTGCATCATCGAAGACCTCTCTCAAAAATCATACAGTGCGGGCTCGCCCTTGGGCCTGGTCTTCCAGCGCTTGTGAACCCAAACCCATTGGTCGGGATGCTTGCGAATGATCTCTTCAATTACTTTGGCAAAGCGCTGCGTATTTTCAAACACGTCTCGTTCGGTGTCGCCAGTCTGAATCAGTTCTACGGGAGGTTCGAACCGCAGACGATATTTTTGGATGGTCTCATCCCAGTAGGCGTATCCCGGCACGACGGCCGCGCCAGTGTGGAGAGCAACTCTCGCAAGGCCCGTCGTGGTGCAAGCGAGCTCGCCGAAGAAATCGACAAACACGCCCTCGGCCGGTAGCGTGTTTTGATCTGCGAGAATGCCAACAGTTCCGGAGTCTTTCAGAATTTTCAGCATGACGCGCGCGGATTCATTTTTGAATATGGGCAGATTGCCCGAAGCACAGCGATATTTGTTAACGAGCGCGTCAAGGCGCTTGTTATCGAGAGGCCGCGCCATGTAATGCAGCGGATACCCGTAGAGCGCGTGCGCGAACGAAGAGAGCTCCCAAGCTCCGATGTGGCCCGTCAAATACAGAACTCCGTTGCCTCGCCGCTGCCCTTCGAGAAAATTTTCGTGCCCTTCGAGGATCACTACGTCTTCAATGTTTTCTTTCGTGAGCCGCGGCAGGCGCGCAAATTCCGCGGCCATCCAGCCGAGATTGCGCACCATTTTGCGCGTCGCGTCTTTGCGCTGCGCGTCGGTCCAATCCGGAAAGGCAAGCCGCAGGTTGAACTCCGCCGTCTTCTGCAACTTTGGTTGCAAGGCAAAAAGCAAACTAGTCACGGACGCGGCAAAGCCCCGCGCGACGGGTCGCGGGAGGGCGCCGAGCATCTTCAAGATCAGCCAAACGGGGGCGTATTCGATCCATTCCTTCATTGTTTGCCAAAACGGCCGCGCATCGACCGACGCGCGACAGTATGCAAGAGGTGGCAGCTTCGAAGATAGAGGTTCAATGCTAGACTTCCCCTTCCGTGAGCGAATCGCCTACTTCCATCGCAGAGAAACCGCAGTCCAGCCCTATAGCCCGCATCGGCTGGGCCATTCTCATTATCGCAACACTCTATGTTTGTTATTTCAGCCATCTAGGAGCTATCGGGTTTGTTGGCCCAGACGAGCCGCGCTACGCCTGGATTGCGCGCGACATGGCCGAAACAGGCGACTGGATTACGCCTCGGCTCTATGGAAAACCTTGGTTCGAGAAACCACCACTCTTTTATTGGGGCGCCGCACTTTCCTTCAAACTCTTTGGAGTAAGCGAAGCCGCGGCGCGCCTGCCGAGCGCAATCTCCGCCCTCCTAGCGACGCTCGCTCTGGCATGGCTGGCATTGCGTCTCTATGGCGCGGAAACGGCACGCTGGCTGGTGCTCCTCCTCCCCACATCGGTTGGCATGATCGGGTTTTCGCACGCGGCCGCTACCGACATGCCTTTCAGCGGGATGTTAACCATTGCAATGGTCTGCGCCGCCGTCATCCTTGGCCTCACCCGCAACGAAAACTCTCCTATACTCCCGCGAACGCCATGGCTCGCCCCAATCCTCTTTGGCTTTTTCCTGGGTTTAGCCGTTCTCGCGAAGGGCCCCGCCGCAATTATTCTCAGCGGAGGCGCTGTCTTCTTCTGGGCACTCTTCACAAAACGATGGCGCGACGCATTCCGCTTATTTCATCCGGCAGCCATCGCCGCTTTCTGCCTCACCGCACTCCCCTGGTACATCCTCTGCGCCCGCCGAAATCCCGATTTCTTCCGCATCTTCATCATTGAGCACAATTTCAAGCGCTTCCTCACCCCCGAATTTCAGCACATCCAGCCGTTCTGGTATTACGGCGCGGTTCTACTGATAGCTCTGCTTCCTTGGACTGCACTGGCGGTCTGGTCTTTGGTTGTGGGCGAAGTACAACTGACACGCAAAAAGCATTTATCCCCAAGCTCTCTCTTCTTTCTATCGTCGGCTCTCTTCAGCCTTGTTTTTTTCTCAATCTCAAGATCAAAGCTGCCCGGTTATATTCTTCCAGCTATTCCAGCAATAGTAGTGCTCATGACGCGTTCACTAATTGCGTTTGCAATTGGAAGAACTAAATCTCTCGCAATACCGCTCTTTGTTTCTTCCCTGCTCTTTGCTTGCTGTTCTGCGATTGTCGTAATCGTTGCCCCTCATGTCTCTCAGGGCAACGTGAATTTTGGGATTGCCACTGGCATCATCCTCGGAATACTAAGCGTCTCAAACCTCTTGCTAGGTGCAGGCATCTCGTTCTGGTCAAAGAACAAGTTTGGTCAGGGTTTAGCAGCCTGCTGCGTCTTGCCAATCCTTCTCGGAGTCGCAAACACAGACAAACTCCTGGCATCGTTTTTCTATTGGGACCCATCTGGAAGGTCACTCTCGGACGGACTTCAGCGCCAAGGTATTCCTACGAATGCGCTTTTTGTTCCCAGGTATATGAACCGAGGCTTGCATTACAGTTTAAATTTCTATCTTCACAAGGAAATCCCTGATTGGGATAGCGACAATCCACATCAAGGCTACCTGCTGATAGGAGACAGGCGGTACAAGTCACAAACCAGGTCAGGCTTTACGTTTGAAGAGTTGCCGTTCGATCTGAAGAAAACAGGATACTTCCTATACAGAGTTCAACCTCAATCAGCGACTGGGAGTCCCAGTAGCGGGCAAGCGAAGTAGGAAGAAACTCACCACGCGATTCTCGTAATCGCGCTTATCCGCGTCATCCATGGACACAAAATTTCCGTGTGGAATGATGATCTGTTCGCGCGGCTCTGGCGCCTTCACAAACAACTGGCGCGTAATATCGGCGAGCTCGGGGTCATCGGAAGGCTCGATGAACAGCTTCGGCACGCCCGCCAGAGCATTCAGCTTTTTCGAGAGCGGCGGATCTTCGCGATACTTGTAGTTCAGCCACGTAAAACTGAATGCCGCCGAGCGCGCCATAAGCGGAAATCCGCCGAGACCGGTGCGTTCCACGCCGATTTTCACCATCTGTTGCGGCTCGTCATAGACCGAGTCCAGCACGATAGCCTTGATGCGATGATCGTTTTCCGCCTCGCGCAAAGCAGCGTAGGCGCCCAGATTGTAGCCCCACAACCCAATGCGGGCGGGATCGACATCGTTGCGAGCCGCCACAGTGTCCACGGCTGCGCGCACTTCGTCTGCCTCGCGGTACCCGAACGTCGTAATTCCCTGATTCCCGCCGTGCGCCGCAAAGTCAAAAACAAACACGTTGTACTGGTGATCCTGCAAAGCCGAAACCAGCGTTAGCAGCTCGCCGCGGCTCGATCCATATCCATGACACAGAACGATCGTCGGCGCGCCGCGCAATCCAGGAAAAAACCAGCCATGCCGCGTGCCGATCCCGGGTACCGTAAAGTCCACGAGATCCGGCTTGCCCGGAAAGCTCTCCATATCAATTTCACTGCTGGTGCGCTGCGGCTTGACGATCCGGTAGACGAGAAATCCCGCAATCGCAACGGTCGCGAGCACGGCAAAGAAAATCAGTGCGAGTACGGCCGTGAAAAGTTTCGCATACCACTTGGTTGGATAACGTAGTTCGTAAAGGATCGACATTCTTTGTCTGCGTAATCACGCGGCCAGCACCGCGAATTTTCACTCCCTACGATATAAGTACGATAATCGCGATGTTAGCACACCTCTTCCGCATCATTTCCAGAAGCCTGCGCCCATTGTGTCCGAATTGTATCGTCGCGGCTCACCGCTTGTTTGCACTGGCGCCGATTCGGCTATCATAGAGCTTGCGGTCAGGGGCCGCGTGGCAGTCCTCTTTATCCATGAATATTGTCGACTTGCGCCAGACGACGGTCCGCCAACTTGAGCCGCTCCTTGAAGAAGAAGCGCGGCACTGGCGCGATGAACTCCATTGGGATTACCGCAGCGCGCTGGAATTGATCAAACGATTCATGGACGCGCACGCTCTCGCGGGTTGCGTCGCCTTCGAAAATGGCAGCGCCGCGGGCTACTCCTTCTATGTGCTGGAAGAACAGAAGGGCCTCATCGGCGGCCTGTACGTGTCCGCAAAATTCTCGCAAGCTACCATCGGGCAGCGGTTGCTCGACGAAATGCTCTTCTCCATGCGCGCAATTCCTCAGCTTTCGCGTATCGAAGCGCAACTCATGCCCTTCAGCGGACCGGTGGAAACCCCGCTGAGCGAGCAGGGTTTTCGCCTCTACTCCCGCCAATTCATGCTCCAGGATTTGCAAAAACTGCCCGAGGGCAAGGCTGGCGTCTCCGCCGGGATGCGCCTGGACCGCTGGAATGACCGCTACTTCGAGCCTTGCGCCAAGTTGATTTATCTGGCCTACGCGAATCACATCGACGGCGAAATCAACGATCAGTACCGCAGCCGCTCCGGCGCGCTGAAGTTTTTGAAGAACATTATTTTGTTGCCCGGCTGCGGCCATTTCGTACCGGGTGCCTCTTTTGTGCTCCGCGAACCGGGCAGCGACGAACTCGTTGCCGCAGTCCTCACCAGCGAAGTCTCGCCCGGAGTCGGCCACACGACCCAAATCTGCGTGCTCCCTGGCTACCAGGGAAATGGCATCGGCCGCATGCTGATGCGAACTTCCGCCGAAACACTGCGCAGCATGAAATTTAAGGAATTAACGCTGACCGTCACTTCGGAAAACTACGGTGCTGTTCAGCTGTATGAAAAGTTGGGGTTCACGACGATTCGAACATTTACCGCCGGCGTCTGGCCGCGTTAAACCCCACTGAGTATGAGGTAATGGGTCGGTTACAAACCCAGCCGCCCTTTCCGGCCTGAGAACTCCCTGCACAACTAGACCCTCCGTCAGAGATAATCCAGTTATGGAAAAAACCGGCACTGGATCGAGATTAATCATTGTGTGCGGGTTGCCAGGTTCGGGTAAGACCACGCTTGCCAAGGACCTTGAAAGCAAGCTTCACGCTGTTCGGTTCTCTCCAGATGAGTGGATGGAAGCTCTTTCACTAAACCTCTGGGAAGAAAAGCACCGCAGCAAGATTGAGACGCTGCAGTGGAGGTTAGCTCAAGAACTCCTCGCTCTCGGGCTTATCGTAATCATCGAATGGGGCACGTGGGGAAGGACCGAGCGGGATACCTTGCGGCTCGGAGCACGAGCCCTTGGGGCTGCCGTTGAGTTGCACCATGTGTCTGCGCCTGCGGAGGTCCTCTTCGAGAGGATTCAGCGCCGCGGCAGAGAAAAGCCACCCATAAAACGAGACGAACTTTCCCGATGGTTAGAGGTATTCCAAATACCGACGCCCGAGGAGATGACGCTCTTCGACGAGCCTCTGATTGCGGTCCCCGCCCTCGGTCGAAGCTGAGTCATCACCGAAAAGACGCTTACTTCTTGCCTCGGTCCTTCAATAAATTCTTCAGTTCGGACATAAATTCCTGCACATCCTTGAAGTCCATATAGACCGAAGCAAAGCGCACATACGCGACCTTATCGAGCTTTTTCAACCGGTGCATGATCATTTCGCCGATCTCTGTGGTGGTAAGTTCTCGCTCGGTAGCCTCGTGGACCACGCTTTCAATCCCATCGACAATGCCCTCGAGCTTCGGCGTAGCCACTGGCCGCTTCTCGCAAGCCTTCAACAATCCCTGCAAAATTTTTTGCCGTTCGAAGCGCTCGCGCCGCCCATCCTTCTTGATTACCATGTACGGAATTTCGTCAATCCGCTCGTACGTGGTAAACCGCCGGCTGCACTTGAGGCACTCCCGCCGCCGCCGAATTGTGTCGCCGCCGCGGCCCTCGCGCGAGTCAATCACCTTATCGTCCAGATGCGCGCAGAATGGACACTTCACTCAGTCATCTCCTTCTCTCTTCCACTGCGAAAACTAAGCACTTTCACTTTCCAACTCTTCCTTTTCCTGCTTCGCCATCTCCCGCAATTTTCCTAGAGAAAATCCTTCATGGAACAGTAACGGCACGCCCGCAAGACTACACGCCGCAAAGGAAATCAGCCAGAGGACAATTGCCGCAGCGGTTGCGGGCTCTTTTTCTATGCCGAGAATGGCCGTGTATGCCAGAAATGTCGCCACCTGCGCGCCGCCGCCGACGCCAGGAAGTTGCACAGCAGATCCAGCCAGCGTGAACGCGAGCACGAGCATGGCATCGCCAAGATTGATCGTCCCGAGAGCTCCGCCAAACGCATGCGATACCCAAAAATAAACCAACAGCACCAAAAACCAGTGAACCGCGGTGTAAAACACCGCGAGCATCAGTTCGCTTGCCGAACGAATGGCTTGCACTCCCCGCGCTAGTCCGAGCAATATGCGAGCAACTATCGCGCGCCAGCCGTGCGTGGCGTGCCACCCTTCGAGATTCTTCTCCAGAAGTGCGGTACCGTGCAGCCGCAAATAAACCAAAAAGCCGATGGCAACCAGAACCGCTGTGGAAAATACCGCCCCTCCCGTTTTCGCAGCCGCCTGGAGCGTTGCTGCCTGCCCGGCAACCCGCGCGTGCGATTGAAAGAGAAGCAATCCAATCGCCGCAATCACCGCCATGCTCGCCAGGTCGAAAATCCGTTCGAGCAGATAAATCCCAAACATATCCGCGACAGGAAGCTTTTCCTTCCGCGCTAACAAAACGGGGCGAATGGGCTCGCCCGCCCGTCCCAGCAAAAACACCGCCGAGAAACCTGCCAGCGTCATCGAATAAATCGGCCAAAAATGCGACTCTCCCAGATTTCCCTGGAAAACTTTCCATCGCAACGCGCGAAGGGCATAACAACAGTAAATAGCAACAATCGAAAGCAGCAAAAGGTAGGGATTCGCATTGCGAACAGCGTGGAGGAGTTTTTCCCCGCTAAATCCTTGAACATTAATAATTCCGCGTGAAAAGTAAATAACCACGCCAAGCACAAGGAGCCCGAGCAGGGCTATGAGGACCTTCTTCGTCGATAAACGCATGAGCTTTTGAGACTAACGGCCCCAAACAAAAGCGTCAAGACGCATCAAACGAAGCGTTTATTAAGTGGTATGCGATGGCACTACTTGGGTGCGAAGTGCCGCGGGTCGCGCAGCAGGGCCATCGCCGTCCGGCCATAGCCGTTCTCCACATTGCTCTGGTGGGCCTGGTAATCCGTCGTGAGCGCCCGGCGGAGCTCCGGCAACGCGTGGTACGGCACCGAAGGATAAAGGTGATGCTCTAGGTGGTAATTCACATTCGACCAAAGAAACTCAATCAGCGGATGCGTCACGATGGACCGCGCGTTGGTCCATTCGCTTCCCTCGGCGACGTCGTGATGTTCCGTCACGCTGCGCAAAACAGAAGCCACGTATAGGCCAGTCGCCATTGGCGCGATCACGAACAGCAAGTAGCGCCGCCATCCGAGAGTTAAAGCCATTGCCAGGTGCAAAAAAACAGCGCCAGCCAATTCCAACGCCACTCTTCGCCGCACTGCGCCGGGCATTTTCTTCTGCAAACCATAGGTGTTCACGCCGATTTGCGCGAATACAGGAATGAAGAAGTACGCCCACCCTGGCACGCCGCGAACCACCCGATCAAAAAACTGATACTCCGGGTCTTGCGGCGTGTGGGCGTAATGATGGTGATCGAGATGGAAGCGCCTGTGCGCTTCCGCGGAGATTCCCGCAAGCGCCAGCGTGAACCACGTGAAGAAGTCGTTGACGCGCCGATTCCTCGAAATTAAGTCGTGCGTGCCCTCGTGTCCCTGCACCAGCAAATCGTGAAACGGTCCGAACCCAATCACAAACAAGCTGACCGCAGTGAACCACCACCGGTGCAAATAGATCGCCAACGCGGCCACGCCAATCCAGAGGATCACGTCCAGAAAAATTCGAGGAATCGAGCGATATGGCTTAGCGCTCAGATTCTGAGCCAGTGAATCGACATGGAAATCGGCTGCCATGGTATTTCTTCAACTTACTCCGCGCTCGCTACACTTTCTCAAGGTTACTGCGCTTTGCTGCGTGTCCGCACCAGAAACTCCAGAAACAGCACCCCAAACAGCAAGTCCACAATGGATGGGAGGACCATAAACGGGGGAATGTCATGCGCAACGGCGTGCCCGAAAAACACGACAAATACGAGAGGCTTGCCAATCACTCCCAGCGTCACTAAATCACGGCTCCGCGAAAGGTTGCGCGAAATCCAGTAGTAACCCAATCCAAACGCGAAAAGACATGAGCCGAGGAGTTGCGAACTGATCGCGTCCGACGAGACAGGAAATCCCACCTCGTTTCGAAACGCCGGGTTGGTCGAAAGCAAAGTCAGCGCGGCGACAGCGAACATGTTCCACATCGCAGCGGAGAGAAAAAGCCATTTGTAGTAGCGCGCGCTCGCATCATTGGCCCGCTGCGCAGTTTCACTTGCCATCGTTTGCTCCGAGGAATCGCAGGATGCGAGAACCGACCTCTGCCGCAAGATTCAGGGCCATCCAATGTCCGGCGTGCAGAATTTCTTCGCACTTAGCGCCTGGAACCATCTCGGTAAGCTTCCGCGCGTGCGCAACTGGAAAATGCTTGTCGCGCTCCGCCCATAAGAATAGTGACGGCGTTCGGATGCTCGGATAGAGCTCCTTCAGTCGGGGCAAAGTTCCTTGATAACCGGCGCACATACGCACCACAAATTTCCTCACCTCCGGACGTTGAAAGCTTTCCCATAAATCGCGGTGCAACTCCGCACTGAGCTTGTAGCCGCGCGGCAAAAACGTTCGAATCGCGCGGAAAAAGACTGCGCGCGACATGTGTTCAAGCAAAACTCGGTTCCAGCCGAATTTTCGCAGCAGCGCAATTTCCCAAGACGTCTTTTCGTCCCAAATGACGAGCGAATTCATCACAACCAGTTGGCTGATTCGCTGCGGATGTTCGGCCGCAAAAGCGAGCGCAGGCTGCCCACCCATGTCGTGGCCGATGATCGCTGCCATCTCGATTTTCCAGCCATCCATCAGCGTGTGCAGTCGCCGCGCGAAGTCGAACGGCGTTGCTCCGCCGCTCCACGCTTCGCTGTAGCCCATCCCCGGCCAATCAAACGCAAAGACTTCGTAATGCGCAGCAAGCCGCGGCGCGAGTTCCGACCAAATCTGCAAATTATCTGGGTAGCCGTGAAGGAGAATCACCGGCGGCCCGCTGCCGAGCCGTGCCACACGCAACTCATGTCCACCGTGCGTTTCGATAGTCGTCGCCAGCATCAAGCAAAGTCCTTTTGCAGACAGTCCGCCGCAAGCACTCCCGATATCGCGCAGAAGCTCACCCACTGCCCCGGATGCGTCGCGCTCCCCGCAAGATAGAGTCCTCGCACGTCAGGACTGCGATGTGCCAGTCTTCCTTCGCGCATGAATTTCGCTGTCATCACTGGATTCATGCTGTCCCGCGCGAGCGAATATTCCGCACCCCACCCCGCCGGCGTCCGCCGCGCAAGCACGCGATACTCGGCAATTCCCTCTTGCCACCATTTTTCTTGCAATAATTTTTCAAGATACTCAGTTTGCCCAACCGGTCCCATGCGCTGCGCCTTCGCGTGGTCCATCGGACCGAGCAGCCTCGCCGGATACCACTCGCCCCGTTTCTCCTCGGGATTCATCACGCCCGGCCGAATCAACAGGCGGCAGCGCTCTTCTCTACCGGGGAGCAAAAATCGCAAGTACGGCGCCTCCATCGTTCCCTTGACCGCGAGGTACGCGCATACTCCCGGCGACTGGAGCGGCAGATTCTCGCAGCGCTGTTGGCTTTGGCGCTCCTTCTGATCAAGCAATTCTAGGTAGGTGCCTATCCCGCAATCGGAAACCACCGCGTCGGCGGGAAACTTTCCGCCATCGCTGGACTCCACTCCCGTCACACCAACGCTGTCCGTACAAATCTTTTTCACTTTCGTGCGGTATCTAAATTCGACGCCAGCCGCCGCGGCCGCTCTTGCCAAGACTTCTGGGATCACTCGAATTCCATCCTTCGGATAAAAACATCCGACGGAATGCACCAACGCGGGAACGAACGCCAAGGGACTCGGCGCTTCTTCCGGACGCTGGCCGGCGACATGCGTCCAAATCGAGAGTGCATCCACGACCGCCTGCGGCAACTTTGACGCACGCAACACCGAATGCAGCGACCGCAAAAGAAATCCCGCCTGACGCCAGCGCCCACCGCCAAGCATCGACATGGGCCCCGGTGCTGAGCCGTAAAGTAGTGGCCGCAGCGAGGCCTCGATCGCTCCCGTCTTACGCACGAAGCGCAAATAGAGTTCCCCGCTTCCCGGCCAAGTTCGCTCCATTTCGCTGGCCGTCTTTACATCACTCGAATAAATGTTGACGGCAGGACGGTCCGGCGAAGCAACGCTGTAAACATGATCGATCGGTCGCAGCTCGATGTGCTCGCTGAGCTTTAGCCCGACGGATGCAAACGCCCATTCCAACCCAGGCCGATCAAGCAAAATATACGGCCCCGCATCGAACGAAAACCCCTCATACAGATTTCCGGAAGCCAAACCACCGGCTTCGGCCCGCGCTTCCAGCACCTGAACGCGAAATCCCTCGCGCGCCAGCCGCAACGCAGCCGTTAGCCCGCCCATTCCTGCGCCGACAACGACGACGCTCTTTTTCATCGGGATGCGGCCTCAGCAAGCCGCTGCTTTTTCGTTCGAGGAAAATGCAAACCGAGAAGTCTGCGTAGCGCCGCGCGCAAAACGCGATGAGAAAACGACACGCGCTGGATCGGAGGAAACGCCGTCTCATCCATCTCCGGAACAAACAACGAGCCGCGCCCGCTTCCGAAGACATACACCGGGTACGCAACAAAACTTAGTATCGTAGAAAACTCAGTTTCGTAAGGCCCGCGCCACTTTTGCAGATTCTCATTCGTACCGACAACTTCGATGCGCTCCCGCGGATCGCCAAACCAATGGCACCCCGCGCGCAAGATATTAGTCTGCTCCGGCTCTCGCACACCCATGTGCCGCGCCGCCACCAAATCCACAGCCAGCGCATCTTCGCCCGCATAAACTCTTCGCGGCGAAGGCGGCCTCGGACATCCCATCACTCCCACAAGCCCATCGGAAGCCTGGTCGTACGCATCCAACAACACAAAATCCGGCGGAAACCCATCAAGCAGCATCATCAACGCTGTTTCGCGGTGCGCTTGCCGCTCCACAAACAGAAACTCGTCGCACCGTCCGCCCATCCACTCCAGATTTCCAATCGTCAAATACGCCATCTCAATCGGATGGCTGCGCATTTTCCCAAACGAAATCCGAAAGTCCGCGTCCTTCCAGCTCCGTGAAATAGTGTTCTGCGCCATGCCGCGAAAATAGGCGTGCGAGACCTGCTCGCTCGAAGCGTCAACAATGGGCACCCCGCACTCCTGCATCCCAAAATAAGCCGCCACTTCCGCAACACTTCTGTGTTCGAAAAACTGGTCGTAAATATTTGCGGATTCCACGATCACAGCATTCCCGCAGCCCAGCTCTCGCAAAAAATTCGCAAGCTCCCGCAGCAATTCCGGATCGGTGATGATCGAGCGATCCTTCCTCGCGTAGCCCAACATGAACGACGGCTTGATCACGATCCGCAATTCCTCAGGCCGTTTCCCCAACGCCGCAGCACGCTGTTGCAGTTTCTCCGCCAGCCCGCTCTCTTCCAGTAAGCCGCGGAAGACACTGCATTTTTCTTCCACGGACTTCCCCTCAAAAGCAAACACCCGCCCGCCGCTTCCGATTTTGCTGTTCACAACGGTTTGCTTCCGCAGCGTCCGCGGCAGAAAATACTCGCCGACATCCTCAATCTTCTGCGTCAATGACTCTTCCGTCTCTCCCGCGACAAGTTGATCCTTTTCGTCCAGCGCGTTGGCAAGTATTTCGAAAATTCGCGCATGGCGCTCTTCATCGTCACGTACCCGTACAAAATCCTGAGCAAGGTCTTGTCCCAGCTCTGGCGCTTCCTGCGCCAGCACGATCATTCGCTCGTAGCACAAGCTGGCCGTCTTCTCGGCATCGATATTGAATACGCAAAACTCGCGAAATGGCCCGTAGTTCAAATATTTTCGGACATCTTCTGGAACCTTGCCCGTCACTGCCCCGAGCCACGTCACAAACGTCGCCCCAGCCCGCGAAAATGGCGCCTTCCGCCACGGCACATGCTGCCGCACCGACCCGGCCCATCCACCCACCAAGCCACCCATCTGCTGCGCAAACGCTTTCATCCGTAGCAACAGGCCGCCGTATTTGAGCAGCGCCCCTCGAATGTAGATCGAGTGCATCTCCTCGTCGCGCCACGCCCAAATCAAAGCGTGCCGCATCAACTCGCGTACCGCCGGCGGAATCGGCATCGCCGAAAGCCGCTGCGTCATCAACTCTTCGCGGTACCCAACGCTGACCAATTCCTCGCGCTCCAACGCCAGCAGACACAATCCGATCAGCTCATCGCGCGGCCGGCCAGCATACTTGGCCTGCCACGCCGCAAGCTCCTGCGCGAATTGGTCGTAAACCACACCCACGGAAGGACCCTCTTACCTCCCATATAGACACGAGTTTGCATCGCCCACAAGTCGCCGTCTAAGCACACGGAAGCTATGAATCATCCACATTTTTCAAAGATTTCAACGACTTAGAAGAGCCTTACGGTTGGCCCTAAACAATGCCCTGCGCCTGTGATCCGTAGCGGCCAAATATCCGATTTTGCGACTTCCCAGGAGCCACGTGTGGGCTGCTTGAGAAGGCTCTTTAGGGTTCGAAGCGGAAGTGAATGGTGATCGTAACGTGCGCGGGAACGGGCTGGCCGTTCCGCGTTGCTGGTTCGTACTTGTATTGCTTCAAGGATTCCACCGCGGGCTCGCGCAGTGACGGAGGCCCGGAGATCACGCTAATGAAATGCACTTCGCCCGACGTACCCACGACGGCATCGATAACCACATTTCCTCTTTCGAAATCCCGCATAGCTTCCAGCGAAGCCACCGCTTGCACCGATTGAATCAATTTTGGCGGGACGAGAGTGCTGTCTTTCCCGGAATTCGCTTCCGAATTCGCTGCAGGTTTCGCCGCAGGCCGAGCGGATGAGGCCTTCGGCGCCGCCATTGCGCGAGGCGCTTTTTTCTTCGATGCCGACGGCTCAACCGGGGCGTCCGACGAGGCTGCTTCCGCGGGTGCCGCACTTCCATCCGCGGAGGCCGTCGCGGCTGGATCGGACACCGGCGCGCTTTTCGCAGGCATTCCTGCCGAGGTCACCGGAGCATCGCTCGCCACTCTCATATTGTCATATGCTGTAAGTTTCTTAGGCTTTGCTCCTGCTGACTTCCAGGGCAGCCAATTCCTGAACCAAGCCGTGCCAACCACCAGCACCATCAGCACAATCGCCAGCACAAGCAATACCCGATTAAATTCGGGGGTGAAGCCGCCGCGCGGCAAGCGCCATCTTTTCGACTTCGGCAACGAATTGATAAAATCGCTAACCGACTGCGGCTGGTCCACTTGCTCAGCCGCTTCCAATGGCGGCGGAGCCGCAGCGCGCTTGGTAGGCGCAACCGCACTCGCGGCATCCAGCCCGCTCTCGAGAATCGCTTGCGTACTCAACGGGTCGCCCGGCTCAGGGATCGCAGAAGCCGGGTAAACTTCGCCTCTCAGCTGCGCCAGGGCACTCGCCTCCGCGATCGTGGGAGGCGTCTCCGTCAAGACGGGTTTCCCGCGCAGCTCTTCCACTTCCCGCTTGAACATTTGCAGTTCGCTTGTATCGGGCGCAGTTGGCAGAATCCAGGGTTGGTCAGCGGTGGCCTCCGCGGTGATTACAAGTGCGGCCGTTTCCACATCCTGGTTTTTCTTCGGCAGCAAGGCCGTCGCCGCTGAAAACTCCGTGCCCCAGAACCGCGGTGCAGCCTCGACAAACTCAACCTCCAGGTAGCACATGGTCGGTTTGTAGGAGCGCTTCCGCAGTATCTGGACGATCACTTCGCGCTTTGTTTCCACATTGGCGAGAACCAGCAACTGCCCGGCAGTTACCGCGGCAGACAATCGAATCACCCCTCCAGTTTCGGCCACCAGGACAGAAGTAGTCTCTTCATTAAAAAGCTGGTGCGCCGGCTCATTCTTCTGCGGTGAAATACCGGTCGCTCGCACCGGCACTTCGCGTGAGATCGCATTCGGTTTCAGAAGCGGGAGGGGCATCGCAGGAGGGGCATCCGTTTCCTTCGGTTCCTCCGGATCGCCCGGTGTCTGTTCAATCTGAGGCTGCACGTCCTTGATGTCTCCTGCGGAAGGCGCTGCGCTTTGCTTCGCTGCCGCTTCCTCCGCGGGGACTGAAGCATCCACAGTCCGCTGTTCTGGAAGTTTCGTGGCGCTGGGAGCTTCGACTGTTCTAGGTTGTTCGGGCGCCGCAGGCGGGTTGGGAAGGACAGCCTCGGGTTCCAGCCCTACATGGTCTGGTACACCGACAGCAAATCCCAAAAGCAACAGGGCATAGAGCGCGCGCGAGGCTTCGCGCGTGGGCAACCCGCTCTGCGCGACGGCGTTTTTGGCCGAAATGCGCTGAGAGATGAGGCTGAGCAAGTGCCGCTCTCCATCTTCCAAGTCCTCCGCCTTAAAAAGGCGCAGTGCGTCAGACGAGAGCTCAACCTGAAGATCGCCGTCCTCGGCGAGTTGGTCCAGAGGTAGGTCACCGGCTTTGCGCACAGCCGCCAAGAGCAGCATTCGCAGTGGCACAGGGACGCCGATTTCCGGGACCACATTTTTTTCAAGTGAGCTGAAGAAAAAGTAGCGCCCGGCCGGATAGTCAAGCACCGTAGCGGTGATTTGCAGGACCTGGCGTTGGACCCAGCTGACGATCTCCTCGACTCCATAGATCCCCATCTCGGCAATGGCAGAACCAAAGCGTTGGCCCGTCTCGACGAGCGTCGACGCCTCCTCAAACTGGCTCTGGGTCAGGGCCCCGGCGCGAAGCATCACTTCGCCGAGCCCATCCTGCCTGTCGCTGCTCGTCGCAAACACCAGTTCCCCGGCATCGAAAAAGAGCGCCTTTTCCACCCGTCCAAAGACGAGTTGCAACTTGCCGGTCAGATGCTGGGAGTAAATCCGATGCACGAGGGCGAGGAGCGTGTGGTGACTATCGATTTCACCGGAATCGAGTGGCTGTTCGGCCGGAGAAAACCATCTGAATGGAACGGTGGCCTTGCTCTGTTGCGCGTCCAATAGCTGAACAGACCCACTCTTCCCGGCCTCAGTGGGATATGGCTTCCGGTCTTGCTTCTCGCTGGAGATGGTTCCTGCCTCTACATCCAGAATACGCGAGCAGAATTGGGCTGAGAAACGGCCTTGCTCAATGACCTATTAATCTTTGCGAGCAAATCAGCCAGTAGGACTATTCCAAACGACAATCCAAGTCCCTACGAATCGGCGCAAGGCTTTCGCTGCACATCGTCGGGATAGTCGACCAATTGGGATGGGGGCGTCTGCGGAACGTTGGGGCGTCAGCACCAGGAAGCCATCAGACGAAACCGGGCTAATTGAATTTCAATTGCGTTAGGACCATATTGACCCGGTGACCGGAGACTGGTCAGGCCCCCAATCGTTAGTTTGCTTGTGTCCAGAGCCAGCCCTGAGTAAGATGCCCCCACTCGCGGTCGGTCGCCCGGGCCAGAACTACAGGGAACTTTTTGACAGCAGTTTGCGTTCCATAGTTGCAGGCCGAAGTTGGCTCCATGCAGCTTTTGGGGCAAACTGGTCACCGTAGCGGGTTTCGAGGCTGATGATACGTTGGAGCAGGACGCCCAACTGGTCCAGCAATGCCTCCAGGGCGACGGTTCGGCCTGGGAGGAACTTGTGCGCCGCCATACGCGCCGCATCTTCAACATTTGCTATAGGTTTACCGGCAATAGCACGGAAGCCGAAGACCTGTCGCAAGAAGTTTTCCTCCGGGTGTATAAGACAATCGGGAGCTATCGTTCTGCCTATGGCGGCTTTGCTACTTGGATGACCAGCGTGACGCGAAACCTTCTCATCGACCACTACCGGCGCACCAAGCGCGACCGCATCACGGACTCGCTCGAGGACGCCATGCCGGTGGTCGAAAACAAGGAATCCGCCGGACGCCGTCCCGATCAGCAGTTGTTGCTCGGCGAGCTCAGTGCTCAGGTGCAAACGGCGCTGACCAAACTTTCACCGGAACTTCGCGAAGCCGTCATCCTGCGCGATTTGCAGCAGCTCGAATACAATGAGATTCGGACAGTTTTGGACGTACCCGAAGGCACCGTGAAATCTAGAATCAACCGCGGACGAATCGAACTAGCGCGCATCCTGCAACAAATGGGAGTGCGCCCGTCATGATTCGTTCATCTAAATGGGAATTTACTTGGGACCCGGCGCGGAGCATCTCATGACCTGGACTTGCGAAAATATCGAAGCACGCCTTAGCGATTATCTCGACGGACTTCTCAGCCCCGCTGAGCGCCGCGAGTTCGAAACGCACGCGAACTCTTGCGAAAACTGCGCTCAAATGGTCGCCAGCCTGTCTCATATGCTGAGTGGCCTGCACTCGATAGAGCAAATCGAAACGCCACCACAACTGGTCTACTCCATACTTAATGCGACTCTCGGCCCGCGCGAAGCCAAAAAAGGATGGCGCGGTGCTTTTGGCTGGCTAACCGGTTTGGCTTCTCCTCGATTCGCATACAGTGCCATCTCGGTCGCTGCCACATTGATGATTCTTCTCGCAGCTTCCGGCTTCTCGTTTCGCAAGCCTAAGCTCGCGGACCTTTCGCCTGCCACCGTTTATCGCAATGCGAACAGCAAGGCGCACATCGCCTATGCGCACACGACAAAGTTCGTCAGCGATCTCCGCGTCGTCTATGAAATTCAGTCTCGCTTGAACAAAGACAACGAATTGCCCACAGCGCCAGAGAGCACCGTTCCGCAATCCTCTCCGGGTAAATCCCCGGGCAGCACGGACGGCACTCGCCCAACGACTCCCCGCCAGCAGAACCGCGCCAATGGCATTGGCAGAGAGCTTGAAATCATGGCCTCGGAAATTCCCGTCGCCGGCAGTCAATTTTGCGGCCGGTTGCTCGGAAGGAGAATTCCATGAAGTGTGCCGTCCATCCTGATGTGGACGCAACCGGCTATTGCCGCAATTGCGGCAAGCCCATGTGCCAGGCCTGTATCAGGCCCGTGCGCGACGTTCTCTATTGCGAGGATTGCCTGGCCACGATACTAGGTCACCCAGCGCCTCAAGCCGCTCAAGCCGTGCCGACAGAATATCCACCGCAACCTCCCGTAGCGGCGATGCCTCCGGTTTATCCGGTCCCGCCCACAGGAGTTGGACCAAACCCCGTCTTGGCCTTCTTCCTGGGATTTTTGCCCGGCCTCGGCGCTTTCTATAACGAGCAGTACGGCAAGGGCATGATCCATCTCGCTATTTTCCTGCTACTGTTCATCACCGGTGTAAACGGTCTGGACAACGGCGGTGCTGAGGCCGCCCTTTGGATTTGTATCGCCGCGCTCTGGGTTTACATGCCCATCGACGCACTTCGCACCGCGCAAGCCAAGCGCGCCGGCTTGCCCTTGTCAGACCCGCTCGATAATTTCAGCAAGCAGCGACCGATCGGTCCCATCATTTTAATTGGCGTTGGAATCCTGCTCTTGCTCAACAATTTTGAATGGTTTCAGTGGTGGCGCATATCCCGGTTTTGGCCCCTCATTCTGATCGGGGTCGGGATTTTGATGTTTCGGAACCGCATCGACCGCCGGACGTAGGAGACTCCTTCGGGAGGTTACACATAGATGAGCGATCGCATTCGTTGTACCTGCCAGCGCTGCAGCATTCGCGGCCTCATGGGGCCCGTCGTCGTTGTTACTGTTGGCGTTCTCTTTCTGTTGGCGGAAATGCGCGGCGGCTTCTTCGAATTTTGGAACACTTGGCCCGTCATTCTCATCGTAATCGGTCTCATTAGTCTCGCGTCCGCTTTCGCTTCCAGCGAGGGCCATGCCGACCCAAGAGCGACCGTGCCGGCCGCCATTCCGCCTGCGCCGGGCGTGCCGCCGACTCCATCGGGCCCAGCACCCACCTCTTATCCAGGACAAGGACAATAATCCGATATGGCCAGGAGCCGCCAAGCCACCAGCAGAATTTTTCCAGGGCTCGTTCTCATCACGGTTGGATTTCTCCTCCTGCTCCATAACTACCGCGGCTTGGAGCTGGACGAGGTATTGCTGCGCTGGTGGCCCCTCGCGCTCATCTTTCTTGGGTTGATCAAGCTTTACGACCGCACCGTCGCCAGCCGTTCCAACGATCCCGGTTCCGCTCGCATCACCGGTGGCGAAATCATGCTGGTCGTCGGCATGATTGTGCTCTTGAGCTGCGTCGTGGCTATTGATATCGGCAAGCGTACTATCGGCGGCAAGCTTCCCATTGAAATCTCTGGCGACGCCTATCCCTTCGACTTGGATGTCGCACCGAAAACCGTACCAGCAAACGCGCGCATAACCGTTCGTGGCGGCCGCGGCAACATAACCGTGCGCGCAACGGACGTTCCGGAAATCCGCGTCTCCGGTCAGAAAAATGTTCATGCCTGGAGCGAAAGCGACGCTTCGCGCCGCGCCGGCCCAGTCTCCGTTGAAATCGTTCAGAATGGCGATGGCTATGAAATTCATCCCACCGGCGTTGGCGCAGGCGATTCTCGCATCACCGTTGACATGGAGATCCAAGTCCCGAAGAAGGCCTCGGTTACTGTCCGAAATGAAAAGGGAGACATCACTGTTTCCGAAATGGCCACGGACGTCTCCATAACCAATGGAAATGGAGACGTCGAAGTCCGCGACACCGCCAGCGACGTCAACATCGAAATGCACAAAGGTGACGTCAAAGTCTCCGACACAAAAGGTGACATCAAGATTTCCGGCAAAGGCACGGAAGTCGACGTAACTTCCGCCACCGGGAGCCTCACACTCGATGGCGAATTTTACGGACCTATCCGCGCTGAAAAGGTCGCCAAAGGTCTCCGCTTTATATCTCAGCGTACCGATCTCACGCTCACTTCTCTTACCGGCCACATGGAAACAAGCTCAGGCAATCTCGAAATCGTCGACGCGCCGGGAGACATCGCACTGCGCACCAATCGCTATTCCGTAACGATCGAAAATGCCACCGGCAAGGTGAAAGTCGACAACCGCGATGGCAACGTCGAACTCCGCTTCTCATCCCCGCCCAAAGCCGACATCGATGTTACCAATACAAACGCCAACATCTCACTCACGCTTCCCGAATCCGCGAGCTTCAACATCCTCGCCGATTGCCACTCCTGCGATATCGACTCGGAATTTTCGGCGGACACTCTGAAAAAAACCGCGCCAGCATCCGGCGATTCTCACTTGGAAGGAAAATACGGCAATGCCCGCGGCCCAAAAATCACCCTAAAAACCAGCTACGACGCCATCTCCATCAAGAAAACCAGCTAGAGCACGAAAATCGAAACACGCAATTCGAAATACAATAAGACTCGCAACTCGCAACGCACCGCCATTTTTCCGATTTCTAATTTCGAATTTCGTATTTCGTCTTTATTTCTACCGCTCCGCCAACCGATTCAAATCCTCAAAAAACGCCGGATAAGAAACCCCCGCACAATCCGCATCGCGAATCACGCTTTCTCCCTCCGCGGCAAGCGCAGCCACAGCAAACGCCATCGCAATCCGGTGATCCCCATGCGGCTCAATCTCGGCTCCATGCAATTTTCCCGCGTGCCGTCCCTCCACCTTCAATCCATCCGGCCGCTCCTCGGCCGTCGCCCCCATCCGCCGCAAATTCTCAACAAGCACAGCGATGCGATCGCTCTCCTTCACCCGCAGTTCCCCAGCATTCCGAATCTCAACCCCCTCTTCGGTAAACGGTCCCAACGCCGCGAGCATCGGCAACTCATCAATCACCAAAGGAATCGTCTCGCCTTCAATCACGCCACCTCTCAGCGACGCGCCCTTCACCGCCAAATCGCCAATGATCTCCCCGCTGGAACTCTTGAGCGAAAGCATCTGAATCGATGCTCCCATTGCCGCAAACAAATCCAGAATCGCCGTGCGCGTCGGGTTCAACCCCACATTGTGAATCGCGATGTTTGAATCGGCCAGCAACGATGCCGCCGCGATAAAAAACACCGCCGAGGAAATATCGCTCGGCACATCTAAAGATTTCGCCACCAGCTTCCCCGCTCCGCTCGCGCCAAAAAGGCCGTGAATCTTCGTTGTACGTCCGTGCCGCTCGACAGCCGCTCCAAATTCTTCCAACGCCAATTCCGTATGGTCACGCGTCCTCGCAGGCTCCGTAACGCAGGTCACGCCCTCCGCGTAAAGCCCCGCGAGCAAAACCGCCGACTTCACCTGCGCGCTAGCCATCGGCATCTGATATTCGATCGCGTGCAACCGCGCGCCTTTAATTTCCAACGGCGCAAAATTATCATCCTTCGCGCGAATGTCCGCCCCCATCTCGCGCAACGGGCCCACCACTCTCTTCATCGGCCGCTTCTGCAGCGAACCGTCGCCAGTAAGTTTCGTAGTAAATTCCTGCCCCGCCAAAATCCCCGTCAGCAGCCGCATCGTCGTCCCGGAATTCCCCGCATCGAGCGCCCGCCAACTGCTCTTCAATCCTCGCGGCCCGTGGCCTGTAACTCGCACCAAGTCTTTCTCGACTTTCACATCCGCGCCCAGCGCGCTCATGCACCCTAGCGTGCTATGACAATCCGCCGCCGCCGAAAAATTTCGCAGCTCGCTGGTGCCCTCCGCCAAGCCCGCCAGCATGGCGTAGCGATGCGAGATCGATTTGTCCCCCGGCGGCTGCACGCCGCCCGTCAAATGTTTTGCCGGTTGCACAGTTTGTTTTTTCACGCCAAGATTTTAGCACGCCCCGCAGGCCAGCCCCGAAACGCACCGCCCGTGCTCGGTTCAGCACCGCGCTCTTTCCAGTTTTTCCTTTACATCATTACATCATTACTTCTCTACTTCGCTTTTCCCCTGTCCTTTCGAACAGTTTTTTCTCATGCACCAGGCAGCGCCTTCTCTGATATTTCCATCCAATTCCTTGCGTATTATTAAGTGAGGAGAATTGTAATGTCAGCCCGCAGAACGTTGCTTCATCTCGCCGCGAAAACCGGCATGCTAGTAGGAGCTATCTTCGTAGTCACCGTATTGCTGGTCGCCACGCCCGGCCATCACGCACCCGCCGCGCAGAGCCCCGCGGCTCAGGAAGCCGCCCCGCCGCAGTCCAAAGCGATGCCCGGAATGGACATGGGTGATGAAAAAGCCAGTGAGAAGGCTGCTGTGCAGGACATGACGCCCGGCCACAACGACGCCCACAGCCATCACATGTACATGACCAGCATGCGCACGCAGACTCCCGAAGACGTTCAGCGCGCCAACGAAGTTGCCACGCAACTTCGCGCCGGCATCGAAAAATACAAGGACTACCACGTCGCTCTCGACGACGGCTTCAAAATCTTTTTGCCCAATATTCCGCAGCCCGAATATCACTTCACCAGCTATCGCAACGGTTTTCTCGAATCGCTAACTTTCGATCCCGCGCGTCCCACTTCTCTTCTCTACAAGAAAACCGCCACTGGCTACGAATTAGTCGGCGCCATGTACACCATGCCCAAGCGCGCCACCGAAGATCAGCTCAACTCTCGCGTCCCGCTCAGCGTCGCCATGTGGCACCTGCACACCAATCTCTGCATGCCGCCTCTCGGCCAGTTGCGCAGCGCCGACTGGACCAAGTTCGGCCTAAAAGGTTCCATCATCACCGAGGACGCCTGCTCCGAAGCCGGCGGCCGCTTCCACCCCGTCATCTTCGGCTGGATGACCCACGTCTATCCCTACAAAGACGGCCTAGACAACATCTACGCCATGCACCACATGGACTAACCCAACTCCCCGCATCCGATTCGCGCTCACCTACTTTGTAGGGGCACGATTCATCGTGCCCTCTTTTTTTTCCTTCTCTTCCGACTTTTTGTAGTGGCGCAGCATGCTGCGCCCCCTTTTTTTGCAATGTCTCCCCATGTCGCAAAGTCTATTTTCCTTCGGAAAATATTTTTCGAAAAAAACAAAAAGTTTTCCTTGCGCTCTCTACGTTTCGCGTTACTCTTCTCGTACGTGCAGTCTAAAGAAGGAGGGCAATAATTGGCCACGCTCAACGTCAACATCCCGAGGTTCTATTGTTTTCTCCGCAAAGAATTCCTCTACGATGGCTTGGACCATCACAATGAATTCCTCAATGTCTGCGTCTTCGCAGTTTCCTCCATCAAAGGCCGCGCTCTCGGTTTCCACGTCCTCACCGACAACGGAGCGGTCATCTGGCGCCTCCCCATTCACGCTTTCTGCCACAAGGGCGACGCGCCAAATGTCCCGCTCGACTGGCTGCAATTTTGGGATTGTTTCAGCTATGAAATAAGCTGTGCCACGTTTGACCGCCTCCAGGATTCACGCGTCCGCGTGCAAATGAAAGATCGCACCTGGGAAGGAGGCCAATACATGTTCACGCTCGACTGGTTCGCCAGCGAAGACGCCGAAGAAGCCGGCGACGGCGGCCACAAGTGCGCTCACGTCATCGCGCTCGACAACGGTAACTTTGCCGCCCAACCGAACAATCGCATCCAATGGCTCTGCCCAGCCTTCATCACGCCCTTCAGCGAAAAGCCGGACTATCTCACCAACACCAGCGTATGGAAAGTCGAACGGGAGACCGAAACCAGCCAAGGCTACTTCTACGACCCCGTCGGCGCCGTCTCCCGCTCCGCCCAAGTCGCGCTCCACGCCAAAGGTCTCCGCTCCGACGATCCGCCGCCGAAAAAGTCATACTGATTGAATTCCACTCTCGTCTAGAGGGGTATATGTCCCGTCTGACCCAGGTTTCCCTTCAAAACGAAACAGAAGGCAGATACGCTCCCGCCGGTTCGTTGTAAAGTCCCATCGTCATCAACGTCCACGGATGCACAACGCGAAGCCCACCCTCGAGGCACCAACGAAACAATTCAGCATTGCGGCTAGGGACAAGAATGCCCGGCCCTTGAAAACTCGCCGCTGCGGCAATCAAAGCCTTCAAATCGTCATTCGTCTCGCCAACCGCATGCCCAAAAAACGCCATCGAAGAAGCATACGCAGTCACGCACCCATCGCGCTCGGCGACAGTTGCCGCACCCTGCTGGATCGCATCCTGCACTTCGCCCCCACGTTCGTGGCCGTGAACTCTCAAACATAATTCGTTGCAAGCGGCGAGGTCTCCCGCCACTGCAGGCCGAATCCCATACCCGGGCAGCACTTTCTTCATCGCTGGCCCCTGCATGCAGGCAAGCGGCTCGCGTACAACAAAACCAAGCTTCGCATACAGCGACAGCGACCGATTGTGGTATGCCGCCTGCACTAGCCTTACTCCCGCAAATTTCCGTTCCTCGGCGCGCGTGAGCACTGCCTGCATCAAGGCGCGCCCCGCCGCGCGATTCTGCGCCGACTCGTCCACCGTGATTGGCCCAACACCGGCAATCGGTGTCCTCTCATCCAAACAGTTGCTACCAATGATTTTCCCGTCCTGTTCCGCCACCACGCAATAAAACCCCGTGTGCGAGAACATCGCCGAGAGCACTCCAATGGCGACTTCCGGCGCCGGGAAATCAGGTGGAAAATTGTGACGATTGGCGAGCGCCGTAAACGCCTCGAAACAAATTCTTCCGCACACCTCCGCGTCCGCCGCAGAAGCTCGGCGAATCACCACGGATGGCTCGCCCGAATGCACCGCTTGTGATTGTCCTGCCATGGTCTCTCTCCTTGCCGAAATCCCGGCGAGAATCCAGCAAGGCAATATCTGCGCCTGACCGGCGAATTTTCCCGCTTTTCGATGATCGTTATTCAGATCAGCGCGGGCATTCTAACAAGGAATCATGTCGAAGGGACTCTCTCCGAGAAATCGGATTTCCCGATTTCCCCACCTCCGTGTAGGGGCACGATTCATCGTCCCCTCCGTGGAGCGCTAGGAAGTCGCGGCTATCGAAACCTTACGCTTTTTCCTCAAGATCCCAGCAGAGATCAACGTGATCAGTAGCCCAACCGGGAAAGGCTCCAGGAAGGTCATCGCCGAATTGTAGAGGGGATTCTTTAAGTTTTCCCTGAGCTGGCTATATTCGTTGATCTTTCTTTGAATCACTTCTGCTGTCGCCCCGGCCGCTCTCAAGTTTTCTATCGTGCTCGAGCCATAGTTGTCCATGAAGTTTGGCATGAACTTGAAGTAGATGATTTCCCATGTAGCCACATAGAAGACGCACGAAATCAATGTGATACCGATTCCCACCAAGAATGCAGTTCCGAACGTGATCTCACCATTCCCGACATTCTCTCGATAGGACCGGATTCCGAAAAACACGAGCATGAACGAGAGCACTATGGACGTATAGCCAATAATCAGGCCTTGGCTGGCGCCCATTTTGTGGACGAACGGTAGCGTCGACACCATCATCACCGACGAAATGACTCCCGATATAAGCCCAAAGATGAGAATGGTTCGTTTCATTGCTTGGCTCCTTTAAGTCTGGCTGTATGCATGAATCAGGCGCACCATACCGCATCAGGAGAGGGGCTTGTCGTCACCCTTTTGGGTGATTTTGCGATTTGCAGCGAAAAATCACTCTTTTGTAGGACATTTCTAGGGCAATAGCCCGAATTCCTTACCTAACTGGACCGCCTGTGTCCGCCGTCTTGCTCCCAACTTATCGAAAACCCGGCTCGAATGCGTCTTCACCGTGTTCTCGCTTACAAACAGCTTCTCCGCAATCTCCCGATTGCTCATCCCCTGCGCAATCAGCTCCAGGGTTTCCATTTCCCTCGGAGTAATCGCCAATTCTTCCCTTTTCGCTTCATTGGGCCAAAATGGCCCGGCCATAGGCGCCGGCACCGTCACAGGCACTTCCTTCACGACAATCCTTTCCTGTTTCCGCGTCAGCTTCAGCCCCAGCCAGATCCCCACCGCGGCAAACGTCGCGGCGATGAGCCCACTGTAAATTTCGATGGAATGGTCAATCACCAGGAATCGGTATTCGCTCCATCGGAGCGCCGCAACCAGAATTCCACCGATGATCCCATACAAGAAAATATGTTTCGCCGTCTCTTTGGACATCACCTGACCCCACCGCTACGCCGAAGAGTATCCCGCTCCATCGCCATCGGCAAGCTTCTCTTCACGGCACACCACTCGTAGTGAATAGTGAGTGGCGAGTGGAAAGAGCAGTGGCCGCGCGAAGAGTGACTCACCCTTTGCCAGAAGCAAAAACGCAAAGGGTCGGCCACTCCAAAGTGAAGAAACGGCCACCTGCCATTTGGCCCAGCTCGGGTGTACCCAATTGAACAGACAGCTTTTTGCTCGCTGCCTACACTGTGGCCAACGGCGGAGGTTTGGCCCTCACATCCGCGGAATACACTGCCCAGGACTGGAGGAACTTTGAAGCGCAAGAGCCAAAACGCTTCCCATCTTTGGGACTTCTCTTCGGGAGTAGACCTGGGCGGCAAGGTTTCGAGCTATCGGCAGAAGCAAAACATCTACACGCAAGGTGAACCCGCCGAAACGCTTTTCTATATTCAAAAGGGAGGGGTGCGCCTCTCGACCCGAAGGAACAAGCGGCCATCGGCAGTTACCGCCATCTTGGGTGTAGGTGATTTTTTTGGCGAGCTTTGCCTCGCAAACTACCCCCTGCGCATGTCCACAGCTATCGCGTTGACGGCTAGCTCCATACGCATCATTCAGAAAGACAAGATGCTACAAATGATTCGCCGAACGAATAAGACTTCACGCTCCCTGCTGGCGCATCTACTTTCCAGCATCAAGAACTATGGGGATCATGTCGCAGACCTGCTGACCTCCTCCGCGGAACAGCGGCTGGCCCACGTGCTTTTGCGGCTTGCGCACTTGGGTAAGAACGGCCGGACAGGCATTCAGATTCCTCACCTCACGGACACAGTCCTGGCGGAAATGGTGGGGACCACACGTTCGAGAATCAATGCGTTCATGCAGCGGTTCCGGAAGAAGGGATTTATCAGCTGCGGCGAGGGAATAGAGATTCACCCGTCCTTGCGCAAAGCTCTCGGCACACGATAAGAATGACGTCGTAATCCGTTTGTTGCCCTCCGAACATTCCGTTGCGGAGTGTCTCCAAGGTCGCGCCCTTGCGAAATGAGTTGGTGAAATTGTGGGCAGACGGAAGGTTGACGCCTGCTGAGAAAATCATCGCCACGACCCAAAGCTTGTACAACGCAATAGAAAACGTCCCATCTGTCACCCACCCGCCATTTCAAGTCTTGGGTTACTCACCAGGACTTAACCTGAGGAGCCCTCTCTAAATTGGAATTCAATCCGAGAGCTCTGCAGCCCGACTTGTTCCAAGGGCATGTTGTAAGTGGACTGACATGCGTCGTGATGCCAGCGCTGCGAACACATATGCTCCGAGCAGCGCGCCAAAGCCCTTCCAGATGTTCGTCCAGTTGACTTGTCCTGCGGCCAAAGCTATCAAGTGAACAGAAGCCAAATATACGTGGACAGCGGCTACGGCTAATGTTGTTACCGGATGGAAGACGAAGCGTGGCAGAGGTAGCACGAACTTTGATCGCGTCACGAGCTGCTTCCTACTTCGCGTTTCCAAAGAGTTCTACGGTTGCAAACGGCTCCGCCGACCATGGCCTGAAGCGACTGATTGTGAACTTTGTCGGTTGTCCGGGCTTCACATCCACGTGCAAGTAGTTGTAGTCCTCTTTGGGAGCTGCGCCCTTCCAATACAGATCCGGCGGATAACCGTCGGGCACCTTGATGTGTGTTCTGCCGGGAAGGATGGGGTCTTGTTCTGCTCCTCCTCCGCCGAGAACAAAATACTTCACTCCGTCCACTTGGTAAGCCTCGGTCGTGTGCACGTGCCCGTTGAAGACCACGATATCCATGTCCTTCGCGTACGCTGCGATTGTCTTGTGTGGATTTTGGTCTTCCGGGATCGCCCCCATGCCGGAGCGGCAGAAGGTCGGATTGTGAAACGTGATGAAGACCTTCTTGATGCCCTGGACCTTGGCTTCGTCCATCCACTGCTTTAGCTCCGTCATTTGTTCTTCGTAGGTTGGCCGAGTGGCCTTCCAACCTGTGGGATCGCGATAGTCGTAAGCGCCAGTCCACAGGAAAATAAAGCGAACGTCTTCAAAATCAAGTTTGTAAGTCAGTTTTTTGTCGCTAACTCCATACTTTTTCAAATAAGGGAAGATGGTCAGAAGGCCTTCGACATCGTTATCGCCCCAAACTTCGTGATTTCCTACTGCAGGGAAAACGCGCCCATCCAGACCTGCGGCCTTCATGGCCTTGTCCGGGTGCGGCATTTGCTTTAACACATCTTGGTTCACCAGCCTCCAGTAGGGGCTGTCGGAAGGCTTGTCACCCTGCTTGCCCCACCACACCAGATCACCGGTGCTGAGCAAAAACCGAGCATTTCCGCCCCTGATATCTTTCACCACCTCGCGGGCGACCCAGTCGCCGCCTTCCAACCGGAACATGGTGCGGCTAACTCCCGGAAGTAGTTTTATGTCCTCGACGGACGCCTCCGTGACCCAGCCTTTGTCCACCTTGAGTGTGGTCACTTGGCTGGCGGTCATAAATGGCATGACAATTTGGATCAATTCGTTGTTCGACGGATCGTAGGTCAACTTCACATATTTATCGACCATCTCTTGCGAAACCTTTTCGGGAAGCACGAGTGAAAACATGTCCACCATCAACTCGCGAGCCTGCGGCTCTTGGTCCTTCTTATATGGCAGGTACATCATCGAACGCGAATCTCCGTACACATCAAACGAAAATCCAGAATCAGCAGGACGGGACTTGTCCTGAGCCTTCGTCGCTGATGCTCCTTCCGCGAAAAGAGTGGCAACAGTCGCCAATGCGAGGCTTATTCTGCCAGAGCACTTCATAAGTAAACCTCCGTATTTTCTTGCTGGACAGAAAAGCGACCGCCCAGTTTGGAGCGGGAGTCCAAGCCGATTTTCAATATTTTGTTTTTTACCGAGGGCTTTCAAGGAACGGTATCGTCAAAAATAACAGTCAAGGCAAAGAGGAATCCCAAGGCCGGGTGCCTCGCGTGGCGGTTTTGCACCTGGGCGGCCCATTCTTGCGGGTTGATTTTGCAAGCGTAGGTCTTTCGTTTTCTTATTTCATTGGACAGACGGAACACACGGGACGATTTCTGCCACGTTGTCGAACGTGGGACGCTTGTCTGTCCGCACTGCAGTTATGATTCAGCACACCGAGACGCGGCGTGGCAATGCGAGGCAGTTCCTTCCCGGTTCCTAGAACGGGGAACTTTCCGCCTGTGCCCCGATTTCCCCAACGCAGCAACAGGGAGAACGTTGAGTATGGCGTTCGTTTCACACGTCCGGTAAGGCGACTTATCAGGAGTTGGGAGGGTGTCGGTGTAGCATGGGACGCGGAAAGGTAATAACTACGCTGGCTAACCCAAGCGATCTATCACTCACCCTGAACGCGGAACAACCCAGCCAATAGACACGCGCCAATTCCGAAACACAATCCTACGGCGATCAGTTGTAAGCGATCAGAACCGTGGGCAGATGCGAGGCGAGGATTGCTTAGGCTGTTTAGGAGTGGCAGAAAACCGAACAGTATGACAAATACGCCCGTAATCCGACTTGATTTACGTTTGTTCATGGCATCAATACTACCGCAAGAAGAGGAAAGCCGCCCGATGTTCTGAGCGGGCAGCAGCATCTGTCAAAACTTACAATGCCTCCCTACTGCCTGATAAACGCATTATAAAAGGGCGCCCCTTTGGAGTAGGTTTTGATCGTTCGCATCATCGCCTACAAGGAGCACCCCATGAATGACGCTAAGTATATTGGGCTGGATGTTCATCAGGCAACGATCTCTGCGACGGTATTGGATTCCACCGGGAAGTTGGTTATGGAGTCCATTCTGGAAACGAAAGCAGAGACCATTCTGCAGTTCCTCGGCGGTCTGCGCGGCAGCTTGCATGTGACCTTCGAGGAAGGCACCTGTGCGGCTTGGTTGCATGACCTCCTCAAGCCCTGTATCGCACAGGTGTTGGTGTGTGATCCGCGGAAAAATGCGCTGCTCAAGATAGGAAACAAGAACGATCGCGTCGATTCGCGGAAGCTTGCCGAGTTGCTGCGCTCGAATCTTCTGCGGCCCGTCTTTCACGAAAACACCGGCCTGCGAACGATGAAGGAGCTAGCGCGCAGTTACATGACCATCACCAAAGATCTCACACGCGTGATGGTTCGTCTGAAAGCCATCTACCGAAGCTGGGCCATCCCCTGTGGCGGTCAGCAAGTGTACGCACCTCGCCATCGCGCTGCATGGCTCGAGAAAATCACCGAGGCCGGCGTGCGCCGTCGGGCCGAGATGTATTACCAGCAACTCGACGCATTGCTGCTTTTGCACCAGCAAGCGCGACGAGAGTTGCTGGCGGAAAGCAGAAAGCACGACGCCACGAAGTTGCTGCGGCAGATCCCCTCGATCGGTCCGATTCGTGCTGCTCTCTTGCTCGCGCTTCTGCAAACGCCGCACCGGTTTCGCACCAAGCGGCAGCTCTGGGCCTACAGTGGCCTGGCGTTGAAGACCAGCGTCAGTGGGGAGTATCGCTTCGTAGAAGGCCAGATCAAGCGCTCCAAGAAACTCCTGGCCATCCGCGGGCTCAACCAAAACCATAACCACGATCTGAAAAATATCTTTAAGGGCGCGGCCATGCGGGCCGCTGCGGTCGCCGGGCCTTTCCAGGACTTCTACGCTGCGCTCGTTGCCAAAGGGCTAAAACCACCGATGGCGCGCCTAACGCTGGCGCGGAAAATCGCGGCGATCGCTTTGCTGGTCTGGAAGAAAGGAGTGCGTTTCGACGCTGAACATCTGAAACAACAAGCAGCTTGAGTGTCTGTTGAGAACCCTTCCATCTCTGGATTACATCTCTAGCGGTGGTCCGTCGGTTCTTCAGGCGCTCTGGTTCGAGGGTGAGTATCCATAACCGCGTTGGGCCAGCGTGCTCCGGCACGAAGTCCCTTGGTAAACCATATGCCTCCTCGGACAACCAGAAAAAGCTATAGGCCTCGAGCCTCAGATAGAACCATGGTTGGCACCTTACAACCACACTGCTTGTTAACGTCAGAAGCCCAAGGACGTCGTCACGCCAACGAGATGAATCTGCAGAAAAGGGAAAATCACGGATACTCACTCCAACGCAAGGGCTGGATGGCACGAAGAATTTCTCCGCTCTCCCCAGTCGGGGGCGAAGTCTTTCTCTTGACATCCCCTTTTATAGAACGCGGTTACCGTCCATGTGGAGTCCTGGTACGGCACTTTTCTGGTAAGCCGACTTACCAGGACTTGGCCCACTGGTGCCATACGGTAGGTGAAACGAATACAATAAGGGCAACAAAGCACTTGGAGCCTTCGATGCCACCACGATGTCCCTTGGCAATTTTGTTGGTTTTGGTTCCAGCTTCCGTAGCGCGGCACGAACGGTACATTGACAGAAGTGGGAAAATACACGGAACACTTTGGGGAAAGTCGCGGCAGTGGAAAATTTGATCAAAGAAATCGAGCGCGAAATTCTCAAGGCTTATGGCTCCCTAGAGGAGCCCAACTTTAGCTTTGAGAAAGATACGACGCGGCAGAAGATCTACGAGCCGTTTATGCGTAACTTGGCGGCTGCTCTGGCTCCCTACCTGTTGGATGTCCTTGGATTCTACAAGATTTGTAATTTCACGGACGTAAACACCGACCACGGTTACGTTTTCATACTCGGAAGCACGGGCGAATTATGGCTTCAACTTTCCTTCGTGGGATCTTTTGCTGTTCTCATGCGCGTGACACCAGACCGGGCCGAAGTCATAGATCCCTCGGGCGATAGGATCCCGATTGAAACGCTCATCATTGATCTACTCGCAGTTCACGGTATTCAATTGCTGGATAAAGAGACGCTTGAGATTCCTATCGGTTTGAAGCTCTTTGACACTGACCCGGAGAAGGTGTGCCTCTACCAGGCACTCTTCTCGGACGTGGACATACTGCCTTGGGGTCCCGTGCCTGATGCCGCTAAAAGGCATTTACGTCGATAGAATCGCGTTTTGGCCGGTTGACGCACTTATTGAATTCACTTCAAATATCTGTCGGGAGTAGTGCTTGACCCTCAGCACTTCATCACAGCAATTCAAAGTCCTGATTAACGCGGTAATCGGAAACTAGAAGTCTCCGGTCAGTTATGGTTTTGTGACCCGAATCGTAAACGTGACTGTGGGATTTGAATCCGTGTGCGGGATTCGGACTTGCGCTTCTCCCTCAGCAGTTGCCGTAAAACGGTACACCTGCTTCGGACCACCCGGGTTCCGCTCCCGCGGAGGCGCGAACGCGGAACCCTCGAATCGGACTGCGCGGGAAGAGATTTGCGGCGTACCGTACTGCCCTCCGCCGATGGTTTGAAGGGTTACAACGATCGGCTGGCCGACTTTGGCTGTAACGCGTTGGCCATCGTTCGTACGGTTCAGGGCCAGCTCCTTTGGCGTAGTGCTCGAAGGCGTTTGGTCGCTTTGGTCGGCGGGGCTTCCGCAGCAAGCCAACAACATAGCCAGTGATACCAAGATGGAAGTTAACATTGAGGCCTCCTTCGTTTGGAACGGAATCTCATAAAAATCTTGCAGCGGGGCGCACGAAGTGAAGGAAGACCACGCCAGGTTTTTACAAACGTGGTTAACCGAAGAGTGGACTTTCGGACAAGCGGAATTAAATCGCAAACCTAGGGCGTGCGTCGGTCGAATCAGGCGCACGAAACCGATAGCTTCCAGTCTGCGCATGATTCCGGACGAACAAGGAGGCTCGGCGTGATCACGTCAACGTCGCCGCGCTGCCTCGATGGCGGCGACGTCGATCTTCTTCATCGTCATCATCGCCTCGAAGGCACGCTTTGCCTCATCGCCACCAGCCGAGAGCGCATCGGTTAGTGCGCGCGGCGTGATCTGCCAGGAGAGGCCCCAGCGGTCCTTGCACCAACCGCACTGGCTTTCCGTTCCGCCATTGCCGACGATCGCGTTCCAGTAACGGTCCGTCTCTTCCTGATTGTCCGTCGCGATCTGAAACGAAAAAGCCTCGGTGTGCCGGAACGCCGGGCCGCCGTTGAGACCGAGACAGGGAATGCCCAGGACGGTGAACTCCACAGTGAGCACATCGCCCTTCTTGCCGTTCGGATAATCACCGGGAGCCTTGTGTACTGCGGTTACCTCACTGTCCGGAAAAGTAGAGGCGTAGAAGCGCGCCGCCTCATGCGCGTCTTTGTCGAACCAGAGGCAGATCGTGTTCTTTGGCTTCATGTTCGTGTGCTCCTTGGGCTCGATCAGGGCGAACGCCGCTGGTCGCGATCCCCACGGATTATAGAAGAAAATCCGGCAAAGTTGCGCTAAACACTGCTAGCGGAGAATTGAAATCGACCCGATCCTAGCCGGGTAGGACAGACTAGGGCATCGGGTGCCGCAGCCTTCGATTTTAAGGCTGCGGGTTTTGACTTTTTTTTCCTTGGCGAAATCGGGGAAACCGATTTCCCCGATTTCCCGGCAACCGTCGCGCACACGACAACTCGTGCGATCAGCTCTGGTGCGATCAACTATGGATGAGAACGGAGACTACGAACATGAAGCCTAATGAACCCAGCCGCACAGCCTTGATGATCGCCCGGCAACGAGCTGCTCATCAGGTGCTCGATCATGGCGCAATCCTCTATGACCCATTTGCCATGAAGATTCTGGGTGAAGACGAAAAGGACGTGCTTCAGTTTGCGAACGCACACCCCTTGGCCAGCATCGGACATCTGATCACCACCGCGCGAAGCCGGATTGCGGAAGATGCTTTGGCAAGAGCTGTCGAAAGCGGGATTCGGCAGGTCGTCATCCTCGGCGCTGGACTCGACACTTTCGCCCTGCGGAGTCCCCATGCCGCACAACAGATCCGTATCTATGAAGTGGACCACCCCGCGACGCAGGCATGGAAACGCCAGCGCTTGGCGGAAGGTCAAATCGCACTTCCGCCATGGCTTATTTTCGTGCCAGTCGATTTCGAGCAGGACGATGTGGGAGCGAAGCTCGTCGCCGCAGGCTTTCAGCAGAACGCGCCCGCGTTTTTCACTTGGCTCGGGGTTGTGCCATATCTGACGCACGACGCTATCGGCCGCACTCTGAACTACATGTCGTCGATCCAGAACTCGGAGGTGGTGTTCGACTACATGGAGCCCCCGAGGCCTTCTCCGAAGAGCTAAGGCAATTAGAAAAGCAGCGGACCGAACAGCTTAAGAAAATGAATGAACGTTCGGTCAGCCGTTTCGAGCCGGCTGGCATGGCAGAGCTTCTTCGCTCGCACGGATTTTGTGCCATCGAAGACTTCGATTTCCAGGAGATCGGGTCGAGGTTCGGCCACGCCGTTCAAGGACTCGCACTCGGGCACGCCGGTGTTCATGTTGTCCACGCCAGGCACTAATGGAAGACATTTGAATTTCCATACATTTCCAAAACCGGTGCCCCACATATCGCTTTCATAGGCCGCGGACATCTAGGCAATCGGGCAGAGCCTTCGATGTTATACTCACCGGCGAAGTCCGGAGGCGGTATCTGACAAAGACTCGTCGGGCAGCTATTCTGTACATTCTTCTTTTTACACCCTCGATTCTTGCGCAGGATAAGCCGGTCAATATCGCTCTCAGCCCAGCATCGACAACGCCAGCCGCATTCCTGTTGGAGAACTTTCTGAAAGCAGGATGTGCCAATGTTTCCATTGTTACCGATGAATCCAAGGCGGACTTTGTTTTGGAAGCCCACGAAGGAGATTTTGAAGGTGCTGGCGGATCGGAAGGACCACATGGACCACGGCCGCCGAGACCGAAGGCGCACTACACGCTTTCCAAAGGTGGCAAGATCGTTTTCGGAACCACTCCAATAAAGGAAACGAGCGCGGTCAAAGACGTTTGCAAATACCTCCAAAAAGATTCGAAGTAGACATCGCTGGCGGCACTCCTCGTCCCCTCCGGTCTTTCTACTCGCTACCCACTATTCGCCACTGACGGCCGAGTAGTATCCCGCTTTCCTGTTGACGAACTATTACTCACGGTACATAGTAGCTCCTGGATATCACTGCGGTCTCATCACCGTAGCGCCGGCATCCTGCCTGCGTTTTGCTTTCTGGGCTCCCTCAAAAGCTCCAAGCCATCTACTAGCAACACTTCCGAACCCAATCGCCACGTTGCACAATTGTGGTGCGATCGAGCGCCGCAAGTCCTTTAGAAGCAACACTTGCGAGAACGACCGCAAACACTGATTCTAAACTACTTACGCAAACAGCTAACTCCTTTAGCCGCAACGTTTACAGAAAAACAGGGGGCCCCACGCATCCCTTTCATCTGGCCCCGATTATCGGCTCATCTTCGTCCGAATGCGTTCATAGCGCAGCCCAACCGAGCCGTTCGCGTAGGACTTGCATTCGGTCAGGCGGAAGTCGCGCTGCGGGAATTTGGCGGGGAAGCCGGGGATACCGTCGCCCAATAGAATGGGACCAACCCCGATGTAGAGTTCGTCCACCAAGTCCTCTTGAAGGAAACTGCGGCATAGCTGGCCCCCGCCTCCCAGGTAGATGTCTTTCCCTGGGCGGCGTTTTAGCTTTTTCACGAAGGCTGTCAGAGATCCGCTCACCACTTCGAATCCCTCGCGCTTGCCCGGCTTCCATCGCCGCGAGACTACGTAATTCGCCATGCCCGGCGTCTCAGGCATCTCCCCACTCTCGCGCAATTTCGCCGCTGCCGCTGCGGTCTTACGGCCCATGATCGTGGTATCGATCTTGGAGAAGAAGTCTGCCATCAACGCTTCCCCTTCTCTGTCGATGACCAGAAAATCGAGGCCGCCATTGCGCCGCGCAATATAACCGTCAAGGCTTATTCCGAATCCAAGGATGACTTTTCGAGCCATGGCGCGATTGTAAGATAGACCGGTTACTAGCCGTCAAGAAATCAGCCGGGCGGCAGCGCCTCTCGGCACTGTCCTATTTCGTCCAATCCTCCATCCGCAATCGCCTGATCCGCCTAAACGCCCGATCCCCAGTAACCAAAATTAGTCCCAGCGCCATGGCATGCGCCGCGATCATCATGTCCAGACTCCCCATCAAGCGCCCCTCGCGTTCCAGCGCAGACCGCAGCCGCCCATACTCCCTCGCCGCCTCCGAATCCCACCCAAAAATGGTTACGCCCAACAGGAACTGTTCGACCGTCGCTTGTAGCGGCGCCGACCCGCTTCGCGCTGCCCCATAGCGCAACTCCCCTTCGGTCACCGCCGAGATTCCCAATTCCGCCATCGCTACTCTCGCCAGATGACGATCCACCGCGACGTTTTTTTTATTGATCGCGTAGCTAGCGGCGTTGGTGTCCAGCAAATACCGCACACTCATCCGAACAACTCACGCTTCTCCGGCGTTTTATCTTTTCGCTTGGCCATAAATTCCGCAAACGCCCGAGGGTCCGCCTTGCTGGATTCATCCCTAAAGCGAAAAAATTCCTCCCAAGACTCTGGCCGCTTCGACAAAATGACGTCACCCGTTTTCTCGTCCCTGCGAATGAACACTTCTTGCCCCTCAAAGCGGAACTCCGCCGGCAGCCGCACCGCCTGGCTCCTTCCATTCCGAAACAACTTCGCGGTCCTCGCCATGCTGCAACCTCCCGCCGTCTTATGCCTAATCCTGTCAAGCCCGACGCTGTCAGGAATGATCCTGCGTCAACCGTTAGTATATACCATGGTATATTCCACACGCAATCAGACTCCACGCGCCGGGGGCAACGGCTTCCCACCCACTACTCGCTACTCACTCTCTTCTCACTCCGCCGTCTTCAATTTCAGTTTGCTCTTGTTCTCTTCGAGAAACGCGCGCAACTCCGCAGCAATATCCAGCAGACGAATCCACTGCTCGTAATATAGCGTGACCGGAAATCGCCCCAGTCCATACACGCTGACTCCGCCTTTTTCTCCCACGCGAAATTCCAAACTTCCCTTTTTCCTCGACCCCGCCTGTTTTTCCAGTTCCGCGATGCGCGCCAGCAATTCTTCTTTGCTTGGTTCTGACATTATCTTGGCTCCATTGTTAGACTCGCCCGGCACGTAAGTCCCGGGACCGTTCGACGAATCCTACCAGTTTTGACGATTCCAAGTCTTCGTGCAGCGTCTTTGTCCAGCGTCGCGCAGCGCCTCGCGCCATCCGAGCGCCGCCACTTCCCCGCTGGTTCCCGTTCCGACACACCGCCGTTGCCTCTCTCTTCGCCACGGTGTACGATACGCCCCAAGATAGTCTATCGACTTTCTGCGACAGCCGTTCTTCGAATCCGAAAAGGTTAGGTCCATGCATGAAACGGTTCGCATCTTTCGCTCACCAATTCCTTGGGTGTGAGGAGCTCTTTCTTATGTCACGACTCGTACGTCTATTTTGTATTTCAGCTTTAGCGATTGCGCCTTGCGCGGCTCAGCAGGCAGCGGCTCCGGCGGCTGCACCCGGTGCGGCACCAGCCGCGGCGGCACCCGCGGCACCCAAAAGACTCGTGGCCGTAATGAACTTCGACTACGGCACGGTCAAGACTGTCGTTGCCTCCATCTTCGGCACGGACCAGGACGTCGGC
>Ga0206976_1028_pt2 | contig 39791 bp, 38 predicted proteins | sample Alteio_BWOrgHeat_82_FD_152926 | JGI IMG/M metagenome (GOLD analysis project Ga0206976, IMG submission 152926) | Enriched cells from forest soil in Barre Woods Harvard Forest LTER site, Petersham, Massachusetts, United States -... | ecosystem: Environmental > Terrestrial > Soil > Temperate forest >... | reverse complement strand
GAAGTGACAGGTCCGGTGACGCTGGATTTGTATGTGAGCAGCTCGGCGGTCGATACGGATTTCACGGGGATGCTGGTAGATGTTTGGCCGAATGGCTTTGCGCAGAATTTGACGAGCGGAATATTGCGGATGCGTTACCGAAATTCACAGGAAAAACCGGAGCTTGCGAATCCCGGCGAAATGTATCACGTGACTGTCGATCTATGGGCGACCAGCAACGTTTTTCTAGCGGGGCACAAACTGCGACTGGAAGTCTCGAGCAGCAACTTCCCACGGTTCGACCGGAACCTGAATACCGGTGAGATTCAATCGCGCGGGACGCGCATGATCAAAGCCACAAACGTGATTTATCACGATAAAGCGCATCCTTCGGCTCTAATTGTGCATGTCGTGCCGTAGCTTGCGACCAATCGGGCGTTGCGAGCATCTAAGCTCCAGTCAGAACGCTCTAGCTTGACACTCTGAAAGAGCAGGTCTACACTACGGAGTTTTTAGATGGCCCCGAAAGCAGACAGAGGGGCGGGACTTCCATGGACAAGAAAAGGCTCGAGTACTACAAGAAGAAGTTGGCGGTACGACGCGAGGAGTTGATGAAGACGATCGCGCGCACGCAAGAAGAAGGACGAACCGCGGACGAAGATCCGACGGTGGACCTCGCGGACAAGGCAGCGAACTCCTATACAAAGGAGTTCCTCTTTGGCATGACCAATACGGACCGCACGATCCTGAACATGATCGACGCGGCTCTGAAGCGCATCAACACGGATGAATACGGCGTGTGCGCGAACTGCCAGGAAGAGCTGCAGCAGAAGCGGCTCGAAGCGGTACCGTGGGCTAAGCACTGCATCACCTGCCAGGAGAAGATGGAACAGGGCCTGTTGTAGGCACGTACGGCTTGCGTGCGGAAAGTGGCCAGCCTGAAAAGGCTGGCCCTTCGCTTTTTGGGGCTTCGCGCGAGCTGAACTTACCTTAGCGTACATTCCCTCTTTCAATATAAAACGGAGAAGCGTAGATTCTTCCTTGCGATATGGGGGAAGGCTCTTCCTTGGCGGCGGCTCGGGTGTCGAGGAGACGTGTGCGCGGGTGGCTTGCCCAAGCAAGCGACGCGGTCGTTAGCGTGTTTTTCCCCGCGGGATGCAGGATTTGCGACAAATTGCTGGTGCGGGCAAGCCGTGTTCCTTTTTGCGAAGTGTGCCTGGATTCATTCGAAGCACCTGCAGAAAAGAAGTGTGAAGTCTGCGGGCAGGCACTTGGATGGTTCACGCAGAGGGAAGGAGAGCCTCTCCTTTGCCGGGCGTGCCAGCAGAAGACTTACGCGTTTGAGCGAGCGAGGAGCTACGGGGTTTATGACGGGGCGCTCGTGAGAGCGATTCTTCTGCTGAAGTGGGAGCGAATGGAGCCGCTGGGGGAGTGGTTCGCGGAGAGATTGGCAGAAATGGTACAGCGGGAGCCCGGGCAATTGGTTGCGGACGTGGTAGTGCCGGTTCCTTTGCACCGGGATCGCGAACGGCAACGCGGGTACAACCAGGCAAGCCTTATATCGAAGCCTTTAGCCCGGAAGTTGGGGTTGCCGCACAAGGCAGTGCTTCTGATGCGCACAAGGCCGCGACCAGACAAGCAAGTCCTTAGCCTGGAGGAGCGCTGGGAGTCGGTTCGTGGCGCTTTTGCCACACGTCCGGGCAGCCAAGTTGACAATAAACGCGTCTTACTGGTAGATGATGTAATGACCACTGGGGCGACGCTTGATGCGTGTGCCAGGGCGTTGCTGGACTCGGGTGCCAAGTCTGTACTAGGACTGACCGTAGCACGAGCGGCGAGAAACCCCCTGCCGGCCCCGGATAGTGGTAACCTGTAATCAAGGGTTAACGCAGGGTGGTTAACCTAGGGTAGCGCGATGAGCGCAAACCGGCCAAAGTCGGGAGATTTCCGAGGGCGGTATGCCCCCGAAGCGGGCAGCGTCGTTGCGCCCGGGTCTGCGGATCCCGCGGACAGTAGATCCCACAACTCAATCTTGCCGAGGCGTGCATCGCTGATGCAGGAGCCTGTACTCGTGCTGAATGCAACGTATGAACCAATCAACGTGACGGCAGTGCGGCGCGCCATGGTGTTGCTGTTGAAGGGTGTAGCGCAGGCTGAGGAGATGCACAGCGCGGAAGTACACTCGGCAGCGCACGCACACAAAGTGCCGTCCGTGATTCGCCTGCTGGCGTACCGGCACATTCCGCAGCAGAGCCGGGCGCTTTCGCGGAAAAACATTTTGCTGCGGGACCGGAATACCTGCCAATTCTGCGGACGGATTTTTCCCAGTTCAGAATTGACGCTGGATCATGTGGTGCCCAGGTCGCGCGGTGGACGATCTTCGTGGGAAAACCTGGTGGCTTGTTGCTATCGTTGCAATAACAGCAAGGGCGACCGGACACCGGAAGAGGCGGGGTTCAAACTGGCGCGGCGGCCTCGGCCGTTTACGCTACATACCTCGCGGCAACTGATGCGGCTCATCGGGCACCGGGACGAGCGTTGGCGTAAGTACCTGTTTTATTAAGCATTTTCAGCAAAAAAGAGAAGGTCGAAGATTTTTTAAAGTAATGGAAACCTTTTTCGCTGGAACGCATCTAAATTAATAACTAACCACTTCGAGGACACACCCCGGGAAGCAGCTAAGGCTCACCGCCTTAGCTGCTTCTCTCCTTTTAGAGCCGCATTTTTCCTGTAGTATTTTTCTATTAGGTGTTTCTGTTCGATTTGTCAGTCCGAGCCACTGGGAAACTCTGCAACGCGGTTTCTTCATCGGGGAATTCCGGGAACACCTGGTAGAGATGAGTGACTTTCAAAACTTCCTGGACGTTGCGAGATAATCCAACAACCTTCATTTCGCCGCCGCCCTTTAAAACCATTACATACATACGAGCTAGCTCGCCTATGCCGGAGCTGTCGAGGTATTGCAAGCCGCTCAAGTTGAGGACGATGTGTTTGTGGTCTTCACGGAGAAGGCGAGTGACGTTTTCGCGGAGAACGCCGACTTCGAAAAAAGTGAGACGGCCACGAAGATCGATGAGAGAAGCTTGTGGCGTATGCCGGATGGTCGCGGAAAAGTCCAATATGAGCTCCTGAAGACTGGTAGGCATAATTCTACTGTGCCGGAGGAATTCAGAACAGGAGATTTCGTCAGCAAGAAAATATGGTGAAAAGCAGAATCACGCTCTGGCCAATTCCAAACCGGTCATTCGCCCCATGTGTTCCGGATGCCATTCGTCCTGCACGGTGATTTTCTTTCGTGTCAAGAAATCTGCCGCTTCTTACGCCACGCCCCGATACTGCTCTTCACTGACCTGTTCCAGCCAGTCGACCACCTTGCCGTCCTTCTTTTCTTGTATGGCGATATGCGTCATGGCCGTGGCCGGCGCGGCACCATGCCAGTGCTTCTCGCCGGGCGAGAACCAGACCACGTCACCGGGACGGATCTCCTCGATAGGTCCTCCTTCCCGCTGAGCCCGCCCGCAGCCGGCCGTGACGATGAGAGTCTGACCGAGCGGATGCGTGTGCCATGCAGTCCGTGCGCCGGGCTCGAAGGTTACACTCGCGCCTTGAACGAACGCAGGATCGGGCGCCTGAAAAAGCGGATCGATTCGCACCGTGCCTGTGAACCACTCGGACGGGCCTTTCGCGGAAGGTTGCGACCCACCTCTTTTGATCTCCAATAGAGCGTCCTCTCCTGATACCGGGTTAAGCCTTCAGAAGTGCCTGCACGTAAGCGCGTTTCAACGGGAGCCGTCGTAAGACCTTTCCGGTTGCATCTTGGAGGGCCGCTGCAATGGCTGGAGCAGCGAGGGCGTTGGCGGCTTCGGAGCCTCCGCCGTATGCGCCGACTTTGGGATTGTGAATGAGGACGACTTTGAGTGCGGGAGTGTCCGTCATTTTGGCAATGGGATACGTATTCCAGTCGCGCGACGTAATGCCGCTTTCATCGAACATAGCTTCTTCGTAGAGCGCATGGCTGATGCCCATCATGGCGCCGCCTTCGACTTGTCGTTTTAGTTGAGCAGGATTGACGACGATGCCGGGATCCACCGCGATGGTGTATTTTTCGACGGCGATGGCACCAGTGTTGGGCGTGACGGCGATTTCGCAGACGCAGGCCCAATAGGTTCCCGAGCGGAACATTGCAGAGACGCCGCGGCCGCGAACGGGAGTTGAGCTGACTGATTTTGCGCCAGGGCTAGGCGAGGGACGAGTGCTCCAGCCGCTCGCGTCGCGGACTTGCTTGAGAACGTTGATGAGGCGCTCTTCTTTGGCGTGGTCAATTCGAAATTGAATCGCATCGGCGCCGGCGAGGGCTGCGGCTTCGCTGAAGGCGAGTTCGCGCGGATAGTTTTGTTGGTATTGCCCGGGCGTACGCATGCTGTGATCGCGAAGGCCGACGGCCAGCGGCGAAGCCTTTTGTCCCACCTGAAACGTGCCGTGGCCGCGCTCGGCCACGTTGGGAATGAGATCGTAAGACCAAGGATCGGACAAGAAGTTGGCCGTAGAACCGGTGAATCCTGTGCCGCTTCCCGGCGCGGGCATGGTAGGAAGTCCAGCAAGGATAGCGCCGATGGGGCGATCATCCTGGAAGGCCGGCATGTAGTGATCTATCTGGTAGCCAGCGATTCTGCCTTTTTCGTCGAGAGCGAATTCGACATCGGCGAAAGCAGCCGGGGATTGCGTGGACCACTGCAAATCTTCGCCACGCATCCACTGAACGCGCACAGGTTTTCCAACGGCCTGGGACAGGAGTACGGCGTCGTCTTCCGCGCCAGAGTTGCCGCCGTTGGAGCGGCCATAGTGCCCTGCTCCGGGATGTGTGTGAACGATGATGTGATCGGGCGTAGTGCCAAGCATTGTGGCGATTTCGCCGCGCAAGGCCTGGGGATTTTGATTATGTGTGTGGAGGTGAACAGTGCCGTCGGGCGTGACGTCTGCGACTGCTATCGTGGGACCGATGGGAGCGTGCTTCATGAAGGGAAAGTGATATGTGGCAGATAGCTTTTTATGAGCTGAAGCGAGCGCTGCAGGTACATCACCTTTGTTGGCGTCGCTCTTTGTAACTTGCGCAGTGGTCCAATCGGCTTCTTTGCGCAGGGATTCGTAGAGCTTTTCGTTACCGGGTAGACCCTTCCAGTCTGTCCATTTGGTTGCGGCGGCGACTTGCTGCGAAGCCTGGATGGCTTCCCACTCGGTGGGAGCGACAACCCCAACGAGATTTCCTTTCACAACCACTTGCGAATTGGGGAATTTGGATTTGTCGAGCTGGCCGACAGAGACGAGCGTGGAGCCGAGCGTTTTCGGATGCACCATGCGTCCATGCAACATTCCGGGAAGGCGGATGTCGGTGGCCCAGGTTTCTTTTGCGGTGACTTTGGAGGTGATGATTGAGTTTGGGTGCGATTTACCGATGACGGTGTAGGCGCTGACAGGCTTCATCGGAGGATCGCCTTCGACTGTCAATCCCATAATGCCGGTCAGATCTCCGCTGACGGGAATGGTGAGTTTTAGTTGCTGATCTTTGACGAGGTCACCATAAGAGATGGATTTGCCGCCGCCGGAAAAGACGCCGTCTTTTGCAGTGAGTTGGTCTTTCGGGACGTTGAGGCGTTGTGAAGCGAGGTCGAGAAGCGCTTGATAGGTGTACGCAGCGGCTTTGCGGATGTTTGGCGTGCCGCGGCCGAGGAAATCGAAGGCGCCACTGCCATCAGGCGTTTGATCGGTGTGCCCTGCGACGACGGTGGTGATGGCTTCGAACGGGACACTCAATTCGTCGGCAACAATCTGGCGATATGCCGTGAATGTGCTGCCCTGGCCGAAGTCACTCTTGCCGGTGCGAATGAGGACGGTGTTGTCCGGATGTATTTCGATCCAGGAACTAAGTTGAGTGGGATCGAGAGAGTTCTTGAAGGGAGCCCCGGTGACTTTCGGGGCCTGGAAACCCTGAGCTTTGAGGAGGGAAGGGCCGACGAATGCGATACCGACAACGAGTGCGCCGCCAGTTTTGACGAATTGACGGCGGGAGAGAGTAGCTTCATGAACCTTGATGGTGTTTTCAGCGGCGGTTGTCATGGCTTACCTCCCCTTTCCCATAAGCGATGCGGCGTGCTTTACGGCGTCGATAATTGCAGCATAGCTGCCGCAGCGGCAGAGGTGAGGCGATGGCCCTTCGGTGGTGAAGGCAGCCTTGATTTGTGCGTCGCTGGGATTGAGATTTTTCTCAAGGAGTTCGGTGGCGACGATCATCATTCCACTTTGGCAGAATCCGCAAAGAGGAGTTTGTTCTGCGATCCATGCTTGCTGGACCGGGTGGAGCGTGTCCTTCGCTTCCTCCGCCGAGAGGCCTTTTTGCTTGGCCCATCTCGCGGGCAGACCCTCGAGCGTGGTGATTTCCTGGTTCGCGACGGTCGAGACCGGCGTGACGCACGAACGCACTTCTTTGCCCTCGACCAGGACGGAGCAGGCTCCGCACTGTGCGAGTCCGCAGCCGAACTGCGGGCCGCTGAGTTGAAGATCATTACGCAGGACGTAGAGTAGCGGAGTGTCATCTGGCGCCTGGACCTCGCGCTGAACTCCATTCACGATAATCTTGACCATAGGCAACTCCTTCCAAAAGCTTATTCCAAATTAGATTCTACTCCCCAAAGCGGGAGAACAGGTACGTCACATCGGTTGCGTTCACGGTTGCGCTCATTGCACGTCAGCGAGGACGGCAACGTCCAGCTTGGAGTAGTATTTCTTCACATCACCTGCTCCATACTTGGCACGGAATTTTTCGACCACAGAATACACATGCGTGGCGTCGCCTACAGGGACAACTTTTAACTCGGCCTCCGCGCCGCCCGCTTCGATCCGAATCGATGGTTTTTCCAAAACATTCTTGTACCACTGTGTATCTGATCCGCGCACCGGCAACAGGTACAGCTTCTTGTCATCCGCGACGAACCAGATTGGTATGGAAATGGTACGTCCTGATTTTCTGCCGGTCACACTGATGTTAATTTCGCGAGACCGGGATAGGCGATCTTTTAAAGGATCTTTGCGCGCTTCCTTATTGCTCATACGAATGTCCTCTAGTCCCGGGCACGATATTGTTCGGCGCTCATCTCCATATTTGTGGTTCCTTCACCCGGGTCTTTCTTGCTGGTTTCGTGGTTCACTCGGATTTCAGAGAGGCCATGTCGATGGAGAAGCGATACTTCACATCGGACTTCAATAGTCTTTCGTAGGCTTCGTTGACCTTCTGAATCGGGATTACCTCAACATCCGAGGTGATGTTGTGCTTCCCGCAAAAATCCAGCATTTCCTGAGTTTCGGCGATGCCACCGATAGGCGAACCTGAAATGCTGCGGCGACCCATGATCAGTCCGAACACCGAAACCGCGAGAGGTTTCTCGGGCGCACCAACCATAACGAGGTTGCCGTCGCGGCGCAGCAGATTGATATAGGCGTTGATATCGTGATCAGCGGAGACCGCGTCAAGAATGAAGTCGAAGCTGCTTGCGTGCTTTTGCATTTCGTCCGCATTGCGCGAAATAACGACCTCGTCTGCACCGAGCCGAAGTGCGTCCTCTTTTTTGCTGGGCGAAGTTGAGAACACAACGACGTGAGCTCCGAGCGCATGTGCAAACTTCACGCCCATATGGCCCAGCCCTCCGAGCCCGACGATGCCAACCTTCTTGCCCTTCGCGACGCCCCAATGATGCATCGGCGAATACGTGGTAATTCCAGCGCAAAGCAATGGCGCGGCCCCGGCCAGATTCAGGTTCGACGGAACCTTCAACGCAAAACGCTGGTCGACAACGATGCTGTCCGAGTAGCCCCCGTAAGTCACACCTCCCAGATGCTTGTCGGGGAAGTTGTAAGTTAAGGTGAAATTCGGACAGAACTGCTCGAGGCCTGCTTGGCACTCCGGGCAGGTGCGGTCCGAGTCCACCATACAGCCTACTGCGGCAAGATCACCTTGCTTGAACTTCTTGACTGCGGAGCCGACTTTCGCGACTCGGCCGACAATTTCGTGTCCGGGGACGCAAGGGTAGACGGTGGGCATAACGCCGCTCCACTCGTTGCGGACTTGGTGCAGATCGGAGTGGCAGATGCCGCAAAAAAGAATCTCGATCTGCACGTCGTTTTCCGCCGGGTCGCGCCGTGGGATTGTGGCCGATGCCATAGGTGATGTCGCACTTGCAGCCGAATACGCTTTTGCTTTGTACATGAGTTCTCCTAGTTTTTGACACTTGGTTCGATTCGAGATTTGGTTTTAAGGTAAGCGTCTCAGCGGCCAACCATTTTCTGCAGGTGTTCCGGATACCGCGCGCCCTCAACTTTAATTTTGGAAGCCGCACTGTCGATTTCGTGCAAATCGTCTGCCGAGAGATTGATATTTACTGCTCCAAGGTTTTCCTCCAGCCGCGATATCTTGGTCGTGCCGGGGATCGGAACCATCCATGGCTTCTGCGCCAGCAGCCATGCCAGCGCGATTTGCGCCGGTGTCGCCTTCTTCTGTTCCGCAATTCTGCCCAACAGATCCACTACCGCTTGATTTGCTTTCCGCGCGTCCGGCGTAAAGCGAGGAACGATGTTGCGGAAATCGGAACTGTCGAACGTGGTCTTCTCGTCGATCTTCCCGGTAAGGAAGCCTTTCCCCAGCGGACTGAATGGTACGAACCCGATTCCGAGTTCTTCCAGAGTCGGAATCACTTCCGTTTCAGGTTCTCTCCACCACAGCGAATATTCGCTTTGCAGCGCAGCCACGGGCTGAACCGCGTGCGCTCGGCGGATCGTTTTCACTCCCGCTTCCGAAAGTCCAAAGTGTTTTACCTTGCCTTGCTGAATTAATTCTTTCACCGCGCCCGCCACGTCTTCAATCGGCACATCGGGATCAACGCGGTGTTGATAGAATAAATCGATGGCATCCGTCTTGAGGCGCTTGAGCGAGGCCTCGGCGACTTCCTTGATGTGCGCAGGCCGGCTGTCCAGCCCGGCCATCTTACCGGTGGCGGAATCCAGTTTGAATCCGAACTTGGTGGCGATCGCCACTTGCTCGCGGAAGGGAGCGAGGGCTTCGCCCACTAGTTCTTCGTTTGTGAACGGGCCGTAGACCTCCGCAGTATCGAAGAATGTGACGCCGCGTTCGACTGCCACCCGAATCAGTGCGATCCCATCCTTCTTATCAACTGCCGGCCCTAAGCCGAAGCTCAGTCCCATGCAGCCCAGCCCCAGAGCCGATACTTCCAAGTTGCTTTTTCCAAGTTTGCGCTTTTGCATTGCTACTCCTTCTGAACAGCTTCTGTCATATCAAGACTAGGATTAAACGCAGGGAAAGCGGTAGCCCGATCCTTCCGATTTATTGCCTATTCCTCTTGTTACGCGAGAAATTCTTGGTATATCCAGAGCCGAGCAGCTATCTTAGGCAAGGGACTGGGACACCAACATGATGAAAACATCCAGCAAAAATGCTTCTCCGATAACAAACCAAGTGCGCGAATGGCGCGCCAAGCTGGTTCGCAAGATTGCCTCGTTCATGGGTTCCGAAGAGAATCGGGCAACGGGCATTCCCGGCTTGACGCTCCATCGGCGGACCGCCCCAACTGCTCCGTGCTCTATGACCTACGAGCCGTGCGTTACTTTGATGGTTCAAGGGCGAAAACGGGTAGACCTCGGAGGAACTACTTTCATGTATGGGGAAGGGCAATACCTGCTGACATCGCTCGATTTGCCGATCGTGAGCCAGATTGTCAAGGCACCTTGTCTGGCGATGTCTATGAAACTCGATATGCTCGTGATTCGGGAACTTCTCAGCCGGGAAGAGCTTCAGGTGGGAGAGCCGCGCGCGGACAGTCCTGCTATGGCGACTGGTGAAGCCACCGGGGAGTTCCTCAGTGCATGCTGCCGGCTCATGGACTTGCTCGACGCCCCGCAGGACATTCCTTTTTTGAGTGGCCTGATTCAGCGCGAGATCATCTATCGAATACTCCGTGGGAGGGAGGGGGCGCGCCTTCGAGCGATTGCAACTCTGGGAGATCAGAGCCACAGGACGGCAAAAGCAATTGCGTGGATCAAGGCAAATTACGCGAAGCCGTTACGTGTGGAAGATCTGGCGCAAATCGCGGGCATGGGCTTGTCTACGCTACACCACCATTTCCGGGCGCTGACGGCCATGAGTCCTCTTCAGTATCAGAAGCAGATTCGATTGCAGGCCGCGCGAGCACGCATGCTTGTCGACGGCCTCGACGCCGCCAGTGCGGCCTTTGAAGTCGGCTATGAAAGCGCCAGCCAATTCAATCGCGAATACAGCCGCTTCTTCGGCCAACCACCCATGCGGGATATTCGGACTCTGCGCTCGCCAGGCGCTCTGCCAATGGAGTCGGTCAGCAATCAGCAAAGCGCTGTTTGAATTCCCCGGCAAGATATCCAACGTCGGATTGCGAATCTGCGCGTTGGTAAATGACTGCGCAGAGGGACGAGTGGTTGCAATGGCTTTCGCGGCGCGCGGCTGAAATCCGCTTGCCAGCATTTTTCAGGTTCCAGGCGAGGGACTAGACGGGAAGCGCACCTATTGCCGCATGACGACGCGCAAGCCACGGCGCCAGCTTTCCACCATTCCAACGCGTGTGCTTTCCAGGTCCGGCGAGAGAAAACGCAAGAGGGTGTCTGTGGACGGGTGAAAGCGGAGGGCCGGGGCAACAAGATATACGAGAGGTGGAGCGGCCTGCAATTCGATTCCCGGAAAATATCCGTAACGGGCGAAATCATGCTGTTCCAAATGATGGCGGATCCGAAGCCAGTAACCGGCGGCTTGCAACGGAAGATGGATGTGTTCGCTGGCTTTTAATTCGAGAATCGCAAGACGGCCAGCACGAGTCACGGTGAGGAGATCGAGAATGCCGTGTTCGCCGCCGGCATGCGCGAAAACCTGCGAATAAACATAGCGCGGATCCAGAGCAGCATCGACGCGGGTGACGTCTTCGCGAACGAGAGCTTCGAGCCATCGCTCCGGTTGGGCGCGATAGTATGCGTGGCGCGTTTCGGTGGCAAACGGATGACGATAATTTTCAAGTTGCTGGAGCAAGTTCTTCAATGAGGGCAGGGACGAAGTCTTGAGTTCTTCGCGGGTATCGGGACAGCCGAAAAAAACGTGCCCGTCATCCCAGCGAGCAAACGCGAGACCACGAAAGCGCAACACCACTTCGCTGGATTGCGCGACGGGATGAACGGTGACGGCTCGCGGCGATAAGGCAACGATTGGATCCAGAACGGAACTCGAACGATCGAGGAGCGCTTGTAATTCGCGATGAGGAACAAGCCAAGTATCCTGGTTTCCGGCATGGCGTAGATCGATCCTTTCGAGGGTCTCGCGAACATCGTCTCGCTCGTAAAGTTCGATGGATAAATCAGAAGTTAGCGCAGCGGCGCGATTGGTCACATGGCGCGCTGCCCCTTTGGGCAGAATAAGGCGAAGTGCGTTGATAGTGCCGCGACGGTTGGAGTTGCGCGCGAGGTCCAGCCAAAGCAGCGCGAACGTAAGACTGCTTTCTGTGGTGTCCGCGGACTCTCCGTCGGGGACCGCAAGGACCGCGAAGTGAGAAGAACCTCGGCGGAGAAGGCCACGAGCGTAATTGCCAGATATGGAATGCTCGAGATCAGGCGAAACAGTCAAAGACTCCAGAGTTTCATCGGGAAATTGTTCTGCGAGAAGGCGGCCGAGAGAATCGCAAAATGCTTCACGGGAAAGGTCGCGCTGGGGGCGCTCGAATTCAAGGCGAATGAATTCGAGCCGGTCGGGCTTGGCGCGACCGAAGCGCTCGACAGCAAGTGCGAGCCGCTGATCGGAATGGTCGGTGATGGCCAGCACGCGCCGCGTTAGATTGTAATTTTCCGACCAGAGATGGAGCAGAGGCTTCTCTGAAGCGCCGCGAACTTCCCACGAGAGTCCGGAGAAAGGCGCCACGCGTCCGCCATTTTCGCGAATCTCGATCGAGCCATCCGCTGTGAATTCCTTGAGACAGGCTTGCAGCTCGACGGAGAGGTCCACGCCAAAGAGTATAGATGAAACAATTAGCTTTGGAACTATTCTTTCCTTGGAGTAAACAAGATGCCGGAAACGCGCACGAGGGGCTGCTGAATGTTCCAAGAAGAAGGGATGTGCTCGAAGGAGACTTCGAAGTCGCGGCGTTCTCCGGGAGCAAACGGAGGCGTTGGCGGCGCGAAAACGGCTCGAGATTCGCGAAGAACGACCTGGCCAAGCTCGTCAGAGAATTCGACAGTGATCTCGACATTGGCGAGCGGAAGGTTCCCTCCGTTCGTGATGCGGCCGGGGACCGTAGTGACTTCCTGATTCAGAAAGTTTTCGGCGCGGCTGAGAGGCAAGCTTTCAATCTGAAGCTTCGGTGCATAAGCCTGTTCGGCGGATCCAAAGGGAAGACGAGATTCGCGCGTGCTGGAAGCGGGACGGCGCGCAACGCCGGGCCACATCACGACGACGAGGGCGATGGCAATCGTCGTAGCGCCCATCCACGCGATCCAGGAGCGGCCGCTCTTCGGCGGTGGTTGCTCGGGGGTGTCGATTTGCAGAGTGTCATGCATGGAATGCGCTCAGAGAATGATGCTGGCCTGAATGGGGCGGGGCGTCAAGCGGGTGTGAGAAGCGGTAGTGTGAGACGACAACTGGCATGCGCGGCGGCCAGTATTCAGCCATTCTTTCTTAGCGGCCAACGATGAGGCGCTGAACCAAAGGTTCAGGAAGGCTAGCGGCGCGCATGCGTTCCTGGACGGAGGAAATGTCGTAAGGAACGCGCCAGAACTCGACGGTTTGATGCTCAATATCGGCGATGGCAAAGCCTGCGCGTGGGTCACCGTCGCGCGGCTGGCCGATGGAGCCAGGATTAAGAAGATAGCGGCGTGGCTGTTCGATGCGCAGGGCGGAAAAAGATTCTGAAGCGCGCGGACGAATCTGCAGCACTTCGAGATTGGAATCCTGATACGAGAAGCCGCCCTGATGATGGGTGTGCCCGAAAAATGTGACTTCAGCGGAGGAATCCAGCAGCCCATCGAGAGCCTGCGCGGGTGTGAATACGTATTCATCTTCATCCTGAAACGCGCCGTGTACCAAAACGATTCCGTCAGTGGCGAGAGGTCCATGGGGAAGCGCGGAAAGCCAGGCGAGATCCTCGGCATTCAACTGCGAGCGAGTCCAATCGACTGCGGCTTTCGCGACGGGATTGAAGTCGGAAGTGTCCATGAGTCCGGCGACAGCTTTGTCGTGATTGCCTCGAATGGTCTGCGTGCCAAGTTCGCGAAGGCGGGCGACCACATCGTGCGGATCGGGCCCATAGCCGACGACATCGCCGAGACACACGGAAACATCCCAGCGGCCGTCCGCGGAGTCAAGAGCAGCGGCGAGGGCTGTGGCGTTTGCGTGAAGATCGCTGAGAACCAGAATGCGCATTCATGCCATCCGCAAAATGCCCTTGAGTATAGATGAAGCGGGGGGCCGATGCACGCGACCCGGAAAGCATCGAGGAAAGAGATAACGAGCGACGGAGGAGCGGACAAAAGGTTTCGCGGGATACCCCTAATTTTTATCGAACTTTTACAAAAATAGGCGAGAACCAAGAATAAGAAGAAAATCATAAGAAAAAACAAAGCAAATAATTAGCAAGATTAAATAAGAAAATCCGATAGCCGACGAAACATAAACGGGGCCCGGTTCGTCTATACATGTGCAGCCGGATGAGCTGCGCAGGCAAGCCAGAGATCAAAAGAAAAACCCCGCGGTGGCAGCCGCGGGGCGATGACACGCAGTCTTTCCGGCCGTTAGTCCAGGAAGAACGAGGTGTCTTGCGGGTGAGACTACTCGCCCCAAGCACGCGTGTCAACACTCTGTTCCGCTTGCGACAGCTGGAAGTTTGGCTGACTCGATCCTGACGGAAAGGAAGTTGACTCGCATGAAATTCAACACGATTCTCCGCAGTCTGGCGCTGGCAGCCGCTTTAGTTTCGACAGTTCCACTTCTCGCAAAACCATTCAGCAAGACCATCAACATCGCCCAGTCGGCAAAGATCGGTAAAGCTGATCTGCAAGCAGGTGAATATCGCCTGATGATCGACGGAAACAAGGCAACCGTACAGAAGGGCAAGCAGACCATCGCGGAAAGCGAAGGACGCTGGGAAGACCGCTCCACGAAATCCTCGAGCGATTCCGTGCTCATCAGCGAAAGCGGCCAGGTAAAGGAAGTTCGTTTTGCCGGGCAGACTCGCGTTTTCGTGTTCAACGAGTAAGCGGGGAGTTCTTGTGACTCCTTTCGAATGGACGAGAGGGAGGCTGCGCACAACCGTGGCTTCCCTACTCGTGATTTTCTCGGCGCAAGTTCTGAAATGGCAGGAACCGGCTTCGGCTGCAGCGGAGACGATTCAGCGCTTGCTGCGATTCTTCAGGCGACCTCAAAAATCCTTTTCCACTTTCGGAAATATTCCTTATAGACGCTAGCGAATCAACATGCAGTCTCCATAACTGTAGAAGCGGTAGCCTGCTTGAACAGCGTAGTTGTAGGCCGCGAGAACGTTTTCGCGTCCTGCGAACGCACTGACTAGAGCGAGCAATGTTGAACGCGGTAAGTGAAAGTTTGTGAGCAGGGCGTCCACAACGCGGAACTTAAATCCTGGACGGATGAAGAGACGGGCATCGGCTTTGCCTGCGAGTAACAATTCGGCGGAGCCGGATTCTGTTGCGCGAAGAGCGGCAGCCTCCAGTGCGCGAACGACCGTGGTACCAACGGCGAGAATCGGACGCCGCGCGGCTCGCGCTTCCGTGATGTGATGAACTGTTTGCTCGGGAATTTCGTAAGACTCGCCGTGCAGCACGTGGTCTTCGAGCGTTTCGGTGTGGACAGGCTGAAACGTGCCAAGTCCGACGTCGAGGGTCAGCTCGCAGATTTCCACGCCACGAGCGCGAATTTTTTCCAGAATTTCCGGTGTGAAGTGTAGGCCTGCCGTGGGGGCGGCAATCGCGCCAGGTTGTTTGGCAAAAACCGTCTGATACCGCTCCCGATCGGTGGCTTCGTCTTGGCGGTGGATGTAAGGCGGCAAGGGAATGCGCCCGAGACGTTCGAGGTGCTCCGGGACGCCGCATGTGTCACGTGAAACAAAGCGCAGTGTGCGGAGCCCTAGTTCGCCGCGAGAAATCACCTCGGCTTCCAGTTCCCCTTCTCCAAATGAGACGCGTTCTCCCGTTTGCATTTTTCGGCCAGGGCGGACCAATGCTTCCCACGTTTGCGGATCGACTTGATGGGTTAGAAAGACCTCTACTTTGCCAGTGAGATGCTCCTGGCGTGCAGTCCTCGAGGGAGGCTGCGCGTGGACGCCTGCGCGCCGGCCAAAGAGGCGTGCTGGAATGACGCGAGTATTGTTCAGGACGATGAGTTCGTGCCCGCGGAGAAGGTCCGGGAGGTCTACGAAAAGATGGTCTTTCGGGGCACCGGTGGACCGAGAGAGGAGAAGGAGTCGGGAAGCGTCGCGGCGGTCGAGAGGCTTTTGGGCGATTTGGCTGGCGGGCAGGTGGTAATCCAATTCATCGAGGCGCATCGAGAAGGATTCTAGCAGCATCTGCGGCTAAGAAATAAAGGGAAAGCGGTCGGAGAGTCGCCAGAAGCATGGGCCAATCGAGGGGGATGGACCTTAAGAAAACATACTCATCATCCTATAAAGTATTGAAAATACAAATGTTAATGTAACTGTGAAGGACGGAAATTATACTTGACAATGATACGCTCATATAATATTATTTTCTTGCAGTAAGCTAATTAGGAGAGCGAATATGAGAGCTATGGTGAACCGTTGGGAACCGTTTCGCGGGGGTGCTACCCTGCAAGAGCAAGTGAATCGTCTGTTCGGAAATGTGCTGGACCGTTCGACCGAGGAATCGAATCTAACGACCTGGGCGCCGGCGGTCGACATTTATGAGACCGAGCATGAGTTGGTTGTGAAGGCCGATCTGCCGGAAGTCGATCCAAAAGAGTTGGACATGCGCGTGGAGAACAACCTTTTGACGATTCGCGGTGAGCGCAAATTCGAGAAGAAGGTGAATGAAGACAATTATCTGCGCGTCGAGCGCGTGTATGGCTCGTTCAGCCGGAGCTTCTCGCTAGCCAACACGGTCAACGCGGAAGCGATCAAGGCCGACTATCTGAATGGCGTGCTCACGCTGACGATTCCGAAGCGCGAGGAAGCGAAGCCGAAACAGATCAAGGTGAATGTAGGAGTGAACGCCGGGACGCCGGCAGTTGCAGCAGCGGCGGCTGGGGCGAAGTAAGCCAGCAACAAAGTTGTTGTAGGACGGGGGCTGGCCAGTGCGCTGGCCCCTTTTTGTTGAGAAGCGAGGTAGACATGTTGAGATTTGACAAGATGACAGTGAAGGCGCAAGAGGCGCTGCAACAAGCCAACGACGTGGCCGCGCGCCACGAGAATCAACAGATTGAACCGGTGCATTTGCTGGAAGCACTCGTGTCGCAGACCGACGGCGTGGTGCCGCCCCTGCTGGCGCGGCTGGGAATTCGCACGGAAGCATTAACACAAGAGATCGAACGCGAGATTGCGCGGCTTCCGAAAGTGCAGGGTTTCGCGCAGCAACACATGGGAAAGCCGCTGAACACTGTCCTGGAGCGGGCGTTTGACGAAGCGGAGAGATTTAAGGACGAGTACGTTTCAACGGAACATCTTTTTCTGGCGCTCGCCAGGGAGGAACGCGACCCGGCGGGGCAGTTGCTGAAGCGCCATGGCGCGACGCATGAAGCAATTCTGCAAGCATTGACGAGCGTGCGCGGGACGCAGCGCGTTACGTCGCAGAATCCGGAGGCCACGTACGCTTCGCTGGAAAAATATGCGCGCGACCTGACGGACCTCGCGAGGCGAGGAAAACTCGATCCCGTGATCGGGCGCGACGAAGAGATTCGTCGTGTGATGCAGATTCTGGCGCGGCGGACAAAGAATAATCCGGTGTTGATTGGCGAACCCGGAGTAGGGAAAACGGCCATCGTCGAAGGCTTGGCGCAGCGCATTGTTTCCGGCGACGTTCCCGACGTCCTGAAAACAAAGCGACTGGCGGCACTGGACCTTGCGGCACTGGTGGCTGGCGCGAAATTCCGCGGCGAATTTGAAGAACGGTTGAAAGCGGTGCTGAAGGAGATTACGGAGGCGGAAGGGCAGATCATTCTGTTCATCGACGAACTGCATACGCTCGTAGGCGCGGGCGCAGCGGAAGGCTCGATGGACGCTTCCAACATACTGAAGCCGGCGCTGGCCAGGGGCGAGTTGCGCGCGATTGGCGCGACGACCTTGAACGAATACAAGAAGTACATCGAGAAAGATCCCGCGCTGGAGCGGCGATTCCAGCCGGTGCTGGTGAGCGAGCCGACGGTGGAAGACACGATCGCGATTCTGCGGGGCTTGAAGGAACGCTACGAAGTTCATCATGGAGTGCGGATCAAGGACGCGGCGATTTTGGCAGCGGCAACGCTTTCTCATCGCTACATTTCCGACCGTTTTCTACCTGACAAAGCAATCGACTTGATCGACGAAGCGGCGGCGAGCTTGCGTATGCAGATCGATTCGCTTCCAGTAGAGATCGATGAGATCGAACGGCGCATTCTGCAACTGGAAATCGAGCGCCAATCTCTGTTGAAGGAAAAAGACGCGCACTCCAAGGAACGCCGCAACCAAATCGAAAAAGAGCTGGCGAAGCTGAAAGAGGACTCGAGTGGGCGAAAGGCCCGCTGGCAAGCCGAGAAAGAAGCCATCGGCAAGATCCGTAAGCTAAAAGAGCAAATCGATCAACTCAAGACGGAAGAACAGAAATTCGAGCGCGCGGGCGAGCTGGCTAAGGTCGCTGAAATACGCTACGGCAAAATCGCTGCCGCAGAACAGGAACTGAAGAAAGCGGAGGAGCGGTTTGCGTCGGTGCAAAAAGATTCGCCGATGCTGAAGGAAGAGGTCGATGAAGAAGACATCGCCAAGTTGGTGAGCAAGTGGACTGGCATTCCAGCGGGGCGTTTGCTGGAAGGCGAAGCGCAAAAACTCGTGCACATGGAAGAGCGGCTGAGGCAGCGCGTAGTAGGGCAAGACGAAGCGATGGGGCGCGTCGCGAATGCCGTGCGCAGAAGCCGCGCCGGATTGTCCGATGCAAAGCGCCCGATCGGATCATTCATTTTTCTTGGGCCAACAGGCGTGGGGAAGACCGAGCTGGCGCGGGCGCTGGCGGAATTTCTCTTCGACGATGAAAAACTGATGATCCGCATCGACATGAGCGAGTACATGGAAAAGCATAGCGTCTCGCGGCTGATCGGCGCGCCTCCCGGCTACGTCGGCTACGAAGAAGGAGGGCAGCTCACCGAGCAGGTACGCAGGCATCCCTACTCCGTAATTTTGTTCGACGAAATTGAGAAGGCAAACCCGGATGTATTCAACATCCTGTTGCAGATTCTCGAGGACGGCCGGCTGACGGATGGCAAGGGCCGCACCGTGGACTTCCGCAATACGGTGATGGTGATGACGAGCAACGTGGGCTCAACGGCAATCTTCGAGCTGTCGGAAAAGAATCCGGAACGCGCGCGAAAAGAAGCGATGGAAGCATTGCGCACGGCGTTTCGGCCGGAGTTCATCAACCGCATCGACGAAATTGTGATTTTCAATCCGCTCGGTAAAGAACAACTTGGCCGCATCGTCGGGCTGCTTTTGAAGAACGTCGAGAAATTACTTGCGGAGCGGCAAATCACGCTGGCATTGACACCGGCGGCAGAAGAGCTGCTGCTACGAGAAGGATACGACCCAGCGTACGGCGCGCGGCCCTTGCGGCGAACGATTCAGCGTTTGATTCAGGATCCGCTGGCGATGCAGATCCTCGAAGGCAAAGTACTGCCGGGCGATCACATTCGAGTGGACCGCGACGGGCAAAAAGACACGATGCGATTCGAGCGTTCAAAGAAGAAACAACCGGCGGCAGCGGCAGGAGTCTAAGTCAGTGAGAGAGGAAGCCGTGAAAGCACCTTCCTCTCTCGGCTTCGAACCGCTGTTATGTTTCGCGTCTTCGGGACGTAGGCTATATTGAGGGACCACGATGAGAGTTCTACGAACAACATTCCTGCTGGCAGTGATGACGTTCTTCTTGATGATGGTGGGCTCGTACGTCGGCGGGCGGAACGGCATGACCATTGGACTGGGAATTGCCATCTGCACCAACGCGTTCGCCTATTTCTTCTCGGACAAGATCGCGCTCGCCTCGAGCGGGGCAAAACCGGTTACCCGGGAGCAGTTGCCGCGGCTCTATGAGGTGATGGAACGGCTGGCGGCGAAAGCAAATATTCCTGTGCCAAAGTTGTATGTGGTACCAGAAGAAGCGCCGAACGCTTTTGCCACGGGAAGGAATCCTCGGCACGCATCGGTGGCTGTGACACAAGGCTTGCTGGAATTGATGAATGACGATGAGCTGGAAGGCGTCATTGCGCATGAGCTTTCACACGTGCGTAATTACGATATTTTGATCAGCTCTGTCGCCGCCACTCTGGCTGGAGCCATTACGTGGATCGCCCATTGGGGCGCCTGGTTTGGCGGGGGAGACCGAGATGAGCGGGATCGCGGCAACGGAATTCTCGGCCTTTTGTTGTTTTTCCTGGCTCCGCTCGGCGCTCTCCTGTTACAGCTGGGGCTTTCGCGCCAACGGGAATACGCGGCGGATGCGACTGGTGCTCAGATAGTCGGCAACCAATTCGGACTGATGAGCGCCTTGCAAAAGCTCGGGGCTTACAATCAACGTATTCCGACGACGTCGATTTCGCCTTCCACGTCGTCTTTGTGCATCGTGAAGCCATTATTTGGCAGAAGCGGCGCCTCTTCGCTGTTCAGTACCCATCCGCCGCTCGAAAAGCGTATCGAGGCCTTGCGAGAGATGACCGTAGTCCCGAAGCGCTAGTTCCGAGGCCTTAGTTCCGATACACCGAGGGGTGCCGCCGGCAGGGTTTTCGCTCAAATGTAGAAGCAGTCGAGTAAACTTTCCCCGGAAGATTTAAACCGTTTCAATCTGGTCTGTTTGTCAATACTGTAAACTATTGATATTTAACCGATTAGAATTCTTGCACTTCCAAGCAGATTTGGTGAATCAAATGCAAGACTACTATTGAACGCAGGACATTGCCGCGGGGCCACGGGGGAACCGCAGTCATGAGCTGTCGAGACACTATCCATCTGATTTGTTGGTACTTAGAAGGAAGACTCTCACCGCCGGTAGCGACTGAGATCAAGCGGCACTTGGACTCTTGCTCGGACTGCCACATGGTTTTGGACGCAGCGATGAGCACCTTGGATCGATATTTTACTCCGGTAAAAGGCTCTGACGAAGAACCAGCCCCTCAAGCAGCCTGATTAAATTCCTGTAAACATTTATTTTAGAATGACTTATGGCTAGGCAAGTCAATAACGCCGCGTCGGATTCTGCCTAGACGACAGACCTCTTACGGGAGTGCGGCGCCCCCCGCGGCTTCAGCAAAATTTACAGAAGCTTGAACAAAGGCGTAATCTTTACTGGTACTAGTACGTATAAAACTATCTCTTAACTGGACCTCTTTTGCCGGCAACCCCCTGCATCCACATGAGTTACGGGAAGTCGTAGCGGAAATAGGCATTTGGCGCGAGGGATGCACCTTTACCAAGCGCAGGGGGAAAACCCCAAAGGAGAAGAAGTTTATGAGCGAGTTTCAGGAACCCTTGAACCATACCGCAACGGGAACCCCACGCTGGGTGGGATTGGCGGTCGCCGTATTGGGCGGAGTTTCCCTGCTCGGTCTTGGAGTAGGCTGGAGCGCATTAAACCACGCGAACAGCATCGAGCAAACCACGCAAGCCTCGGTGAAACAAGCCAACGATGCGCTGGCCCAACGGCTGGCGAAAGAAGACGAAGTTAATCAGGCATTGCAGAGCGACCTGAAGGTGGTCACGGACAAGCTGAATCTGACGCAAGGCGAGCTGATCGCGGCTCGTAAGCAGAACAAGAATGCGACGGCTGCCGTGGACCAGAAGGTCGAAGGCCTGGCGACTTCCGTGAAGGCCGAACTGGCCAATAAGGCCAATGCAGGCGATGTAGACAAGCTTAACGGCGACGTCAACGGCGTGAAGACCGACTTGGACGCGCAGAAAAATAATCTTCAAATGGCCCGCAGCGAGATGGGCACGCTCATCGCTCGGAACCATGACGAAATCGACCAGCTTCGCCGGATGGGACAGCGCGACTACTTTGAGTTCACTGTGACGCGCAAGGGCGGAAACCAGAAGGTAGGTACGATTCAGGTCGAACTGAAAGACACGAACACCAAGAAGAACCAGTACACGATCAACGTGCTAGCGGATGACAAGAATTTCGAAAAGAAGAACCGCTCCGTGAACGAGCCGATTTTCTTCTACACGGGCGGAACTCGCGCAGCACTCGAACTGGTCGTCAACAAGGTTTCGAAGACGACAGCGTCTGGCTACCTGAGCATACCCAAGGCGCCGGACGCGACGTCAGCCAGCACTTCGGGTTCAGGTCAATAAAACACCAACCTAGTTTCTCATCTTTGAGAGAGTAGAGCAGGGCCGGAGGGAGGGTTCCAGAGAACCCTCCCTCTTTATTTTTCGCAACAACATCAAGAACTGCTTTCCGGCGTATCATGGCAGGGATACAACTGGACGGGTTAGTGGCGATCAAGCCAATCTGATGGCAACCCGGCCGATCATCTAACGCTTTGCATTCACTAGAGGGGGAAAGCAATGAAGATAAGATTTACGGCAGTACTGGCAGCAACACTTTTTGCGGCGGGATTGACGATGGCCGCGGACGGAACGTGGACAGGCTATATTTCCGACAGCAACTGCGGTGCAAAAGGCGCTAACGATAAGGCGCGCGAATGCACGATCAGATGCGTGAAGGGCGGCGCGAAATACGTGTTCGTCAATGACGCGGATAAGAAAGTTTACGTTGTGGACGCGCAGGATAAAGTAGCGGACCACGCCGGCCATCACGTCACCGTAAAAGGCACGGTCGAGGGCGACACGCTAAAGCTCGAAAGCATCGATATGGCGCCGGCAAACGGCAAGTAAACACTTTTGATACCGCATTCTCTATACGGGCGGGGCTTCGGCTCCGCTCGTTTCTTTTGCCCCTCTTGTTTTATTGCTAATTTTTGATTTTTGAAAGCTCACTAGATTCCGCTACGATACATCCTGAACTATGACGACAACTTTATTACACGCCGGAAGGGTGCTGACTCCGACGGCGGAAATTACTGACGCAGGAATCCTCATCCGTGAGGGAGTGATCGAGGAACTCGGACTCCGGGAGGGCATGCGGCTGCCCGAGGGCGCTCAGGAGATCTCCGCAACCGACAAGACTGCGATTCCCGGCTTCGTGGATGTGCACATCCATGGCGCGGGCGGGCGCGACGTGATGGAAGGCAACGCAGAAGCACTCACCGCGGTAACAAAAACAGTGGCGCGGCATGGAACAACTTCGTTCGTGGCCACCACCGTTACGGCAAGCCCTGACGACACAATTCGCAGTGTGGAAGGAATTGCGCGCTATATTTCGCAACAGCACGAAACGGACGACACACGCGCGGAAGTGCTGGGGATACATTTTGAGGGACCGTTTCTCAGCCCAGCTAGGCGAGGAGTACACCCGACGGAGTGGCTAAAGCTTCCGTCCGCGGAACTACTCGATAAATTTCTCCAGGCAGCAGCCGGGAACGCGCAGATATTGACGATTGCACCGGAACTGCTAGGCGCCATACCGTGCATCGACGCGGCGCGTAACGCCGGAATGGTCGTGGCCATGGGCCATACGGATGCGACCTACGAGCAAGCCCGCGCTGCGATTGCGCATGGGGTTCGGCATGCGGTGCACGTCTACAACGCCATGCGGCCTTTTTCTCACCGCGATAGCGGCGTGATTGGCGCGGTCTTTACTTCGCCGGAGGTGAGCGCAGAGCTGATTGCAGACGGCGTGCACGTGGACGAAACAGCGATGAAGGTTCTGATGCAGGCAAAGGGGCCCGAGCGAATGATTCTGGTCAGCGACGGCACCTCGGCCACCGGAATGCCCGATGGAAAGTACATGCTCGGACAATTGGAAGTGACGGTGAGCGGAGGAATTTGCCGCAATTCGGAAGGAAAGCTGGCGGGCAGCACGCTGACACTGGACAGATCGCTAAGAAACATTGTTGGGTTGGGAATTCCGCTCGCGGAAGCAGTGCGGATGCTGACTTTGAACCCTGCAGCGCTGCTCGGCATTGAGTTCAAAAAAGGGGCGCTCCGAGTAGGCGCGGATGCAGACCTCGTCTTGCTGGACGAAGGATTGCAACTGACGAATGTTTGGGTGCGTGGCGTGGCGGTCGAATAAATCTAGCCAAATACCGGCACCTCTACCAGGCCGGGGTGCTTATACTACGAAAAAGCTGCGTGAAGATCAGGGATTCAGCGGAATCTTGAGATTTTCGGCTAGTTCTTCGGCGTTGAACGGGCTGCACGCAAAATAACGTCCGCCGACTTCCAACGTTGGAACCTTGCGCCTGCCGTTGTTGGCTTTCATGACGATTTCTTCCGCCGAAGGATCTTCCTCGATATCGACTTCACGGAATTCCACGCCGCGTTCCTTCAGAAAGGTTTTTGCGCGACGGCAGTCCGGGCACCACCTGGTGCTGTACATCGTGATCGGTTCCATAAATTGTCTCTGTGTATTAGATGTCGCGGGGAAGGGTTAGTCGCAGAGCAAGGGGCTCAGAATGCCCAATGCGTCAAGGAGCTTGCACGATCGCCGTGCGGCGCTTCGTTGCGTACTCGCCCACCTTGATGCGGATGAGAGCGCGCTGCAGCGCGGCGCTGGCACGATCCCAATCAATATCGGCGCCGCTCGCGGCAATGCGCGCACGCGCACGCTCCAGGGCCTGTTTGGCGCGCTCGACGTCAATCTCTTCGGCAAGCTCCGCCGTCTCCGCCAGCACCGTTACGCGGTCCGGTAGAACTTCCGCAAATCCCCGAATGATGGCGAGATGGACTTGCTCTTTGGCACCTGGATCGCGATAGCTCAGTTCACCAATCCCGAGTTCGGTGATCAACGGTGCGTGCCCCGGTAAAATGCCAAGCTCGCCTTCGGCGCCAGGCAACACAGCCTCCACCACACTTTCGCGCAGCAACTGGCGCTCGGGCGTGACGATGACCAGTTCGATGGAATCGGGAAGCATTTACGTTACTATGCGCTCGCCTTCATTTTTTCAGCCTTCGCCAACGCCTCATCAATCGTGCCGACCATGTAGAACGCCTGCTCCGGGATGTCGTCGTACTTGCCTTCCACAATTTCCTTGAAGCTGCGAACGGTGTCTGCAATTTTGACGTACTTGCCTTCGAGGCCGGTGAACTGCGCGGCCACGAACATAGGTTGCGAAAGGAACTTTTCGATTTTGCGCGCGCGCGCCACAGTGCGCTTGTCTTCGTCCGAAAGTTCCTCGATACCTAGAATGGCGATAATGTCCTGCAAATCTTTGTAGCGCTGCAGAATCGATTTCACGCCGCGAGCGACGGCGTAATGCTCCGCACCAACGATGCGCGGATCGAGAATGCGCGAGTAGCTGGCCAGCGGGTCGACGGCGGGATAAATGCCACGCTCCACGATCTGACGACTGAGGTTCGTGGTGGCGTCCAAGTGCGTAAACGTCGCGGCGGGAGCTGGGTCCGTGTAGTCGTCGGCCGGGACGTAAATGGCCTGCACGGAAGTGATCGACCCTGACTTCGTGGAAGTGATGCGCTCCTGCAATTCGCCGATTTCCGTGTTGAGGTTCGGCTGGTAACCGACGGCGGAAGGCATGCGGCCGAGAAGGGCGGAAACCTCCGAGCCCGCCTGAACAAAACGAAAAATGTTGTCGATGAAAAGGAGAACGTCGAGATGTTCTTCGTCGCGGAAATATTCCGCGACCGTCAAGCCAGTGAGGCCGACGCGGAGGCGCGCGCCGGGCGGTTCGGTCATCTGACCATAAATCAATGCCGCACGGGACTTCTCGGAGTTTCCTGGAACCACGACGCCGGCTTCCTGGAATTCCAGCCAGAGATCGTTTCCTTCGCGCGTACGCTCGCCGACTCCCGCAAACACGGACACGCCGCCATGCTGCATAGCGACGTTGTTGATTAATTCTTGAATCAAAACCGTCTTGCCGACGCCAGCGCCGCCGAACAATCCGATTTTTCCACCCTTCAAGAACGGCTGAATCAGATCGATGACTTTAATTCCCGTCTCGAACATCTCGAGATTCGTCGATTGATCGACCAGCAACGGCGCAGGCCGGTGAATCGGATAGTTGGTTTTGCTGACGAGCGGCCCAAGTTGATCGACGGGTTTGCCGAGAACGTTCATCACGCGGCCCAGCGTTGGCCGCCCCACTGGAACGGTGATTCCCGATCCCGTGTCAAACACTTTCATGCCGCGTACAAGTCCCTCTGTCGGCTCCATGGCAACCGCACGCACGCGGCCTTCGCCAAGATGTTGCTGCACTTCAGCGGTAACGTCGATGGGTTCGGGAACGTTGAAGCCTTCGCTGGTGATACGCACGGCGTTATAAATCGCCGGCAAATGCCCCGATTCAAATTGAACGTCGAGCACCGGCCCAATGACCTGCACGACGTGTCCGACGGCTGCGTATTTCTCTGCCATGCTTTCTCCTAAGCGCCGTACGAGGCGCCGCTGACAATTTCAATAATCTCTTTCGTAATCGCCGCTTGGCGCACCTTGTTCATGTGCAGCGTGCGGGCTTCAATCACGTCGCCGGCGTTCTTCGTCGCCGCTTCCATCGCCGTCATGCGCGCCGCGTATTCCGCGGCGGACGACTCCAGCATCGCGCGCAAGAGCTGTGTTTCGATGTAGCGCGGGAGCAATTTCCCCAGCAATTGCTCCTCAGGCTGCTCGTAAATGTAGTCGATCTGGCCGGATTCTTTTTCCGCAGCCGTCTCTTCTTTTTCGCCGATCGCTTCCACCGGAAGCAGCTTTTCGACCTTCAACTCCGCGGTCATGACCGTCTTGAATTCGCTGAACACGATATAGACGGCGTCAATTTGCTCTTCGCCATAGAGCTTTGTAACCAGCTCGGCGATTTCCCGAGCCGTTGCAAATTTAACCCGCGCCAGAACGTTGATATATTCGCCGGCAAACTGAAATCCCGCCCGTTTCAGAACATCACGGCTCTTCTTACCCACGGGAACGACGGAAATCTTTTTCGCTGCGTTCGCACGGAAAAACTCATTCGCCTTCTTCAAGATGTTCGCGTTGAACGCACCAGCGAGCCCGCGTTCGCCAGCGAGCACCAGCACAAGAATCCGCTGCTCTGGACGGTGTGCGAGCAACGGATGTTGCGGCTCATCGATGCGCGACATGGTCGACCGCAAAACACGCGCCAGTTCCTGCGCGTACGGCCGCGCCGCAATCGCCGCTTCCTGCGCCTTGCGCAGGTAAGCCGCGGAGATGAACTTCATCGCGCGCGTAATCTGCTGGGTGTTCTTCACCGAGCGGATACTTCGCCGAAAATCGAGAAGTGTAGGCATCGTTGTTTGCTACAAATTCACTCTTACTTCGCTGCTGCGGCAACTGCCGCCGTGAAACGTTCCTTGAAACTATCTACTGCTTTCTTGATTTCCGCCTTGATGCCGTCGTCGAGCGATTTCTTCTCGGCGATATTTTTCAGGATCGACGGATTGCTCGTCTCCACGTACTGGAGAAATTCCTTCTCGAACCGCCTCACTTCCCCAACAGGAATACTATCGATCGCGCCGCTAGTGGCCACAAAAAGACTAAGCACCTGCTTTTCCACCGGGAGCGGAACGTATTGATCCTGTTTTAAAATTTCCGTGAGCCGCTGGCCCCGCGCAAGCTGTCCTTGCGTCACTTTGTCCAGCTGATCCGCGCCGAACTGTGCGAACGCTGCAAGCTCGCGGAACTGTGCCATGTCCAAGCGCAAAGTTCCCGCCACCTGCCGCATCGCTTTGATCTGCGCGTTGCCGCCCACGCGGCTAACGGAAATGCCGACGTTGATGGCAGGGCGAATGCCCGCGTTGAAAAGGTCGGCTTCCAAATAGATCTGGCCGTCCGTGATGGAAATCACGTTCGTCGGAATGTACGCGGACACGTCACCCGCTTGCGTTTCGATCACAGGCAACGCTGTGAGCGATCCCGCACCAAGCTTGTCGTTCAATTTCGCGGCGCGTTCCAGCAAGCGCGAGTGCAGATAAAACACGTCTCCGGGAAACGCCTCGCGTCCCGGAGGACGTCGCAAAAGCAATGAAATTTCGCGGTAAGCCTGCGCGTGTTTGGAAAGATCGTCGTAGAACGTAATTGCGTGGCGTTTTGTATCGCGAAAATATTCGCCCATCGCGCAAGCAGCGTACGGCGCAATGTACTGCAGCGAAGCTGGTTCGGCCGCGGAAGACGCCACGATGATCGTGTAGTCCATCGCGCCCGCATCGGTCAGTGTTTTTACGACCTGCGCGATCGTCGAGCGCTTCTGCCCGATTCCGCAATAAATACAAATAACGTCGCCGCCCTTTTGGTTGATGATCGTGTCCAGGATCACTGCGGTCTTACCGGTCTGCCGGTCGCCGATAATCAACTCGCGCTGCCCGCGCCCGATCGGAATCATCGCGTCGATCGCCTTAATACCGGTTTGCAATGGCTCACGCACCGGCTGGCGATCCAGAACGCCCGGGGCGATGCGCTCCAACGGATTCCTCTGTTTCGACGCGATGGGTCCCTTGCCGTCAATTGCCTCGCCCAGCGGATTTACAACGCGGCCAATTAGCGATTCTCCGACTGGCACGGACATAATCGTGTTCGTGCGCTTGACGACATCGCCTTCTTTCAGCAGCTGCGATTCGCCCAGCAGCACGACGCCGACTTCTTCCTCTTCCAGGTTCAGCGCAATGCCGAAAACGTTGTGCGGAAACGAAAGCATCTCGCCAGCCATGACCTTTTCGAGGCCGTGCACGCGCGCAATTCCGTCGCCGACGCTGATGATCGCGCCGACCTCGTCCACCGAAACCGTTTGCTCGTAGTTCTCAATCTGCTCGCGCAGAATTTTGCTGATTTCGTCTGCCTTGATGTTCGCCATGCCTGCTCCTGAATTCTATTCCGCTACTCCGCCACGAGACGCGCGCGCATTTCGTTCAAGCTATTGCGCACCGAGCCGTCATAGACAGTGTCACCCACGCGCACAACAGCGCCGCCCAGCAGCGCGGGGTCCAGCGAATACTTTGCCTGAATTTTCTTGCCGGTAAGACGCTCGAGCGTCTGCGCGAATTTTTTCTTCTGCGCCGCGCTCAACTCCACCGCGGAGGAAATTTCCGCCTCGGCAATGCCTTGCCTCTGCCGGACCACATCCTCAAAAGCGTCGACGATTTCCGGCAGAATATGCGTACGGTGATGATCTGCGATTACAAAAAGAAAATTGCGAATGATCTTGCCCGCGCCAACGCGCGCCGCAATCTTTTCAATCACGCCATGCTTCGCCTCGCGCGGCACGCCGGGGCTCGTCAAGAAATTCCGCAGTTCACTCGATGTACCGAATGCCGCAGCGAAATCGCCCAATTGCTTGAGGGCTGAATCCGCCGCGCCTTGCGCAAGTGCAACATCCGCAAGCGCGTTGGCATACTGGAGGCTCGCGGACTTCAATTCGGCCTCCCTTCGAGGCTTTTCACAAAATTATCCATCAGCGATTCCTGCGCAGCGGGAGTCAGCTGCTTGGCAAGAAGAGTTTCCGCGCCGTCAACGGCAAACGCTGCGGCGAGCGCTTTCAGCTCCAGCCGGGCAGCCCGTTCCGCCGCTTCTATCTCCGCTTGCGCCGCGATGCCAACCTTTTTCGCATCGCTTTGCGCGAGCGCGCGGATGCGTTCGCCTTCTTCGGCGGCTTCGTGTTTTGCAGTGGCTTGCAGCTCGGCGATCTCCTGCTTCAGATTCGCCAGCTTGGCCTCTGCTTCGCGGACCAGGCGTTCCGCCTCTTCTCTCGCGGCAGTCGCTTTGGTGATCGCGGAACTAATCGTTTCGGCGTTCCCGCGGAACCACGCGGGCAATTTCTTCGCAAAGAGCCAAATCAAAGCCGCCGCAACGATCGCGAAATTGATCCATTTGAAAATTTCGTTCATGCGTTCCGTCGCCGCGTTGCCGCCTTCTTCCGCCGCCTGCGCGCTCAGAGCAACGCAGAAAAAGAGAAGCACGACACTCAATATATTGAACAGCCGCCCGGTTCGCCCAATCTTGTTCTGCTTCATCGAGATTTGCCTCATCGGGCCTCTCTTGAAGAGCTACCGGGGCGGGGCGGCGATTGCAGAATGCGTCGTGCAATTTCGGAAGAAAGTTTTGAGACGGTCGTCTCGATTTCCCGGCGAGCCGCTGCTACCTCGTCCGCGATGCGCTCTTTTCCAGCTCCAACCTGCGCCGCGGCTGCTGCGCGAGCCTCTTTAACCAGCGCGGTGCGTTCATCGAGAAGCTTTTTGCGGGCGGCTTCCTGTTCAGCGTACACCTGCCCGCGGGCTTGTTTGAGCGCGTCCTGGTACTGCTTGGCCTTCTCGATGGCGGCAGCTTGTGCAAGTTCAGCGGCCTTCTGCGCTCCCAGCGTACGAGCGTCGCGCTCCGCCATTACTTTCAGCAGCGGCTTAAAGAAAATCGCCCGCAAGATGAAGTAAAAAAGGAGGATGATCAGGACTGTAGGCACAGCCTGAAGGAAGAGTTCTCCCAGTTGGTGAACAATCTCTTGCATTAAGATGTGTAGCCTAAAACTCGCTTTGGGGCCATGGACCGGCCACCGGATTGGCAGCCGCGCCGCGCCCCCTACCCGGGAAGGGGCAATACGGTGGGCCTGACGCTGCCTGAATAAACAGTATTTTATAACATCCAGCCGAGGTTTGCGTCAATGCGGGCAGTTTTGGACTATTCTTCGAGTCCGGCCTGTTCCTTAGACTTCTGCTGCTTTAATTTCGCGGCTTGCATTGGCAGTTTCTTCGGATGCCGGGCCTCTTTGCCAACACTGTGTTCCTGAAATTCCGTCCGGGCATGCGCTTTCCAAAACGAGTTTACTGTACCTTCCGCCAGCCACTCGCGGTCCACGCTCGATCCAAAAATGTGCCGGTACATCATCGGCCCCAGAAGCAGAGCAACGCCTAACTCTTCGTCCAGTACAGCCGGAAGCATCCCGCGGTCCACGCCGCGCCGCAGCAATTTTCGCAAGAAGTCGCGCGATCGTTCCATCACCCGCGTCTTCCAGGCTCGGCCAAACTGCTCGTTTCTTGCTGAATAAGCGATCAAATGAGGCATCAAACGTTTCTGTATCGCCGCTTTCTTGGGTGACGGCTCATATTTCAGAAACGCTTTCAGGTCCTCTCGCAAGTCGCCCGAGTCGAGTTCCGGTGGCCCTTCATCGAGTTCATGAACATGCACCAACACTTCGAGGCACAGCGCATCCTTATCGGCCCAGTGTTTATAAACCGTCGCTTTGCTGACGCCTGACTCAGCCGCAATGGCATCTACGCTCGTTGCATCGATGCCGCGCTCGGCGAATAGATTCGTCGCCGCTTCCAGTACTTTGTGGTGAGCGCGTTGGCTGAGTCCTCGAGACATTTTCCTAAATCTCGATCTTCGAAAAGCGCCACGCCCCGAGGCAGATAAATGCAGCGGCCACGCACAGAAGGACTAAAGCATCCGTGATCGCGCCGAAATGGCTCAACCCGGTCAACACCGAACGCAAGCCATCCACTCCATAGGACAGCGGATCGAGGCTGGTGACGATAGCCAGCGCTTTTGGCAAATTGTTCAGCGGAAACAGTGCGCCCGACAAAAAGAAAATCGGGAGAACCAAGAAATTCATGATCAATTGGAAACCCTGCATGTCTTGCAGGCTCGATCCGATCGCTGTTCCCAGAGCAGCGAAAACGGATGCGATCAGCCCCATGAAAACAAATCCGAGCGGCACGGCCAACAGACTCACGGGCCGGAACCCTGCAATGACGCACACGACGAAGATTAGGGTTCCCTGAATCATTGCCACCGTGGTCCCGCCCAGCGTTCTTCCAATCATGACTTGGATGCGCGGCACGGGCGCAACAAGCGTTTCTTTTAGGAATCCGAATTGGCGGTCCCACAGCAGCGCAATCCCCGAGAACACGGAGGTAAACAGCACCGTCATACCAATAATTCCGGGCGCCATGAACTGCAGATAGCTTCCGCCGCCGGCTTTCTGAAACACCGGTCCCAACCCGAATCCCAGCACCAGCAAATACAGCAACGGCTGGCCCATCGATGCGATGATTTGCGTTCTCGACCTCGAATATTTCTTTAGTTCGCGCAGCCACAAAATGTAAATGGCGCTCATCTCTTATCTCCTCAACATTTTTGCGATTTGGCGCAACTGGTCTGACGCGCCGGCGCTTTCGTCGCGAATCGTTGTCCCCGTCAGCGCCAAAAACGCCGCTTCCAGCGATTCCGTAGCCGTTTGCTGCTTCAACTCCTGCGAAGTCCCCATCGCCACGATGCGCCCGTGATCGATCACTGCGATCCGCTGCGCCACACGGTCCGCTTCGTCCATATAGTGCGTCGTCAAAAAAACCGTCACGCTTTCCGTTTCGTTTAGATGTTTCACATGCGTCCATAATTGGTTGCGGCTCTGCGGATCGAGCCCAAGGGTGGGTTCGTCCAGAAATAATATCTTGGGTGTATGCAGAAATCCGCGCGCGATCTCCAGCCGCCGTTTCATTCCGCCGGAGAATTGCTTTACCAGCGCGTCTTTGCGGTCCCACAATTCGAAAAGCTTCAGCAGCGACTCGATCCGCTCTCTTCGAAGCTTGCTTGGGACGTGATAAAGCACGCCGTGCAGGTCCATATTTTCCCAGGCCGTCAAATCCTGATCGAGGCTCGGATCCTGAAACACGATTCCGAAGGATTGCCGCGCTTCATGATGACTCTTCACCGGGTCCAACCCATTCAGGTATACCGTGCCGCTCGTCGGCTTCAGCAGCGTCGTGAGCACTTTGATGGTCGTCGTCTTGCCCGCTCCATTCGGTCCAAGGAACGCAAATATCTCGCCTTTCTTCACATCAAAAGACACATCGTTCACGGCCGCCAGGTCCCCAAACTTTTTCACCAGATTTTCCACTCGAATCATGCTGCTCTCCATGGACCCGCCCCTCCTTCACGTCAATGGAATACGCTGTCGCCAGACACACGCCGCGAAAGAATCAGCATACTAAACGGTTTAGTTTAGTGTGTCAATAAATTCCGTGTCTACGTTTCGCTGCTCGATCTGAGGATTCGGATTTTCGCGTCAGTGCGCGACGGGCGTTGCTGGTTCGCTAGCTCTGGCCGTCTTGTCGGCGTTCGTGGCTACCCAGACTTCGTGAATGGCGGCGACGATCGTATCCGGCCGCTCAAACGGGATCATGTGAGTGCTATCGGGAACCATGATTCTCTTTCCTCGCGTGGAAAGATGGGATTCCTTAACTTGCAAATCATTCACCCAAACCTCGTGGAAGTCGTCAAACTCCTTTTTTGGAAAACCAGCAGGCACCTGTGAGGCGTCCGCCGATTTACCCGCTGTCAGCACGACGAGCGGCTTGTCGCCCAGATTGCCGGCTGCGCGCACTTCATTGGCGCTCTCCGCAAATGAACCCAATTCCGAAGCGCTCGCGTCGATAAATTTCGGCTGCATCGCCAGGTAGAGCATTTCCTTCCCAAATTCCTTCGAAACCCCTGGAGCTTCCCCCTGCTTGCGCTGAGAGAATCGCACAATACCAAACCGGATCAGCAGCGGCGCAAGCATTTTCTGCCACTTGAGCTGTTCGATGGATTTTTTCATGAACGCTTGAAGGGCCGGCGTCATACGGTCGGTTTGATCTTCGTGCGACGCATCCACCAAGACCATCCCCACAACATCATTTGGGTATTGTCCGTTATAGACGCGCACGTTGTAACCGCCGAAAGAATGCCCCACCAGAATATACGGCCCTTTTTCATCCGCGGCTTCGAGGAGTGTGTGCAGCTCTTTTACAATCTGAATGCTCGTACGTGGTGCAGAGCTCGCCCCGCTCCAGCCGTAGCCGGCGCGATCGTAAGAACAAACGCGCGTGAATTTGGCGACTTCCGCTTGCACAGGATTCCATCCGACCGCCGGAACGCCGAGCCCGCTGTCCAAAACGACGGTGGGACTTCCTTCTCCTCGGCAATCGATGCTCAATTTCAGGTTGTCAAACGCCGGCCCAAGCGAAATCGATTTGCCTTGTTGCGGAAACCTGCGCGCATCCGCGCGATTTCCGAGCGCCTGATAACTCGCGCCCACAATCGCAGCCAGCACTACAAGCACAAGAAGAGCCAGAAGCCCGCGCTTAAGCCAGTGCTTCACACGCCCAAATCGGCGCGGCGTACTTGTTGCTGTCTCGTTTTCCAAGGGGCTCTCCTCGCGTCAAACGATTGATGCAATTTCGATGCGCGGATATTAGTCTGCGCATTGCTGGGCGTCAACGGCAGTAATGAGCGGGGCGGAAATGGGAAAGAGAAAATCTTCTAAATGACCCACTAAACCTTCATGCGGCCGGGAAAGAATCGCCTCATCTTCATTGATTAGAGGTAGAGGGGCTCACGGACACCGGATCGTAGACGTAGCGGATGTCGAGCGGCGTATTCGATCGGCCCATCGTAAGCCGAAGCGTTTCAAACATCTGCGTGCCGTCGTAGGACAATTCAAAGGTGCGGCTCATCTTGCCGCCGTGCGGGCCTTTCTCGTCAGTGACTAGCCGCGAACCATCCCAGTGCGCCGCAATCTCCTGAGGGCTGTCGTCCTTCGCATCCGGTTTCTGAATCTTGCGGCCATCCGTAAACAAGACCAGCTTGCGATTTTGGTCCTCGGTGAGGTCGACTTCCGGATTCTTCGGATCTTTTTGCCCAAGGGTTAGTGCGTTCGCCGGCGCAATCGAGGATTGCGTACGTAGGCGTTCCTCGTCGCTTTCGCCGCCTCGATTTCCGCCGTGGCCACCGATAGGAAACCCGGCGATGCTCACGCCGCTGCCGCCTCGCGATCCGCTTCCTCTGCTCGCGTTCGCATCCTGCATTTTCTTGCGAGGATCGTCGCTTTCGTCTGGATTAAGTTTCCATTGACCAAAAATGGAAGTCCGTACCTCGGCTCGCGGCTGCTGATTCTGTGGGCTCGCAGCCGAAGGCTGAGAAGACTGCGGTTGTGCCGCCGGCAACGGTCCAGCAGGCGCCTGCGCGCAAATCGAGCCAGGAATCGGGGCTGCGGCGATGCACAAAATTCCGAGAGCTAAAAAAATGGATAAGACACACAGCTTCATACTGGCCCCCTGCCTATACAAATCATTCCCACTGCCAGATGCGAAAGTTCCGCGGTGTCCTTCCAGGTCACCGCAGTGACTCGGGAAGGAATAAACAGATCAGAACGAAACTTCAGGCAAGCGGCAGCCAATCGTTCAATGCCAGGATGCCCGGCAGAAGGGCGAGCGCGCCAAGTTTGCGGAATCGCGCGGCACGTTTGCGGTACTCAAACGTGCCGCGCGGCAAGATGGCCATGAAGGGAACGCGCGCGTCGCGGGCCGCCAGCGCATCGTCAATGTTATCGCCGACATAGAGCGCCGTGTCAGGATCGCGCCGGCCAAGGATTTTCAGCAAGCCGTCGGGAAAAGGTTTCTTGCGCTTCACGTCATCCATGGTGACGACCGTGCGGAAGTGCCGCGCTGCAGCCCACCGGTCGAATGTATACGCGAATTCCTTACGTGTGCGCCCCGTGAATAAATTAAGCTCAAACCGCCTCCCCCAACGCCCGATTTGCCCAGGTGTAACTACAAATTTTTCCTTGCGCACATTTCCAGACTTGCCGTCTTTGCCCCAGTAGAATTGTTGAAACGCATCCCGTGCCTCTTCATACGTTGTGGGACGCCCCAGCGCGGTTGCCCAATTCGAGACCATGTTCCAATCGTCGTTGTTGCCAGGCTTGCTCTTCCATCGGTGCAGTTCGGGCCAAGTGACGCGCTTGCCCGTCAAGAAACGCATCGTTTCCAGACCAGACAACCAGAACGAGCGGCGAACATCCACCAAAACGCCGTCCACATCAAAGATAAGAATCTGTGGAAGACTGGCGAGCGCCTTAGTGCGGCGCGTCAATCGCTTTGCTTTTTCCGATGAAGTGGGCGGCACGAAACCTCGTCAAATTCTGGTGAATTATAAAGACAAGCTGGCACTAAAAGTGTCGCTGCTTCGCGCTTCAGGGTCAACCCGACCAGAATTTCGGGCCCTGAAGAGTCCCAAAGTCAGGTAATGTGCGCAGGGCTTTGCCGGTGGACTTATCTCGCCGCGCTTACCTGGAAAAGCGCCGAGGACTTGCCGGCTTCATTTTTCGGGCGGCACGGTTTCCGTCACGCCTCGCGCGTCCAGGCGGCGCGCTACGTAACTCTCGAGGAGTTGGTCGAGTTCTTGAGGCCGAATAGGCTTGGTGAGATAACCGTCCATCCCAACCGCCATGCATTTCTCGCGATCGCCTTTCATGGCGTGCGCGGTCAACGCAACCACCGGCTGGTGGAGTCCGCTGCTTTTTTCTTTTTCCCGAATTACGGCGGTCGCTTCGAGCCCGTCCATCTCGGGCATCTGGACATCCATCAGCACAAGGTCAAAACTTTCCTTCTCCAGCGCCTTCAGCGCCTCCAGCCCAGTTCCTGCCACAACAACCCGGTGCCCTCGCTTCTCCAATAAACGCACGGCCAAGCGCTGGTTGACGAGATTGTCTTCCGCCAGCAGCACACTCAAGTAGGCATCCGGTTCGCGCGAGTCATGCAATGAAAACCGGGTGATCAAAGGAATGGCACCCTCGTGCTCACGTGCTCCGAGCACGCGAGCAACAGCCTCGCGCAATTCGGATTGGCGGATAGGCTTCAACAAGTAGGCTGACACTCCCAGTTCTTGGCAACGTGCCGCATCCCCGCGATGCCCTGCCGAAGTGAGCATCATGATCGTTGCAGTGCCCAATTCCGGACTTTGCCGGATTTGTTCGACCAACGCGAAGCCGTCCATATCTGGCATGTGCATGTCCGTCAAAATCAGATTGTAAGGCGCACCTGCTTCGCGGGCCGCGGACAACTGCGCCAGCGCTGCCGGGCCACCATTCACCACGGTCGGCTTCATTTGCCAGCGCGTCAGCATCCCATCGAGAATTCGGCAGTTGGTGCGGTTGTCGTCCACCACCAACACTCTTACGCCCCTCAAGAGCTCTGACGGAGCGATCGTGCCCAATCTGATTTCTTTCGTGTCCGCCTCACCCAGCCGGACCGTGAAATGAAATTGGCTTCCCCGTCCCATTTCGCTCTCCACCCAAATCTTGCCTCCCATCATTCCCACCAGTCGCGTGGAAATAGTTAGTCCAAGTCCGGTCCCTCCGTACTTTCGTGTTGTCGAGGTGTCCGCTTGGGTAAATGGATCAAAAATGGATTCGCGCTTGTCCTCAGGAATTCCAATTCCTGTGTCCGCCACTGTAAATCGACAGATACATTCCGAACCTTCTCTAGCTTCGAGTTGAACTTTTACAGCGACCTCGCCGCTATCGGTGAACTTGATTGCGTTGCCCACCAGATTAGTCACGATTTGCCGCAGCCGGCTGGAATCTCCGCGCACGACCTCCGGCACTTCCGGCGCCACTTCGCATAGCAACTCCAGACCCTTTTCATCCGCCCGCAACGCTAGTGTTTTCAACGTAGTTTCCAGACTCTCGCGCAAATTGAAATCGATGGCCTCCAGGTCAATCTTTCCCGCTTCAATCTTGGAGAAATCCAGAATGTCGTTGATCACATTGAGCAACGAATCGCCGGACATTTTCACCGTCTCCAGGTATTCGCGCTGCTCCGCCGTGAGTACTGTATCGAGCGCCAGATCGGTCATGCCCATCACGCCGTTCAGCGGCGTGCGAATCTCGTGGCTCATGTTGGCCAGAAACTCGCTCTTCGCACGGCTGGCTGCTTCCGCGGCTTCTCGGGCCTTTTGCATTTCCTCTTGCGTCTTCTTGAGATGAGTGATGTCGCGGCCGACGCCCGCGATTCCGGTAACCTGGCCGTTCTTGTCATACAGGGGAACTTTAGTGGTTAGCACCCAGATCTTATTCCCATGGGCATCGAAGGCTTGTTCCTCCCGGTTAAACAACGGTTGCTTGGTGCGAATCACGTTTTGCTCATCCCGGTAGTAGGCGCTTGCGAGTTCCTTGGGATAGAAGTCGAAGTCTGTCTTATAGAGCAGTTCCTCCGGACTCTTCACGCCCATCGAACGGGCCAGAGAGGCATTAGCCACTACGAACCGGCTTTCCGCGTCCTTCACATACATAAAGTCAGGCACGTTGTCGATCAAAGCGCGCAACACTTTTCGTTCTTCCGAAAGCGTCTCTTCAGCCCTTATTCGTTCGTTGACCTCCAACTGCAATTCCTGAGTCCGAACCTGCACACGGAGTTCGAGATCGTTCTTTGCGCCTTGCAACGCCGCGTCACGCTCCTGAATTCTCTCCAACATTTGGTTGAACGAACCAATGAGCGCTCCCACTTCGTCTTCTCCCCGCGGTACCGCGCGCACAGCGTAGTCTTCGTTCGTTGTGACTCGCGTGGCGATCTGTGCCAAGTGCAGGATGGGCTCCGTGATCAATCGCAGAAGTCTCGAGGAGACTATGTAGGTGACCAGAACGGAAATCAGAATGACCACGACGGAAATTTGCGTGTATTGCCTGATCTTCGCCTGGAGAGCGCCTAGGTCCGAGAGAATGGCAATCGCGCCGGCCTTTTCGCCTCCCAGGAAAACTGTTCGGTAGAGAGTGAGTGAGTCTTTTGCAAACATTGCCTCATCGTTGTGCCGGGCGGGCATGGCAAACGAAGAGCCAATCCCATCACGCCGGTATTGCGCGAAAACCGCTCCATGGCTGTCGTAGAGACATGCGGCGACAATGTGGCGCTCGGCGCGGAGTGCTCCCAGCATGTCCTGCGCGGATTTTCGGTCGTTGAAAGCCAGTGAAGCTGCCGTGTTTGCCCCCAAAGTATCAGCAAGAACCGAGAGCTCACTCGTCATGGCCGCGCGGAAACTTGTTCTTTCGTAGAGGTCGAAGATCAGGCACGCGAGGCTGAGACCCAAGAGACTTGTGCAGACGATGACAAAAGTCAGTTTGCGTTGGATCGATGAATTCTTGAAAAGCTGCATTTCACGTCCCTTTTGGGCCTCCAATGACTTTCTTGGCTAGTGTCAGAAGTCTCGCGCTGATTTTCAATTTGGCGCGTTCCGCAGCTTCCAGGTTGATTTCGAAGTGAACCTTGTTGTCCTCCCAAAGGAAACCTATCATCCCCCCCTGTTCTATAAAGTCTTGGGACTCCCCAACGGTCAGGACTGGACTTGCTCCAAGGTTTACCAGCGTCGCGGAAAGGGATTTCTTCTCCGGCGCTCCAAGGAACAAAATCTGGCATGGCTGAACTTCCTGAGGCAATTTGAAGTGCAGCACGCGAACCGGCCGCCCATCGATCGTTTTTCCGTTCAAGCTGGCATCCAGCGCCCCGTGGAAGGGATCCTCTCCAACCGTGCAATACGTAAGCGGGCTGGCGGCGTCTTTAAAGGCTTCCGGCGGCCAATCGACAAATTGCGCAAAATGAAAAAGAAAAGCCGCCTTTACCTGGTATTCGCCGGATGGATTGGACTGCGCCGAAACCCAGCGCCCCCCTGCGATGACCAGCAGACTACCAAGAGCCGCGATAGCAAATTTTGAAGCCAGGTGACAAACCTTTTCCCCGCGAATTCCATGTCCTGGATTCCGCAAGGGCCGCCGCATTTTGCTTGTAAGATTCAATGCCTTTTGTCCCGCATTCAGAATTGCCACGTAATCTTCGCGTATCGCTCCCTTCGTCTCGCTAGCCTTCTTTGTGATGATGTTGATCACGCCATTGACGGCGTTCGCTCCCCAGACGGACCCGCCGGGTCCCCGAATCGCTTCAATCCTCTCAATGTCCTCGAGAGGAAAACCCAACACGTCCCAAAAGACGCCTCCAAACGTCGGTGTGTACACCGCCTGCCCATCGACCATCACCAGCAGTTCGTTCCCGAATCCCGCATTAAAACCGCGTGCGGTAATGGCCCAGGCGTTAGCATTGATCTGCGCCGCATCGGCCCCCGGCACCATCCGGAGCAAGTCGGGAATATTCGTCGCTCCCGAACGGCGGATGTCCTCTTGGGTAATGACAAAAATTGCCGGCGCCACCCGCGAAAGCCTCTGATCTTTCCTAGAAACGGAAGTCACCTCCATATTCATCAAATCCTCGACGTTTACTCTCGTGAGGTCAGCCGGCTGTTGTTGTGCCCATTCGGGGACCGCTGACAGGACAGTCATTCCCAAGGAGACAAGGACGCGGAAGGTTCGTTGGAACCGGCTAGGCGTCCAAGTCCTGCCGCTCGATCCTTTCCGGTTCTCTCTCTTTGACTACCGGCCCTCACGCAACGTTCTTTTTCTTCTGCTTCGTGTCAACCCGTGCCCTCAAGTTGGTTAAAATCGCCATGTCAATTTCACGTAGGCGCTTCGCTTTAGCTGCGACGAATTGACGCTCTGGAATTGGTCGTTGAATTCCACGTGATGATCCTGGAGCAGGTTTTGCCCGGTGACGCTCAATGCCACACGTTCTTTCAGGTGCCAGGTCAGCTGCGAATCCAGCCGGGTGTAGGACGGC
>Ga0206976_1046_pt1 | contig 39973 bp, 32 predicted proteins | sample Alteio_BWOrgHeat_82_FD_152926 | JGI IMG/M metagenome (GOLD analysis project Ga0206976, IMG submission 152926) | Enriched cells from forest soil in Barre Woods Harvard Forest LTER site, Petersham, Massachusetts, United States -... | ecosystem: Environmental > Terrestrial > Soil > Temperate forest >... | reverse complement strand
CCAAAACTGCTTTAGAACACTGTAGTAATTTACTCTCCTCAAAATCATCCGCCATCAATTGAAGCCCAATAGGTAACCCCTGTTGGTCTTTTCCACAAGGAATCGAGATAGCAGGAATGCCCGCTACATTAGCTTGAACGGAAAATAAGTCTGCAAGATACAACTCAACTGGATTATCCGGATGCTTGCCTAACTCAAACGCTGTAGTTGGCGTTGTTGGCATCAGTATAAAATCATAGTCCTCAAAGATCTTTTTTATCTCCTTACGGATAAGCGTGCGAACTTTTTGAGCCTTCGTATAGTACGCATCATAATAACTTGCACAAAGTACAAATGTGCCGAGCAAAATCCGCCGCTGCACCTCTCTGCCAAACCCTTCCTTTCGAGTCCTGCTATACATAGAAGTTAAATCCTTTGTAGCGGGGCTGCGGTAACCATAGCGTACACCATCGTAGCGCGACAAGTTCGAGCTCGCTTCGGCTGTTGCCAAAATATAATAGGTAGGTAGCATATATTCGTTCAATGGAAAATCGAAAGCCTCTACCCTATGACCTGCCGATTTCAATTGATCAATTTTCAATGTGATAGCTTCCTTAATTTCCGGTTGAAGTGCTTTATTTCCCAACGCGTCTCGCAAGTATGCGATTCTATATTTCGAAGGTTTACCAGTTAGCTCCTGTGAATATGCCGGCACCTGTTTTCGGGATACCGTACTGTCAAAATCATCAGCACCAGAAATCACTTCCAGCACCAGCGCTATGTCTTCAATGCACTTGGAAAAAATACCGATACAGTCAAATGAAGATCCGTAGGCAATTAGTCCGTGACGAGATATGCGGGAGTAGGTTGGCTTCAGTCCTGCAATTCCGCAAAACGCTGCGGGCTGCCGTACAGAACCACCGGTATCGGAGCCCAGTGAAACCTGACACATGCCTGTTTGCACTGCTACTGCCGAACCACCTGAAGATCCTCCAGGCACTCGTGTATTATCAATATCATTTAAGACTGAACCAAATGCCGAGTTCTCATTGGAAGAGCCCATCCCAAATTCATCACAATTTTGTCGGCCGATGATGATGGCATCTTCATCTATAAGACGCTGTACTGCTGTACCATTGTATTGCGAAATAAAACCATCCAGAATTTTGCTGCCGGCATGAGCCCGATGGTCTTTGTAACAAAGCACGTCCTTCAGACCTACAACCAAGCCCGCCAGTTTACCGCCTTTGCCGTCTTTGATTTTTAAATCAATTTCTGCCGCACGCGCCAACGCTTCTTCGGAATATACTTCCAAAAAAGCGTTGAGGTGTTTTTTATTATTGATGACAGTGAGATGGTTGCTGACCAGATCGACGCAGGATAATTCCCGGCGATCAAGCAACTGGCGGATTTGAAAATACGGAATATTAAGCGGCTGCAAGCGGCTTACTTCTCGTCGATCTTGGGCATTTCTTTGCCTGCATCATCCACTTCTTTCTTCACATCCTTTACAGCATCTTTAAATTCGCGGATGCCTTTGCCAAGTCCTTTGGCAAATTCAGGTATTTTTTTCGCTCCGAAGAAAATAAGCACGAATAAACCGATCACTACCCACTCGCCCATACCGGGCATACCTAACAACAGGATTGCGTTCATAGTATTAGTTAATTAAAGTCTGTAAAATTACTGAATTAATTTGTCAATTATCCAACGTAAATGATGTACGGCAGTTTGGGCCAAATTGAATTAATTCTTCAACCATAGCTGCGGATCGAGGGTTTCGATATTCTTCCGCACTTGAAAACGTAGCTCTGAAATTCCTTCTGAAGAAGACCGTACACGTCCGATTTCTTCACCCGTAGATACCTTCTGTCCGGTTTTTACGAAGACTTCTTTCAGTCCGCAATACACGGTAAAATACTCTCCATGGCTAATGATGACTGTATTACCAATGCCGTTGATAAAGGCGACAGTACGTACCTCACCATTGAATATCGCATGCACCGGCTCGTTTTGCTTCGTTTGTATGTTTATTCCGTCATTCTGTATTTCAATGCCTTTAAGAACCGGATGCATTTGTCGGCCGTATTTTTGGGATACAAAACCCGAAACAGGCCATGGGAATTTCCTGCGGTTCTCTTCAAAAGTAGTGGAAAGCGCAGCTGTCTCATACGCGCTTTCAACTTCTTTCAGTTTGTTCTTTTTACGAGCCAGTGCTTCACGTGCTGCACGCTCAGCTTCTTCTTTTATAAGTTTCGCAATTAAGTTGTCCAGCTCTGCTACGGCTTTCCGTGTTTCTTCCAACTCACGCTTCAGGCGCTTTTCTTCCTTTACCAAGCCACGCACCACAGTTCGCTGCTTTTGTTTTAAACCTGAGAGTTGCTCGCTTTGTTTAATCTCATCATTGAGTAGCTGCTGTTTTTCGTTACGTTTTGCTTCGGTCAATTTTACCTGCTTGCCGAGCAGGATTTGCGTTTTGGAAATGGCATCGGCTTGTTCTTTCCGCGCCTTGCTGTATTGCTCCATGTACTTGAGCCGCATCACCAACTGATCAAAAGACTGTGCTGAAAAAAGAAGCATGAGCTTATCGGTTTTACCACTAGCTTTCTGCGCGGCAAATAGCATAGCAACGTATTCTTCCTTAAGTTGAGTCACGTCTTTTTCCAGGCTGCCTATAATCTGGTTATCCTCATCTATATCTTCATCGAGCAATGCAATCTCACTTTTAATTGAGCTGACTAATGTTTCTTGTTGCTCAATTCGCTTATTGAGAGCAGTAAGTTCTCCTAGTGAATTTTTTTTCTCCCGTGTCGTTTCTTCAAGAATTTTCTCCGTCTCATTGATTCGCTCAATGTTTTGCTGCCTCTCTTTTTGCAATTGAATTTTATTCTTTTGCGCAAAGACAAAAAATGGCAAGGATAAAAAAGAAAAAAGGAAAATACAGATGGTCCTACCTGCGATCATACCGCTTCGGGATGTTGAAAGGAAAACGGAGCTCTTTAGTACCCACCTCGGCTTTGGTATATTCAAAAATGATTGTGTTATATACAATATCCGACACCGTTTTGTACACCACATCAATGGTGCCCTTGTAAGGAAAAAGTTTGTTGCCTACGGGCTGAAAGTCGCCATAATTAATTTTTACTGCATTACCTGTAGTTGATTCCGTTAGGTTTACTCGCTCCAGTTTTTTTGTATTTTTATTGATCAGGTTCTGGATAGTTACTGTGCCTTCAGCTTGAATAAGTTTGTTAAAAAAAGAGTCGTCACCAATCTCATCACCTTCACGTTTTGGAATGATCGGATTACCCAATAATGCTGCTTGTATAATATCGTAATTGATTTTAAAGTTAAAGCGCTTCGATAATTCCTTATAGTCAAAAACATAGTACTCTTTCTCGAGGTTGCTAACAATGGTAATTGAGTCTTTATTGATGAGTGCCATGCCTCCCTGCACGCCAATAACAGTTAGTTTCATCCAAATAACACTGTCTTTGCGAATACGTATATGTGCCTTCACTTCACGTTCTTTGGCATTGTCGCGAAATACGAGCCGAGCCTTGCCGTGCATATATTCAAAATCGATTTCCTGTATATCAATCGACTTTGGTGGAGGTGGAAGTGTAGGCGCAATTTTGTGGCTGCATCCGGCAAAGATCAGTTGAAGAAAAAGAAGGAAAATTGAAATTCTCCACTCGAAAAATTGGGATAAGAACAGCTTCACTAGTATCTATTTTTGGGGCAATTTAATGATTAGTAAATTTTACGATTGGATATTTTTTTATTGAGTACCTCATTGTTTCCGTTGAGCGATTTTGCTTTCTGCCACTGCGCCACGGCCTCATCAATATCGCCCAATTGGTACAATATATCACCGTAATGTTCATAGTGCACGGCATTGGCTTGCTCTGAGGTAAAGACCTTCTCCATTACTTTTTTCGCTTCTTTATATTTTCCCATTTGATAAAGCACCCATGCATACGTGTCAATGTATGAGGCATTTTCGGGATGGCTTTTTACTACTTGAGCTGACATCCTTTCGGCCTTTTCCAGATTCACTTTCCGGATTGATAGATAATAGCTGTAATTATTAAGAACATACTCATTATTCGGGTTCACCGCCAGTGCGTCTTCATAAGCCTTGTCAGACTTTTCATAATCCTTCATGGCATTATAAGCATCGCCAAGCATACTGTTGATCTCATCCTGCAAATTGAGATTGTTAGCAGTAAGTTTCTTTGATTGTTCCAGTGTGTTGGCAGCCTCACGATATTCTTTTTTGCGAAGATGAGCGATGCCATTAAAATAATAGATCATCGCCTGATTAGGAAAAAGCTCAAGAGCTTCTTCCGAGTGAACAATCACGCTGTCAGCCAGCCCCGCCTGCATTTCCAAAAAGAGCAAATTCTGCCATGCTTCAAAACTATTCGCGCCATGTCTCACTGCGCTTAGATATTCGCCCCGTGCTTCTTCATTCTTTTCAAGCGCAAGGAAAAGATCACCACCAACCAAGCGCACATCCGGATCGTCAGGAGTATAAGTTTTCAGTTTTTTAAAAAGATTTAAAACAAAATTTTCAAGCTCCACATTTTTTAATTTTCTGCTTTTGTTCTGCGACAGAATAGCATTGTAGGTACCGAGCATAAGCACTTTACTGGAAGTCTCTACTTGGGGATCATCAAAAATCTGCATTACATATTCGCGCGATTTCTGTTCCTGCCCCGAGTCTCGATAGAGGCCTGCGAGCAAAACCTTGGCACTACCAGAGTCGGGGTGGCCTGCAATAAATTTTTCAAGGTACGGTATACCTCGCAAGGCCTGATTTTGCTGCGCCAGAATCTCTGCTTGGGCTAAAACAAATCGCTCTTCATCCGGATATGCCTGAATAAGTTTGTCTCCTTCGGCAATTGCCTCGTTGACTTTGCCTTTTACAAACAGAATGCGCTGCTTCTGCAAGGATGAGAGCTCGTTGATTCCAAGTGAAGATTCGGCCCGGTTATAAACTTTGAAGGCTTCATCAAGCTCATTATCCTGCAAATAAATTGCAGCAAGCTCGTACAGGTATTCTTCCGTTCCCTTGATTTCGCTCATCATTGTTTCAAGAGCCTGTGAAGACTTGTCAAACAGCCGTTGATTGGCATAAATACGCGAAGCAAGGAGATAGAAATATTTGTTTTTCCTTTCCAGCTTCAGGGCGTTCTCAATATTTTGCGCAGCGCGAATTAAATCCTCTTCCTTACTTCCCTTCAAAAAGACCTCTGCTATTTTATAAAATACGGTCGCATTAGTCGGGTTATATTCCAGCGCCTGCTGAAAATAAAAGAGAGCCTTGGTGTAGTCTTCAAGGATGAAATACTTTTCTCCTTCCGTAAAAATTCGCTCAGCCTCGGCAATTCGAGCTGACGAAAACACTACATCGGGCCTTTTCTTTTTTTCCTTTTGGGAAAAGAGCGGAAAGAAAAAAAAACAGCGCAGCTAAAAGCAGGATAGATTTCTTTTTCAAATTCATGGATTTGAGCATGCAAAGGTAGGAATAAATCGAATAGCCTTGGTCCGGGAACTCCCCAAAACAAAGGGATTTTCAATCACGCTTTCAGCCCTTTTCTTTCGATTGCATAGACACCAACAACAAACAGACCGATTACTAAAAGATGAAATGCCGTGGCCATAAGTTGTGTAGTAAACGAAAGCCGGTTGACAAATATTACTAGCAGATAAGTAATTGCGATGTAGCTAATTCCACTACGCACTTGGTATGGAATAGGGTAGTACCTCTGACCTAACACATAGCAGGCAATCATCATAGAGCCATAGACAATAGCGGTTGCCCAACTACTACCAAAATAACCAGCAACCGGAATCAAGAACCAGTTCAGGATAAACGTTAAGATCGCTCCGCCTATCGCCAGAATTGTTCCGTAATATGTTTTATCAGTGAGTTTAAACCACACTGTAAAATTGTAATACACTCCCAGAAAAAGATAACCCAGCAAAAGTGGTGGTACAATTTCCAGCCCTTCCCAATACGATTCCTTTTTCATTAAAAATTTCAGGATGTCTGTGTTGATGGCCACTGCCAGCATGATAAAGCAACAAAGAATGATGAAGTAATAATTGACTCTCGCAAAAAGTTCGGGCGACTTTTTATCAGAAGCATTCGAAAAAAAGAAAGGTTCGCCAGCCATTCGAAAAGCCTGAATGGCCAGGTTCATCAACACAGAAAATTTGTAGCAAGCACCAAATACACCAACGGCAAACTGGGAAGTGCGCCCAGGATAAAAGTTTTTTGGAAGCCATTGTTCCAGTGAAATGCGTGAAAAAAATTCATTCATCATTCCCGCAAGGCCTGTGATCATAATCGGGAATGCATACCTGACCATCGTTGGAGTTACCTCCCGGTCAAAGGTTGGACGCCATTGAATAAAATCTTTTAAGAAAAAGACAATGTAAAAACTATTGGCAATCAGGTTGGCGATAAAGATGTAGCCGATGCCGATGGCAGGGTCAAACGCTAAATAGAAGAAGTATAAATTAAGGCCCGTAAGTATTACAACATTGGAAATCCTGTATAGCGCAAATCGTAAGGGTTTTTTCTCAAAACGCAGCCGGGCAAAAGGAATGCTCACCACGTTGTCGATAAACATGATAACTGAAAGCCAAATGATATAGTCTCCATGACCTTTGGCGTTCAGTAATTCGGCAAAAGAATCAGCAAATAAAATGAATGTCAACGAAAGTATAGTGCTAATACCGGTTACTGCGGACTGAGCAAGGTTGAAGATTTTTTTTTGATCTGCTCCTGGCTTGGAAACAAACCTGAAATACGCCGTCTCCATTCCAAAGCTATAAACTACGTTGAGTAGCGCAACAAATGACATGAGGTAAGTAAACACCCCGTACTCTGCCGGATCAAAAAACGCTGCATGGACTGGAAAAAGGAGAAGGTTGAGGAGGCGGGGCACGATGTTACCCATTCCATAAAGAACTGTCTCACCAGCAAGCCTTTTGATCTTAGACATCCTCCTGTTTCATGTGAACTATTTCCACTGACTACAAATATTCACCTCCGTTGGCCTTGCCCTTGAGGTCGTTTACAAACCTGCGAAACATATCTTCCTTGTCTTTTTCGCAAACGATGACCACGTTGTCAAATGCACCAACCAGATAGCCATTGAGGCCCTGCACTACTATCAATTTATCTTTCGGCCCCTTGATAATAGAATTGCGAGTGTCATAGGTGAGTGCATCGGCCATCACCGAATTATTGTGTTCGTCTTTGGGTGAGAGATCATACAATGAAGACCACGAACCTAAGTCATTCCACGCAAAATTACTTGGCCAGACATAGACATTATCTGCCTTTTCCATAATTCCGTAGTCGATGGAAATATTTTTTACCTGGCCGTAAGCAATATTAATAGACTCTTTTTCTTCGGCTGTTGATATTTTTTCGGCAACCTCATCAAATATCTCGGCCATTTCTGGCAAATATTTCCTGAACGAGCTTAAAAAGGCCTGAACTCCCCAGATAAATATGCCGGCATTCCAAACAAAATCACCGCTATCGATAAATTTTTTTGCCAATGTAAGCTCTGGTTTCTCAGTAAATGTCTTTACTTTCTTCAGTGGGCTTTTGCTCTCAATAAATTGAATATATCCATAGCCCGTTTCAGGTCGTGTCGGCTTGATACCCAGTGTGATTAATTTGTCTTGCGATTTGGCCTGCTCACTCGCCTTGGCAATGGTTTGCTGAAAATACGATTCGTTCAGTATCAAATGATCCGCCGGACTTACGGCAACAATCGCCTGTGCGTCTATTTTGGCAATTTTGTGACAAGCATAAGCTATACAAGGCGCTGTATTCTTCCGCATTGGCTCAGCCAAAATCTGCTGAGTGGTAAGTTCTGGTAATTGCTGTTGGGTGAGCTCTACATGTTCCTCATTGGTAACAACAAAAATATTTTCAGGAGGGCAAAGGGTCAGGAATCGATCGTAGGTCGATTGTAATAATGTTTTCCCAATGCCCATCACATCCAAAAATTGCTTAGGGTGTGAGTTGCGGCTATAAGGCCAAAAACGAGTACCCACGCCACCGGCCATGAGTACCACATACAAATTCTTATTCATTAATTTCCAATCGGAGGCGCGAAGTTAAAAAAGTAATTTATGTTCTATTCATTTAAAAAGAAAATGAACGCGTTCCAATTTTTAAATAAGGTAATGATCCACCGCATAATTCTAATTTTTTAATAGCCGAAAAGAGTGATCAACTCACATTTATACGATAACAACAAAAATATTTTTACAGAAGGCAACAAAATGATTTTAGCTGTCAAACGTTGATTTTATTGACGTTAGCCAATATATTTTCTTACAATCTTGGCCGTTATCCATTCTTTTTTTACTATCTTCAATCCCCCGTAAAAAAGCGAGAATGTTATTTATTAGAGGGGAAGAAATTTTATTGGTATGAATATGATGGTGGCAGAAGAGAAAGATGAACTAAAGGCTAAACTCAAGGAAATATTTGGTTACGGCAGTTTTCGTGGTAACCAGGAAATCGTAATCAAAAACATCCTTGGTGGCAGAAACACATTTGTGATTATGCCAACTGGAGCAGGCAAGTCACTTTGCTATCAGTTGCCCGCCATGATCAATGACGGCCTTGCAATTGTCATTTCTCCGCTCATCGCATTAATGAAAAATCAGGTTGACCAATTGAATGCGTATGGTATCAACGCTCGTTTTCTTAACTCCACACTCAGCAAAGGAGAGATCACAAGACTTCGCAAAGATTGCATCTCCGGAAAAATAAAATTATTGTATGTAGCACCTGAGTCTCTCACCAAAGAAGAGAATATCGAATTCCTTCAAAAGGTGAATGTGTCTTTTGTTGCTATTGATGAAGCCCATTGTATTTCAGAGTGGGGCCACGACTTCCGCCCGGAGTATCGCAAGATCAAAACGATGATCGCACAACTCGGCGATATGAACGTGATAGCACTCACGGCCACAGCTACTCCAAAAGTGCAGCTGGACATTCAGAAGAATTTGCAAATGGAAGAAGCCGATGTATTCATCTCTTCTTTCAACAGAAAAAATTTATACTACGAAGTCCGACCCAAGAAGGAAACGAAGAAGCAACTCATTCGCTTTCTCAAAGAACATAAAGGAAAATCAGGCATCATCTATTGCCTTAGCAGAAAAAAAGTAGAAGAGATCGCACAGCTACTAAACGTTAATGGGTTTAAAGCCGCGCCATATCATGCAGGCCTCGATCCGGATGTGCGCATGAAAAATCAGGATGACTTTTTGAATGAAGAAGTAGACATCATCACTGCCACGATTGCATTCGGGATGGGCATTGATAAACCTGATGTACGCTTTGTAGTGCATTATGATGTTCCAAAATCATTGGAAGGATACTATCAGGAAACTGGTCGAGGAGGTCGCGATGGTCTTGAAGGACTTTGCCTGATGTTTTACAGTCATAATGATCTAAACAAGCTCGAAAAATTCAATAAAGATAAATCCGTTCAAGAGCGTGAGAATGCACGCATCCTTCTGCAAGAGATGGAGTTCTACGCCGAGTCTCCTGTGTGCAGACGCAAACAGTTGCTCCATTATTTCGGAGAAGAATATGAAGGCAACAACTGCGGCATGTGTGATAACTGCACTAATCCACGCGAACGATTTGAAGGATCGGAATTTGTCAGGATCGCTCTCGAAGCGGTGAAGCAGACCAACGAACGGTTCGGACTTGCCCACTTAGTGAATGTAATCCGTGGTGAAGAGGATGAATACGTAAAGAGTTACGCGCATTTTGATTTGCCCGTTTATGGCAAAGGTGATACCGAAGATGCTGATTTTTGGAAATCTGTGATACGGCAAGCATTGATTTACCAATATCTGGAAAAAGACATTGAAAATATTGGCGTATTAAAGCTCTCCCAGAAGGGAATAGCATTTTTGAAGAAACCTCATGAGATCGAATTGGCGCGTGACCATGATTTTACTACTGTCATAGGCGAAGAAGAATCAAGCGAGCGCACACCAGTCAACTCCAAATCATACGATGAGAAGTTGTTTGAGATGCTAAAAGCACTACGCAAGAAGGTAGCCAAAGAAAAAGATTTACCTCCTTACGTCATCTTCCAGGATCCTTCACTGGAAGAAATGGCAACGACCTACCCTACCACCAAAGATGAAATGGCAGGTGTGAATGGCGTGGGCATGGGTAAAGTAAATAAGTTTGGAAAAGAGTTTCTGGAGGTGATCCAAAAATACGTAGATGACAATGATATTGAAACTGCTGCCGAAGTAGTGGTGAAATCATCGGTGAATAAATCCAAAATAAAAATCTTTATCATCCAGCAGATCGACCGCAAGGTAGACCTGGAAGAAATTGCGGAAAGTAAAGCCTTGAGTTTCGATGAGCTACTCACAGAGATGGAGAATATTTGCTACAGTGGTACCAAGTTGAATGTAGATTATTACATAGACGATGTGCTTGATGAAAGCAGGCAGGATGAGATTTATGATTACTTCCTCAACAGCGAAACCGACAGCATGGCCGAGGCGATGGCCGAATTGCAAGGTTTTAGTGAAGAAGATGTGCGCCTGATGCGCGTGAAGTTTTTAAGCGAGTACGCTAACTAAACAAGTTTTTTTAATTCATTGTAACGAAAACAATCGCGCAAGTGGTCGTTCACAAGTCCGCATGCCTGCATGTGTGCGTAAATCACGGTGCTGCCCACAAACTTAAAGCCGCGCTTGATCAGATCTTTACTCAAAGCATCTGATTCCTTTGTAGTCGCCTGAATGGAATTCAATGCCTTCCATTGATTTACAATGGGCCGGTTATTCACAAAACCCCAAATGTATTTATCAAAACTGCCGAATTCCTTCTGAACTTTCAGAAACGACTTTGCATTATTTACAGCAGCGTACACTTTCAGTTTGTTGCGGATGATTCCCGGGTCGGTTAAAATTTTTTCAATCTTTTTAATGGTAAATCGAGCTACTTTTTCAGGGTCAAAGTCGGCAAAGTTTTTTCTATACCCTTCACGTTTTTTTAAAACTGTACTCCAACTCAGCCCGGCTTGTGCTCCTTCTAAAATTAGAAACTCAAAATGCTTTCGGTCATCATGAACGGGCACGCCCCACTCCTCGTCATGATAACGAATGTATTGATCAAACTTAAGACACCAGGAGCAGCGAATTTTTTCAGCCATAACTTTTTAATTTGTTGATTCAAAATGTTTCAGATTTGTTGATTGACAAAAACCCTATTACAAATCAAGACACCAACGAATTAACGAATTAATTATGTAACTTCCTGAGCTCAACAGCATATGAAAATCCTGCTCTTACTTGCTGTCGTCTTTATAGAAACTGAGGCTATTGCACAGTTCCGTTCCGAATCATTTACGCATTACACATTAGCGCCAAATACTTTTGCGGCTCCAATGAAAACAATCATTCCCGGCCTGCTCTCCGACCCTGTCCGAAATTACAAAGTCGGTTCACCTTTAATGACTTCTTATTCCAGCTGGAATTGGAATGCTCAAAATACTTTCTTCTGGACGGGCATCGTTACAACTCAATCCTTCAACAAAGGAAAATTCGGAACGCTCTATTATTGGGATGTACAGGGCAACTTGCGCGGTACCCGTGGGTTCATCGATATTTCAGGAAAAAACAAAAGAGGTTTTAAACTTGTATTCCCCTGGAAAATGTTCCGGTAAAATCAACACGAACTATTAATCAACAATGAAAAAATTATTCCTTATCTGCTTCATTCTTTGGACGAACATTTGCAACGCTCAAAAAATTGATTTTGACAAAAAACTAAATGAGTTGGGAATCGAGCTTTATCCTCCCACCAAGCCGATGGGAAACTATGTGAAAGTAGTGCGCACAGGCAACTTGCTGTATTTTGCAGGACACGGACCAACCAAAGCTGACAATACCAACATTACGGGCAAAGTAGGCAAAGACCTGACTACTGAACAAGGTTATGAAGCAGCCAAACAGGTCGGTGTGGCATTGCTGAGCACGCTGAAAGCCGAAGTTGGTGACTTGAACAAAGTAAAACGTATTGTAAAAGTGTTGGGCATGGTAAACTGTACCGAAAATTTTACTGATCAACCTAAGGTGATCAATGGCTTTTCAGATTTGATGGTGTCTCTATTTGGAGAGAAAGGGAAGCATGCACGCTCGGCAGTAGGCATGTACATGCTTCCCTCAAATATTGCAGTGGAAATTGAAATGATCGTAGAAGTTGAAGATTAGGCTCGTTTTTATTTGTTGAACGGCACAGAATTCAAATCACAATCCCTTTTGCTAGGGCACCAGTAGCATAGGCACAAACTTCTTCCTTTTCATTCATCACGCGCACAATTCCAAAGATTCTTTTATTCACAACTTCGGTTTGCTTTGCAGACACTATTACTTTTTTGGCAAGTAATGGTTTTAGATAGTTAATGCTCAGGTTACTCGTGCCCGTCATTCCTTCAGCGTAATGCGTTAATCCTAAAAGTCCGATGGCGAGATCAGCAAGCATAGCAATCACGGCCCCATTAACGGCTTCTGTGCCAATGCCTCCCTTGTGATACTCTTGTACTTCATCAATAATAACCAGGGGTTTAGAAATATCTGTAAGATCGATGCGAATACCGCTATGCTTCAGCTGAACAGAAGAATTAAAAAACGATTCCATTTCCTTCCAGTTTTTATCAATGGCGGTTTGCCGGATGCGGTGAAGGTTGGTAAGATTCATTTAAATTGATTTAGCTTTTTCCCAATACTGATCCATTTCGGCCAGCGTCATCTCGCCCATTTTCTTTCCGTCTTTGGCAGATTCAGTTTCCAGGTACTGAAATCGTTTAATGAATTTTTTGTTGGTGCGTTCAAGTGCTTCTTCCGCGTCAATCTCCAAAAAACGTGAGTAGTTGACTAATGAGAAAAGTAAATCCCCAAATTCGGCAGTTGCTTTTTCTTTGTTGACGGACTGGCTCGATTCTACATTAAACTCGTCTTTGAATTCCCGCATTTCTTCTTCGACTTTTTGCCATACCTGCTCTTTCTTTTCCCAATCAAAACCAACACCACGCGCTTTATCTTGTATGCGAATTGCTTTCACCAATGCAGGCAACGACTTAGGAACACCTTCAAGCACTGATTTATTTCCGGTTCGCAATTTTATCCGTTCCCAATTTTCTTTCACGCCCTTTTCATCTGTTGCAATCACATCGCTGTAGACATGCGGATGTCGTTCAATCAGTTTATCACAAATAGAATTGAGTACATCAGCCATGTCAAATACTTTCATCTCAGAAGCAATGCGCGCATAAAAAACATTGTGAAGCATCAGGTCGCCCAACTCTTTTTTTACTTCATTCAGATTTCCATCCAAAATAGAGTCCGATAGTTCATACGTCTCTTCGATAGTAAGATGACGAAGGCTTTCGAACGTTTGCTTTTTATCCCACGGGCAATTTTCACGAAGCTCGTCCATGACGGTGAGCAGTCGATCAAAGGCTTTAAGTTTGGCTTCGCGATTGAGATCCGGTGCGGCAAGTGGTTTTTTCATGAAGGCAATTTACAATTTTCATGTAAAGGAGCAGAGACGCTAATGGGATGGAATTTTAACTTCGTGTCTTTGTGTGGAACTTCGCAAATCTTACTTAAAAAAATTACCTTTGTTGCCTAAAATTTTATTCGTGACTTTAATCAAATCAATCTCGGGCATTCGGGGAACAATCGGCGGAAAACCAGGCGAAGCACTTACTCCTGTTGATGTCGTAAAATTCGCAGCGGCCTTTGGTACCTGGGTAAAATCGCGCAACGGAAAGAAAATTGTTATTGGGAGAGATGCACGCATTTCCGGTGAAATGGTGAGCAATCTGGTAAGCAATACCTTGCAAGGACTTGGATTACATGTTGTTGATCTTGGGCTTTCCACAACACCAACCGTGGAAATCGCCGTGCCTATTGAAAAGGCGGGTGGAGGAATTATTCTTACTGCGAGTCACAATCCTATTCAATGGAATGCATTGAAATTATTAAATGAAAAAGGAGAATTCATTTCGGCTGCCGATGGTGCAGAAGTTTTGCGGTTAGCCGAATCAGAACGCTTTGATTTTGCTTCAGTTGAAAAGCTTGGTAATTATAAAAAGGCTGATCATTATATAAAGAAGCACATCGAACTAATCAAAAAAAATAAGTTGGTGGATGTAAAAGCTATCCAAAATTCAAAATTCAAAATCGTAGTTGATGCTGTGAATTCTTCAGGTGGAATTGCTGTTCCAATGTTGTTAAAAGAGCTTGGTGTAAAAACAATTAAAAAATTGTACTGCGAGCCAACAGGAAAATTTCCACATAATCCGGAACCACTTCCTGAAAATATAAAAGCAATTTGCCGTGAGGTAAAAAAAAGAAAATACGATTTGGGAATCATTGTTGATCCTGATGTTGATCGTCTGGCATTAGTTCAGGAAGATGGAAAGCCTTTTGGTGAGGAATATACTTTAGTTACTGTTGCTGATTATGTTTTAAGTAGAAAGAAGGGAAATACAGTCTCTAATCTTTCCTCAACCCGGGCCTTGCGCGATGTGACCGAAAAAGCGGGGGGCAAATACTCTGCTGCAGCCGTTGGTGAAGTGAATGTGGTGAGCGCCATGAAAGAGACTAAAGCTGTAATTGGTGGCGAAGGCAATGGTGGCGTGATTTTCCCCGACCTGCATTATGGCCGCGATTCACTTATGGGTATCGCTTTATTTCTCTCGCATCTGGCGAAAAGTAAAATGAAAGCTTCTGAGTTGAGGAAAACATATCCAGAATATTTCATTTCAAAAAATAAGATTGAACTAACACCTGATATTAATATCGACCGGGTTTTAGAGCAAATCAAACAGAAATATCAAAACGAAAAAATTAACACCATCGATGGTGTGAAGATCGATTTCGAAAGAGAGAAAGAGTGGATACATTTGCGTAAATCCAACACAGAGCCGATCATTCGCATCTATGCCGAATCGCAAAATGAAAAGAAAGCCGATGAGTTGGCGAACAGAATCATTAGTGATCTTAAGTCATTAATCGGTTAATCGTAAAATGGAAAAATTGTAAATCGAATGAGAGTTTATCTAGACAATGCCGCTACCACACCGCTTGATCCGGAGGTATTTGAAGCTATGAAGCCATTTATGCTGGAGGATTTTGGTAACCCCTCCTCCACACACGCACATGGAAGAAAAGTGCGGGCAGCCATTGAGTCTGCAAGAAAGAAAGTAGCCGAGTTGCTCAATTGCACAGCGGGCGAAATTATTTTTACGTCAGGTGGAACGGAAGCAGACAATGCAATTATTCGAGGCGCCGTTCAGGCATATAAAATTAAAAATGCGATTTCGTCGCCTATTGAACACCATGCAGTAACACATACGTTGGAAATGATGGATAAGCACGGTGATATTAAATTATATCATGTAAAGCTTGATGAAAAGGGACACGTAGACTTAACTCATCTTGAAAGTTTGCTGAAAGAATTTCCAAACGCTCTCGTTTCGCTAATGCATGCTAATAACGAGATTGGCAACTTGCTTGATATTCAAAAAGTGGGAGAGCTCTGCCTTCAATACAATGCCTACTTTCATTCGGATACAGTACAAACGATGGGTCATTACAAGCACGATCTCAAACAATTGAAGGTGCACGGCATGACGGCTGCTGCCCATAAATTTCATGGCCCCAAAGGAATTGGCTTTATGTACATCAACAAGGATAAAAAAATACAACCCCTGGTTCATGGCGGCGCCCAAGAACGTAACATGCGTGGTGGCACTGAAAATGTTTATGGAATTATCGGGTTAGCTAAGGCGCTTGAAATTTGTTACCGTGAAATGGCAGAACATGAAGCACATATTACCAAACTAAAAACCCATTTAATTGAAAAACTGAAAGCTTCAATAGCCGGAGTGAGTTTTCATGGTGATTCAGATAACATGAGCAGAAGTCTTTACACGGTTTTGAATGTCTCCTTTCCTGAGTCGGAAGAAAACGAGATGATGCTTTTCAATCTCGACCTGCAGGGAATTTCGGCCTCTGGCGGAAGTGCATGCTCAAGTGGAGCATCAACAGGGTCGCACGTGTTGGGTGCCATCTATCCTAACTCTAAACGCGGAGCAGTTCGTTTTTCATTCAGCAAATACAACACAACAGAAGAGATCGACTATGCTGTTGATAAAGTAGCAGAAACTGTCGGGATCAAGATGGCCAAGATGTAAGGATTTGCAAGATTTAGATGATTGATCAACAAATAAAATCCTGTAAAATCCATTAATCCTGGCCATCCTGATGCAGACAATTAGCTTTATAGGATCAGGAAATTTAGCCTGGCATCTTGCTCCGGCCCTTGACAACGCAGGTTTTGTTGTAAAAGAGGTGTACAGTCGAAACGCACTGCATGCCGAAGCATTAACCGGACGGCTTTACCAGGCAGAAGTAAAAGCCACACTTGATTTTTCTAAGAGCAGTTCCTCTGTATTTATCATTGCCGTAAACGACAGCAGTATCAGCGACATAGCGAAAGAAATAATTTTGCCTGATAACGCAGTGCTTGCTCACACTTCGGGCAGCGTGCCCTTGACCGACTTGCAATTTGCGGCTACAATCAACATCGGTGTGTTTTATCCTCTGCAAACCTTTACCAAAAGCAAAAAGGTAGACTTCAAACAAACTCCCATTTTTATAGAAAGCAATAATCAGGAAACTGAAGTTGCTCTCCAGATGCTGGCGAAAGCGATTAGCAACCAGGTGAAAAAAATCGGGTCCGAAGAACGGAAGGCGCTGCACGTGGCCGCCGTGTTTGCTTCTAACTTCACCAACTATATGCTCACGCTTTCGAAAGAAGTGATGCAAAAAAACGGGTTGGAATATGACTGGCTAAAACCGCTGATTGCGGAAACCATCACCAAAAGTCTGCAACTTGGTCCAGAGAACGCCCAAACCGGCCCGGCTATGCGCGGTGATCTGGAAATTCTTGACAAGCATTTCGAGTTTCTAAAGGACGATCCGTCAAAAGCTGAAATCTATAAAATTATCAGTCAGCACATCATCGATCGGTATCACGAGGATTAGTGTAGCCCTGCCGCTCATGGCATTTTGAGCAGTTCTCTTGCAAAAAATCCCTATTTTTAATTCTATCAAACCTTTATCCTATGAAAAATTATTTTTCTTTTTCATTGATTCTGATCTCCATTGGATCATTTGCTCAGAATCCGTCACGCGAGTCAATGGACCCGAAGGTGACCGAAGTTTGGGACTTAAAACCAAAAAAAATTACGCCTGGCACCAACCCCTCAGATGCTCCGTCCGATGCTATCGTTTTGTTTGATGGCAAAGACTTATCTAAATGGAGTACACTTGCCGGAAGCGATGCAAAATGGGATGTAAAAGACGGTGCAATGACTGTTGTAAAAGGAGCCGGAGATATCAAAACCAAACAGACCTTTGGCGATATGCAACTTCACATTGAATGGCGCGCTCCTGCAGAAGTAGTTGGCGATGGTCAGGGGCGAGGCAACAGTGGGATTTTTTTACAAGAGCGATATGAACTTCAAGTGCTCGACAGTTACGAAAGCGTAACCTATTCAAATGGCCAAGCCGGAGCGATTTATAAACAGTCGATTCCCTTGGTAAATGCTTGTCTTAAACCGGGAGAGTGGCAAACGTACGATGTCATTTATACCGCGCCCAGGTTTAGCGATAATGGCCGGGTGATTGTACCCGCCTACATCACCATAATCCATAACGGTGTTGTTATCCAAAATCACACACAAATTAACGGGCCAACTGAATACCGCGGTATGGCCGTTTATCAAACGCATGGCAAAGGCTCCATCAAATTGCAAGATCACGGCAACCCGGTAAGCTTCCGAAACATTTGGGTAAGAGAGCTGTAAACTAAAAGTCTCTTAAGCAAAAAAGTCAGGCGAGTGGCCTGACTTTTTTATTTTATTATACTAAAATTAGTTCGGCTTAGTTACTGGTGGAGCAGCCTCTACTTCGCCTTTGATGTGAAGCATCACTATTCCGCCTTCTATGTTTGCAGATACAGTAACAGTCTTATCAAACGGACCGGCAGCAGAAGCATTAAATGTAGCTTTCACATGACCTTCACCACCTGGCATTACCGGCTCGCGAGTCCAGCTTGGTGTTGTACAACCGCAAGAAGGTTGCGCATTGGTGATCACCAGTGGCGTCTTTCCTTTGTTGGTAAACTTGAATTCATAGGTCACAGGTTTTCCTTGTGGAATCTTACCAAAATCATGAGCAGAAGCTGCCCATTCAATTACGGCCAAGTCTTGCTTGGGAGGTGTGGTGGTCTGACCAAAACCGACATTGGCTATGAAAGCCAAGACTGCGATAAACATTAATTTTTTCATCTCTTGTTGAATTTTAGGTTAAACTTAGGATGTTCATTTGAACTGTACAAACTTCGTGTAGGAAAACCGGTTATGCTGTTAATAAAGCCCTAATTGATGTTAATGCTTTGTTAAACCATGTTGCCCGACCAAAGGTAAAATAAATACCTGCTACCTTTGTTTGGTGAGCAGGAATACCCTGAAAATTATTATCATACTGGCAGCCGTTAGCATTGCCGGTGTAACGGTCACACAAGTCTATTGGGTGCGCAAGGCCTTTGATTTGAAAGAAAATCAGTTCAACCGCGATGTGCAGTCTGCGTTACGCACTGTAGCTGACCGGATTTATGAAATCAACAAAACTCCCCTTTCGGGCAATAATCCAGTCCAGCAAGTGTCTACCAATTACTTTGTAGTGCTTGTCAACGGGCCGGTAAATTCCAGTGTACTGGGCTTCCTGATTTCTTCTGAGTTTGAAAAACGGAATATCAAAGCCGATTATGAATATGGTGTTTACGATTGTGCTGACCAATGCATGAAGGGCGGCACTGCAGTGTCATTGCATCAAAATAAAACCACAGCCAGCTTAGCCGAACTGCCTACATGGAAAAACGATGGCTATTATTTCGGTGTTCAATTTCCGCGCATTGAGGCAAACTTAATCAGTCAAATGGGTATCTGGGGGTTTTCTTCCGCGGTTACGCTAATCGTGATTTTCTTTTTTGTGTACACGTTACTAGTTATCCTTCGACAAAAGAGGTTGTCTGAAATTCAAAAAGATTTCATTAACAACATGACTCATGAATTCAAAACCCCGCTCTCTACAATTGCCATCTCGTCCGAAGTACTGAGAGACCCGGGCATCACGCACACACCAGAGCGACTGTTGAATTACGCTACGATCATTCAAACCGAAAGCCAGCGCCTGAAACAACACGTAGAACGCGTTTTGCAAATGGCACGACTCGAGAAAAGTGATGTGGGGTTGAAAAAGGAAAGACTTGACTTGCATGAACTCATTCGCGAAGCCGTACAAAACAGCTCGGTTACGCTTCAGGAAAAAAACGGGCGAATGTCCTTACAGCTGGACGCGCAGCATAGTTTTATTGAAGCCGACAAACTCCACTTCACGAATGTGTTGTTTAATCTTATTGATAATGCCATAAAGTATAACAAGAATGCACCGGAGCTAAGCATTAAAACCGGAAACTTCAATAAGCAGGTATTCGTTGAAGTGCAAGACAACGGGATCGGTATTAGCCCTGAAAATCAGAAAAAGATCTTTCATCAGTTTTACAGAGTACCCACGGGCAATTTGCATGACGTAAAAGGGTTTGGCCTGGGATTGAATTATGTAAAACTTATTGTAGAAGCGCATCGAGGAAAAATTTCTGTAGAAAGTCAGCCGGGCCATGGATGTATTTTTAGAATAACACTGTCAACAACATGAGCGCTAAAATACTCTTAGTGGAAGATGATCCGGCGTTAGGCTTTGTAATCAAAGACAATCTCTTTCACAAAGGCTATGATGTTACCTTATGTGGCGATGGCGAGCAAGGTCAGGAAGCTTTTCTTCAGCAATTCTTCGACTTATGCATTTTTGATGTGATGATGCCAAAGAAAGATGGCTTTGCTCTTGCCCGGGCCATTCGCGAAAAAAATAGTCAGGTTCCAATTTTGTTCGTCACGGCCAAAGCTATGCTCGATGACAAAATCGAAGGCTTTCGCGTGGGCGGCGATGATTACATCGTGAAACCTTTTAGTATGGAGGAGCTTTTTATGCGCATCGAAGTCTTTTTGCGCAGGTCTAATGGTCATCACGCCTCAGAAAAACTGTTTACCCTTGGCGACTTCTCTTTTGACGGGAATAATTTTAAGCTCAATCATCCTCTGAGTGAAAAAACCCTGACCCAAAAAGAAGCCGAAGTACTCAAATTGCTTTGCCTGAATAAGGATCGGGTATTGAAACGCGAAGAAATCCTCACCACCGTGTGGGGTGATGACGACTATTTCATGGGTCGCAGCCTGGATGTGTTCATTTCAAAACTTCGAAAGTACCTTAAAGACGATCCAAAAGTGGAGATTGTCAATTACCATGGCGTAGGATTTAAACTGGAAGTGAAATAGTACTTCCTGTAGGATATTCTTAGTGAAGTCGTTAACCATTTAAACCACATCAACCATGAAACTATTTGTGCTCCTGATCTCGTGTTTGCTTTCATCGTTGTCCGGGTTTGGGCAAGAAAGCATATTGGTCAATGCCCAATGGGTGAAAGATCACCAGTCAGATCCAAAAATGGTTTTGGTTCAGGTCAATTTTTTAAAGCTAGACTACGATGCTGAGCACATTGCTGGCGCTCGCTATTTGTGGCCAGGCTCATTAGCACCCGATAGTCCGCAGGGAGCAATGAATGAACCTGATATGAAAAGTGCGAAAGAAGTAATGGAAGGCCTCGGCATTTCAAACGACAACCATGTGGTAATTTATTTTGTTCGCAGTGAAGTATCACCTACCGCCCGAATTTTTTTGACCATCGAAAATTTAGGAATGAAAGGGAAAGTTTCCCTGCTTGATGGTGGCCTCGAAGCTTGGAAGAAGGCGGGGTTTCCTACCACCAAAGATTTGCCGATTGTGAAGAAGGGAAAATTCGCACCTGCATCATTGGGATTTATTGTTGACAAGAATTATGTGCTGAAAAATCTAAATTCTAGTTCTACTGTCATTGTGGATGCGCGGATGAAGAAATTCTACGATGGCGAACCCGTGGGCAACCCGCGCGATGGCCATATTGCAGGAGCCAAGAATATTCCATATCCTGATTTGATTGATCCAAATAATTTTATCAAACCAACCGATCAACTTCAGGGTTACTTCACTTCCGCTGTCGATTCGAAAGAAAAAGAAGTAGTCACGTATTGCTTTATCGGGCAAACGGCCAGCGTAGTGTATTTGGCAGGAAGAATCTTGGGCTACAATATGAAACTCTATGATGGCTCCATGCAAGAGTGGAGCCGGATCAAAGAACTGCCCATGGAAATGACAGAGAAGAAGTAATTCGCCGGAATTATCTCACTCATCTGGAAGCGCGAAGGCTACATACGAGTCGCCAGACTTACTTCCGATCTTTCCTCCTCCACAAGCGATAACAACATATTGTTTGCCACTCACTGAATAGATCGAGGGCGTTGCATAGCCGGCTGCCGGTAATGAAAATTCCCATACCATTTTTCCAGTTGTCTTATCAAATGCGCGAATCTTTTCATCTTTTGTTGCAGCAATAAAAACCAGCCCGCCTTTGGTTACCACAGAGCCTCCATAGTTTTCTGTTCCGGTTGGAGGAATACCTTTTTGTTTTAGTTCGGGGTACTCACCCAGCGGCACTTTCCACAAAAGTTTCCCGCTGTTTAAATCAACTGCATTCAATGTGCCCCATGGCGGTATAATACCCGGATAACCATTCTTATCGAGGAAGCGATTATAGCCAGTCATTGTATAAGGCACGTCATCCATAACTGTTTTGGCAGAAGTTGCTCCACGGGCATCCGAGGCTGGTTCTTTGGCAATTTTACTTTTTGTTGAACCTGCCTCCTTATCTTCCAAGTCTAATAAATAAGCAAGCAGCGCATCTTTATCCGTTCCTTTTATTTGTTTAAAGGCTGGCATCATGTTTTTTCCATTCTCAATTATTTTCCACGCCTGCTCGGATTTGTATTTTTTATTTAACCTGATCAAGGAAGGGAAAGAGCTGCCATTGCCTTTCAGGTTAGCGCCATGACATGCGATACAATATTTTCCGTATTGCACCTGCCCCATTCCCTTCAATGAATGATCATCTCCATTTTTAGGAATATCAATCATCGTCAGTGACCACGGCAACTCTGTACAATTGACATACATAATTCCTGTCTCAGGATCAACAGATGCCCCACCCCATTCACCTCCGCCATCAAAACCCGGAAAGATCCATACGCCTTCTTTGCTTGGTGGTGTGAACATCTCGCCATACTTGATTTGACTAAATTTTTCTTTCAAATAATCACGCATGGCCGGATCAACATTTGAAAGATCATCCACACCAAATTTTTGCCGGGCAAACGGTTCTGGAAGTGTTGGGATAGGTTGTGTGGGCCAAGCTTCTTCACCGGCTAAGTCCGAAACCGGAAAACGTTTTTCTTCAATAGGAAATAGTGGCTCGCCATTTTCGCGATCGAAGAGAAAAATGTATCCATGCTTTGTGATCTGGGCAACTGCATCAATTTGCTTTCCGTCTTTCGTAAGCGTGACAAGATTGGGATTGGCTGGCAAGTCTCTATCCCACAAGTCATGATGAACCACCTGATAGTGCCAGATATATTTGCCAGTAGCAGCATCCAAAGCGATCAACGAGTTGGCAAACAGGTTCTGACCTTTTCTGATACCTCCATAAAAATCTCCGCCAATAGAGCCTGTTGGTACATAAACAATTCCGCGTTTTTCATCCAGTGACATTCCCGCCCAGTTGTTGGCTCCTCCAAATTTTTTCCACGCCTCTTTGTCATCCCATGTTTCATATCCTTTTTCGCCGGGTTGCGGAATAGTATGAAATATCCATTTGCGCTCGCCTGTTCGCACATCATACGCACGGATGTGACCAGGAGCAGCATCAGTGGATTCGGCCACCCGATGACCAACAATGAATAAATCTTTATAAATAATCCCTGGTGAAGTCGCCGATATAAATGAATTAAAAGTGCCCGACTCGCGATCAAGGTTTTCCGCAAGGTCAATATATCCGCCTTTGCCAAAGCTTGTCACAGGTTTACCATTCGTAATACTGATCGCATAAGTTTTAGCACCGGCACTGTATAAAATTCGTTTGTCCTTTCCATTTTCATCTTGCCAATACATAACCCCCCGACTGACTTTGAAAAACGCATACTTGTCGTGTCTTGCCGAAGTATCTGCTTCTGCTGGATCAAATGACCATTTAAGCTTCCCTGAAGCAGCATCAAGCGCAAAGAGCTTTAGGCGCGGGGTTGTGCCATATAAAATACCATCGACCACAATCGGGTTGCACTGATTTTGCGAGCGGTTGTCGGGGTCTTTGTCACTAGAACTATAAGTCCAGGCTACCTCCAACTTCGAAACATTCTCGATAGTAATCTGATCAATGGAAGAATAACGAATTCCATCCTTAGAACCAGCATAATTGCTCCATTCACTATATGTCTGCGGTGAGGCTGAGCGGTCACGACAAGAAACCAGCACGATGAGCATTGAAATAGCTCCTATCAATAATTTTTTCATAGATGACGGGATTCTATTGAAAGTTAACAAATAGCCTGATTTTTTATTCTTTAGAAAAGAATGAACAAACCTGTATTTTTGAGGTCATTATTTTTTCAGTTCATGAAGATATCTTACCGCTGGCTTCAACAATACATTACCATCTCTGAAACTCCTGAAGAGACTGGGCAAACACTTACTTCTACCGGATTGGAAGTGGAGCATATTGAATCTTTTGAAACGGTCAAAGGCGGCCTCAAAGGACTGGTCGTTGGCGAAGTTCTTACTTGTGTGAAACATCCCAATGCAGACAAGCTTTCAATTACCACAGTGGATGTTGGTGCCGGCAACCCTTCGCAAATTGTATGCGGCGCACCAAATGTAGCTGCCGGACAAAAAGTAGTCGTGGCGTTACCCGGAACAACAGTTTATCCAACCAAAGGAGAGCCGTTTACTATAAAATCAGCAAAAATACGCGGCGAGCAAAGTGAGGGAATGATTTGCTCAGAAGACGAGATCGGGTTGGGCGAGAGTCATGCAGGCATTATGGTGTTGGACACGTCTAAAAAAAATGGAACCCTTGCATCTGATTTTTTTGAAATAGAATCTGATTATGTTTTTGAAATTGGCCTTACACCAAACCGGGCCGATGCCGCTTCGCATATTGGTGTAGCTCGTGATCTTAAAGCAGCTAAGAAACGAAGCTTACAATTTCCATCAGTCGAAAATTTTAAAGTTTCAAATACAAAACTCACAATTCCAGTTACCGTAGAGGAGCCTGAAATGTGTCCGCGATTCTCGGGGGTTTCCATTGCCAATGTTAAAATAAAAGAGTCTCCCGAATGGTTGAAGAATCGATTAAGATCAATAGGGCTTACACCGATTAATAATGTAGTTGATATTACCAATTTTGTTTGTCATGAGCTTGGCCAACCATTGCATGCTTATGATATTAATGAAATTGGCGGAAAGAAAATCATCGTAAAAAATCTACCGGCAGGCACACCATTTGTAACGTTGGATGGCAAGGAAAGAAAATTAACAGCAACTGACTTAATGGTATGCGATGGTGAAGGAAAAGGAATGTGCATGGGTGGCATTTTTGGTGGCCTTGGTTCCGGCATTAGTGAAAAGACCAAAGATGTCTTTTTGGAAGGTGCTTATTGGACTCCAAGTGGAATTCGTAAAACAGCTTTATATCATGGATTGAAGACTGATGCTTCCTTCCGCTTTGAAAGAGGTACTGATGTAACCCAGACAGCTTATGCAGTGAAACGGGCGGCCATGATGATTGTGGATCTGGCGGATGGGGAAATTGCTTCAGAATTAGTAGACATTTATCCTGTCAAAATTGAAAACAAGTCGATCGAAGTTAAATTCAAAAACATTGACAGGCTTATCGGCAAGAAAATTCCTCATGAAGAGTTTTTTTCTATCCTGGAGCGATTAGAAATAAAGACTTCTAACAAAACTGAGAATGGATTTACGGCATCAGTTCCAACGTACCGTGTTGATGTTCTATTGGAGGCTGATATCATAGAAGAAATTTTGCGCATCTATGGCTTCAACAATATTGAGTTATCGGAAAATGTAAGCGCCGATTATCTTGCATCATTTCCCGAGAAGGATATTACAAAATTCAAAAAAGCATTGGGGGCACGGTTGGCAGCAAACGGATTTTATGAAATCCTGACCAATTCACTTACCAATATTTCTAACAAAAATAAGTTGAAAACAGGAAGCGAAGCGGTAGAAATTTTAAATAAACTGAGTGAAGAACAAGGCATACTTCGTCAGACCATGCTTTTCAGTGGCCTCGAGGTCTGTGCACATAATATTAACCGCAAGCAAAAGGATTTAAAGTTATTTGAATTCGGGAAAGTGTATGGGAAGACTTCGGGCAACGAAGGGTTGAAAAATTACTTTGAAGAAGAACGGCTTGCTATTTATCTCACCGGCAATAACGAAACCGAAAACTGGCAGAACAAAACACATTCAGTAAATTTTTATGATATCGCCCAGGGCGTTACACAAATTCTGGAGACAGCTTCTATAGAAAAAACAAAGCAAGAGCAATTATCAGATTCGGTTTTTGAATACGGAATAAAAATTTTGAGAGGGAACAAAGAAATTGGTCGGGTGGGTAAAGTGAAAAATGTGTGGGTAAAAGAATTCGGAATCAAGCAGGAAGTATTTTTTGCTGACCTCGCGATGGATTTGCTTTTCCAGTCGGCAAACCCTAAGTTCGTTGTACAGGAAGTGCCTAAGTTTCCTGCCGTGAGAAGAGATCTTTCACTGGTGCTTGATAACCATGTGAAATTTGCCGAGATAGAAACTTTGGCTCGCACAACAGAGCAGCGACTAATTAAAGAAATCATTGCTTTTGATGTGTATGAAGGGGAAAAAATTCAACAAGGAAAAAAAGCGTATGCCCTTGGTTTCACATTGCAAGATGAAAACAAAACATTGACAGACGAAGAGATCGAAAAAACAATGACGCGGCTGATGAGTGCCTTTGAAGGGAAAATGGGAGCTGTGATCAGGAAATAAAATTTTAATGTAAATTCAACACAAAGACACTTATAAATTGAAGATTAGCCATTAGCCTTCAAAATTTAAAATTTAGCATTCAACCCATGGATCAAGAAGCATTAAAAACCAACCTTAATGGTTTGGAACGGAAAATCATGATGTTGCTCAACGACCACAAAACGTTGAAAGAAGAAATGCGCAGCATAAAACTTGAAAACCATGAGCTCCGCACCGATTTGCGCAAGCGCGACGAGCAATTGTCCAATTTTAAAAATCAGATTAAAATCACTAAAATTGCGGATAATATAAACCCGGGAGACGAAAGTATTTCGGAATTGAAAAGAAAAGTGGACGAATATATCCGCGAAATCGATAAATGTATTGCTCACGTAAGCCGATAGTCACGGTAAGTTGATGGACGAACTCTCTGTAAAAATAAAAATCGCAGACCGCGAGTACCCGATGAAAGTAAAACGCCCTGAAGAGGAGCGTGTACGGGCCGCTGGTAAGCTCATCAATGAGAAACTAAAACATTACCGCGAGAAATTTGGCATAGATGATAAACAAGACCTGCTGGCAATGGTTGCCTTTGATTGCTTAGTCGATAAAATGGCCGATGAAGAAAACCTGCAGGTGATCGATCAAACTGTTGTGGAGAAAGTAAACCACCTCAATCAGTTAGTTTCGCAAGTACTCTGATTTCGTTTTAGTTTCAATTCCTTCCTTTTGTTGTGGGCCGAATGGCTTTCCGGGTGTTGTTCTACACCTATAAAATTATAACGCATTATGGAATCCATGGAAATAGTAGTGATCGGACTGGTAGCCTTAGTCGGGACCATTATTTTCAGCTTACTCATTGGCAGTTTTCTATATAAAAGACGCTTGAAGAGAAATAAGATCGAAGCTGAAGAAAAATCAAAACTGATCATTAAGGAAGCCGAATTGCAGGCCGAAAACATTAAAAAAGACCGCATCATTGAAGCGAAAGAAAAGCTTCTAAAAATGAAGCAGGAGTTTGAAGAAGAAGCCAATCGCAAGAAAAACCAGATTATTGCCAACGAACAAAAAGTAAAGCAGCGCGAAGCGCAATTGAACAAAGAACTTGAACAGGTCAAGCACAAGGAAAATGACCTGAACGACGAGCGGCAAAGTCTGGCACAGCAACATGAACTGGTTAAAAAACGCAAAGAAGAACTTGACAGGTTCAATGCCCAAAAGGTGGCAGTTCTTGAAAACATCTCAAAGATCAGTGCCGAGCAAGCCCGCGACCAACTAGTGGAATCGATGAAAGAGGAGGCGCAAACCAAGGCCAGCAGCTACATAAAGGATATTATGGAGCAGGCTAAGTTGAGTGCAACCAAAGAGGCAAAGAAAATTATAGTGGAAACGATTCAGCGTACAGCTTCTGAACAAGCTGTTGAAAACTGTGTTTCCATTTTCAACATTGAAAGCGACGATATCAAAGGCAAGATTATTGGCCGCGAAGGCCGGAACATTCGTACACTGGAAGCTGCCACCGGCGTGGAGTTTATTGTTGACGATACGCCAGAGGCTATTATCATCTCCGGCTTCGATCCAGTACGAAGAGAAGTAGCGCGCCTGTCGTTACACCGTCTCGTTCAGGATGGGCGTATCCATCCCGCTCGTATTGAGGAAATCGTAGCGAAAACTGCAAAGAATATAGATGATGAAATTGTTGAAACAGGAGAACGGACAGTAATTGATCTTGGCATCCATGGTTTGCACCCGGATTTAGTGCGCATGGTAGGACGCATGCGGTTCCGCTCATCATACGGCCAGAATTTATTGCAGCACTCACGCGAAGTTGCAAACCTGTGCGCCATCATGGCAGCAGAGCTTGGCCTTAATGTAAAGCAGGCTAAGCGCGCCGGATTACTTCATGATATTGGTAAGGTATGGCCCGAAGAATTAGAAAAGCCTCATGCTATTGTGGGCATGGAACTGGCAGTGAAGTACAAAGAACATCCGGTGATATGCAATGCCATTGGTGCTCACCACGATGAAATTGAAATGACCAGCATCATCTCGCCTATAGTGCAAGCCTGCGATGCGATCTCGGGAGCGCGCCCCGGCGCAAGGCGTGAAGTGATGGAACAATATATGAAACGCCTGAAAGAATTGGAGCACGTGGGATTAAGCTTTGAGGGCGTTGAGAAATGTTACGCCATTCAGGCGGGCCGCGAACTGCGTGTGATTGTAGATGCTGAGAAAGCCACCGATGAGCGTGCAAGTCAATTGAGTTTTGACATCTCTCAAAAAATTGAGCGCGACATGCAATATCCAGGGCAAATCAAAGTAACTGTGATCCGCGAAATGAGAAGTGTCGCTTACGCTAAGTAGAATTCTCTAAATCTTTTTGCATCGAAGGGGATGTTGTTGACTCAGCATCCTTTTTTTATGATACTATAACTCCGAAGAATTGACATAATCGTAACGATACAGAAATGATCAAGTAATAATGGGTTACGATTTTTGTATCGTGAAAAAATAGTAATGACAAAAGTCATGCTGATCATTCCTTTGTTGTTGATCAGTCAGGTTCTGCAAGCGCAGCCTGAAGCGGAAGGCCCTCCCTTAAAAAAAATCAAAATCTTATCGTGGAATATTTATATGCTGCCGCATCTGGTAGCCACTCACTCATCCAAAAAAGAAAGGGCCAAAGGAATCGGCAATCTACTCAAGGCCAGTGATTATGATGTAATCGTCTTCCAGGAAGCTTTTCATCCCCTCGCCCGTAAGAAGATTTTCCAACTACTCAGCAAAAACTTCCCGTATCAGGCCGGGCCGGCAAACCGAAAGTTATTCTCATTAAAAACAAATAGCGGGATATGGGTTTTCAGTAAGCACCCCATCGTAAGTCATCAATCAATAATCTATAAGAACCGATCTGGTGTTGATGCGCTGTCGCGAAAAGGTGGTCTCCTGGTGGAAATAGACGCGCAAGGACAGCACATTCAAATTGCCGGTACACATTTGCAAAACTCGGGCAAGGTTTGGCTGCGGCATGCCCAATGTGTAGAATTTTATGAACGGCTTTTGAAGCCAGCTATGAGAGAAGGCGTGCCGCAAATTATTTGTGGCGATTTTAATATCGATAGAAACACTGCGAGGGAAAGCTATCAGTTTATGCTTCAGTCTTTGGATGCGGAAGACGGGAGCATCAATTCTAAAAATCAATTCTCATACGACAGGCTCAACAACGACTTGCAAGTTGAGAAGGGCACTCGGCAAGACTTAATTGATTACATATTATTCCGGCAAAATGGCGGTCAAGCAAATTGCATTAATACCATCAAAGTGTTGAAAAGAAAGTGGCGCGATAATCATGAAGACCTCTCCGACCATTATCCCCTGGAAGCTGAAGTGTACTTCTCTAATTCCCTCGAAATTCAATCAGTGGCGTCGGTGAAATAAGCTTCAACAACCTGTTCGTTTTTGACCACGCTGGTGTATCAAATTCGAATTGCAATTCCTCTTAATCACTCATTTTAATTAACCTGAGCCTTTTATCAAACTGGTTTATTTTTTGCAGGATGTGCGCAACAGAACAGCTCCTATGAAAACATTGATCGCTATTTTACTTTGGATGATTTTATTAGTCATGTGCTGGCCAATAGCACTAGTTTTGGTGTTCATCCTGCCCTTGGTTTGGCTTTTTCTGCTTCCGTTCAGAATACTTGGGTTTACCCTTGAATTAGTCTTCAAATTTATCGGAGCTATACTATTACTGCCCTTCAAGGTATTGGGTATCCGGTAGATTTCAGTCTTTCTTTCCGACCCAACCCAAGTGAGTGTGCTTGAAATCATAAGGGTACTTCAGGCCGTAGCCAAATAAGCGATCCATGGCACTATGACCAAACAGGACTATTCCTGCTAACGTCAATGCTGGTACCGTTAAATAAAATCCAATGAATAAAATCAATAAAGCCAGGCCTTGATGATGAGCAATGTTATAAAGCAGAGCGCCAAATCGTGTGTTAACCACGTAACCAATCATGCTGATATCAGGCACAAGGAGCCATGCAAAGAATACCCACCAGGCATAACCCAGATAAAGACTTAAACAATACGAAGCCACAAACTTTGCTGCATCTTCCAATTTTAGAATTGTATTCATGAAACCCGCTCGTTATTTTTTCATAAACATGTAATCAGTCGTCACATCAAGCATGGCTTTCAAGCCTGTGATAAATCCACGCTCGTCGATCATAAAATCAGGCGTATGATGTGACGGTGCCTTGGCAGGGTCAATATTAGCAGGCACTGCACCTACAAAGAAAAACAAACCCGGAATTTTTTGTTGGTAGAATGCAAAATCTTCCGCTCCGGTTACCGCATGGATTTCAACTACATTTTTCTCTCCGGCCGCGCGTTTCAAACTCGGCAACATTTTAGCTGTGAGCGCAGGATCATTATAAGTTACAGGTGTTTTCCGTTCAATCGAAACTTCAGCAGTAGCACCAGCGCTTTCAGCAATTTTAGTAGCAGTTAGTTTAATCTTTTCATGAATTTTATCCTGCATGCCGGTATCCAATGTGCGGATAGTTCCGGCAAAAGTGGCCTCTTCCGGAATAATGTTTTCACGAATGCCAGCCTGAATTCTCCCCACTGTGATTACTGCTGCTTCTTTGGTAAGTTCTGTTTGTCGGCTTATAATCGTTTGCAGTCCGGTGATAATCTGAGCACTCACCACAATCGGGTCGACACTCATCCAGGGAACAGCTCCATGTGCTTGTTTGCCTTTTACTTTTATCATAAACCAATCCGAAGCTGCCATCATTCCGGCTGGTCTGTAGGTGATTGCACCTACTGGTGCGAGTGATTGGATGTGCAATCCAAAGACGACATCTACTTTTGGGTTTTCCAAAACGCCTTCTTTCACCATTAAGCCTGCGCCTCCTTCTTCGCCAACGGGCGCTCCTTCTTCTGCCGGTTGAAAAATAAATTTAATGGTGCCCTTCAGTTCGCTTTTATTTTTAGAAAGTATTTCTGCTACTGCCATTAATATTGAGATATGCGAGTCGTGGCCGCAAGCGTGCATCACTCCAGTTTCTTGTCCATTGTAAGTCGCTTTCTCTTTAGAAGCAAAAGGCAAACTGTTGCGCTCGGTGACAGGCAAGGCGTCCATGTCCGCACGAAGGGCAATCACGGGTCCCGAGTTTCCGGTTTCAAGCAATGCAACCACGCCAGTTTTAGCAACACCGGTCTGCACTTTTAATCCTAACGACTTGAGGTGCTCAGCAACGAAGGCTGCTGTTTTTGTCTCCTGATTGGATAATTCAGGATATTGATGAAAATGCCTGCGCCATTCAATCACTTTGTCTTCCATGGCTTTGGCCTGCAAGTCAAGTTTGGTTTGGAGTTTGGAACTAGTCTGACAAAGCGCTGGCAATGCAGCGGCTGTCATTAAAACGGCACACGCAAATTTCATTGTTGTAGGGATTTAGATTTTACTCAAGCTCAAGCAACAATCTTAAGAATGTTTTCGCTGAAGGCAAACTATTTAGAGTAAATCTCTTTGCCTTTTTCATCCCATTCCTTCCGGATGTAAGGCTTGTAGTCTTTATCAAATGGTTCTTTGGCATAGGCGATGACACGTTTGCGCTTGCCATTGGAATAATTTTCGATCCAGTCGCCAATTTTTTCATTCCACTTATATTCTCCCTGCACCGCCACTACGCCATTCTCGTGCATCATATAGTAGTAGCCGTCTTTTTCATTGTACTCCATGGGAGTTACTTCTTTCAAATGTTTTCGTTCGTTAGGGTCGTAATACGTTACATACGAATCTTTTGGCCAGCCTTTATAATATTTGGATTTGTCCTCCACCAAGTCCTGTCGATTGAATTGCATCCATCGACCGTGCTTTGCGCCTTTATAATAAATACCCTCCTCCACTACTACCGGGCCAATCATTTTTTTATAGGGGCCATGAAGCAATACTCCCTTTTTCGGATCGAATGAGGAAGTTCTCCGCACTTCCCTGCGGGTGTAATCATACCAGTAAATATCACGTGCAAAACCGGTGAATTTTTCCTGTTTCTTTTTTAATACATAAAAAAGCTCCAGCACCATTTTGTCACCGAAGCCCTTACGTGTGAATCCTTTCTTAGTTTTGATTCCATAAAAGGTCTTCCGCTTCGGTTTTTTCTTTTTAGTGGCTATAGGCGCATCTATCTTTTCGTCGAGCGTGAGTAGCTTGAAGGGCTTGTCGGTATCAAACGTAAACTGGCCCTCTTGTACGCGCGGCTCGTTGTTCTGTTGAGCAAATCCAATAACGGGTACAAAAAGGAAAAGGAAAAGCTTCTTCATGAATGTGAAAAACGAAAATACTCAAAAAGTATTTTAACGAATAAAGAAAATCTGAGCTGGTTTAATAAAATAACTCAGATGGCGTGATTTTAATAACTCACCTTTCCCTCGATCGAAAACGATACCTTATTGCTAAGTACCATTTTTTGAGAGCCCACGACTTGATATCGCACAATCACAGACTGGCCGTGATGCTCGTCAAACTCAAGGATCAGTTTTCTTGTTATTGTCATCATCAGGTTTTCTTCTTCAAAAGAAGATTCAATTCGCTTCAGCTCCTTTAGATCATTGCGATAGTAAAACTTTACGGCCTGCACCGGCGATTTTATTTTGGCAACATAAGACCGCATACGAAGATTGCTGTGCTCATCGTCACTTTCACTTATTTGATAAGTGCCTTTATACATTGGCTTGTTGATGATATCCAATTGCTGGAAAGCATCTAGTTCGTTTTTCCATTGGGTTGAATCGGGCATAAACGTAACGGAATCGCTCCGTCCATTGACTTTTGATTCTTTTGAAACTCTTGCCTTGGTTTGCGTCAAAAGGTGCGATTGCGTTTGCACTAAACTATCAAAATCAAAATGGGGCTTATCGTATTTCAAATTTTCGCGATTGCATGAGCCCAGTAAACATGCCAAGCCAAATGCTAAAAAAGAAATTTTTATCATCACTTCTCGATCAACACTTTACCCGTCATTTCCTTGGGAATAGGAATACCCATAAGCGTAAGTATAGTAGGTGCCAGGTCGCCCAGTTTACCATCATTGATCTTTCCCTTGAAATCATCGTCAACTAAAATACACGGCACAAGACTGGTTGTGTGCGCTGTGTTTGGTGTACCATCGTCATTAATCATCATGTCAGCATTTCCATGATCAGCTATAATAATAATCGAGTAACCATTCTTTCGTGCTACTTCGGTCACAGCTTCATTACATTGATCCACAGTTTCACATGCAGTTACTACAGCTGAAAAAACTCCAGTGTGCCCTACCATGTCGGGGTTGGCAAAATTCAAACAAATAAAGTCAGCCTCTTTCTTCTCTAATTCAGGAATGATTTTGTCACGAATATCTCGTGCACTCATCTCGGGTTGCAGGTCATAAGTTGCTACTTTTGGTGACGGGCACATGATGCGAGACTCGCCGGCAAAAATTTCTTCTCGTCCTCCAGAGAAAAAGAAAGTTACGTGAGGATATTTCTCAGTTTCAGCGATGCGAATTTGCTTTTTGCCCGCCTTCGATACAATCTCGCCTAATGTATTATTCAAATTGTCTTTATCGAAAATCACTTTCACATCGGTGAACGAATCATCGTAGTTTGAAAGCGTTACATAATACAACTTCATTTTCTTCATTCCCTGATCAGGGTAGTCGCTTTGCGTCAGCGCCATGGTAATCTCTCGCCCGCGATCAGTACGAAAGTTAAAACAGATGACAACATCCCCCTCCTTGATTTGAGCTATTGGATTTTGAGATGGATCTGTTAAAACGATTGGTTTTATAAACTCATCGGTCACATTTGCATCATACGATTGTTGAATTGATTTTAGAGCATCCGTAGATTTTTCTCCAGTGCCATTCACCATTACATCGTATGCAAGTTTTACCCGCTCCCAGCGCTTATCCCGGTCCATAGCAAAATATCGACCCACAATACTTGCCAGCTTGCCAGAAGTTTTTGCCAAGTGGCTTTCCAAGTCCTTGATGAAACCCAAGCCGCTCTTCGGGTCCGTATCCCGGCCATCGGTGAACGCATGAACGAAAAGATTTTTTACGCCTTCATTATGCGCAATGGTACAGATTCCTTTCAAGTGTTTAATGTGAGAGTGTACACCTCCATCGGAAACCAGTCCTATCAAATGAACAGCTTTGTTATTCGCCTTTGCGTAGTTGAATGCTGCCAGCAGTACTTCATTTTTATCCAGCTCTTTTTCTTCAACAGCCTTATTGATTCGCACCAAATCCTGATATACTATCCGACCCGCCCCAATATTCATGTGCCCCACTTCACTATTGCCCATCTGGCCTTCGGGCAAACCTACGGCCAAACCCGAGGCCTGAAGCTTGCTATGTGGGTACTTTTTATATAACGAATTGATGTAAGGAGTTTTGGCAGCATCAATAGCCGACACTTTCAAATTTTTTGCAATTCCCCAACCATCGAGGATCATCAGCAATACTTTCTTATTCATTGATTTTTAAAAAATTGAATGGCAAATATACATTTTCAAATTCCTGCAGGCTTTAAAATCCGTCGTCCTCTTTCTTCTCGTCTTTTTTCTTTGGGTCTTTCTTTTTAGCAGCTGAGGCCCCGCTGGCCAAATCATAAGGTGCTTCAAGGCCATAGTAGTTTAGCCGGAATTTATTGATCCACGCCAGTGTCTCATCATCGCTGCCGGGAATGAATACCAGCTCTCCTACTTTCGCTTTGCTTGCGTTTGTTTTCTTTGTGATCAAATCGTTGAACAATTGGTTTGAAGATTGCACCATCAGGCGATTGTCTTCATAGCCGAAATAATACCAAGCTTCGGGTGAGGCTTTGAAAAATACATGAAAGACCGGAGCCCCGTCTTCATTCTTTCTTATCTCCATAAATCCTTCAAACCCTCCGTTGATGTCGTTATGACCGATGTTGCTAATGCCAATGGTTCCCTCGCTGTAAAATGCCTTCTTCGCCTGAGACCATTTGAAGTTCACATTTGAAAAGATGATCGAGGCAGCTCCCAATTGAGGAACTAATGACAGCGAAGTATAAGCCTGTTGAGATTTCTGTTCATAATCTTTTGCTACTTTTTCGCCCACAATGTTGGCAATTTTGTAGAGTAACTCAGATTGATCACCAAGGCCTTCACTTGATCCTTCGTTCTTAATTACTTCTTGTAAGTTGACAGCCATCATTTGATAAGCTGCGGATGGCAGATTCATATTCGCCATGAGAAATGAATTCATCTTTATTTCATTAGTCTCCAGATTCCCTGAGCCTAGCGAGCTTGCAGTAATGTTGAGATCATTTGAGCCTTTGAAAAAACTGACCGGTCCTTCAAAATGAACTTCCTGTTTGTCTTCGTTATAATTAAAAACTTTGCCCGATAGTTTTTCACCGGCTGCCTTCTGGCGATCCTCAATTTTAAACTCGCCACTTTCTTTGTCGAAATAGAGCGAGCCGCTTGGCAAAAAGAAGTCGTCATCGCTTTCGTCCTTTTTATCAGACACAAAGGTGATGTACAAGCTGTTGTCGGCAGCAAAATGCAGACCTGCTTCTGCTTTACGTCCGCCTTCGGTTACGGCTTGATCAAAGTCGAGGTAAATTTCCTTTTCGTCACCGCTTTGATTGTACACAATCCATGTATCGTAGTTTTTAATCTTTTTCAAGTCAAGTTTTACAAAACCTTTCAATTGCAAAGCCGGTTTAGTGGCATACATCACCATGTCACCTTTGTAAAAAATACGGGGAGCTACCAATATTTTGTCTTTATCTATTACAGCACCATTGGCCACGGTTTGCATTGGCGCACTCTCTTTGCTTTTTCTCTTTTTGGTATCATCCCCAATAGGCTCCAAATGGAAGTCAGTCATTTTGATAGCGAAGGTGTCACTGGCTGCATTTACATATTGATAAGTGGCATATCCCGAAAATTCTTTGCGCGACACGATGTCTACAACTCCTTTAGTGAGACGGTGGTATCCGTTGAGTGTGTCCAAAACAATCACAGTATTTTTTAGTTGGCCGATTTTGGCATTTTCCAAAATGAGCACTTCGTTATTCTCAGGAGTAATCTTGGCGTCGGCTACTATGATGTGTGGGATACCACTCACTTTCAGCTGCTGCAACTGAATGTCGTACTCCGCTTTCTCGGCATTGAAGCGCAGCGAATCAAGTTCTTTTCTTGTCGTGTAGAAATAAGAGTTTTCAATCGGCACGTCAGCCGCTTTAGTCATTACAATTTTCTGTGTATTTAAATCCCAGCGAGCTTGAGGAATTGATGTCTTAAACTGAGCATATGGAAATTCAATGGCTGCTTCACCTTCAACTTCGGGGCTAATCGTGGCAAAATTTTGTTCGAGGTTAAATTTCAGTCGCACATCGTTACCGGCTAAAGCTGGTTTATCAGGGTTTCCGGTTTTCACCTCAAATCGTGCATGCCGCGCTCCAAAGTCTTTTGAAGAGAAATTCAATTCGCGGCTAGCCACTTCAGAGCCACGGGTGCTAATCCGGCCACCGCCAGTAACTCCTTTTTTGGAAATGGTAAGACTGCCATTGAGCGTAGCTGTCTTTTGATACAATGAAAAAGGCTCCTTCAGGTTTTTCACCTTGAATTTATCCTGCTTTGGAAACCACTTCATCTGGTAATCAGTGAATGTAACCTGTGGAAAATTCACAGCGCCAAACTGTTTGTCTCTGATCTCACCCACAGTTCCCTTGGCTAACACCGAGTCAGGATAAAAGGTAAAGTCATTTGATTCAGTTGTTAACGCCAAATAATCAATTCGGCCTGTGGCATGAAGGCCGGCGTTGTCCATATTAATTCCACCATACAATTTGCCGTCTCCCAAATACAAATTGTAGCCGGTCTTTGGTATCGCGTGGGTAAAGCCCAGTGATTTGTCGGCCATAGTATGCAGTTTCTCTTTGAAGCTTGGGAACATGCCGCTGGAGACAAACGTACCATCAAAATTGATTGAGCCCGGATCGGCATCGTTAAGGCTATCTAGTTTAAAGGGAGGCACTACAAAAAAGACAGATCGATCATAAGCACCATTAAGAACTTCTTTTCTGTCGAAATAAATTGCGCCCCCAGCGCTAGCATCAAGTCTCGGAAAATTTGGATATTTTATCTTTCCAGATTTATTATCCGGTTTGTTAATATATAATGTGCCCGAAGTTTTATTGGCCGATGCTTGTAAGCCACCCGCTGCAGCTGCTGTTGAGTCAGCTCCTACCATCGAATTATTTACTCGCCTACGTGTTCCATCCTTTTCAGTTACATAAAATCGAATTGAATCGATATGATTAAGGCTCACAAAGAAGCTGTCGTATTTAAGCGTGAAGTTTTTTCCTGTGATTTCAAAATTGCCGGCATTGATTGTGCCTTTGAATTTCAAATCGCGATTTTGCAAAAAAGTTATTACGCTGCTATCCGGCTTTACAAGCACGTTCAACGAATCACTGATATTAAATTCATCCACACCATGCACTGTCATCGTATTCTTTTTGAAGTTGATGGTGGCATTGGCAACGGTATCTGCCAGCGAATGGATTTTCATGTTGTCATAATCGGTCTTGCCCTTGGCCGCTTCCAAAAAATGGATGGCTTTATCCCGCACATGAATTTTGCCTGTACGGGCATCGTAGTCGATCATGCCCTTCTGTGAAAGAAAGTCTGCGGCCATGCGCACAGCACCGGCATTTCTTTTGGCATCGGTCAATTCAAAAACAGAAAAGTCCTGGGTATTGTTGCGCACTGCGTAGTTAACTACCAATGCAAATGGATTGAAATCAAAGTTCTGAGTACTGAGCTGGCGAAAATCTTCTGGATCATAAAAATCGTGCGATTCGATGACCATTGGAGAGACATGCGCGCTGCCTTCGGTAAAAATGTCGAGGCTGTCGGATTTTAGATTCCATCGTATCCGATCTGCATTGAAGTCAACGCCAAAATAAGAAGAGGAGAATGGCGCTTTATGAAGGGGCGCGTCACTACGACCCAGTGCCAAAGTTTGTCTGCCGTAATTGTACCGCAACTGCATAGAAGGGTGAACGAGAGAATCGCTGCCCTGATAGATAACGATACGGGCATTGCTTGACATTACCAAAGAATCCTTGAATGTTAGTGACAACGCAACAGCTTTAAATTTTTTATCGGACTCACCCAATACCTCAATTGTTGCCGGCTTGCCACTCACCGAGTTGCTTGTCATCATTGGGCCTTCTAATCCAAAACCTCCAGAATAATGAAGCTTGTCGGAGCCAAGGCCAAGAATGGTCACATTATTTTCATACGATTTAAATCGAGGATAGGCAGCAGGATTCTTTCCTACATGTTTGACGCTTTTGTATTCAAAAATACCAGGCACCTTTCCCGGCAAACGCCCGACATAAGTAAGTTTTCCCTGCACGGCACTTAGCGCCGCTTGCGCAGTTTTAAAATTGTATTTGCTGAACTCGTAAAAAACGGAGTCTGCACTTAGTCCGGCCGGTGACCAATCGAACTTGCCGCCTTCACCAACAAAAACCCTGTCGCGCAAAGAGAATGTGCCCTTTGTATTTTTCAGAAATGCAGAGTCAAAAGGTGTGATAAAGTTGAGCGACAGTTGTTTGAAAATAATTACCGGCCCGAGCAACTGGGGTTGTGTCACAGGTCGCTGCCATGTGGGTATCGTAGCTGCAATGGAGTCTGCCTTGGGGTCATATACTACACGAGAAGTATCTGGCGCTGCCGGTTCCAGATAATCAAATGTGTAATCGTCATCTGAGGCACGCAAGCGAAAATACTTCTCATAACTGAGGGCATGATGTTCAAAAAAATCCCGAGCCTGATGTAAAGTGAGGTTGACCTGATTTGGATTATTCTTTTCAATGGCTTTACCAATCACCCGCAGGAAAACCGTCAACTTTTGCGCATCAATTTTCTCTACATCCACCGCGGCTACAAGCGTTCCGTAATAATTGACAAATTGAGGCTGAACCCTGTAACCCTTCTTTTTCATAAGGCGTGCCTGTTTTTTGATCATCATCTGCTGATCAGGGCTAAGATTGATCCAGGCTCCGCCAAAAGAAGCGCCAATAGACGACGCATCTATGGCTTTTGTGTTTTCAAGAGCCACTCGAACGCTATCCTGAAAAGCAAGTTTAACGGGCTCCTCAGTTTGAGCCAGCACCACGCGGCATGCGAGGAGAAATGCCAGTGTATATAATGAGGTTTTTTTCACGCCACAAAGGTTTGAAAGTTCGGAAATAAATGGCGAAAGTTCTAATGAACAGGCAGATACGCTGCATATTCGAACGTACAACTGACTCAAATTATTTCTTCACCAGCAGAAGGCAAGCCCATGATTCGCGGCTATCGCGATTAATTTCATGGAGATCGAATTTTAGGCCTTCCTTTTTAAGATCATCGATGTCTTTTTCATAAAAACCACTGAGGAGCAGGTGCCCGCCACGAAGAAGTTGATTTGAATATTCTTTGATCTCTTCCAACAAAATATTGCGATTGATATTGGCCAGGATGATATCAAACCTGTTTTCAAACTTCATGTCAGCTATTTTTCCAAGCCGGATATTAATATTGGTGCAGTGATTGATCTCTGCGTTTTCTTTCCCGTTTGTCATACTCCATTCATCTATGTCAAACGCATCAATATATTTTGCTCCAAGTTTCGAAGCCATAATAGAAAGAATAGCAGTGCCACAGCCTGCGTCCATCACAATCTTG
>Ga0206976_1045_pt1 | contig 40386 bp, 32 predicted proteins | sample Alteio_BWOrgHeat_82_FD_152926 | JGI IMG/M metagenome (GOLD analysis project Ga0206976, IMG submission 152926) | Enriched cells from forest soil in Barre Woods Harvard Forest LTER site, Petersham, Massachusetts, United States -... | ecosystem: Environmental > Terrestrial > Soil > Temperate forest >... | reverse complement strand
AAATCCCTTGCCACCTGCCTGAAGGCTTTTGCCTACTTCCTCCATGCGGTCGCGGGTGTCCATCATAATCTTGCGCGGTGAAAGTTTTTTGCCGGTAAGATTAGCGGGGCATTCGCTGGTGCAGCGGCCACATTCGGTACAGGAATATGCAGCCATCAAATTATTCCAGCTTAAATCATTGATGTCTTTGGCACCAAACCTTCCGGGTTCTGCGGCTGCAGTAGGTGCAGGCGCAAGGCCAAGCATGGATTTTACCTCGTTGGTAACTACCGGCATGTTGTTGATGTGACCTTTGGCCTCCAATTTGGAATAATAGGTATTGGGGAAGGCCATGAAAATATGAAGATGCTTTGAGTATGTGATGTAAATGGTAAACCCCAAAATGCCGATAATGTGAAACCACCAGCAGAAGCGCTCAATGATTATCAATGTTGGTGTACCAATACCCTGGAGTGCTGGTGCTAGAAACGAACTGAAAAATAACGAACCGGTTTTGATATAGTGCTCGCTTTGGGTCTGAAGAATTTGGTCACTCGCGTTCATTGTAAGAATGGCGCACATCAGAATAATTTCTGTGATTAAGATAAGGTTAGCATCTAGTCGGGGCCACGCAGTCATCTCAGTCGACCGGAAGCGTGCTACTTTGAGGACATTTCTTCGAATAAGAAAAGACAAACAGGCGATCAGTACGCCAATTGCCAAAAACTCGAAGACATTCATCAATAAGTGATAAAAACTGCCGAGGTAGGGAGCGAAAATTCGGTGAGTGCCAAAGATGCCATCGATGACAAATTCAAGCACCTCAAGATTGATAACCAGAAAGCCAATGTAAATCAGGAAATGCAGTGATGCCGGCACTATCCGCTTGAACATTTTCTTTTGACCGAAGGTATGTGGCCATGGAAGAAAGTGGCTCGCCTGCGCAGTGGAATTCAATGTTTCAAAATATTGAGACTAGTTTCGCGCCCTGGAAATTTGCACCAATCGATCGTTTTAACTGGGCTAAAGATTAAACAAGAATTATGAACGCACCGACAATGGCCGAAATGGCCGCAAAAGGAGAAAGCCCGGAAGTTTTATTTTGGGTAGGCTGTGCCGGATCGTTTGACGACCGCGCAAAGCGTGTCACCAAAGCCTTTGTTAAAATCTTAAATGCGACTCAAACCAAATTTGCCGTACTCGGCACCGAAGAAACCTGTACAGGCGATCCTGCCCGCAGAGCAGGCAACGAATTTCTTTTCCAGATGCAGGCCATGAACAATATTCAGGTGTTAAATAATTACAACATCAAGAAAATTGTCACCGCTTGCCCACATTGTTTCAACACATTAAAAAACGAATACCCCGAACTGGGTGGAAATTATGAAGTCATTCATCACTCTACCTTTTTACAGCAATTAATCAGCGAAGGAAAAATAAAAATAGAAGGCGGATCGTTCAAAGGAAAAAAAATCACGTACCACGATTCATGTTATCTCGGCCGAGCCAACAATATTTATGAAGCTCCTCGTAGTGTGTTGCAAGCACTTGATGCCGACTTGGTGGAAATGAAACGATGCCGGACTACCGGTCTTTGCTGTGGAGCTGGTGGAGCGCAAATGTTCAAGGAGCCTGAAAAAGGGAAAAGCGACATCAACATATCCCGTTCTGAAGAAGCTCTAGCAACCGGTGCACCAACAATAGCCGTTGCCTGTCCGTTTTGTATGACAATGATGACCGATGGTGTAAAAAACAAGGAGAAAGAAAATGAAGTGAAAGTGAAAGACATTGCAGAGCTAATTGCCGAAGCTCTTTAAAAATTGAATTTTAAATTGCCGGATTTCGTTTAGAAGTATGCTTCATTCGGAATTATCGAGTCAATAAAATATTATCTGATGTACGTTCCATTTAATGAATTGCCGGGTTACTCTCGCGTTTGGATTTACCAGTCTGATCGCCGGTTTTCTCCGAATGAGGAAATTACTATTTCCGAGGAACTGAATGATTTCTGTACCAAATGGGTGGCCCATGGAAACCCTCTTAAAGCATCTTTCCGAATAGAATTTAATCATTTTATCATTCTGGCAGTAGATGAAACCGCGGCTGGTGCAAGCGGCTGTTCTATTGACGGATCAGTGCGGACGTTAAAAGGAATCGGGGCTGAATTGGGTATTGAATTATTTGATAGAACCAAAATCGCCTTTTTCACCGAAGGAAGAATTAACATTCACCCTATTAAAGACATAAATGCCTTGTTTCAATCTGGCACTTTTTCGGCCTCCACAATAACCTTCAATAACCTGGTGGCCGACAAAAGCAATTTTGATACCCAGTGGAAAACGCCCGTAGAAAAAACCTGGTTAGCAAAATATTTGCCTAAAAATGCGTTATCTGCATAACACGTTTATTTGTAATTTTACTCCACTTGCGAAATTACATTTTCATGCCATCGACTAAGCTCAGGTTTCTACTTTTTGCCACAGCCATTACAGTGGCATCTTGCAGTCCCGAAAAAAAGGCTCAGCAAGCATTCAAATATGCCAAATACCAAAAGGTAATTTCCTATTACAAAGGTGTTTTGGCACGACAACCCAACAATCCCAAAGCGAATTATTTCGTCGCTGAATCATACCGACTTTCTAACCGGATAAAGGATGCAGAACCTTTTTATGCCAAGGCCAAAGGACGTGGTACAAAAAAGGATTCGGTAGGCTTGTACTATGCCAAAGCGCTGCAAGCCAACGGCAAATACGAGGAAGCCAAAAAAGAATTGGATAACCTTGCTGCAAGTACGGAAGACGAAAAACTTAAAGATAGGGTAGGAAAAGAGCTCAAGGGTCTGGATTATCTGACAAATCTGACAAGCAAAAAGGACTATTACCGTGTAAAAAATCTTGATGCACTCAATACGCCATTTGCAGAATATGCTCCCGCTTATTCCAACAGTGAATTGTATTTTGCCTCATCCCGCACCAACGCCAGAATTTATGAAGCCTCGGGCACGCCTTTTACAGATCTGTACCAAGTCGATACAAAAGGCGCTAATGTTGACATTGCTACTTTAAAAACCCTGCCTTCAAATATCAACCTTCAAAATGTAAATACAGGCTGCATCACTTTTACACCCGATGGCAAACTGATGATTTTTGCCCGCGGCAATTCAGGGAAGCGCAAAGGTGGAAGTGACGTTGATCTTTTTCTTTCGCGATTCCGCAACGGGCAGTGGTCAGACCCGGTTCCAATCAATGTCAATCAGCCCAACTCGTGGGAATCAACACCGGCTTTGAGCCCGGACGGACGAACCCTTTATTTTTCTTCAAACAGAAAAGGAGGCTACGGTGGTCTCGATTTATACTCTGCGCAAATGGACAGTCGCGGACGTTTTGGTAAAGTGAAAAACCTCGGACCCGATATCAACACTGGAGGTGATGAGTTGTTTCCTTACGTGGCCGAGAACAGTAAGCTTTACTTTTCTTCTGACGGTCACCCCGGTTACGGCATGCTGGATCTGTTTGTAGTGAACCGCGCCAACGGAAAAAATGTGATAGAGAACCTGGGGCCTACAATGAATTCTACAGGCGATGATTTTGGTATGTTTTTATTCAAACCAGATCGCGGGTTTTTTACTTCAAATCGCGAAAACGGAAAAGGTGATGATGATATTTACACTTTCGTGAATGACGACCCCAATTTGCGAGTTGTCAACTATTATTTGCAAGGGGTAACTTACGCTTTGCGAAAAGACAGTACACGTGAAATTTTACCAGACACCAAAATTTCCTTGCTTGGTAGCGATGGTGACGTGATGCAAGACTTTACCACCGGAAATGATGGAAAGTTTTTGTTCCGTGTTTACGCTGATGAATACTACTTTTTGCTTGGAGAGCGCGATGGTTATTTGGTGAAGCGCCAAACGTATACAACCCATGGTAAATCGGTGCCTTTGGAGTCACTGAAGGAATTAGTCACCAACATCACACTCGACACGGTGCTTATCCTCGACAAGAAAGCAAAAAACCTCACGTTTGTTCTTAAGAACATTTACTTTGCTTACAACAAAGCAGACATCAATCCCGAAGCAGCACATGAGCTTGACAAGTTGGTGCAGTTACTCAACGACAATCCCGAGATAAAAATTGAAATGGGTTCGCACACCGATAGTGTCGCCTCTGATGCTTATAATATTGAGCTTTCACAGCGCAGAGCCGAAAGCACGGTAAATTATTTGATCCGAAAGGGAATTTAACCTAAGCGCCTCGAAGCAAAAGGATATGGCGAAAGTGTGCCAATCGCAAGAAACACAAATCCCGACGGGACTGATAACCCGATAGGCAGGCAGAAAAACAGACGTACCGAATTTAGAATCTTGGAAATCGGGCCTGCAGTAAAAAAGACCGAAGAGTTTGATGAAGACAAGTACTTCAAAGACAAGGATAAGGACAAAGACGATAATTAGTCTTTGATTTATCATCAATGAGTTAACCTTCAGTTAACTATTTTTTAAAGCCAGAATTTTTAAGGGATAACTTTTCTCGCAAGTGAAATCACTTGTATTTTGAAAGGCACTTTAGGCTACCTCAGGCTGTCAGTTGCAGACCCTGAGAAGTTTTGCTTTGTCGCAGCGCCTTGCGGATCTGTTTCAAAGCTTCCTTTTTAAAGTTCTTGTAATCCACGTGAGCAGGCTGCTGCAGAATCTCCCTGATGTACAACAGGACATTCTCCATTTGTACCTGATCCATGGTATCCAAACTTTGAAGGATAGCCAGTTTAGGTGAATTTTTCATTTTTCGTAGTGGTTATACAAATAACGGAAAACAATTAGCTGTGGTTCAAGGGCTAACTGTGCAATTCACACAAAAACAACAGGGAGGTAATGTTTCTTTCATTAGTCAATAATTTGGTGAGGGCAGGGTATAAAAGCATAGATAACGGTTGAGTGCTCTTACCGTCACATAATAAGCAACTTACAGTTTAAGGGGATAAAAAAAGCCCCATTTTGGGGCTTTGAGGCATTTCAGCTCATTTTGCTAACTATGCTCCTGAAGTCCTTGAGCATAGTGGAGAATGTTTTTGATGACAGCATCAGAAGGATTCAATTGAATTTCATCCATTTGCTTTTTCATTGCCACCATTTCCTTATACTGGCGTTGCAATTCGCTGTCGCATAGCAGGGCCTTATCAATCTCCTTTGTCTCCTCTTCCGAGGTTTCGAGGTAAAGGCGCCTCATCAGATCGTGTTGGGTAAACGTTTTTATCATAGGCATTAATATTTGTAGACATCTTTTTACGCAAATTGATCAGCGCATACCGCATCCTACCCAGCGCAGTATTGATACTCACCTCCGTATGATCTGCAATCTCCTGAAAACTCATTTGTAAATAATGACGCATAATCAACACTTCTTTTTGCTCTTGGGGCAGGTCTTTTATCAACGAGCGCAACCGGCTTTTGGTATCCTGTTGTAGTTGAATTGTTTCAAAAGAATCCTCGGCAAACTCCATCGAGTCAAAAAGGCGGCTACCATCCTCCAAAGTTACTTGTGGGTGGCGTTTGCGACTGCGAAAATGGTCAATGGCAAGGTTATGGGCTATTCGGCTAAGCCAAGGCATAAATTTCCCTTCTTCATTGTAACGGCCGCTTTTAATCACATTTACAGCTTTAATAAATGTGTCTTGCAGCAAATCTTCTGCTACGTAGCGGTCTTTTACAATTAAATAAATGGAGGTATAAACCCTTGATTTGTGCCTATGAAGCAGCATTTCGAAAGCTTCCTCGTTACCGATCTGATAGAGCGAAACCAAATGGCTATCGCTGCACCTGTTGTCAATCATTATGTGTGCGTTTAGGTAACGTAGAAGTATATATCGATCAGGTAGGGGGTTAGTTTTTGATTGTACTGAAATTAAAAGTAGGAATATTTCCTTCAATGCCAAAAAAATTTTAAAAAAATTCTTGCCTACTCTGTCAATCCTTTGCTACTTGAGCCGATTTTTTTACCGTATTGAAACGATGGCTGCAGCGAAAAAAAGAGTAATTAAAAGTCTCGAGAACTTATCTGAAAACTTGCGCGACCTGATGCGCGATCAATATCCCAACGGATATGAAGCTAGTATCACCCGCATTACCAATGCCAAGAAGGAGCCGATTTTTGTGTTTCCGTTGGAAACCGATGATTCTGTTTACCTGGTTAAAGTGCCCGCAACTAAAAACAGTGACGGTGGCTATGATGTAGAGTCAAGCAAACCCCAGGAGTTCGACCCTGCTGCCGATCCGGCGGAAGCAGCAGACAGTTTCAGCGGTAATGAAGATTTTGACGGCGGCGATAGCCAGTTTGAAGGAAGCGGTGATGAAGAAGAGGGCCGTAGTGGTGGTAGCAGAGAAGCCAGCTACGATCCTGATTTCGATAATTAAGCCAACTTTTCCATTGCTTAACTTTACTCGGGCTTAAAAGTGCGTTAGAAACCTCGCCAGTCAGCTCAATCCCAAACTTTTCTTGGGATTTTTTGTTTCAGGCACAGTAGCGTATTTTTGCGCAACTTTTTTCAAAACTCTCAACCCGGATTTTTATGGCAAAATCAGCTAAGAAGAAACAGGCCAAGCCTGCTAAAAAAAGCACTGTTAAGGCAAAGAAGGTAGTCAAAGCAAAAAAGACTGTTAAGGCGAAAAAATCCGCGCCTGCTAAAAAGGCAAAGAAAAAGGTAGTGGCTAAGAAAGTGGCACCTAAAAAGCAGTTGAAGATTGCTAAAAAGGTAGTTGCCCCCAAGCGTGAAATAAAAGCCGTAGTGCCCACCAAGCCAGCACCATCTCAATTAAACATTTTCCCTATTCTTACCCAGAGACCCATTGCGCATAAGCCGGCAAAATCGGCAATGCCCAACGACAAGACACGCTATAGCGATATGGAACTGAAAGAATTTGAAGTACTCATCAACGGCAAACTCAACAAAGCCCGCGACGAGTTCAAAATCTTGAAAGAAACTCTCAATCGTAATAATGATGAAGGCACAGACTCTACTTCTGGCGGTAACACCAAAGTATTGGAAGACGGAGCTGAAACGGCCGAAAAAGAAAACATGAGTCAACTGGCAGCACGCCAATTGAAGTACATTACAAATTTGGAAAACGCATTAGTCCGGATTAAAAACGGAACTTATGGAATCTGCTCCGTAACCGGAAAGCTGATCTCAAAGGAACGCCTGATTGCCGTACCTCACACCACGCAGTCGATCGAGGCAAAAATGATGAAACAGGATTAATTAGGATTTATTAAATAACCTTTCTTTTGGACTTTTTACAAAACCATATTGAAGCGCTGGTGTTTTGTTCGCCTTCCCCGAGCAAAATAGCAGATTTGAAGGCGTGCCTTTCAGAAATGTTCAATGCCGAAGTACCGGAAGAAGATATTATCGCTGCGCTTCAGCGCGTGGAAGAAAAATTTCAATCCGAAGAATTTTCTTTTCAATTGAATAAGTCAGGTGGAGGGTATCAGTTCCTTACCAAGCCAGCTTACCAAACAAGCATTGGCATTATGCTAAAACAACAATCTAAAAAGAGATTGTCGATTTCAGCAATGGAAACACTTTCCATTATCGCTTACAAACAGCCAATCTCCAAGCCTGAGGTTGAAAATATCCGTGGCGTGAATTGCGATTACGCCATCCAGAAATTGTTAGACAAAGGACTGATCGAAATTCAGGGCAAAGCCGAGACCATTGGAAGGCCAATGCTGTATGGCACAAGCCCTAAGTTCATGGAATACTTTGGAATTAACGACATCAGCGAATTGCCTACTCCCAAAGACTTTAGCAACGAAGTAAACACCATTGGCGAGTCTCCGGAAAATCAATAACACGTAGTATTACTCACAGATTGCGGCTCTGATTGCATCGGAGCCGCAATTTTTTTATCATCAATCATACCGTTACCTTCATTCAACCGAAATAAAATAATTATGGCACGCCCAGGCAGAGCATCAGGAAGCAAAAGAACATCCTTCGGAAAAAGGACGGAAGCTGAAAAATCTTTTCGCACCAAGAAGAAAGCAAGGCCCGGCGCAAGAGAAGACGGACCTTCGGGGGGAAGCCGGTTCTCAAAACCAGCTAAATTTTCTTCTTCAAGATTTGATTCAGGCGAATCAAGAGGCAAAAAGGAAGCACCATTCGGTCGGAAATCTGATGCTGGGAAATCATTTGGAAGTAAGCGGCCAACATCAGGGTTTCGCAGAGATGATAAAAATGAATCGGGCGAAAAGAGATTTTCTAAACCCGGCGGCTCCAGATTCGGAGCAGGTAAACCTTTCAATTCCGACAGGCCTAAACCATTTGTTAGAAAAAGAGAAGGTGATCGTGAATCCCCATCAAATGAAAAAAGATTCTCAAAGTCGGGTGGCTCAAGATTTGGTGCAGCAAAATCCTTCAATTCAGATCGACCAAAGCCATTCATCAGAAAAGATGATGATCGGGACTCATCGGCAGGCGAAAAACGATTCCCGGGAAGGGACGACAAGAAAACTTTTTCACCAAGGCCTGAACGGCCACGCTCATCAGATGAAAAAGGGAAATATTCCAAATCTTTCGAAAAAAGAAAACCAGGCGATGATCGTTTCTCTAAATTCAAAAAAGAAGACAGCGAAAAATCACTCGATAAGAAACCCGATTATTCAAAATTTGAAAGGCCCGAACGAAGAGAGGGAGGGTTTAAGAAATCGTTCACTTCAAAAAAATCATTTGCAAGGGCCGAATCCGGCTCTGTACCTGAAGTAAAAAAGGAACAAAAGCAAGAAGATGGATTAATCCGCCTGAACAAGTTCATGGCCAACAGTGGCGTGGGCAGCAGGCGCGAGGCAGATGAGTTAATTAAAATGGGGTTGGTCACTGTCAACGGTGAAACCATCACTGAAATGGGCCATAAAGTAAAGGCCACAGATGATGTACGCTACGAAGGACGAAAACTTAAAGCAGAACCTTTGGTTTATATTTTATTAAATAAACCTAAAGGGTTTATCACTACCACCGACGACCCCGAAGAACGTAATACGGTAATGGATCTGGTGGCTAATGCTTGCAAAGAACGTATTTACCCAGTTGGTCGGCTTGATAGAAATACAACAGGCTTACTTTTATTTACCAATGATGGCGATCTAGCCGACAAGCTTACACATCCGTCATACAATGCAAAAAAGATATACAAAGTAGAGTTGGACCGCGCTCTTACTAAAAATGACTTTCAAAAAATTCTTGATGGAGTTTATCTCGAAGAAGGCCGTGCACAAGTAGATGATCTTGCAGTTGTTAGTGATAACGACAAGGAGGTAGGAATTGAAATACACATTGGCTGGAATCGAATTGTGCGGAGGATCTTTGAAACACTGGGCTATCAGATAGTGAGACTCGACCGCGTAGTGTATGCGGGGCTCGACAAAAAGGACCTCGGCCGCGGGCAATGGCGGTTTTTAAAGCCGGAAGAAATTATTCAACTAAAACACTTCAAAATCTAATTCAGTCTTTTTGCCTTGAAAATCGAATAAACATCTGATAGGAATTCTCTTTCAGTATGAAAAAATTGCTGATTGGCTGCTGTTTCATTTGACAAACTTTTTTCGAACTTTGAATAGGTCAGTAGGTCAAATACAGTTTGGCTTGATTTAACTTCATTATAAAAATGAACCCCAACCTATGAAAAAACAATACCTCTCTCTCGCTGCTCTCGTTTTGTTTGTAACTCCTTCTCCTGCACAGAGCTTGCTTAACAAACTCAAAAATAAAGCCAATCAGGAAGTAAATAAATTAGAAAACGGAACTGGCTCTTCTTCGCAGAGCCAAGGACAACCCAATAAGAACAATAAACTGAGTGCTAATGTCACACGGACAGTTGTTCTGTCAATGGCGGCTGATGAAGTTTTCGATTATCAGGAAAACTGTATCAGTTTGGGCTCAAACACCAGCGATATCGCTTTTATTGTAGCCAGGAGATCCAGCAACAATTCGGTACAATGTTATTCTTACGTAAACGGATCGAAAACTCCAGTGGCGTGTCCAAGCTCCTCCAACAGCAATAATTGTCAGACTTCTTCTTTGCAATGCAGCTACTCCAAGCTAAGAGAAATTCATCAAAGCTCAGATGAGATCAAGAAATATACTTCCAACCAAACGGAGACTCATGCGATGCAGACTCCGGCGATCACAGACGATCAACTGAAGCAAATGTCGGCCTATATGACACCTGCACAAATGGACGATGTGAAGAAGAAATTAGCTGAGGCATCAAAACAAACTGAAGGCAAAACTCTGACTAGTGTGCTCAGCACAACAATCAATTTCAACGGGAAACAATATGGCCCGTATAAACAGCTTCTTCAGTTTTTTCTCACACCTGACGGAAAAAATTTTTATGCCATTGCATCAACGACTGAAGGACAATACAATGAAAAAGTGAAATACAGTGTGATTACTTCAGCATCAGATAAAACACTTAGTACTTACGCTGTAGCGCCAACATCGATTCTTGCTGCCCCAGACAATTCTGAGTTTGGCATGTACCACACTCCCGATTATAAGACCTATCAAATCTCAACTTCCGGGGGGAAAACACTAAGCATAACAGAAACCAGCTGGTTTCAGGGAGCATGGTATCTTGGTAGTCGTATTGTCTATCAATCACATAATAAAGTTTATGTAGATGGGCAAGTGGTTAAGACCTTTCCTGAAAATGAAACGCATGATCCTTGCAATCTTTATCTTAGCCTTGACGGGAAAAATATGACGGAAGTGAAAGATCAAAAAATTTACTTCGCTGATGGAGACTATTTTGAGTATCCATTAAAAATAGAGTCCGTCAATTCAGTTGGTCGTCAGTATTTTAAGTGGCTTGCATTGGAAGGTAATCAGCTTGTAGTCTATCAAAAACCACAATAAGCTTGAATAAAAAATATTTTGTAACAGCAGCCTTCGGGCTGCTTTTTGTTTTTACAGTATCTGCCCAGAAGCGAGAAGAAGATTATCGTGCGATTTTCTCAAATGATTACGATCAGGCCATCCTATTCTTACAAAAAGAGAAGTGGATGACAGAATCCATTCAAAAGCATGGGCTAAATTCAAAAGAAGTATTTGCTATTGTTTTTCCGGAATTGATTCGCTACAATTCTATTCAGGATAAAGTCGAAACGTTTGCTCTTGAGACGCTTTACGTTCAGTTTGGAAAGGACTACGCCAATTTTTCTATTGGCCAATTTCAAATCAAGCCATCATTTGCCGAAAATGTCGAGAAAGATTTCATAAACCTATTTGGCCTAAAAGAATCCCATCTTTTGTCAAGTGATACTTTACAAACTGAAGACAAGCGATCAAGACGAGTGCAGCGGCTGAAAGACAAATCGTGGGCTTTAGATTATCTCTGCATGTATTTCAAGGTGGTGACTACACGTTATCCTGAACTAAAAAATGAAGCGGAGAGAATAAAATTCTTCGCTTGCGCTTATAACTGTGGATTTCAAAAATCCAAAAAGGAGATTGAAACCTATTTACCCAAGAGATTTTTCCACAAGGGAATTACGGCCACAGTAAAATACTGCTATGCCGATATTGCCTGGTATTATTTTCAGCAGCCTTAATCTATTTCGGAAATAATCCCTTGTCCATTCCCGGCAGCAGGTTCAACGCATTTTTATAATAAATCTTTTTAAGGATTTCGTCGGGTAAGCCAATGCCGTACATTCTCCAAAATGCGTGGTAGCGCTTGTGATAAGGGAAGTATTCGTCTTCAGTCTCAAGCACACGAAAATAAGTTTCGTACTCTTCGGGCACCCAGCTGTCTTTGCCAAATAAAACACGATCCTGGTATTTTGTCAAGAAAATTTTCGCCGCTCGCGGTTGGCGGCCAAGTTCGGCGATGACAGCTCCTATTTCGGTGTATACATTAGGCATTTGATCCAGCAATTGCCCCAGCTTTTTTAAATCACTTCCATACCAGCCCAAGTGCGCATCAATGAATTTTGTCTTTGGGTGCTTTCTAAACATCTTGTGTTGCTCAGCAATGATCGTCTCCCATTTTACAGAATCGGTGTCATGCCTGCGGCCAGGATGAAGTTTCAATTCAAGCCAGCGTTCATTGTTTTTATCGATAGGTTGCCAAAATTGTTTTGGATCGGCTGCGTGAATGAGAACCGGTATTCCTAACTCGCCACATTTGTCCCACACGGCATCAATCCGCGGATCATCAACGTGCACGCGTCTACCTTTGCTGTCTTTGGCAAACATGCCTAAGGTCTTATATATTTTTAAACCTTTTGCTCCTAGTTTTACATCTGTTTCTAATTGTTGAACTGTGCGTGCTGTCCAGTCGGGCTTGTCGATATCGGTAAAACTGATGTTGGTAAAAAGTACAAATCGTTTCGGGAAATTCTTGTTGATGTTTGCCATCGATTTTTCGAGGTGATCGTTACTTCCTCCAAACCCGCGACCGCTAAGATTTACCATTACAGTCATGTTGAGTTTATCCATGTCTTTAATCAGTACACCCAGGTCGCCTGAATTCATATTTCCCTGGTGGTTGTGTATGTCAATGAAAGGGAATTTTGATTTGGTCAGGTGATGCTCCTCAACAACCAAGGATGATGGCGGATCATATTCCTCAAAATCCATCTTCATGTCAAGCGGCTTATCTTGCGCGGTTGTTGCTACGAAAGCAAAGAATATTAAAGTGACACAGAGTAGTTGTTTCATATTCACAGTATTATCATCCAATCTACGATTTAGAGCGCAGCGGGTTTGAAAAATATTCTTAAGCGGTTGTTAATTCTTATGAATGCCCTTGAGCCAACTTGATTACCCAAAACTTCTTAACTTGCTTTTCAATTTTTTACAATGAAACATATAGTAATCTTGCTGGTCTTTGCCTCTTTTTGCTCCAATGCACAAACCGATGCTGCTCTGGATGCCGTTCGGAAAAAAATGGATGCCAAGGATTTTGCAGGTGCCAAGATTGATCTCACCAAGATCATTGAGTCAGGAGCTAAAAATAAAAATGCATTCACTTTGCGCGGACGCACACGCATGGCATTAAACGATTACTACGGCGCTATAGGTGACTTTAACTACGCACTGGAAATAGATTCCACACTGGCAGATGCTTTGAATTATCGTGGGGAGTCAAAAATTAATTTAGGGGACGATGACGGCGCTATCGATGACCTTGACAAAGCTATCAAATACAACTCCAAATACGGTGAAGCCTATACCAACCGTGGCTTTGCCAAGTATAACATCGAGGATCTGCAAGGTGCTTACTTTGATTTTTCCAAGGCAATAGAAATTGGTCCGGTGAATGATGATAAATATTTTAATCGTGGTATTGTAAAAGCTGAGCTTGGCGAATATGTCAGCGCCATTGATGACTACTCCAAAGCAATAGAGCTTGACAAAAACGATGCGAATCTTTACAACTATCGGGGTGTAGCGTATTACAACACAAGCAATTTTGATCTCGCCATTGCGGATTACAACGAAGCTATTCGGTTAGATGCTAAAGATCCATTGAAATATGAAAACCGCGCCTTAGCTAAAAGCGCGAAAGAAGATTTAAAGGGCGCACTTGAAGACTACAACAAATCAATTGAATTGAATGGCCAGGACGCCGAAACTTTTAATTTGCGTGGAGTACTTAAGCATACGATGCAGGATTACGACGGTTCGATCGCCGACTACACAAAAGCGATTGAGCTTGATGCTACCAACCCTACATACTTTGACAATCGGGCGCTAAGTAAAACAGAAAAAGAGGATTATGCCGGGGCTGTTGCAGACTATTCTTCTTCCATAGATATTTATCCTACCGATGCCGAAAGCTATTACCAGCGTGGACTTGTGAAGCTCACCATGAACAACAACTACGATGGCTGTCTTGATTTAAAACGTGCTGATGAACTTGGCTCACAAGATGCAAAAGCTGCAATAAAAAAGAGTTGTAAGTAAAATCCGATAAAATAAAACGCCCCGATTTTACCCAGGGCGTTCTTCAAAGCAATTCGAATTGCAATTAAGATTTCACCACTCCGAGTGAAACTACTGCCCAAACATTTGATGTCATCAGCCAATTGCCAGAGACCTGCTTAACGGTAACTGTCCAATAGCCTTTTATTACATGTCTTGTTCCTTTTTTAACGTTAGTGTATGTCAGATCGGCCGGAACGCTGAAATAGGCCACATCGTTTTTCACATCAAGGAAACTTAGTTTCGAAATTTCTACGTGTTGCTTAGAAGCCGCTTGTCGTGTTTGTTCTTCCGGTGTCCTTCCATACAGTATAGAATACCAATCGTCCATGGCAACTTTACCAGTCCAGGTAAATGGAGCAAATAAGTCAACAATAAAGGCATCTTGTGTGAAAAGCCCTTCAGGAAGTTTTGCTTTTCTTTGATTGAAAGCTTCAATAAAACCAGTTAATGGTTTTACGATAGCCAGAGTATCAATCGCTTTTTTTTCCTGGGCTTGAGATCCAAAGCTCAACATTGTCACAAGGGCCAGAGTCAGATAGCTAATTTTCATTTTTTATAATTGGTTAATGATTGCTCTATTACGACGGCAAGTTTTTAAAGTTTGCTTACTTAATAAGTAAACAGGGATGTTTAAGAACTATTTAGACAATAGAAGATTGCGATAAAGCAAAAAAGGCCCGGTGGTTTACCGAGCCTTCATTTTAAGTGTTTTTTTGAAGAATTAGAACTTCACTTCGGGAGCTTTTTCGGAGCCTGCTGCGGCTTCAAAACCTTTTCTTACAGCGAACTCTTCGCCACTTCCGAACCAATTCAATGCCATCCGCTTAAAATATCCCCGAACATAAGAATTGTATGTTTTGATCGTTTCGTTGTACCTCTGACGAGCTACATTAATCCTGTTTTCAGTTCCTTCCAATTGCGATTGGAGTTCTTGAAAGTTTTCAGTTGATCTTATTTGAGGATATGCTTCAAATGCAAGATTGATAGCAGTGTTAATTTGTTTTCCAGCCCTGTCCAATTCTTCGGGAGTTTTTGCATTGACTATACCCGCTCTGGCTTGAGTCACCTGAGTAAGTATTCCTTTTTCATTTTCGGCTGCACCTTTAACGGTTGCTACCAAACTTGGAATAAGATCAGCCCTTCTTTGATACGTCGCCTGAACATTCCCAAACGATTCATTAACGTTTTCCTGTTCTTTGACGGCACTGTCATAAACTCCCGTTCCCCACATGAAAAATCCTCCAACAAAAACTATGATGATTCCGATTACTACGAGTGTTGTAATTAGTCCTTTGCTCATATTATTTTAAAGTTTGATTCAAAATTACAATTAATAAACCAGACTCTTTTCCATCAAAAACTCTGCAATTTGCACCGCATTTGTTGCTGCTCCTTTGCGCAGGTTATCGCTTACAATCCACATATTGAGTGTGTTTGGTTGTGATTCGTCTCTGCGCAAACGGCCTACAAAAACTTCGTCTTTACCATGTGAGAGAATGGGCATCGGGTAGACATTGTTCTTCACATCATCTTGCACCTCAACCCCTTCAGTGTTTTCAAGGATTTCGCGCACTTCGCTTAAATCAAAGTCTTTATAGAATTCTACGTTTACAGCTTCTGAATGCCCGCCAATTGCCGGAATTCGCACTGTGGTAGAAGTTACGCCAATTGTGTTGTCGCCCAATATTTTGCGGGTTTCATTAACCATTTTCATCTCTTCTTTTGTATAACCATTGTCCAAAAAAGAGTCAATATGTGGCAACGCATTCATGTCTATCGGGTGTGGGTATACTTTGATTCCGTTGGCAATTCCCTTCCTTTCTTCCATCATTTGCCGTACGGCATCTTTTCCAGTACCGGTTACTGATTGGTAAGTCGAAACAACGATACGTTTTATTTTATATTTCACATGCAAAGGCGCCAGTGCCATCACCATTTGTATTGTTGAGCAGTTGGGGTTGGCAATAATCCTGTCATCAATTTTGAGAACATGACCATTGATCTCGGGCACTACCAATTTCTTCGTTGGGTCCATTCGCCAAGCCGAAGAATTGTCAATCACGATTGTTCCTTTTTCGGCATACTTGGGCGCCCACTCCAATGAAGTTCCGCCACCTGCCGAGAAAATAGCAACGTCAGGAGCAAGTTCGCATCCTTCTTCAATACTCTTTACTGTATATTCCTTATCCTTGAATTTCATTTTTTGACCTACCGATTTGGCAGATGCCACCAAATACAACTCATCAAACTCGATGCTGCGCTCAGCAATTACTTTCAAAACTTCTTGGCCTACAAGGCCGGTAGCGCCTACAACTGCTAGTTTCATTTTAAAAAAAATTTATGAATTACAAAAATACTATTTTTGGCAAGACCCGATGATGAAATTCCCAACGATTATTTTTCTGCTCGCCTTAACGACTGTTTGTAGGGCGCAAGTTTCAGATAATTTCTCCGATGGAGATTTTACAAGCAACCCTGTGTGGTCGGGATCAGCTTTGCAATATATTGTTAACACTTCCAAGCAACTACAATTGAGCAACTCTGTGGCCGCACGTTCATACCTGTCAACGCCATTTATTACCGTCAGCCTTGATAAATATGAGTGGCAAGTATATGTGAAGCAAACTTTTTCGCCTTCGTCGACAAACTACGGAAGGATCTATTTGGTGAGCGACAATGTCGATTTCTCACAGCCGCTGAATGGTTATTATCTCCAGTTTGGAGAAGCTGGCAGCAACGATGCCATCGAGTTGTTTCGGCAAAGTGGCTCAACATCAATTTCCGTTTGTCGTGGCGCAAACGGAACTATTGCTAATTCATTTGCCGTGCGAATAAAAGTGACACGCGATAACACCGGGCTTTGGAGTTTGTATACTGACTATACCGGCGGGACAAATTTTACTTTCGAAAAGAGTGGTACAGAAGTGACGATTAATAGCTCTTCATTTTTTGGTGTGTTGGCTGTTTACACAGCAAGCAATGCTACTAAATTTTATTACGATGATTTTTATGCAGGCCCACGGATAGCAGATACAACGCCACCCGCAATTGCAAGTGTACAGGTAACGTCTGCTAACACGCTTTCGGTAATATTCTCCGAAGTGGTTGATCAGCCTTCCTCAGAAAGCATCAACAATTACGCGATTGACAACAATGGTAATCCCTTATCGGCCTCGCTCCAGGCGGATGACAAAACCGTCGTTATTAGTTTCACTAAGAATTTCTCAAACGGGACTCAAAATCTATTGAATGTTTCTGGTGTAAAGGACCTTGCCGGAAACGCGATGTCTACAACATTATTTCCTTTTATGTTTTTTCAATCTATGCCAGTTCATCCGAAAGACATTATTATTACTGAAATTTTCCCCGACCCAAGTCCGCAAGTTGGTTTACCTGCACAAGAATATATTGAGATTTATAACCGAAGCTCTAATCCTGTTGATTTATCCGGTTGGAAATTTTCGGACGGTGCTTCTACAGCTGTTTTTGGAAGTCAGGTTATTTTGCCGCAGCAATATTGGACTATTGTTTCGTCATCAAATACTAAATTATTTTCAGGCAATGTGATAGGTGTTTCCAATTTTCCAACGCTCAATAACGATGGCGATAATCTCACCTTGCGCGATCCAGTAAACCAAACTATTGACTCTGTTAATTATACACTCGAATGGTATCACGATGCCGATAAGCAAGAAGGTGGCTGGTCGATAGAACTCATTGACATTAATAATGTTTGCGGAGAAGAAGACAACTGGACAGCCTCCGAAGATCCTTCGGGCGGAACACCGGGAAAACAGAATTCAGTTTTTGCAAACAAGCCTGATATTACCGGGCCACAACTTCTGTCGGTAACCGCACAATCACCTACAGTTTTAGAGCTGACTTTCAATGAAAAGCTAGAGAAAGATTTATCAACAGTTTCTTTTTCAATCTCTCCGTTGATTACGATTACGAAAAACTATTATGTGGATAAGGCCTTACGACAAATCACTTTGGAGTTTGCTCAGGCTTTGCAACAGCGCGAGCTTTATACGATTACCGTTGCGAGCCTTCATGATTGTAGTGGAAATATTATACAACATAACTTTAGTCAACTTTCATTTGCATTACCAGAAACAGCTGATAGTCTTGATGTGCTTGTCAATGAAGTTCTATTTAACCCTAGAACAGGAGGAATTGATTTTGTAGAAATTTATAACAACTCACCCAAATACATCAATCTAAAAAACTGGAAGCTGGGCAACATACAAAGCTCTACAGTCGAAAATCCGCAAGTGATTACTCCTAATGATTTCATTTTGGCACCTGCTGCTTATTTGGCTTTCACTTCAGATCCAGTTGTACTCGCAACACAATATCCTCAAGCCGTACAAAAAAGTTTATTTCAGACAAAGTTGCCAAGCATGCCAGATGACCAAGGCTCAATCGCTTTGGTAAATGATAAAAGTCTTACGATAGATCATTTTGCTTACTCCGAAAAGATGCACTCGCCATTTATTAAAGATGATGAAGGTGTGTCTCTCGAACGAATATCTTTTTCGGAACTGACCAATGATGCCAGCAATTGGAAATCAGCCAGTTCATCTGCCGGATTTGCCACACCCGGTTTTATCAATTCGAATTCACGGCCCGAGTCAGCCGCAAGCAAAGATGTCATTATTATTGAACCCGAAATTTTTTCTCCGGCGGTTCCTGGAAAAGATTTCTCTAAAATCAATTACAAGTTTGATCAAAGCGGAATGACCGCCAATGTAAAAATCCTTGATACACAAGGAAGGCTGATTAAAACGCTTGCCAATAACGAAACTCTGGCCTACGAAGGCTTTTTTCGATGGGATGGCGACCGCGATGACGGCAGCCATGCCCGTGTGGGCTACTATGTAGTATGGTTTGAAGTTTTCGATACAAGTGGTTCCATTCAGATCTTTCGGAAGCGAGCTGTGATTGGCCGATAGAAATTATTTCTTGCCAATCGAACACTTCGTGTTGGCGTTTTGTTTTCTATTTTTACGCTTTACATGAACCCAACCACCACAGATTCTCATCTTGACGACCTCGATCCGAAAGAATATATCATCATCAAGCGTGCACGAGTCAACAACCTGAAGAACCTTAGTGTTGCCATACCCCGAAATAAGCTAGTTGTTGTTACAGGGTTATCGGGTTCGGGGAAATCTTCACTGGCTTTTGACACGCTCTTTGCTGAAGGTCAGCGGATGTATGTGGAGAGCTTAAGTTCTTATGCCCGCCAGTTTCTTGGCCGTATGGAAAAGCCGGAGGTTGATTATATCAGGGGTGTTTCGCCGGCAATCGCCATTGAGCAGAAGGTGAACACGCGCAACCCCCGCAGCACTGTCGGTACTACCACTGAGATTTACGATTATTTGAAATTGCTTTTTGCACGCATTGGCAAAACTTACTCGCCGATAAGCGGAAAAGAAGTGAAACGAGACACTGTAACTGATGTAGTGGACTATATCAATAGACAAAAAGAAGGCGCCCGGTTGATGATCGCCTGCCCATTAAAAATTCAAAAAGGAAGAAAAATAGAGGACGAATTAAATCTGTTACTTAGCAAGGGATTTGCACGTGTTCTTATTGATGGTGATGTAAAGTTCATTGAAGAAACATTAACGCCTGCAATTGAAAAAAGTCCTGCTAAAAAATCGAAGGCAAAAAAAATAAACGGCGAAATAGAAATCCTGATCGACCGCGCTTCTGTTAACGCCAAAGATGAAGATTTAACATTTCGGCTTTCGGATTCTGTGCAGACAGCTTTCTTCGAAGGCCATGGCGATTGTATGATTTATGTTGAGGGACATGACAAGAAAATATTTTCAGACAGGTTTGAAGCAGATGGCATTACATTCACCGAACCGTCGGTAAATTTTTTCAGTTTTAATAATCCTTTCGGCGCATGCCAGACTTGTGAGGGATTTGGAAAAGTTCTTGGCATCGATGAAGACTTGGTTATTCCTGATAAAAGCCTGTCGGTATACGAAAATGCTATTGCGCCATGGCGAGGCGAAGTAATGAGTAACTGGGCGAAACCACTTTTAAAAAACGGGATCAAGTTTGATTTTCCCATTCACAGGCCGTACAGCGAACTCAATCAAACCCAACGGGATTTGATTTGGAATGGCAATGAATATTTTGACGGGCTTCATGCTTTCTTCAAATATCTAGAATCGAAAACACACAAAATTCAATACCGTGTTATGTTGTCGCGTTATCGCGGAAGAACAACATGTCCCGACTGTCGTGGCACGAAACTTCGCAAAGACGCTTCGTACGTAAAAATTGCAGACACCTCAATTACTGATGTCGTGCTTATGCCAATTGAAGATACGTTGGTATTTTTTGAAAACCTGAAACTTCCAGCCTACGATCAAAAAGTGTCCGAACGGATTCTCACCGAAATAAAATCGCGTCTTGGCTACATGACCAAAGTGGGGTTAGGCTATTTGACTTTAAACCGCGTGACATCAACATTGTCGGGCGGAGAATTTCAACGAATAAAACTGGCAACCGCATTGGGCAGTGCTCTGGTAGGTTCGATGTACATTCTGGACGAGCCGAGCATTGGCCTTCATCCGCGCGATACAGCTCGGATGGTGGAAGTTTTAAAGTCGTTGCGTGATATGGGAAACACCGTGATCGTGGTAGAGCATGAAGAAGAAATTATGCGAGCTGCCGATCAGATCATTGACATTGGACCAGATGCGGGGCAACATGGCGGTCATCTCGTTTTTCAAGGAACGTTAAAAGATTTGAATGGAAGTGTACATTCTCATACAACTGATTACCTCACGGGAAAGGAGAAAATCATAGTGCCATCCGTGCGCAGGAAATGGAAAGACTCCGTTACCGTTGTCGGAGCGCGCGAAAATAATCTGAAGAATTTAAAAGTGACTTTCCCGTTAGGAGCACTTACTGTGGTTACCGGTGTGAGCGGCTCCGGCAAATCAACTCTGATTAAGAAAATACTTTATCCAGCATCCGGAAGACTTAACGGCTCGGTATCAGAAACTCCGGGCAGGTATGATCAACTCATTGGTGACGTATCGAAAATAAATCACGTTGAGTTTGTCGATCAAAATCCGATTGGCAAATCATCACGCTCTAACCCGATCAGCTATGTAAAAGCTTATGATGCAATTCGTAATCTTTATGCAGACCAGCCTTTATCAAAGCAACGCGGATACAAGCCATCTCATTTTTCATTTAATGTAGAAGGTGGTCGCTGCGAAACCTGTGAAGGCGAAGGTGAGATTAAAGTAGAGATGCAGTTTATGGCCGATATTTTTCTGATGTGCGAAAGTTGTCATGGCAAACGCTTTAAACAGGAAGTGCTGGAAGTAGAGCATCATGGAAAAAACATTGCTGATGTTCTCGACATGACCGTTGAAGAAGGGCTGGAATTTTTTAAAGACAAGAAACCGGTTTATGATAAAATCCTCCCGCTGAACGATGTTGGCTTGGGTTATGTAAAACTCGGGCAATCGTCCAATTCATTGAGTGGCGGTGAGGCTCAACGCGTGAAGCTTGCTTCTTTTCTAGGAAAAAATTCGGACGTGAGCGGCAATATCCTCTTCATTTTTGATGAGCCTACTACCGGATTACATTTTCATGATATATCGAAGTTGCTCAAAGCAATCAATGCATTAGTAGATCTCGGGCATACAGTGATAATAATCGAGCACAATATGGAAGTAATCAAGTCGGCAGATTGGATTATAGACCTTGGGCCTGAAGGCGGAGAAAAAAACGGAGGAAATCTTTTGTTCGCCGGCACGCCGGAAGATATGGTGAAGCACGGGAAGGGTTACACTGCCGATTTTTTGAAGGGAAAGATTTAATTCATTTAATCATCAGCCTTCCAACAATCAACACAACAAAGAGCTGGCCCCACAGCGCCTCGAAAGTACTTGCCATGTAAATAACTCCAGTCGGCACATACGGAATATTCATACCGCTGAGTACCATTACACTGTAACCCATTCGTTTCATCAATGCAAGTGTGCGAAGCGGAAGATCAATTCCCAGGCAGTCTACATCGAAAATGCAAAACATTTCATAAAAGCTTCCAAAGGCCAGGCCCGACATCAGGTAAATACAAGCAGCTGCCCAAAGTTTGGTGGACAAATCAAAATCTTTTTTCAAGAATTCAATAACGGTAAAATAGATTACGCACCCTTCCACGATGAGTAAACTTATCTGTGTGAATAAAAGAAGAAGTTTATAGAGTAATCCAGATCTATAAATCAAATTAATAAATGGATTAGCCACAATAGTGCCCAGAACAAATACACCGATAATAAAGACAAAATTTATCATGATGATCGTTTTGTTGTTGGTGTAGTTGCGAAGTGCATCCCACAACAAAAAGACATAGACGCCTAATGTGAGGAAGAAAATTGTTTCTGGAAGTTCAGGATGTAACAGGAGCCCAAACGACTCTGATATTTCTAAATAGAAGATAGAAGCGATAATGGCTACTTGCGAGACGAGCAATCGCCGGAAGTCGCGAATCTTCTCATTCGTCAGTTCTTTGCCCTCTAGGTTTTTGATAAAGGAAAAATGCATTTACGAAGATAGCTTTTCCTTCTGTCGTCCTATTATCAATACGCCCACTAAAATTAACGTTGTCCCTATCAATTGCCAAATGGTTATGGTTTCGTTTAAAAATATGCGCGCCAGCAATATTGTTGAGACCGGACCAACGCTACTTACAATTGCTGCATTGTCTGAGCCTATTCGATTGATAGACGCAGTGACCAAATACGATGGAATGACTGTAGCTAAAATCGCCATCACAAAACTATATCCGTAAACACTTGCAGGCAGACGCAACAAAGAAACATCGCTGAACAAAAAGAAATGAAGCAGCACCCCCAAGGATGCAAAGCTCATTGCATAGCTGTTGAATTTGCTGGCACCAATTTTAGGAATCAGTTTGCCGCTGCCAACAATGTAACCGGCATATGTGAAGGCGCAAATAAAAATCAGTATTGATCCAAAGATAAAGTTCTTATTCTGAGGAGAATTGAAATTCACTTCGCCAAAAAACGCAATCGCCAACCCAAAATAGGTAACAACTAACGCCAGCCATTGCAGCGGTTTTATTTTTACTTTAAAAATTATTGCCGACATCAGCAAAGACAGAGTTGGGTAGATAAACAAGATCAGGCGTTCAATTCCTGCCGACACAAATTGCAATCCTATGAAATTTAATAAACTACTTACGTAATAACCCAAGCATCCAATCAAAGCTACATAAAACCATTGCCAGCCTGTGAACTTTACATTGTCTGTTTTATTGGAACTAAATACAGCAGCCGACAAAAAAAATGGAACCGAAAAGACCATTCGCAGGGCCAACAAGGTGAGCGCATCTACAGGCGTATCACGATAGGCCAGCTTCACAAAAATAGCTTTCGTTGAAAAGCACACAGCACCACAAAGCGCAATGACAACGCCCTGAACGAAATAGTAGTTAGGTTTAGTAAAGTCTGATTTCAAAACAAGTGTTGCTCTCGTAAAGATGAATTAAATTCTACCAATCCATTCTTTGACAGCATTGGCGAGGAGGGGTATCAAATTTTCTTTCCCTCTTTTAAACGAATGATCGGCTCCTTCAATTTTTACAAGGGTCGCAAGAGGCATTTTACCAGTGACTTCTTCAATCAGGTCCCATTCTGCAAGGGTATCGCGTGTACCTTGCAGGAAAAGCATAGGGACTTTAACGCTTTTCAAATGATCAGCTCGATCTATCGAAGGCTTGCCCGCGGGGTGCAATGGGAATCCTAAAAAAATAACCCCTTTCACAAAATCCGACGGATGACTAGACAAGTATTGTGAACTCATTCTACCGCCAAAGGATTTGCCAGAAACAAAAAGCGGCACAGCCGGAAATAGTTGCTTTGCCTGATGAATAGCAACTTCAATTGTTTTATGTGCCACAGCTGGAAAATCGGGGCGCTTTTTCTTTTGTTCAATAAATGGAAAATTAAAACGAAGTGTAGCTATTCCCATCGTTGCCAGTTCCATGGCCATCGACTTCATAAACGGGTGGTTCATTCCAGCGCCAGCACCGTGTGCAAGCGTAACAATCGCGCTCATCTTTTCCGGAGCCATAAGCTCAGCAGAGACCGAGCCAGTACTTTCAGAAACAAAAAGAGTTATTGGTGTTGCCTTCACCGCGGAAAGTTAACACAAATTTGAAATTTGTTATTCGCTCTTAAGCACCTGAGCAGGATTGGTGCGCGCTACTTTTAATGTCTGTGAACCAATCATTATCAACGCCACCAGCAATACACCCAACACACCCAAAAACATTTCAGGAATGGAAAGCGGTGCGTGATTGGCCAATTCGGGAAAAGCGACTTTCTCGAAAAACAAAATAGTCACTGGGATGGAAATGCAGGTAGCAATGGCCAGCAACAAAAAGAATCCTTTGCCCAACAAATAAAGAAGTGTGCCTTCGCTCGCTCCAAGCACCTTACGAATGCTGATCTCTTTTAATCTGGTTTCGGTAGAGAACACCACCATGCCGAGCAATCCAAGAGACGCGATGCATATTGCAAGGAAAGCGAGGAAGCCGGCAATCTTTACAGCTCCTTTCAAGCCTGCAAATGCTTCTTCTATTTGCGCATTGTAAAACTTCGCTTCCATCGGATGCACTGCATCATACTTCTTCCAAATCGATTCAATTTTAGAATAGGTGGCTAACAAATCGGTGGATTGAATTTTTACGTTTAATAGCCGGGCATCTTTCCTTGAATAGCGAAGCACAACCTCGGTTCGGCTGTTACGGCCATTGGCTCTTCCATAATGAAAGTCTTTCATTACACCAACAATGCGTAAATCCTTTCTGTCCACGTTTATGATTTCATCAATTGCCTTGGCGGGATCTTGATTGGCAATATTAAAACGTTTCAGCACCTGCTGGTTTACAATCACTTCCGATTCTGAGCTGTCGGCTTTTGCTGTAAAATTTCTTCCGGCCAATAGTTTGTGTTCATGAAGAGGAATATAATTCTCATCAACGATGTTGTAATAAACTCCTGCCGAGTCAATTGGATTAGCATGATACTTCATTTGCGTGCCCCAATAATTTCCTACGCTGGTCACCATCACCGATTGCGAGATGCCTTTTACCTCGGGCAATTCACTTAATTCTTTTCTGAGAATATCCGCTTTATTCCCTTGCAGATAAATGTTTAAAATATTTTCAGTCTTGAATCCCAAATCAAAAGCTACAAAATGTCTGTATTGTTTGTATGCAATAATAGTGGACGTAATGAAAATGATGGAGATACAGTATTGCAAAACAATCAGAACTTTGCGCATGGTAAGTTTCCTGAAAAAAGTAGAGTTTGCTACGTTTTTCAATACTTGAACAGCATTGATCCTTGAAAAAAATAGTGCCGGAAAGAAGCCGGCGGTGATTCCTACGATGATGGCAAAGCCAATAAAATAAAGTAACAATGAAGGAGACAGATCTAGTACCAATAGTTTTTGGACGCTGGGCTCAATGCTTAAAAAATAAGGCTTTAGCAGCAAGAACAAAATGAAAGCCAGTGTCAGGGCGCACAATGAAATCATCACAGCCTCCACTACAAACTGCCCAAGTACGTCTCGCTTCAGTGCACCAATTACTTTGCGAATCCCCACCTCACGTGTACGTTTCAGTGATCGGGCTATCGACAAATTGGTATAGTTAAACCCTGCGGACAAGATTACGACGAAAGTAAGTGCACCGAAAATCCACAATGAAGATTTTCCCATCACCGGTCCGATTTGATTCCCCAAGTCATCGCCTATCATGATCTTATCCAGCGGCTGCAGGGCTAATTCTATATGCGTGTGTTTTACAGTTGGGTCTTCTCGTTTACTCAATTCATCAAAATTTGCTTTCAGCAAAGCGAGGTTGGCGTCTTTTGGAAGTAACAGATAAACCCAGGTGTTCCAAATATTATCCCAGGCCAATTCGCTCTTATCATCCTTTGCAATGATTTCTTTTGTACTTAAAGAGCCTAGGATATCGAATTGGATATGAGAAAAAGTTGGAAGGTCTTTTATTATTCCCGTGACTGTGTATTGCTTGTCGTTATTAAATACAATGGCTTTGCCGATAGCTTCTTCAGTTCCAAATAATTTCTTCGCCGACTTCTCAGTCAAGACGATGGAGAATGGATCCTTTAATGCAGTTGCGGGATTACCTTTTAAAAGCTCAAAAGAGAAAACCTTAAATAACGCTGGATTAGCCCAAAAACCTGACAGTGGAATGATCTTCTCGCCTGCTTTAATATCTCCACTAAATTCCCTGTTCAGAATAGCAACTTCTTCGGGGATGGAAAATGTTTCTTTGATTTCTCTTGCAGCTCTAAGTGAAGAGGTCGCCATAAAATTGCCGTCCTTCTCATTGAGATATTCATAGTGACTTGTGACACGATAAATGCGTGAATGATGCTCATGAAACTTATCATACGAGAGCGTATCAGAAAGAACCCCGATCATTAGTAATCCCACCGACATACTAATAGCAAGTCCTACAATATTGATCATTGAAAATAACGGGTTGCGCACAATGGTCCGTCCCGAAGTTTTGATGTAGCTGCTCAGCATAATCCAGTTGATTAATAGATTTACAAATTCCGGTTTGCGTATTGTATAAAGCCTGAAAAATTTTAGGACATCAATGACATAGATAAGTTTTGCTTTGCGCAATCCTCTGGCTTTTACATTACGCTGAAAATATTCGTTCAGGTCGCCTTCCAAATCTTCGAGCAACTCGGGTTTGCAATACCAGGACAACAGGTGAGTGGCCCAGCGTGGTGGTGTTATATTCAAATCATCTTTCATCAGATGCTTTTCAAGGCAAACTCAGGAATTACACTCCAATATTGATCGCGCAGGTCTTTCGCCTTCAGCAGTGCTGCTTTCCCGGCATTGGTAACGGCATAATATCTTTTTCTCTTGCCTCCACGTGCGCTCGTGGCTTCGCCGAGTTTACTTTTTGCCAATCCTTTTTCTTCCAGACGATTGAGAACGGAGTGCACCACTCCCAGCTTCACCGATCGGCCTGTTCGTTTTTCAAGGTCATCGCAAATAGCTACACTGTAGGCATCACTTACCAGTGTAGCAATAGTGAGCAAGACCAGTTCTTCAAATTCGCCAAGGTTAGTTCCCTTCATACTTTGATTAATTACGTAAATGTATGTAAAATAGTTACCGACTTAAAAATCAGTTTAATTTCAAATAAAAATTTTATTGCATTAATGCGCCTGAAGCCAGTTTTTGCCTATTCCAACCTCTACTTCCATAGGCACGTCCAGGAGCACTGCTGTTTTCATTAGCTCAATAACTTTGGGCTTCACGGTCTGTTGTTCGTCTACGTGAAGATCAAAAACCAATTCGTCATGCACTTGCAAAATCATTTTTGTTCTTAATTTTTCGCGTTGCAGCCATCGGTTGATATTGATCATAGCAATCTTGATAATATCAGCAGCGCTACCTTGAATAGGCGCGTTGATCGCATTACGTTCGGCAAATCCACGAGTTGATATATTTCGCGAGTTGATATCGCGTAAGTACCTTCTGCGTCCTAAAATTGTTTCCACATATTCTTTTTCGCGGGCATGATTGATCGATTCATCCATATACCGTTTGATGGCAGCAAACTCTTTGAAATAGGAATCAATAATTTCCGCTGCCTCCGTGCGCGAAATGTTCAGGTTCTGAGAAAGACCAAAGGCCGTACTTCCATACAAAATTCCAAAGTTCACTTCTTTCGCTTTGCGTCGCATATCAGGAGTTACCTTATCCAATTCAACTTTAAAAACTTTAGCGGCAGTGGTTGTGTGAATATCACGACCGGTACGAAATGCTTCCGTCATAATTTCGTCTTTCGCGAAAGCCGCTGCAATACGTAATTCTATTTGTGAGTAGTCGGCTGACATAAAAAGGAAATTCTTGTCGCGCGGAACAAATGCACCACGAATCTGCCTTCCTTTTTCTGTGCGGATCGGAATGTTTTGAAGATTAGGGCTATTGGAGCTCAATCTTCCGGTAGCAGCCACAGCCTGCCTGTAATCGGTGTGAATGCGATTATCAAATTTGCTGAGCATTTTTGGCAAGGCATCCACGTAAGTCGATCTCAATTTTTCGTACTCGCGAAAATCAAGAATCTTTTTTACGATCTCGTGCTCATCTGCCAGCTTCACTAAAACCTCTTCGCCTGTGGCGTACTGACCGGTTTTTGTCTTTTTTGCTTTGTCAAGAAGTTTGAGTTTATCAAACAAAATTTCTCCCAACTGCTTAGGTGAAGCAATATTGAATTCGACTCCGGCCAAACCAAAGATTTCCTTCTGAACTTGCTCACTATCTTTCTTCAGTGAAGTCGACATGGTTTGCAACGCAGATTCATCAAGTGCTACGCCTTCAAACTCCATTGCAGCAAGCACATACACCAATGGCATCTCCACTTCGCGCATCAGGCGCCAATGCCCGCGTTGATGTAGTTCTTTTTCCAGTTTATGCCTGAGTTGCAATGTTTGAGCGCTTCGCTCGCAGTAATATTTTGCATCGTCCGTGTCACTAGCGATCAACTGAAAATCGAGGTATTGATTACAAAGAATACTTAAATCATGCGAAGCTTCCGGTTCAATCAGGTAATGAGCCAGCATAGTATCAAACAAAACACCGCGTACTTCTACTCCAAACTTCCTCAATGCAAGAATGCTTTGCTTGATATTATGACTGGACTTCGAAATATTTTCATCGACTAATATTTCGACAAATTTTTGCAGGACTGATCTCTCCTTGACGGGCACATAGAATGCTTCACCGGCTGTAAATGAAAATGAGAGTCCTACAATTGAAAAATCAAAGTTAGTTGCCTCATCAGTGGCTACTTCAATTGCAATTTCTTTTTGCGTTTTCAGCTTCTCAATTAATTCTTTGATTTCATCGTCGGTTTCAATTTTCTTATAATTGGCAACAGGGGTTGTAGCACCATCCGACTCATTTGAAGTTTCACTTACATTCGCTGGTCCACCACCAAACATTGAGAGTTGAGATGGTTTACTTTCTTTGATCGTTGTCGTTGTGGAAGCACCTGGATTTGCAAATATGCGTGGCAACATCGTCTTGAATTCAAGCTCTTCCAAAATCGGCCTCAACTTTTCCTCCGGTCCAGTATAGCGCAAAGCTTCTACATCGTAATCAACAGGAACATCGATTATAATCGTTGCTAATTTCTTAGACAGGATTGCCTGCTCACCAAATTCCTCTACACGTTCCTTTTGTTTGCCTTTCAATTCAGACGCGTGAGCAACTACTCCTTCCACTGTTTTATAAAGTTTTAACAGATCCGATGCCGTTTTCGGTCCGATACCCGGGATGCCGGGGATATTATCTGAGGAATCGCCTTGCAGGCCAAGCATGTCAATCACCTGCGAAACATTTTCAATATCCCATTTCTCACAAACCTCTTTTGGTCCGAGCACATCAACAGCATTGCCCATGTAAGCCGGCTTGTAGAGAAAAACATTTTCTTTCACCAGTTGGCCAAAATCTTTGTCGGGAGTCATCATGTAAACTTCAAAGCCTTCCTTTGCAGCTCGTGTCGCAATCGTGCCAATGATGTCGTCTGCTTCGTAGCCATCCATTTCAAGAATTGGAATATTAAAACCGCGAATAATTTCTTTTACTGTGGGTATTCCATGCTTAATGTCTTCCGGCGTTGCTTGCCGGGTTGCCTTGTATTCTTTAAAAATTTCATCGCGGAATGTTTTAGCGGCCGTATCAAATGCCACGGCAATATGTGTGGGCTTTTGTTTCTGAATCACTTCAAGCAACGTGTTGGTAAACCCAAAAGGCACAGAAGTATTTTGCCCCTTCGAATTGATCCGGGGGTTTTTGGTGAATGCAAAGTGCGCACGGTAAATAAGCGCATAAGCATCCAGCAGGAATAGTCTTTTTTGTGACGACATAGGCAACGAAGGTAAAAAAGAAATCAAAGCGAATACTGATAAATACCGATCTTCTCTTTTCTTTTTCCATGAATATTTTTAAATCGAATATGATGAATAGCATACTCGGTGATTTTCTAAAATGGGAAAGCGAAAGACCTGATTTAGTTTTCCTTCGGCAACCAGTACAAGGCAAATGGAATACGTGGACGTACCGGCAGGCGGGAGAAGAAATCCGCAAGATCGCATCCGGCTTACAATCCCTTGGTTTGCCACCCAAAAGTCCGATCGCTATACTTTCAAAAAATTGCGCTCACTGGTTAATGGCCGATCTATCGATAATGATGGCGGGCTATATTTCCGTTCCGCTTTACGCTAATATATCAGCTTCATCCATCCGCCAAATTTTAGAGCACAGTGGCAGTGCTGCTATTTTCATCGGAAAGCTTGATGATTATGAGAAACAGAAGGAAGGTATTCCAGCATCAGTCAGAAAAATTTCAATTGACTTTTATGGAATAAGTGAAGATGTACTTATGAGCGACTGGATAGCGCATCAAAAACCATTAGCCCAGATTTCAGTCTGGAAGCCAGAGGAATTGATGACCATCATGTACACTTCAGGAACTACAGGTACACCCAAAGGAGTAATGTTTAATTCCTTCGCTTTTGAGCATGTTTCCAATGTAATCATGGATTACCTGCGGCGTGTCCATCAATTGCCACCGCATCCTATTTTATTTTCTTATCTGCCGCTTTGCCACATTGCCGAGCGCAACCTTACCGAAGTATTGGGTTGCCATACCGGAGCTGAAATAGCTTTTGTAGAATCACTTGATACTTTCGCACGTGACCTTGCTACCGTGCGACCTCATCTTTTCTTTGGTGTGCCAAGAATATGGGCGCGTTTTCAGGAAAAGATTCTGGAAAAATTGCCTCAAAAGAGATTGGATATCCTATTAAGAATTCCATTAATAGATGTTTTGATACGAAAAGCACTGGTGAAAAAACTGGGGCTATCGCGCGCATTGCTGAATGTTACGGGGGCAGCGCCAACGCCAGTATCTTTATTGAAGTGGTTGGACAATTTGGGGATCAGGTTGCATGAAATCTATGGCATGACAGAAAATGCAGCAATCTCACATGGCAATCAGGAAGAAATAAGGCATGGTACCGTGGGAAAGACAATGCCTTCGGTTGAGGCCAAATTTTCTGTCAGCAATGAAATCCTTACAAAGCACCCCGCGCTCATGATGGGATACTATAAAGAACCTGTGCTCACCACCGAAGCCTTTACAGTCGAGGGGTTTTTGAAAACAGGTGACCTTGGTGAACTGGATAAAGACGGCTTCCTTACTATCACAGGCCGGGTAAAAGATCAATTCAAGACCGACAAAGGAAAATACGTGTCGCCGGCGCCAATCGAAATGCGGCTCTTAAAAAATACTGACATAGAACAAGTCTGTGTTGTCGGTATGGGGGTCCCTCAGCCGATCGCACTTATTATTTTATCAGCCCAGGGAAAATCAAAATCAAAGGAAGAAATCAAGAAGAGTTTGGCTGCCTCACTTGCCGAAGCGAACTTGAAAACAGAAGATTACGAAAGATTAAAAAAAGCTGTAATCATGAAAGGTGACTGGACAATAGATAACGGCATGATGACACCAACGATGAAAGTAAAACGCAACGAGCTCGAGAAAATTCAGGTGCCAAAATATCCAATGTGGTATGGAGCTGAAGGTACAGTGGTGTGGGAGTAAGAGTCATTGTTGATTTTCGATCCGAATCTTTCCTATTAAGTCTTTAAAACAAAATCCCCGGACTGACCGGGGATTTTTATAATTACAAAAAAAATTTCTTTCTATACAGCATCCGACAAACTGGAGAATGTGAAATCACGAATCTTCATTGGCGGAAGAAGATAATTAACGTTTGATTCGACACTCACTGTCCGTTCAACTTTGCCGAGCTCTTCCAAATTGTTGAGCATGATCACAGGGCTTTCGTTAAACCTGAAGTTTTTGATCGGGTATTGAATCTTTCCGTTTTCAATGTAGAAAGTACCGTCACGGGTCAATCCTGTTAGCAACAACGACTGAGGATCAACTGTGCGGATATACCACAGGCGTGTTACGAGTACTCCCTTTTTCGTTCCGGCAATTAGTTCTTCCAGTGTTTTGGTGCCGCCTTCCATGATGGCTGCGTCAGGGCCGGGTATTGCCTTCACACCTTTTTTCTCAGCCCAATAGCGAGAGTACGTCAGATTTTTGATAACACCTTTCTCAATCCAGGTGATTTTCTCCTGAGGACGGCCATCACCATTCCATGTGCTTGTTGGCAAATCCGGATTTAACGGATCTGAATAAATGGTTACCCGTTCATCTACCAGTTTTTCGCCAAGGCGGGTAGTTCCTCCTGCCTTGCTTAAGAAACTTCTTCCTTCATCTGCCTGCCGTGCATCCATGTTGAAGAAAATATTTTCAAGAAGTACAGCAGCAGCAGCGGGTTCTAAAATAACCGTGTACTTGCCCGGCTCGATAGCTTTGGCTGTAGCCGACTTCACGGCTTTTTCTGCAGCAATTTGTGTAGCCGACTTGGTATTCAATCTTGTAACATCATTGTAACCACGTGTGGCATATCCTGAGCCTTTGCTGTCTTCCGTACGAACCGTCACCGAAAAATTAGTGTTGGTTGACGTGTTGTAAGCGAACAATCCTTTGGAATTCATCATAGCAGAGAAGCCATTGTTGTCCTCAAGGAATCCTGCTGCCACCGCTTTGCTGTCTTTAGCAACTTGCAAACTTTGAGCTACTGCATCGGCGCGCATCTTTGGTGTAATGGCCGCAGTAGCCTGCACATACGTTACCGGCTCTGCATAAGTCTGCGGGCCAAGTATGGAAACATATTCAGGATTTTCTGGAGCGAGTTGCGCAAGTTCTTCTGATCTGCGTACTACTTTTTCCAATGACGCATCATCAAATTCGTTGATGGTTGCAATCCCGGATTTTTTTCCGAACGCAGAAGAAACAACCAATTGATATTGGCTAACAGTTCCACTCGTGGAAACCGCATTGCGAGCATAGCGTACGTTGCTGCTGTTTGTACCACTCAGGTTCACTTCGCATTCATCTGCTTTGGAATAAGCCAGCACTTTTTTCATTAAGGTGTAGGCCTCGTCTTTCGTAAGTAGTATCATGGTTATCCGATTTTGCGTGCTGTGTTGATTACATTAACTCCGTTGAAACGCGCGGTAGAAGATCCGTGTGATACCGCACTGCTCTGTGAAGGCTGACCTTTACCATCAAAGAAAGAGCCACCCAAACGATAATCGCTTTCATCAGCAATACCCACACATGAATTCCAAAATTCTTGTGTGTTGGACTGATAAGCAACGTCTCTCAACATGCCGACAATCTTTCCGTTTTTAATTTCGTAAAATAATTGTCCGCCAAATTGGAAGTTATAACGTTGTTGATCGATAGAAAAAGAACCATCGCCTACAATATAAATTCCCTTCTCAACGCCTTTGATCATATCATCAACGCTTTTCTTTTCTTTGCCTGGTTGTAACGAAACATTAGGCATACGCTGAAACTGAACACTGCTCCAGTTGTCGGCATAGCAGCAACCTTGTGACGCAGGGAGCCCAAGGATATGTGCCTGATCGCGGATAGCCTGATAGTTAACCAAAGTTCCTTCCTTAATAATATCCCACTGACCGCATTTCACACCTTCATCATCATAACCAACTGCGCCAAGTGAGCCAACCTGAGTTTTGTCTGCAACGATATTAACAATCTTACTTCCAAAATTGAATTTCTTCGATTGCCATTTGTCTAGTGTAAGGAAACTTGTACCAGCAAAGTTAGCTTCGTAACCTAGTACGCGATCCAATTCTGACGGGTGTCCTACCGATTCATGAATTGTAAGCCACAGATGTGAAGGATCGAGAATCAAATCATACTTACCAGCTTCAACCGATTTTGCTTTTAATTTTTCGCCAGTCTGTGCGCCGCCTGCTTTCGCATCTTCCAGCATGTCGTAACGACCTTTATAAAGTGTAGTTATGCCTTGAATTTTATCCTGAGGACGAGCATATAAATATTCATAGCCCATGCCGATTGGAGCACTCAATGAATTGCGTGTTTCAAATTTTCCTGAAGCCTTGTCAATTGTCGTAATAAAGAAGGCTGGCCAGATGCGGTGAATATCCTGATCAATGTAAGAGCCGTCAGTTGATGCAAAATACTTTTGCTCATTCACCAAAAAGAGAAGAGAGTTAATATAATCTGCACCGGATTTCATTGCTGCGGCATTTACGCCAAGAAGCAAATCCACTTTTTCCTTTATCGGAACTTCAAATGCATTCTTTTCAATAGGTGCTTTCCAGCTCACTTCACCATATCCTTTTTGAGGAGCTAGTTGTACAGGCTCAGTGAGAAGCCGTGAGTTTTCTTTTGCAATAGCTACAGCAAGTTCTGCAGCTTTGGCTATGCTGTCGTTATCAAGCTTATCGGTAGCAGAAAAACCCCAACCACCGTTGGCAATTACACGGATACCCATGCCGTACGATTCGGTGTTTACAATATTCTGCACCTTGTCTTCGCGGGTCACCACAAATTGGTTGAGATATCGCCCGATTCGCACATCCGTGTACGATGCACCTTTGGAACGTGCAGCATTAAGAGCTACATCGGACATCTGTTTTTTCACTGCCGGGTCAACGCCTTCGAGCAGTTGTTCCGGATCAATCGGTCGGCCGATCACCGGAATGCCAGGGATCATGGCAGCCGTGGCGCCCATGCCCGTGAGGTAGATAAAATCTCTTCGTTTCAAAATAATTGGGTTAAAGTGTTTGGGAATTTTTCCTCTGTTTCAGACGGGTTAAGTTATAAAAAAGTTGCAATCCATAGCCGATACGGTCGTTTTCGGACAGTTGTTTTATTAAAAATCACAACTATCCGGTAACTTTTTGAATCCTATTTAGGTAATCAATTAAATGGACATTCTATGATCAAGAATTACTTAGCCATTGCGTTACGAGTCAAAGTCCGGGAAAAAATCCGTTCAAAAAAAATCCCCAACTCTCGTCGGGGATTTTCATTTTTGATAACGATTTTGACTACACCGCGTCTGATAAACTGGTGAATGTAAAGTCGCGGATCTTCATGTAAGGGATCAGTGATGGAGCTCCACCACCTTCGCCATTGCCCACGCGCACTTGCTTGCCCAGTGTTTCCAAATTGTTGAGCATAATAATCGGGCTTTCGTTGAATCGGAAATTCTTTACCGGGTGTTTGATCTTTCCATTTTCGATAAAGAAAGTACTATCGCGGGTAAGGCCGGTGTACAAAAGCGTTTGAGGATCTACCGGCCGGATATACCAAAAGCGCGTAACAAGAACCCCTTTCTTTGTGTCTTTGATCATGTCTTCCAATGAAGCTGTACCGCCATCCATGATCCGGTTGCCGGGGAATGGCACAGGTTCTACATTTTTTTGTGAAGCCCAATAACGGTCATAAAATAAATTGGAGACAACACCGCCTTTGATGATATCCATCTTTTTGCGGGCCAGTCCGTTTCCGGTAAAACCGAAAGCAGGAACTTCTTCATTCCATGGATCGGTATAAATGTTTACTCGCTCATCTACAATTTTTTCTCCGAGTTTGGTGCCTCCGCCCTTCTTCGACATGAAGCTGCGGCCTTCGTCCGCCTGACGTGCGTTCATTCCAAAAAACATAAGTCCAATCAGATCACCTGCAGCAGCGGGCTCAAGAATTACAGTGTACTTACCCGGCTCGATTGCTTTTGCGTTGCGCGACTGTAATGCTTTGTCAATCGCTACTTTTGAAGCTTCTGCAGTATCGAGCTTGCTTACATCGTTAAAACTGCGCGTAACCCAGCCTGAGCCGGTACCGTCGTTGGTACGCATGGTCACTGTGAAGTCTACACTTGTTGATTTGCCGTAAGCGAATAATCCTTTGCTATTCATCAGCGCACTGAAGCCACGGTTATCGGTAAGGTAGCCCGCAGCCGTTACATCTTTTGCAGCAGCGGGATTGATACTATTTGCAGCTGCTTGTGCACGATAGTCCGGCGTAATGTTTGCAGTAGAGTCAAAAAAAGTTTTTGAATCCTGATAGGCTTGCTGCGAAAGTGGCTCCATGAATTCCGGATTTTCCGGGGCTAGTTGTGACAACTCTTCTGAGCGCTTCACTACTTTTTCGAGCGAAGCATCGTCAAATTCATTGATGGTGGCCGTACCTGATTTCTTACCGAAATACGATTGAACACCAAGGTTCACATTGCTGTCTTCACCCGATGTAGACACGCTATTACGCGCATAGCGGATGTTGCCTCCGTCATTGCCGTTGAGGTTAGCCTCAATTCCGTCTGCTTTAGAGAAGCCAATCACTTTTTTCAGGATTTGCTGGGCTTCGTCTTTTGAAAGTATTGCCATATTTAAATTCGTTAATGGTTAATCGTTATTAGTGTTCGTCAGTATTAATTAATCGTTCCCGCCAATTAACGGATAACGATTAACATGTTTTATATTGTTCTTCCCGTATTAATCACATTCACCCCGTTGAAGCGTGCTGTAGCCGATCCGTGAGAAACAGCATTCGACTGACTGGGTTGTCCTTTGCCATCGTTGAATGCTCCATTCATTCTGTAATCACGCTCATCGCAAACTTGCACGCATGAATTCCAGAAATCCTGTGTGTTGGCCTGATATGCTACATCTTTCAACATGCCTTCGATTTTTCCGTTTTTAATTTCGAAGAAAAGAACACCGCCAAACTGAAAATTGTAGCGTTGCTGATCGATGGAGAAAGAACCGTCTTTCACAATGTAAATTCCTTTCTCTACGCCTGCGATCATTTGCTGAGGGGTGAGTTGTTCTTTGCCTGGTTGCAACGACACGTTGGCCATGCGTTGAAATTGTACATCGCTCCAGCCTTGTGAATAACAACAACCGTGTGACTCCTTTTGACCAATGATATTTACCTGATCACGGATAGCCTGATAGTTAACCAGAATTCCGTCCTTGATTAAATCCCATTTTTTGCATTTTACACCTTCATCATCATAGCCAACCGCACCAAGTGAACCAACCTGAGTTTTGTCGGCTACAATATTTACCTGCTTGCTACCGAAATTGAATTTCTTAGTCTGCCATTTATCGAGCGTGAGGAAACTTGTGCCCGCATAATTTGCTTCATAGCCGAGCACGCGATCCAATTCAGTAGGATGGCCAACGGATTCATGAATAGTGAGCCACAAGTGTGAAGGCTCTAATACTAAATCATATTTTCCAGGTTCAACTGATTTTGCAGCAATCATCTGCTTGACTTGCTCGGCTGCCATAGCGGCATCTTCAACAATGTCGTACGATTTATTATAGAGTGTAATTCCGCCCGGTCCCTGAATTTTATCTTCGGCTTTGCCATCCAGATATTCGTAGCCCATTCCTACGGGTGCACTGAAAGCAGGTCTGCTTTTGAACTGGCCAGATGCGCGATCCACCGCATTGACATTAAAATTGGGCCACGTGCGATGAACATCCTGATCAATGTATGATCCTTCAGATGAAGCAAAATATTTTTGCTCATTCACTAAGAATATAATGCTATTCACAAAATTGGCACCCTTCTCCATCGCTTTCGCATTCGCGTTAAGCAAGAGATCAACTTTTTCTTTTACAGGAACTTCAAACCCATTTTTTACGATCGGTGTCTTCCAACTTACCTCACCGTACGATGGAGTGGCTGCAAGTTTTACCGGCTCTTTTTGAAATTTAGAATTGGCCTTGGCAATAGCAACTGCTCTTTCGGTAGCTTTTTTTAGGCCGTCAGTTGTAACATTGTTGCTTGCCGCAAATCCCCAAGTGCCGTTCACAATCACACGTACACCAACACCAAATGACTCGGTGTTTATGATATTCTGAACTTTCTTTTCACGTGTTGTCACGAATTGGTTCAGGTATCTGCCAATGCGCACATCGGTGTAGGTTGCTCCGAGCGACTTTGCCGTATTCAGTGCTGCATCTGCCAGCGCTTTCTTCTGCTGAACATCGAGCAACTGATCTAGAAATCTCGCAGGGTCAACGGAGTTGGCAAACGATGAGAATGGCATCATCATCGCACCAGCGCCCATCCCTGTTAAGTGAATAAAATCTCTTCTTTTCATTTTTATTATTAGTTAATTGTTAATCGTTATTAGTTAATCGTGGGTGCATATTCTATTAACGATTAACTGTTAACGGATGACTTTAAATAGTTCTTCCGGTATTAATGACGTTGACTGCGTTAAAACGTGAAGTAGAACTTCCGTGTGAAACAGCACTCACTTGCGAAGGCTGGCCTTTGCCATCGAAGAATGAACCGAACATGCGGTAATCTTTTTCATCACAGACTTTTACGCAGCTATTCCAAAACTCTTGTGTGTTGGATTGATACGCAACATCATTGAGCATGCCTGTAATTTGACCGTTTTTTATTTCATAAAAGGTAGTTCCACCAAATTGAAAATTGTAACGCTGCTGATCGATAGAGTAGGAGCCACGCCCTGCTATGTAAATTCCCTTTTCTACGGCTTTGATCATTTGCTCGCTGCTGTAGGGATCTTTACCTGGGGCAAGCGATACGTTTGGCATACGTTGAAACTGAACATCGTTCCAGCTCTGGGCATAGCAACATCCGTGTGATTCATTTTGGCCAAGAATATGAACCTGATCGCGAATTGCTTCGAAGTTGACTAGAATTCCATCTTTGATTAAGTCCCAACGCTTGCATTTCACCCCCTCATCGTCATAGCCTACTGCACCTAGTGAGCCTACTTGAGTTTTGTCGGCAAAGATGTTGATCTGTTTGCTTCCATAATTAAATGTACCCGACTTGAGTTTATCGATTGATGCAAAACTTGTTCCTGCATAGTTTGCTTCGTAGCCAAGAATCCGGTCAAGTTCCAGCGGGTGGCCAATAGATTCATGTATCGTAAGGCCAAGGTGATTAGGTTCAAGAACCAAGTCATATTTTCCTGGCTCAACCGATTTCGCAGTGATCATTTCTTTGGCTTGCTTCGCAGCTATAGATGCATCTTCAACGATGTCATAACTGTTGCGATACAAAACCATTCCAGCAGGACCCGAAAGTTTGTCCTCATTTTTGGGGACCAAATATTCATAGCCCATGCCCATGGGGGCGCTCATTGCATCACGCGACTTGAATTTACCTGACGCGCGGTCAATAACTGACACTGTAAACGTAGGCCAGATCCGATGAACATCCTGATCAATGTATGAACCATCACTGGACGCAAAATATTTTTGTTCGTTTACCTGAAAGAGATTAGAGTTGGCAAAGCTCGCTCCGTTTTTCAACGCACCTGAATTGGTGCGAAGCAAGAGATCAACTTTCTCAGAAACCGGGACTTCAAATGAATTTTTCTGAATCGGAGTATTCCATGTCACTTCACCATAGCCTTGGACAGGTGCAAGTTTCACAGGCTCTTTTTGAAATTTCGAATTCGCTTTGGCAATTGCGACTGCGCGCTCAGTAGCTTTCTTTATTCCATCTGGTGTAACATCGTTGGTGGCAGCAAAACCCCATGTGCCTTTCGCTATTACGCGTACACCAACACCAAACGACTCGGTGTTTACAATATTTTGAACTTTATTCTCGCGTGTACTTATAAACTGATTCAGGTACCGGCCAATCCGAACATCGGTGTAGGTTGCTCCAAGGCCTTTAGCGGTGTTAAGAGCTACATCGGCAAGTACTTTTTTCTGAGATGCCAAAAGAGGCGAATCCAATAAAGCTTCTAATGAAACCGGATTACTATTGGCCCCCAGAGGAAGCATGAGCCCTCCTAATCCTAATCCAGTGAGTTGAACAAAGTCTCTTCTTCTCATCGTGTTAATAAATTTTATTCTGAGATGTGAAATTTACATAAAAAGATTTCGGCCTTATTGCTTTTTATTTAAGTGGTGCATGTCTCTGATCCGAGGCAATTTTTTTTACGGCAGACAAAACTGAATAACTCCGAATAAAATTAACCGTCACAGAAAAGGTAAGTTTAAATTACGCCTTGTGCCTGCATTGCTCTTGCCACTTTCAAAAAGCCTGCAATGTTTGCTCCTACCATATAATTACCGGGCTTGCCATATTCTTTGGCTGCTGCCAATGAGGTGTCATGAATATTTTTCATGATGTTCACCAATTTGGCATCCACTTCTTCGCGCGTCCAGTTTTGACCCATGTAGTTTTGTGTCATCTCCAAACCCGAAGTGGCTACTCCGCCGGCATTTGAAGCCTTGCCAGGAGCGTACATTACTCCATTCTCAATCAAAATATTGATAGCGTCCGGGGTGGTCGGCATGTTGGCGCCTTCGCCCAATAATTTCATTTTGTTCTTTACCAGATTGGCTGCGTCCGTTGCA
>Ga0206976_1044_pt1 | contig 41350 bp, 32 predicted proteins | sample Alteio_BWOrgHeat_82_FD_152926 | JGI IMG/M metagenome (GOLD analysis project Ga0206976, IMG submission 152926) | Enriched cells from forest soil in Barre Woods Harvard Forest LTER site, Petersham, Massachusetts, United States -... | ecosystem: Environmental > Terrestrial > Soil > Temperate forest >... | reverse complement strand
AGCTCTCTGGTTTAACTCCTGGTACGTCATGGTAAGATCGTGCCACCGTAGGGCCACATTTCCGGGAGTTTTTTGTACCTGCTCTTCAAACAGGTCAACCATCGTTTTTTCAACCGGGTAATAAGTCAGCGTGTCGTTAAACTTTTCAAACAGATCATGTATTTCTGCTGACGACAGCATGGGCATCGCGCCTATGATCTGTTCAGGGTCACTGATAACCGAACGGAGTAACTCCTTATAATGGCCCGCCATCCGTTCGATCGTTTCTTTTTGATACAGATCGGAGGTGTATTCTATTTTTCCGCTGATCCCCGATGGCGTTTCATTTAATACAAATGACAGATCATAGCTGGACGTTTGTTGTAAAATGGAAGCTGTTTCCAACGAGTTGGCTTCAGACTCATCCAGTAAAAGAAACAACACCTGGAATAAAGGATTTTTAATTGCGTCCGCGTCCTTTACCAGGTTATTGACAACCATACTAAACGGAATTCTTTGGTGTTTATATGCCTCAAGTGTGGTATTATTTACCCGTTTTAAGAGATTAGAAAATTTATCGGTCCCATTCAGATCACTACGTAAGGCAAGAAGGTTAATATAACTATCGGATGAGTTTGCAAATTTACCAGTAATTGCATTCCCAACACAGATATCTTCCTGATTGCTGTATCTGAATAACAATAATTTAAAAGCAGACAACAAAGTAACAAACAAGCTAACGTCCTGTTCGTCGCTTAATTTACTCAATAGGTCGCTTATTTCTTTTTCTATAAAGAATTCAATTGTTGCTTTATTAATGCTTTGTGAAGTTGGCCGTGTAAAATCAGTATTAAGATTTAATGGGGTAACACCCTGTAGCTTTTCTTTCCAGTATTCTATCTCAACATCAAAAGATTCCTTATCGGATGAAATCAAATCCAGCATTTTATAAAAGTAAATTGGTTAAATGGTCTACTCAGTTTAAATCAGGTTCAAAAACAAATTTAAAATAATTAGTTTATTAAATTAGTTTATTGCTTAGTACGTAAAAATCCCTTAAACAGTTTGATAATTGCAATTATTATACCAAGGATTAAGTTTATAATTTCGTCAGCGGAAAATTACACTTATTGCCTTAAATAAAAAAACGCCTTAATGTTTTTAAGGCGTTTATATGGTTTATCAAATATAAACTATTATTTACATTCAATAATAATGAATCTGATATTATTTGTTTTTTAATAATGATGCAGCGGGGCTATCCATAAACCATTGCAATTCTCCATCTGCCGGTTTGATCAATTGTGCCGGGTAATTCTCAATATCTTTTTTATCTTCAATTACATGATGTACCGCAACAGCCTTATTTTCACCATAAACAAGGTAAGCAATGTGGTGTGCCTGGTTGATCAAAGGGGCAGTCATGGTGATCCGATACACCTGCTGATCTTCCAAAAAGACCTCTTTTGCAGACGCTGTTTTATCATGCAGAACGGGTGTATGCGGAAATAATGAAGCAGTGTGTGAATTATCCCCCAGGCCTAACAAAACCAGGTCAAAACGAACCTTGACACCAGCAAAATAATAATTAATATCGATGGTATATTTTTTGGCTGCTTCTTCCGGACTTACGGAGGTATCAACCGGAAATATTTGCTTATAACTTAAATCTAATGGTTCAAGAAGCGCCTTTTTGGCCATCAGGTAGTTGCTTTGCGGATCAGTAAGAGGCACATATCTTTCGTCACCAAAAAAGAAATGAACTTTGCTCCAGTCAACTCTATTTTTATATAAAGGGGAGGCCAGTAATTCATATAATTTTTTGGGGGAATTACCGCCCGAAAGCGCCACAGAGAACTGCCCGTGATCAGCTATTGATTTCGCAGCAGTATCCACAAAATAATTGGCCAAACCATTTAGTACCTCATCCTCGTTTTTAAAAACATTTATCTTCATCCTGTTATTTTTTACCGTTAACCGGGAGTGTGAACCAATTAAACCCATCGCGTGCTATTAATGCCTCAGCAGATTCAGGGCCCCACGAGTCGGCTGAATAATTTGGAAAATTCAAACTCTTTTTATTTTGCCAGGTGCTTAATATCGGCATCACCAATTCCCACGCAGCTTCTACCTGGTCGCCACGCATAAATAAGGTTTGGTCACCCAGCATAGTATCCAGTATTAAGGTTTCATAAGCTTCAGGAGCTTGTTGGGTATAGGTGCCTTTATAATCAAACACCATATCAACAACATTTAAAACCATATCTAAACCAGGTCGTTTAGCCTGCACCTGTAAACGGATGCTCATTTCGGGTTGAATACTGATGATCAGCCTGTTCTGTTGCCAGCTTTCAGCTGCCTCGTTAGGAAATATCAAATGCGGAACATCCTTAAATTGTATGGTAATAACAGATGAAGATTGATGCATCCGTTTACCAGTACGCAAATAGAACGGAACACCCTGCCAGCGCCAGTTATCAACAAAAAATTTAATGGCTGCAAAAGTTTCAGTATTTGATTGCGGATCAACTTTGGGTTCATCCCGGTAGGCAGGCACTTCCTTCCCTTTCATCCATCCGCTGCCGTACTGCCCCCTAACTGCCGAAAGGCGTACATCGTCAGGCCCAAACCTGCGCATCGCTTTTAGCACATCAACCTTACGGTCGCGTACTTCATCAGCGTTAAAGCTTACTGGGGGTTCCATTGCAACATGGCAAAGCAATTGCAGCAAATGGTTTTGTATCATATCGCGCAGGGCACCAGAACTATCATAATAATCGCCGCGCTCTTCGACTCCCAGTTGTTCGGTCACTGATATCTGCACGTGCTCAATAAAGTTACGGTTCCATAACGGTTCCATTATCGAATTCGCAAAACGGAAGGCCATAATGTTTTGAACAGTTTCTTTACCTAAATAATGGTCGATGCGGTAGATCTGGCACTCGTCAAAAATACCTGATAGCAATTTATTAAGTTCTAATGCCGTTTCCAGGTCATGCCCGAAGGGTTTCTCTATAACGATCCTTGTCTTTTTCTTATCCTCAGCAAGCTTTGCTTTAGCAATATTTGACGCGATAATAGGAAACAAATTCGGCGATACTGCCAGGTAATAGATCACATTTGATTTTGTTTTCCATTCGGCATTATGCTTGTCTATACGCTTACCAAATTCTTTAAAAGTTTCAGCATCCTTTACATCCGATACCTGGTAATAAATATTTTTTGAAAATTCGTCCCATTTTTCTTTTACAGCTTTTCCGCTGCGCGAAAACTGGTTAATATCATTTAACAGGTTGTTCCTGAATTCTTCGTCAGAAAACTTGGTACGACCTGTTCCAATAATTGAAAATTGGGACGGCATCCAGCCATCTAAAAATAAATTATATAGAGCAGGAGCAATTTTTCTTGAAGTTAGATCGCCGGTACCACCAAAAATAACGAAGATAGTAGGCTCTGATTTTGTAGTTGCACTCATTTTATATTTTTTAAGCGGCTAATTAATATTAATAAAACTTAGTCCTGGCTTTTAGGTACCCATTGTGTATGGAAAACGCCTTCTTTGCCTATCAGTTCGTAAGTATGAGCCCCAAAATAATCGCGCTGTGCCTGGGTAAGATTTGATGGCATCCTTTTATTACGGAAGTTATCAAAATAACTCAACGAAGCGGTGTATGACGGTGCTGCGATACCGGCAGCTATGGTAGCTGATAATACGGTCCTTGCACCTTTTACTGCTTCTGAAACCAGGTTATGAACGTTATCATCCAGTAACAGATGGGCCAGTTTGGCATCTTTTTTATAAGCGCTGTAAATATCATTCAGGAATAATGACCTGATGATACAACCGCCCCGCCATATTTTGGCGATCTCGCCTAATTTCAGATCATACTTATATTCCTCAGAAGCCCTTGAAAGTAAATGCATGCCCTGGGCGTAACTTATGATCATGCTGAAATAAAATGCTTGTTCCAGCGATGTTAAAAACTCATCCGTATCGACATCAATTTGGGTATTGTTATCACCATATAAGGCAGATGCCTGTACCCTTAATTCTTTATATTTTGACAGATCGCGCATAGAAACTGCGGAATCAATAGTCGGTATTGGGGCTTGCAGATCCATTGCAACCTGCGACGTCCATTTACCGGTACCTTTTGCTTTTGCTTCATCTTTAATATCATCGATCAGTAGATGATCTGTTCCGGGAGCATTATAGGCAAATATATCTTTGGTGATTTCCATCAAAAACGACTGCAGCCGGCCTTCGTTCCATTTGGTAAATACTTTGCGGATGGCTTCATTATCCAGCTTCAGGCCATTTTTAAGTATTTCGTAAGTCTCAGCGATCAATTGCATCAAACCATATTCAATACCGTTATGCACCATTTTTACAAAGTGGCCCGATGCACCGGGGCCGATATAAGTTACGCATGGATCGCCATCAACTTTTGCCGCGATAGATTCCAATATCGGTTTCATCACATTATAGGCATCTTTATCACCGCCCGGCATCATGCTTGGGCCTTTGCGGGCGCCTTCTTCTCCACCGGATATACCCATTCCAAAAAAGTGGAACCCTTGTGATTCAAGTTCATCCACACGGCGGTTGGTATCTGTAAAATGAGAATTGCCACCATCTATAATAATATCGCCCTGATCCAATAAGGGTAATAACTCAGCTATTACATCATCCACAATTTTACCTGCTGGTACTAGCATCATAATAGCACGTGGGGTATTTAAGCTTTCTACAAATAACTTTACATCGCTAAACCCTTTCAGGTTATGATGGGTACTTTCCTTTTCCAGCAATTCGCCTTTTGAGGCATCTGTATCAAAACCGGCGCCTTTTACACCATGGTCGCCCATATTTAGTAAAAGGTTGCGGCCCATTGTACCAAGGCCTATCATACCGAAATCGTATTTATCAGTTGTGTTGCTCATTTTAGTTTGAATTTTCTTTTTTTAATTCTTCTAATATTTTTTTGGTCGATTCAAAGTCCGTATGCTGAAAGGAACGAATCCCCTGTTTTTGCGCGGCAAGCGCGAACATTTTCCGGTCGTCAAAATAAACGCACTGCTGCGGCAAAGCCTGTGCTATACCCATAGCCAACTTAAATATTTTAGGATCAGGTTTGCGGATGCCTACCTCGCATGAGGATATGAAGGCATCAAAGCAATCGTGCAGCTTAAACTTTTTAACGCGGTAGTCGTTCAGTTCCTTGCCTTCATTGTTGATAGATATGATCCTGAAACCACAATCTTTTTTCCACTCTTTAAGCCATGCCAGCATATCCGGCAATTCTTTGGACTGGGCGAACATAAATTCTTTAAAATCCTCCCGTGTAAAATCACGCGGATGATTAAAAATTACGGTGTCGAGGTATTCATCCAGGTCAACGCTACCGGCTTCATATACGTTAAAAATGAAGGTATGCAATTCACTTACCTCTTTATAATCCAGGCCAAACTTTTTAGCTGCTTCCTGGCGCGACTCATGCCCCCAGCCATTGGTCAGCAGGATACCACCAACATCAAAAAACAATATTTTTAAAGATGCGGCTTCCATTCTTATTTGTTTTTTTCGTCCTCAATAGCTTGCAGTAGTTTTTCAAAAGGCTTGTTGAACTTATCAATACCCTCATCCTCTAACTGCTGGGTGATCTTATCGATATCAATACCGGCTTTTTTCAGCCTGTCCAGTGTTTCAGTGGCTTTGTCTAAACCTTGTTCCAGCGTGTTTTCTGCAATACCATGATCGCGGAATGCTTCGATAGTTTCTAAAGGAACGGTATCCACGGTATCAGGGCCAATTAAAGCCTCTACATATTTGGTGTCCTTAAATGCAGGGTTTTTGCTGCTCGTACTTGCCCATAACAAACGCTGTGGTTTTGCGCCCTGTGCTGCCAGTTTCTCCCAACGCGGGCCGCTGAACACTCTTTTATAAATTTCGTAAGCTTTTTTTGCTGATGCGATAGCTACTTCGCCTTTCAGATCGCCCAACCCTTTTTCATCCAGCATCGGATCAACCAAAACATCGATACGGCTTAAAAAGAAACTGGCTACTGATGAAATATGACCAATGTGATGGCCTGCTGCCAGATGATCTTCCAAACCTGAGATGTAAGCTTCAGTTACTTCTTCATAACGTGGCAAGCCAAATAATAAGGTCACGTTGATATTGATTCCTTTCCCGATAGACTGGCGAATGGCCGCCAACCCAGGTTGCGTACCCGGTATCTTGATCATTACATTCTTCTTATCAACTTGCTTCCATAACTTTTCAGCCTGGTCAGCAGTTTCCTTAGTTTTCAATGCCAGGAAAGGCGATACTTCCAAACTTACATAACCATCTTCGCCTTTTGATTCTTCGTAAACTCCCTGGAACAGGTCAGTAGCATGTTGGATGTCTTTAACAGCAAGGCCGAAAAATAACTCCTCGTTGCTGCTGCTGGTTTTAGCGAGGGCTTTTATATCAGCATCATAATCTGAACTGCTTGTAATGGCTTTTTCAAAAATGGCAGGGTTTGAGGTAACCCCTCTTATTCCGTCCTCATCGATCAGTTTTTTTAGTTTACCGGATTTAATGATATCACGATCAATAAAATCCAGCCATATACTCTGACCGAAACTATGTATTTGCTTTACTTTATTAGTTGCCATGATGGTATAATTTTTAATTAATTTATTCTGTTTGGTTTAAGCTTTTAATATTTCTACGTTGTAGTTAATAAAAAGCCCGCTTTCGATCACTCCCGTTATTGACTTTATTTTAACCTCCAGGTCATCTTTAATTTCATCAAAATGAGCATCAAATAACAGATTCCCATTTTCAGTGATCACCGGCCCGTCTTTTCCTTTCGCTGGTCGTAATAAAAGACTGTTTGCGCCCAGTTTTTTTAACTCTTCTTCCACATGAAGCAAAGCTTCAGGGAAAACCTCAATCGGAATTGGAAAGTTAGTTCCCAATTTATCAACCAGCTTGCTGTCGTCCACGATAATATAATTCACCGGGCTCGAGCTCATCATCAGTTTTTCTTTAAACAAAGCCCCGCCCCTGCCTTTTATTAAATTATGCTTGGGGTCAACTTCGTCCGCACCGTCAAACAGCCAATCGGGCCTGTTTTCATATAGCGTAGTTAGTGGTATGCCCAGCTTGCTGCAAAAAAGGGATATTTCAACCGAAGTAGGTATGGCCTTTATGTTCAGCCCTTCCTTCTTTATTTTTTTTGCGATGGCTAATAGCGCCACATAAACTGTTGAACCCGACCCAACCCCCAAAACATCACCATCTTTTACCTTTTCAGCAATTTTATCAGCAACTTTTTGCTTCCCTTCCAGGTTGATGATGGTATCCGACCATGCAAGGTCTTTGATAATGTCGCTTTGCCAATTCATTGTTCTGGTGAATAGTGAATGGTGAGTAATGACTTGTAAGCCACATTTGTAACTCACTATTCACTACTCATCACTGACCTATAATAACGCTTTCGCTCTTTTAACTACATTATCAACTGTAAATCCAAAATGCTTGTACAGATCGTCCGCAGGGGCCGACTCGCCAAATGTGGTCATACCCAGCATATCGCCTTCATCTGTGGTGTATTTATGCCATCCCATTGGTGATGCCATTTCAACTGCCAAACGTTTCCTGTGTGCCTTCGGGAATACCTTTTCTTTGTAAGCATCAGATTGTTTTTCAAATAGCTCCCATGATGGCATACTTACCACACGGGTTGATATACCATCGGCCTCAAGCTTAGTCTGCGCCTCCATAATTAAGGAAACTTCAGAACCTGTTGCCATCAGGATCAGGTCGGGTTTACCGCTTGCTTCTGATAATATATAGGCCCCTTTTGCCAGTTCTGTTGCTTTTCCATATTTATCCTGGTCAAGGATAGGTAGTCCCTGGCGGGTAAATACTAAACAAACCGGTCCTCCTTTATGCTCAACAGCAACTTTCCATGCCTGTACGGATTCGTTCGCATCGGCTGGGCGGATAACCGTTATACGAGGGATTGAACGCAACGAAGCTAACTGTTCCACAGGTTGGTGGGTTGTACCATCCTCGCCTAAGCCGATACTATCATGTGTATAAACGAATATCGGGCTTATCTGCATAATGGCCGCTAAACGTATCGGCGGGCGCATATATTCTGAAAACATCAGGAAGGTAGCCCCAAAAGGAATGACACCCGGCGTTAAAGCCATACCGTTCATCGCTGCACCCATGGCATGCTCACGTATACCGAAGTGGAAATTACGGCCACCCCTGTTTTCAGAAGTGAACGAATCATAGTTCTTTAAATTGGTTTCTGTTGATGGCGCAAGATCCGCTGCACCACCTATCAGGTAAGGTACTTTTGCAACTATAGCATTTAATGCTTTACCTGATGCTACACGCGTAGCCACTTTAGGGTCAGAAGCTTTAAATACGGGCAGGTCTGCATCCCAGCCTTTTGGTAATTCACCTTTCACAGCTGTTTCATATTCTTCGGCTAATTCCGGGAATTGAACTTTATAATCGGCAAAAAGTTTATTCCATTTTGCTTCTTTGTCGGCGCCCTTCGCTCCTGCTTTATGATAATATTCCAAAACTTCTTTGGGGACATTAAATGATTTATCAGGATCAAAACCAAAAAACTCTTTAACCAATTTCACTTCATCGGCACCAAGCGGTGATCCATGTGAACCAGCTGTTCCCGATTTATTTGGGCTACCATAGGCGATCAGTGAACGTACACGGATCAACGATGGTTTCTGTTTTTCAGCTTTGGCGTTGGTTATGGCTAAAGCTAAAGCGTGGATATCGTTCACATCCGGCAAATCCTGCACGTGCCAGCCGTATGCACGATAACGTTCGCTCACATCCTCGTTAAAAGTAATATCGGTGGCACCTTCAATTGAAATGTGGTTATCATCATATAAATAAATGATATTGCCTAACTCCAGATGCCCGGCTAATGAAGCTGCCTCGCCTGATACGCCTTCCATCATATCGCCATCGCTGGTGATCGCATAAATATGATAATCAAATAGATCAAAACCGGGTTTGTTATAGCGGGCTGCTAAGTGTTTTTGCGCTATAGCAAAACCTACACCATTGGCAACTCCCTGTCCCAGCGGGCCGGTTGTTACATCTATGCCCGGGCACAAACCGTATTCGGGGTGACCAGCAGTTTTGCTGTTCAGCTGGCGAAAGTCTTTTATATCATCTAAACTAACATCATAACCTGTAAGGTACAGGAAGTTATATTGAAGTATACACGCATGACCGCATGAGAGGATAAACCTGTCACGGTTGGCCCAATGTGGATTCTTTGGATTATAATTTAAAAACTGTGTCCAAAGTACGTGGCCCATTGGCGCAAGCGCCATAGCTGTACCCGGGTGGCCCGAATTTGCTTTTTGAACGGCATCTGCCGATAATATTCTTACGGTATCAATACCTAATTCTTCAATGCTTTTGTTATTTGAATCCATGTTTTTATAAAGATAATTATGCTAAAATCGGTGGTACAGAGGTGATCAGGTCATGTCTTTCATCTTTAAGCCATAATCTTGATCCGCCTTTGATACCATCCTGGTTGGTAACGAGTTTAATATTTTTGTCCAGCTTAAAATTCAACTTATCCGAATTGCCGCCACCTATGTATAAGGTGTCGTAATTAATTACAGTTTTTAAAACCTTCAAAACTTTTTGCATCCGCTTGTTCCATTTTTGAAGACCCTCTTTTTCAAGCCCCCTATCGCCTACATATTCGTCATAGGTTTTCCCTTTCGCGAAGGGATGATGTGCCAGTTCAAGGTGAGGCATTAATTGTCCGTCGACCAGCAAAGCTGTGCCAAAGCCGGTACCTAAAGTGATCATCATTTCCAAACCTTTTCCGCTCACTACGCCAAGCCCCTGCATATCTGCATCATTAACCACCCTGGTGGGTTTACCCAATTCGGTTTCCAGTTTTTTACTCAGATCAAAATCTTTCCAGTAGTTAGTGCCCAGATTTGGCGCTGTTTTGATGACGCCATTTTTTACGTAGCCCGGAAACCCTACCGATACCATATCATACGCCGGGAAAGGCTTAACCAGCTTTTTTATAGCAGCAACCAGGTTTTGTGGCGTTGCAGGTGATGGTGTGGGTATTTTATCATAATCCATCTGTAAAGCACCCTTATCGTTCAAAATAGTGGCTTTGATGTGCGAACCTCCAATATCGATTGAAAGAAATTTAGGCGAGGCAATTGGAGTTTTTTTCATGAAATAGCAGATGGGTTTTTATGATAATATGCAGGCTGTTTTTAAAAGATCAGGTAGTTAAAGCTAATAACAAAATTACAACAACATTGATTTAACTTTATATGTGTTGGTTTGTTTTTTATCTAAGTAAAGTAATTTTTTGTGAACGGTTTATATAAAATAATTTTAAGGATATATTGATTTTGCAATATTAATGAAATTAGCTTTGGTAGCAAGAATTGCGAGGAAATATTATAGGATTATATGTAGATTTCACACTATATAAATACTATATTAAAATAACCCTGATTTGGGTGAGGAGAATGATAGCAGTTATTATTGTTTTCGCTATTTTGAACCGGAAACTATAGAAAGAAAAGAAAATTTGACGTCGGGGGCAGATTCGAACTGCCGTATGAGGTTTTGCAGACCATCACCTATCCACTCGGTCACCCGACTATGAGTTAAAAAAATTAACGGGAACATTCCGTATCCCGTTAATAAAACCAAAAAAACTAAAAATCACTATTTGGTAAATAGTACTATTATACAGGCTAACTCTACGCAAGAGCTACATTGCTTACCGCACAACCTGTTCTTTTAAATTTCTTATATTGTTTTTATCAATAGATGCGTTGTAAACAGAAGAAATAATTTCCTTTGACGGGAAATCTACCTCAAAATCCTGTTCTATATGATGATACGCTATTTGCCCTGAGGCGGAAAGTACATAAGCAGCCAGTAGCGGTACATTAGTGTCAATCCCCGAAAACTTGTTCCATGCGGGGTCGCTGTCAGAATACAGGTTGAAGTTTTCTGCGATCTCCTTGTCAGTATCAATATAAAAACTCAAAGAGAACATTTGATCCCAGGCTAATTTTTCAAGCTTGCTTTCCATTTCATCAATGATAATTAACAAATTGCCACCTGATGCTTTAATTTCAGCATGTATATCATTCAGTTTCTTCAAATAATCAATACCATAGTTTTGCCATTGACTGGAATAAAACCCGATAACCAAAGGTTTATTTAATAATTTGTTCAAATCAACATGGGCATTTACAAAAGAGCCGTTGATAAACTGCCGCCATCTGCCAGTTTCTCTTTGAAATGAGAAATTGGGTACATCATCGCCTGCTTTTAACGGTCTTAAAGCTCTATAGGGTTTAATTAAAAGATCAGGCTCATTAGTGACCTCCGAGAGATCAAAATATGGGTATTTATCAATTTTGAGTGCTGCTAACATTTTGTATAAATTTTATCTTTCCTGAAAACAATAAAACAAATGTATATAAAATCTATCTATTTAGTAGAATATTTTATGAAAAAATATATTTTAGTTTATAATTACTTGTATTTAAACAAGTTAGATGTTTTCTTCAGTGCACTATAAACATAGCACCCGGCACAAAAGCCAACAAATGATTCGAGAAAAGCAAAAAGAACAAGTACCGCTGTTACAATGATCGCCAACGTTGTTAACTGGAAGAAATACAAGATCAATATACCCAGTGAAAACAATAACCCTACCCCTGCTGCAAATCTTTTAGGCGCACGGTCTGTAGGTTTGTTTTTAATGTTTAGCTGTTTAATAACTGCATCGCTTAAAATACCAAGTAAACTATATTTCCCCCAGTTATTTGCCCTTAAAAAGAAATCGATCGTTAAAAAAGCCATGATGATCCATAAGCTGGTCGCCAAAAATATAATGGTTAATACCAAAACAAAAAAAGCAGTCAAACGGGCTTTATTCTCATTGATCAATACAAAATCAACCGGGCACTGAGTATCATTTTCCATTCTACAAAGCTGATAAATTCTATATAATTAGTCAACAATAGAATTGTCATTTTTGTAAGGCTATTCCACTCCCCTCACATTCATATGCAAAATGTAGATAGCTTTGGACGCGGTAATAAAAAGATCGTCCTTATTCTTCCCGGCGAAACAGAGGTTTGATGTCCAGGGTTCGTTAATATCTATGTGCGCTATCTTAACACCGGCGGGGTTATAAATGGTGATGCCCTTCCCGGTCAGGTACACATTCCCGGCAACATCAAGCGTCATTCCATCTGATCCCTGGTGTGTAAATAATTGCTTATCAATCAATTTTCCATCTAAACTAATAGTGTATTTATATGTTATATTTGCCTTTATATCAGCCACATATAAATACTTCCCATCGGGGGTACCCACAATTCCGTTAGGCTGTTCCAGGTCAAAAGCTACGGTGATCAATCTACTCCCGCCCTTGGGCAGATAGTAAACATTTTGTCCGTCGAGGTCGGGTTTCTTTCTTTCCCAATAGTCGCGCTGGTAATAAGGGTCAGTGATATAGATGCCGCCATTGGGCGCTACCCAAACATCATTGGGGCCGTTTAATAAATGCCCGTTCAGATCATGCACCAGCACTTTAACTTTCCCTTTAGGACTAATAGACCATAACTGATCATGCTCATCCGCACAACTGATCAGGTTTCCTTTGGCATCAAAATAAGTACCATTAGAGCGCCCGGCGTTATCTAAAAAAACAGATAGTTTGCCGCTTACGCTGTATTCCCATATCTTATTATTAGGCTGATCAGTAAAAAATACGTTTCCTTTTTTATCTACAGAAGGACCTTCGGTAAAGCTGAATTGTTTGGAGATGAGTTTAGGTCTGGATGTGGTATCAAAAAGTTGCTGCTGGGCTAATGCAGTAAAAGCAGTTATTGAAAACGCTAAACAAACACTAATTTTCTTTAGATAATTCATATGTTACAATTATATGTCACCAACAACAGGTGGTGGAAAGTGCACTTCCATATACAATCCAAAATCACTCAAAGCAATACAAACCGGCGATTTGGTAACTCTCAATCTAACCTTATTGGTCTTAATGTTTTTAGATAGACGTATCAGGCGGTTCCCTCCTATGCTGGTTGCGGTAGCTATTTGCTGCCATTTGCCATTTTCCCAAGCATCAACAGCAAGTTCCTCAATCCGCTGTCCAAGTTTAATGTTTTCGCGTAGGCGGATGACGTTGAACCAGTTGCGTTTATGCATATCAATTATAAGTTCGGGGGTTTTTACATTATCATCAGTTGCCCAATAACTATAGCGGTCATTATCCAGCAAATTGGCAGGGCCAAATTTCAGTTTGTTCCTTCCTCTTATATTGCTTGCCTTCAGGCTGGCTCCTTTCGCTATATTATCAGAAAAAGTCATCTTCAATATATCACCGAATTCCTTTAACGATTTTACATCCTCATCATTTAGCAGGCCCTTCCTGTCCGGTGACAGTCCCAGGTCGAGGCATGCTCCTCTACCTACACTCTTGTAGTAAAGGCTAAGCAGTGAATCAGGAGATTTCACTTTCTCGTCCTGTTCTTTATGATAAAACCATCCTGGTCTAAGCGGCACATCACATTCCGCAGGCATCCAGTACTTTCCATTTCGATGACCTTCGGTTCCTTCATAATCCTTCACGTAACCATTGCCCGGCATTTTACCACTGTCGGGCGCATGTGGCGTATAGGTTGCCCAGCAGGTTTCGCCGGCCTGGCCTTTTTCGTTGCCCACCCAGCGCACATCCGGGCCGACATCACCAAATATGGCTGCATTTGGCTGTAGTTTCCGTGCTATACCCCAGGTTTCGTTCCAGCCGTAATAGGTGGAGCGGTCTATGGTACGTGTTTCTCTTGCCCCTCCATAATAGCCATCACCACCGTTAGCACCATCGTGCCATACAATGAACAGCGGCCCGTAGTTGCTGTATAATTCTGCTAACTGCTTGCGGTACACATCAGTTACATATTCGGGTTTACCGTATAGCGGGCTGTTCCTATCCCAGGGCGAACAATAGATACCCATTTTCATACCTAATTTGTCACAGGCATCACGGTATTCTCTAACAATATCGCCTTTCCCGTTCTTATAAGGACTTTTTGAAATATTATGCTCCGTAGTTTTGGTGGGCCATAAACAAAAGCCATCGTGATGCTTGGCTACTACGATGATCCCTTTAAAGCCGCCCGCTTTTGCCGCACCAACGATTTGCATCGCGTTAAACTGAGTTGGATTTACGATCATTGGATCTTCATCGCCATAACCCCATTCCTTATCGGTATAAGTATCCGGCCCGAAATGGATAATACAATACATTTCGGTTTCCTGCCATTGCAATTGCCCTTTTGTGGGCAATGGGCCATAAGTTTTTGGAGCAGATTGTCCGAAAGCTGTAATTAATGTAAAACAGGCGAGCAGGGATAGAATGATTTTTTTCACGAAGCAGGTTTATATTGATTTTATATACGAATGTAACGGCTTTTTTAAATGTATGGCTAACGTATAAAATAAATTACATAATTTCTGCCTAAGTTTAACCCCTATGAGAAGTCTGTTAAAAACCTTGCTGTGGCTCATTATTTTTTCTTACAGTCAATCGCTCCTGGCGCAAAATATCCCTGTTTATAAGGATGCACGCCAACCGCTTGATACAAGGGTTAAAGACCTCGTATCAAGGTTAACACTGGAAGAGAAAGTTTCCCTGCTTGGTTATAACAGCAAAGCCGTTCCGCGTTTAGGGATACCAGCCTATAACTGGTGGAATGAGGGTTTGCATGGCGTAGCCCGTGCAGGCGAGGCCACCATCTTTCCGCAGGCAATCGGTATGGCAGCTACATTTAATGATGACCTGTTAAAACAGGTTTCCACAGTTATATCCACCGAGGCAAGGACAAAATACAATTTAGCGATACAAAAAGACAGGCACCTGCAATACATGGGCCTAACCTTCTGGACACCCAACATCAACATATTCCGCGACCCACGCTGGGGCCGTGGACAAGAGACTTATGGCGAAGACCCATATCTCACAGCAACAATGGGCAGTGCTTTTGTAAAAGGCTTGCAGGGCGATGATCCACATTATTTAAAAGCATCTGCCACTGCCAAGCACTTTGCGGTGCACAGCGGCCCTGAGGCGCTTCGGGATCATTTTGATGCGATAGTTGATGAGAAGGACCTGCGCGAAACTTATTTGTATGCTTTTCATGTGTTGGTTACTTCGGGCGTAGAATCAGTGATGAGCGCTTATAACCGGGTAAATGGGGTGCCAAATTCCATCAATAAAATGCTGCTGACTGATATTTTAAGAAAAGAATGGGGTTTTAAGGGCCATGTAGTAACCGACTGCGGTGCGCTGGATGATGTCTACGAAACTCATAAAACATTACCCAACGCGGTTGAGGTTGCTACAGCGGCGATAAAAGCAGGTGTCGATTTAGATTGCTCTACCATTCTGCAAAATGATGTGATCAAAGCCATCAACCAAAAATTGCTCACTGAAAAGGAAGTCGACCAGCGCCTGTTTGAATTGTTACGCACCGAATTTAAGTTGGGCTTTTATGATGATCAGCAAAACATTCCCTATCATACTTATGGCGCTGATAGTGTCCACAATGCTTCACATATTGCTTTATCCCGCAAGATAGCGCAGCAAAGCATGGTGCTGTTAAAGAATGATCACAACCTGTTACCCCTAAACAAAGCTGATTACCCGAGCCTGATGGTACTCGGCCCAAATGCCACATCATTTGATGCCATGGTGGGTAATTATCATGGGGTGAGCAGCAAAGTTGTCAATTTTGTGGAGGGTATCACCGCCGCGGTTGATCCATCAACGCGTATCGAATATGACTTAGGCGCTGATTATGTGGATACCACCCATTTCGGCGGGATATGGGCGGCAAGCAATAGCTCAGTGACAATAGCAGTGATCGGTTTATCCCCTGTCCTGGAAGGCGAGGCTGGCGATGCATTTCTTTCCAAATCAGGCGGGGATAAAAAGGATTTGAGCTTACCCACCAGCGAGATCGCATTTATGAAGCAATTAAGAAAAGATGTAAAAAAGCCTATCATCGCGGTGATCACAGCAGGCAGCGATGTTGATATTTCAGCCATCGAACCTTACGCAGATGCTATCGTGATGGCCTGGTACCCCGGCGAGCAGGGCGGCAATGCCTTTGCCGATCTGCTGTTTGGCAAAATATCTCCATCTGGACATTTGCCGGTTACGTTTTATAGGTCGATCAACGATGTACCCGATTATACCAATTATACCATGAAAGGCCGTACTTACCGTTATTTCAGCGGGGCGGTGCAATACCCCTTTGGTTTCGGGTTGAGCTATACCTCGTTTGAATATCAGCCTCAGAATGAACCTAAGGCAGTATACAGCAACAAGGATACGATCACCGTCACCCTGAAAATAAAAAACACCGGCAAAATGGATGGCGACGAAGTAGTGCAAACGTATATAAAATATCCGCAAATCGACCGGATGCCCATCAAAGAATTAAAAGGTTTTAAACGGGTTTCGGTAACAAAAGGCGGCGAGCAATCAATAACCATCAGCATCCCGGTTAAAGAACTGCAAAAATGGGATATCAAGACGCATGGATGGAAGATATATCCCGGCGGCTATAAGTTAGTATTAGGGAGTAACTCGCAGGATGAGAAGTTGAAGTTTGATTTCACAGTTAAGTAATGATGATCCCACCCACAAATGTCCACTTTTCAGGGCGTTCCATTTTTTACAGGTGGAACACTTTGGAACGGTATCAATAGTTAAATTATTACCCATTAATTAATATCCGGATTTGTATTCAAAAGACGAAGCATCGCAGCTCAAACAGGAATTCTGGACCATCTTCGGCCAATACATCGCGCCGCAATTGTCTGTTGATGGCCTGAAGATCAACTGGGTGAATTATAAAACCGGCATCAAGCACCTGTATTTTAAAATGGAAGCTGGGAAAAGATCGGCATCCATCGCCATTGAGATCACACATGCCGACGCCGGAATACAGGAACTATTTTTTGAACAGTTTAAGGAACTCAAAAACCTCCTCCGCTCCTCTTTATCCGAAGATTGGGAATGGCAATTGCATACCACCGATGAAAACGGCAAAACCACCAGCCGGATATTTAAACAGATAGACGGCGTAAACATCTACAACAAAAACGACTGGCCGTCACTGATCTCCTTCTTTAAACCCCGTATTATTGCTTTGGATGAATTTTGGAGCGATGCGAAATATGCGTTTGATAGCATGAAATAATTTCCTTAACCCTCTTTGCGCTTTAGCGGAGAGAGGGTCGACGAGTGCAACGATGTCGGGGTGAGTCAAACTTTTGGAGTGATGCGAAATATGCTTTTGATAGCTTGAAATAATTTCCTTAACCCTCTTTGCGCTTTAGCGGAGAGAGGGTCGACGAGTGCAACGATGTCGGGGTGAGTCAATTTTTTGGAACGATGCGAAGTATGCCTTTGACAGTTTGAAATAATTATCTGAACCAGAACTAATAGAATTAAAAAATTTAGAGAATTCTGGTAATCCTTTAATTCTGAAAATTCTGGTTCAGACAAAAGCGTTAAGGATAAAAGCGTATACCGGCCCCGAGCCTAAAGCCTGAAGACGTATTAGCGGATAGCCTGACCCGCAGGGTAACGCCCAAATCTTATTCAAACAAAAAAACAAAACCCTTGTAATCATCAATAAATTTTGCTAAATTTGTTAGCATGAAGCGTTCGGGAAGTGCTGACCTGCCTTTGCATTATGGGTATGTGCCGCGGTGGCTGGCGGAACGCATGGCAAAGCTGGGTTTGGCTGTGGTGGAGACCATTGTGATGGATTATGGCAAGGACGAGGTGCTGCGACGCATCAGCGATCCTTTCTGGTTTCAGAGCCTCGGGGCGGTAATGGGGATGGACTGGCACTCCTCCGGGATCACTACTTCGGTGATGGGCGCACTGAAGCGGGCGATCAATCCACATAGCAAAGAATTGGGCATTTACATCTGCGGTGGTAAGGGGAACCACTCGCGCGAAACACCAAACGAGCTAATAAAAATAAGCGAAACAACCGGGCTGGACGGTAACTACCTGGTAAAATGCAGCAAACTGAGCGCAAAGGTAGATAACACTGCGATACAGGACGGGTTCCAGCTATATACGCACAACTTTATTTTGAGCAACGAGGGTAAATGGGCCGTTGTTCAGCAGGGAATGAGCGCGCAAAGCAAAACCGCACGGCGCTATCACTGGCACTCGGAAGCGCTTACCTCTTTTGTGGATGATCCGCATACTTCTATCTATGGAAAGAACACGGGTTATATACTCAATATGGCCGATACGACCGCCAAACCATCCCGTAACGGTGTGATGCAGATAGCGGCGGAAAACCCGCAAACGATGATCAACGAGATCGGTAAATTGGTGATGCCCTCGCACCATGATGTAAAAGCTAAGGATGTTGATCTGAAACGTTTGGGCGCAGTGCTTTGGCTGGCGCATGAGAAACGCCCAGGTGATTTTGAAGAACTGCTTTTACTGGAAGGTTTAGGGCCTCGAACCCTGCAATCCCTGGCGTTGGTGAGCGAGGTGATCCATGGCACACCATCCCGCTTTAAGGACCCTGCCCGGTTCTCGTTCGCGCATGGTGGTAAGGATGGTCATCCCTTCCCTGTCCCCATTAAAGCGTATGACGAAACTTTAGGCGTGCTGCAAACCGCTATCCACAAAGCCAAACTGGGCAATAGCGAAAAAATCGAGGCCATCAAACGCTTACACAAGATCGCGGAAAACGCAGAAAAGGATTTCACTCCCAATGCCAATTTTAAGCAGGTGATAGAAACAGAACGAAACAACTCATGGAAATACGGTGGCCGCACGGTAATGGGCAAAGCAAAGCCACCGGTAGAAATGCAGTTGAAGTTGTTTTAATGGAAGAAATAAACAAGGAATCGTCATGGCGAAGTATGAAGCCATCTCTACACAGGACGATCAAAATAGTAAAAAAACATTTTTTGGCCCTCATTTCCATTCAATTATACATTCTGAATAATATAAGTTGCAACATCATTTGTATAAGTTTTTACACATGTTGGGGAATAAAACTCAGCATCTAACCACAGATTTGATCCGGTTGTATAATCCTAAAAGTTTATCCTTAGCGATTATTTTTTGCTTTAAACGCTAATGAAGGGCTATTCCCATTCATTGTTGTTCTGTTTTTTTAATTAAAGCATGGTTATTGTATCCTGCATCACAACCTAATTAATTATAAGCTATTGTATTTAAACCCTAATGTCTTGAAAAAGCATCTACTTACCACAATTGTATCGTTTATATTTATATTGATATCTGCAAAGGTATATGCGCAGAGGCCGGTTTACGGTAACCAAACGTTTGCAGCTACTGTCGGTGTAACCAGTACCAATACTCCCAATCATACAGGAGGGAACGCTGCAACAAGTTTTGCTATCAATCCTACACCTACGCTTCCGGCGGGCTTAACGTTTAGCACATCTACGGGGGTTATTACAGGCATACCAACTACGGCAAATGCAACACAGGTTACTTATACCATTACACCATCCAATTCGTCAGGTGCCGGAACTGCTTTCACAGTAAAAATTACGGTTGCTAAAGGGACAATTACGATCACGGCAAATAATGTTAATAAAACCTACGGTACGGCTATAACAAGCCCTGGTGCCGGTTCAACTGCGTTTACTGTAACCGGGCTTGCACCGGGGGCCAGTATAACCAGTGTAACTATGGCTTATAGTACCGGCACAGGCGCAGGTGCGCCTGCAACTGCCAACGCAGGTACCTATACCGGGCAAGTAACTCCTTCTGCAGCTGTAACCGGAGGAACTTATAATGCTGCCAATTATAACACTCCTTTCACATATACCAAAGGGAATATTATTGTGGGGCAGGCTACTTTGACGGTTACCGCTAGTAATGCAAGCAGGAGCTACGGCGCTGCCAACCCGACATTTACCTTAAATTACAGCGGGTGGTTTAACGGCGATGGTACAGGTATGTTAACTACTGTACCCACAGGAGCCACAACAGCAACAACTGCTTCAAACGTAGGAACTTATGCGATCACAGTAAGCGGCGGCGCCGATAATAATTATACTTTCTCCTATGTGCCCGGAACATTAACAATTGGTACGGCGAATTTAACTATTAATGCCACGAGCACTACCAAAGCCTACGGTACTGCTTTGGCAAACCCTGCCACAGGCTCCAGTGGATTCACTTCCACCGGATTGCAAAATGGACAAACCATCAAGGTGACTTTGTCTTACAGCGCGGGTGCGTTAGCTACAGATCCCGCCGGGACTACCGGAGTTATAACGGCATCATCACCCTCCGGTACGGGCTTTAGTGTAAGCAACTATAATATTTCATATAATACAGGTACGCTCACTGTTGGAAAAGCGACATTAAGCGTGGATGCTAATGATGTTAACAAAACTTATGGTACTACGCTAACGGGCGGATCGGTAACTACCGGGTTTACTCCAACCGGTCTTCAAAATGGGGAAACTATTGGAAGTGTAACCATTGCTTATGGTACGGGGTCCGCAGCAACGGCCGGGGTAGCTACTTACAACAATGCAGTAACCATTTCGGGCGCCACAGGAGGAACTTTTAATCCAAACAACTACTCGACAATAACTTACACACAGGGCAATATCAATGTCACCCAGGCCAATTTAACCATAACGGCTACAACAAATGGTAAAACTTATGGTACTACCCTGGGTGGCGTAGCCCAATTAGGTACTGCATATTTTACAACCAGCGGATTGGTAAACGGAGAAACAATATCACAGGTATATTTTCTCATTAATACTTTTGGAGGGTCGCCAGGCACTGCCAATGTGGGTACTACTTATACGGCTCAACCCGGAGACTTATTTGGTATAGCATTTAATCCAACGGGTAGCGCTACTTTTAATGTCAATAATTATAACATTACATTTGTTGCAGCCACACAAACAATAGTAGCCGCGCCATTAACCATTGCAGCTAGTAATGTTAACAAAACTTACGGCACAACCTTAACAAGTGGTGTTGTAACATCCGGATTTACCCCTACAGGCTTACAAAATGGAGAAACCATCACCAGCATCACCATGAATTATGGTGCCGGTGCCGCCGCAACAGCGGCAGTTGGTACGTATACAGGTTCAGTAAGCCCTACTACACCAATCGTTGGAAGCGCAACATTCAGAACAAGCAATTACAATATCAGCTACACTACAGCTAATATCATTGTAGGACAAGCTAATTTAACCATTTCTGCTACCCCCGTAAACAAACCGTTTAATACCACGTTAACAAACGGGCCTTCATCAACAGGGTTTACATCTTCAGGGCTGGTAAATTCAGAAGCGATCAGCACCGTATTTCTCACCTATGTGGGTGGTACTTTAGCTACAGACCCAATTGGTACTACAGGAACAGTAACTCCATCAGCGCCTGTTACCGGCAGTGGAACATTTAATGCAGGCAATTATAATATTACTTTTAAAGCAAGTACAGTAGTAGTTGGTGCAGCCGTTTTTGATTGGACAGGTGCGGTTACCACCGACTGGGCTACACCAGGAAACTGGGACATTAATGGTGTGCCGCAAACAACAACTTATCCCGGATTAAATGAAGCTACAGATATCGTACAAATTGGAGTAGTTGCCTTTAATGCAGCCAATCAACCTGATTTGGCCGCAACACTTTCAAACCCGGTAGCATCACTTAACTTTGGCAGCGCCACTACTCCTATAACTTTAAGTTTAAATGCCTCAGCAGCTTTAACGGTTACAGGTAATACCACCTTAAACACCGGCACCGAAACCGTTAACTTAAATGGCGCAGCTGGGTCGTCGCTCAACATCGGCGGTAATTTTACTACCAATACAGGTACAACCTTTAATAATATATCGAGTGGTGTTATAAACATCAGCGGCAATTTTATTAATGCTGGCACCAGCAATTTTGGCACGGCTTTGCTTACTTTTAATTCACCAGCCGCAACCACGCTCACTACAACAGCTGCCGCTACATTTACTAACGTAGCGTTTACTGGTGGGGGTACAAAAACTTTAACCAGCGGCGCTTTTAATATCGCTTCTACAGGAGTAATTAATCTGGGTGGTAATACTACACTGGCTACCGGCGGCCTTTTAACATTGAAATCCGATGTTAACAGTTCGGCATCGGTTGCTGCTATACCTACCGGCTGCCAGGTAACAGGGGCGGTAAATGTACAGCGTTATATGAGCGCGGTAAGGGGATATCGTTTAATGTCTTCGCCTGTAAATGCAGGTACTACTACCTCGATAGATGCCTATAGCGTTAACTATTTAAAAACTTCGGTTCCAATTACTGGCACCAACGGTATCACTAATGGCTTCGATAAAAGCGGTAACCCAACCTTATATCTATACCGCGAAGACGTGCCTGTTGTAAACAGCAGTTTTAACGGGGGTAATTTCAGGGGGATCGGCAATTTAACTTTGGCGCCATCTTACACAATAGATATTGACGGGGCGGGATTTAATATCCCTGTCAGCAATGGATATATGTTATATTACAGGGGAAGCAAAAATCAGAAAACGCTTGCTGCATTAACCGTGGCAGGGGCTACGGCTACTACGGATACGGTAACCGCAACCGGTTTGTTAAACCAGGGGGCGGTAGTATTTAAGGACTGGTATAATAACAGTTCAAACACATTGGGATTTTCGAACCCTGATGTAACAGCGCAAGGCTTCAATTTAGTAGCAAACCCTTATGCCAGCTCCATCGATTGGGAAACCTTTAGTTCAGTTGATCCAACCGCCGGCATTTATGCACAAAATACAACGGATTACGTTTATAAACTTAACCTGGTTACTCAAAATTATGATGTGTATGAAAAAGGAGGAAATAATACCAATGGCGCAACCAATACCATATTAAGCGGCGAAGGATTTTTTATGCTGGCCACAGGCACCGGCGCTACATTGACGATTAATGAGACAGCTAAGAATACTGCACTGCAAAGCACCGGCCCTAATTTATACATGAGTACATCCGCTGCTCAACTTGCCAATAACCAATACCTGCGTCTGCAATTAGCATTGGATACAATCAATAAGGATGATATGATGATCCGTTTTAATAATACGGCCAAATCCACATTTGATGTAAAAGAAGATGCCCCTTACAAAAAAGGAAGCGGTAAGGTAAGTCTGGCAAGCATGTCGAGTGATCATACGCCCCTGGCCATTAACCAGATGCCTTTGAACCAAAGAACCCAAACTATTGCTTTGAATACAGCTACAGCTTCCGCCGGACTTTACACCTTGAACATGACCGCATTGCAGGGCATACCACAGCTGTATGATATTTGGCTGATGGATGCTTATAAAAAAGATTCGCTGGATATGCGTCATAATAAAAGCTATGCCTTTAATACCATAGCAACCGATACCGGCAGCTATAGCGCACATCGCTTCACATTGGTACTGCGTCAAAACCCGGCCTTTGCTTATCATCTGCTCAATTTTACCGCTGTAAAAGCACCGGAAAAACAAGTTCAATTAGGCTGGGCAACAGAAAACGAAGCAAACTACACCAATTTTACTGTCGAACGCAGCATCGATGGTGGTAAAACATTCGATGTAATAGGCAGCGCGGCTTCAAACGGAGCAGGAGTTTATAGTTTGATAGATAAGGACCCGATGAGCCAAAACCTTTACAGGTTGAAACAGGAAGATTTTAATGGTAGTATCACCTACTCTCATATTATCACCATTGAATATTCAAACCTAAGCAATAGCCAGGCGAGGGGCAATATCAATTCGTACCCTAACCCAACCACCAGCCTGATCAACGTAACTATTGGTACACTGACTACCGGGACCTACAATATACAAATCACCAACAGTGCAGGTTTAATCATGAAACAGGCTAAATCGACACAGGCTACATGGCAATCAAATGTAAGTAACCTGATGCCGGGAACTTATTATATACAAGTGCTCAACAGTACAGACAACAGCATGATAGGGCAAACCAAGTTTATAAAACTGTAATCTCAGCCTGGTGGAATAAAATAAGGCTCAATGTCATTTCTTCCCGAAATGACATTGAGCTATTCAAAACAATAAAAGCGTTGTTAATACCAGCGCCCCCTGTCAACTCCGCTTCCACCGTTAAATAGGTTTAATAATAACAGGACTACAGCAATAACAATAATGATATGTATTGCGTCTCCCCCAACGTGGAAGGCAAAGCCTCCGAGTAGCCAGCTGATCACCAGGATAACTACGATTATGTATATGATACTTCTCATGATTGTAGAACTGGCACAGGGCTGTATTGTTTTATATGTTGATAATCAAAGAATTATTACGATGCCATCCGCATTTAATTCCTAACTTTAAGAATGCTCCCCATCCAATTCACCGCCACACTACTGAAAAGCCCCAACAAGGGTGGCTGGACGTATGTGATATGGCCGGAATCGGTTGTGTTTTTTGGAACACGGGGATTAGTAAAAATCCGCGGTACGGTTGATGGGCAATCATTCCAAAGTTCATTTATGGCATTAGGTGATGGCACGCACAAACTGCCCATTAAAACCGATATCCGCAAAGTGATCGGGAAGGAAGCGGGCGATGATGTAACAGTAGTTATAGAGGAAAGGATATAACGATCAGTAGCCCTTCACTTTGGTTATCCTATAAGTAAAATGTGTCACTTTTTCTGCCGATCCGCCTGTTGATCGGTAAAAATCCAAAGCATGGGTATCCGCTTCATCCGCCTGCACAAAAAATTCTTTATAGCCGTTCTGGTGGCAATATTCAGTCAAAGCATTTAGTAATTTTTTACCAATGCCTTTTCTTTGATGGGAGGTTTTAACCGCGAGATCATATAAATAAACTTCTGAAGATTGGGAATAATAAGAAGGCAAAATATATGCCGTTAATCCACCAACCACTGCATTTTCACTCAGGGCCACATAAACAATAAAATCTTCCCGGCTAAGCAATGTTGCAAGATGATCATCACCCGGCAATTGAAAGTCCCTCATCTCAAAAACGTCTTCAAAAACCCCGAGCACTTCAGTGAATTCCTTAATATCGCCGGTAATCAGCCGTTTTACGGTAATATTCATCAGTGATAGTTCTTTTATATCTATTGTTTCTTTACCGCGCTATTCCTCACAAAAGCAAAAGCCATCAGCGCTCCTAAAAAGCCAAGCCCGGCGGATATGCGCATGATGTTGGTATAAGCGTGTATAAAGCTTTCGTGGTAATATTTTTCAATGGTCATTTTATCTTTTGAGTTGATACTGGCAGGGACTTTAGCATTACCCAAATTAACGGCTTGTGCTGATACTTCCTGCTTCTCTTTTACATTGAGCGGGATATTTTTGATCTCATCCTGCAAGGCACCCGCAAAAAACAAAACCGCCAGCGCACCGAAGATCGCATTGGCAAATACATTGGCGATACGCGTTAATGCATTATTGATGCCAGATGCCGTACCCGAAAAATGGTCGCTGACCGAACCCATCACCGCCGCCGTAAGCGGCGCTACGGTAAACGACATCCCCAAACCAAATATCACTATACCCGGAAAAAAAGTTATCCAGTACTCTGCCGGTCCATTGGTTTGTTTTACAAAGGACAAAATCAATAAGCCCGCGCCCGCTATCGCCGGGCCGAAGATGAGGAATAATCTCGGCCCATGCTTATCGGCAAGGCCACCTGCAAACCTTGCTATAGTGATCATCAATACCGTAAACGGCAAAAAAGTAAGCCCGGATTGCAGCTGACTGTAACCCTGCGCCTGTACCAGGTTCAACCCTAAAAATAACATACCGGAACCAAGCCCCGCATAAAGGAAAAAAGTGAGCAGGTTGGCCCCGCTGAAAGTCGCGTTAGCAAACAATTGCAGAGGCATCATCGGGTGTTTGCTGTTTTTTTCGATGATGATAAAAGCGATCAGCAATAATATTCCGCCTGACAATGACAAATACACTTGCCAGTTATGCAAGCCAACCGCCGGTATGCGTAAAAACCCAAAAGTTAACAGAGCCAAACCCAGTGCGATGGCTATAGCACCGGGGAAATCGATAGCGCTATTGTTAGTAGTATCCCGGCTCTCTTTTACCTTGAAGGCTAAAATAACAAGGGCCACCACTCCTAATGGCACATTGATAAAAAAAATATAGCGCCACAAACCGGCATCTGCCAATGCGCCGCCAAGTATTGGTCCTCCCATGGTAACCACCGTGGTAATTGCCGACCATGTACCAATGGCCTTGCCCCGCTCCTTTTCATTGATAGAGGATGAGATGAGTGACAAGCTCCCCGGTATCATCAACGCGCCGCCCATGCCCTGCACTATCCGGGAAGCGATGAGTATATTGATGCCCGGCGCAAACCCACAAGCGGCTGACCCGATGATAAAAATGAAAATACCGATCATGAATACTTTCTTGCGGCCAAGCCTGTCGCCCAAAGAGCCGCCAATAAGGATGAGTGCAGCCAGTATGAGCAGGTAGGCATTCAACAGCCAGAAAAGATCAGTACCGGTAGCGTTCAAACTTTTTTGCAGCGATGGCAGAACCACATTGAGCGCGGTAGCATCGATAAACGCCATAGCCGAAGCCAGTATGGCCGAAACCATGATCCATTTAGCTGCAGAACTTTTAAGTGCAACGGTAGGCATTGTCTGAACCGGAATTTATTGAATTTAGGAATTATCAGAATTCTGAAATTTAAACTTACACCAAAATTCTGTAAATTTTAGAATTCGAAAAATTCCGGTTCAGACGACTATCAAGCCAAATTTCGCCCCGCATTCACAATACCATAAACCGTACGGATCACCAGCTTATTATAGATATCATTCAATTCAGGATGTTCGTTTTTATTGATACACTGCAATGCATAATGCTGTACAATAACCAGCGGTAATACAATGCGCTCACGTATGGCGATCGAACGTCTTTCTACCGGATACTCCGGCATTAAAACGCTGCTATCGGTCAGTTCTAAAAGCAGGGCTTTTGTAAGGTCGAATTCGTCCCTGAGCTGTTTCCAGAAGGCGGAGAATTTTTTATCCTGCTCCAAATAAGCTGTCACACGGAAATCTGATTTCGACATGGACATCATACAGTTATCCAGCATGGTTTTGAAGAAGCCGGACTGGTGATACAGCTGTTTTACTTCTTCCCATTTGCCTTCGTCCTTCATTTTTTGCAAAGCTGTACCTACCCCATAAAATCCGGGAATATTTTGTTTCAGCTGGCTCCAGGAAGTTACAAAGCTGATGGCCCGCAGGTCTTCCAGTTTCATCTGCGCACCGGCGTTACGCTTAGTGGGCCGACTGCTAATATTGATTTTTGAAAGTAATTTAAGCGGACTGAATTTCTCCAGGTACTCCACAAACAAAGGATGTTGCCTTAGCGCAATAAACAGTTGATAGCTTTCATCCGCCATTTCAGAAATCAGGGCTTTGCTCCTGTTATTCAGCAAGTCATTTTCATTAGGGCTTAATGACGAAACAATTCCGGCGTTGATCAATTGTTCGATATTAAAACGTGCCGTTTCTACCGATCCATATTGCGAGCTTACGGTTTGCCCCTGTATGGTGAGTTGAATATGCTCATTGGCTATCTCATTACCCATCGAGGCATAAAAGCGGTGGGTTTTACCTCCTCCACGAGCTGGTGGTCCCCCTCGACCATCGAAAAAGGCCAGGTCGATACCATATTTGCGGGCCATTGCTGTCAGTTCCACCTTTGCTTTATAGATAGACCAGTTGGCCATCAGGTAGCCACCATCTTTGGTACTATCCGAAAAACCGAGCATAATTGATTGCCGGTTGCCACGTCGTTTTAAATGCTCTTTATAAAATGGGTGAGTATATAAGCTTTCCATCACCTGCGCTGCGCTTGACAGGTCGTTCACCGTTTCAAACAAGGGCATAAAATCTACGCTCAGATCTTCCTTTTTCCAACCGCTCCATAAAAACAGGTTGATTAGCTGCAAAATATCTGATGCCTGCTGGCAATTGCTGATAATAAAACGCTGGCAGGCTTTCTCGCCGTTTGAATACTGTATCTGCTTCATCAGCCGGATGGTATTCAGCGTATCCTTGGTCATATCGTCCTCGTCATCAGGGCAATGGAAATCAGCTTCGTTAAAAGGGATCGCTTTTATCTTGTCTTCCTCGTTTAATGCCTCATACCCCTTTAAGCCCGATTTTATTTGCCCCTGTTGCGTGCAGTATTTAAACACACTGCGCAATATCCGGCTATCCTGCCTGATATCCAGCGTAGCGAAATAACAACCAAACAAACGCACCTTTTGCATCAGCCCGTCCACAATCTCCACAAATAAACTGCCGTGACTACTGATCAGCGTTTGCTTAACGGAATCAAGTAAAGAAAGCAATTCGTTCTGCAAATCCTTTGGATTTGCCTGGGTATTAAATGCATTTTGATAAAGCAATTTTTCGAGCCGTGAAATGGTTTTTTCTATCCCCCTGAAAGTGATACGGCGTTTTAATATCCTGAAATCCCGGTAATAACAACGGAAAATGATCTGCCTTAAAAGCGCAGCTACGGCAACCGTTGTTTCGGTGGTCACGTTCGGGTTGCCATCGCGGTCACCCCCGGGCCAAAAACCCAGCTCCAGGATCTGGTCATTCTTGTGAACAATATCAAATTCTTCTTCCAGTTTGGCTTGAATAGCCGACACGGCATGGTAAAAGGTATTTTCTAAAAACCAAACCAGGCTGGTGGCCTCGTCAACCGGGGTTGGCGAGGTTTTGTTAAAAAATGGCGTTTTGCCTAATTGCTGCAGCAAAACATCAATAGTGTTTAAATCGTTCTTCTTTAAAGCCTCTATTAGGTCGGTCATGATACCCAGCACCGTACCCGGATAAAATTGGGTGGGATGCGCTGTTAGCACTAAGCGTAGCGAAAAAGTCTTCAGTTTCTCGCTGATGCTGTCCCTTACCTTATCGCTTTGCGAAGCCTGTTGCAATAAGCTTTGTAATGAACCTGTATCATCCGTCCGGCCTATTTTATTGAATGATGAATCCTCTATCGCATCAAACAAAACTACCTGCCGTTCAATATACTGTATAAAACGAAACATGCGGTTGATCTGTTCCTCGCGGTCGATACCGGGTACATATTTTTCAAAGAATGATTCGATGATCTCTGTTGGCGATAATTGCGCTATGGTTCCCTTTTCGCAATGCGAACTAAAAAACGGCAGCAGGATACCGATCTCTTTAACCTGGTAGAACGGCAGCGTTTGAAATAAACTGTTATACAACTCAAAACGGGTCACAACTTCCTGGTTAAAAGTTGTTTCTCTCTGGCTGAGTTTTAACGTTGAAGACATAAAAATGGAATGAGATGTATAGGTTTTAATTTATCGCTGTGAATTTAATCATCTTTATCGCAAATTACATCAAAAAGTAACTATTTAGTAATATAAATACATAATTAATGCAATAATTATTAAAACTGGACGCAAAGATTTAATTTTTGTAAATTTGCAGCGCGATTTAGCTTACCATATTGCCATTTATGAAATTCCAAACCAGGGAGATAAAAAGCTTCTTTTACAGCCAGTATTTTTCTGACGGCTTGCGCATATCCCTCGGCATCCTTTTACCCTCGCTGATATTTAATTACTTAAATCAATTCGACTTAGGGCTCACCCTGTCGTTAGGGGCTTTATGTGTGTCGGTGGTTGATACGCCCGGCCCGGTGGCCCATAAACGTAACGCAATGGCTATATGCAATTTATGCCTTTTCGTGGTGGCGCTTGCTACTGGTTTTGCACGTTTAAACGTGATCACTTTGGGTATCACGGTAACTATTTTTGCCTTCCTGTTTTCGATGTTTACAGTTTATGGCACGCGGGCAGCCTCAGTAGGTACAGCATCGTTGCTGATGATGATCTTCATGATCGAAAAAGCCCTGAAACCCGGCGACATAGTAATTTACAGCCTGATGGTGACTGCAGGCGGAGTTTGGTATATGATATTCAGCGTGGCGTTCTTCATCATCAGGCCTTATCGTGCGGCGCAACAGGCACTTGGCGAGAGCATAATTGATGTGGTTAAATTCCTACGGATAAAGGCTGATTTTTATTTGGCCGATACGGATATCGACGAAAACTATAAGAAGCTGGTATCGCAGCAGATACAGGTGAGCCAGCACCAGGATGTAGTGCGCGAACTGCTCTTTAAAAGCCGGGTAATGGTTAAAGAGTCAACCAATGCCAGCCGGGTGCTGGTGCTTACTTTTATTGACTTGGTCGACCTTTACGAGCAAATATTGGCTACCCACTATGATTATAACGAAGTGCGGAGCCGTTTTGGCAAAACCGGTATCCTGGAAGAAATAGCAAGGGTACTACACCACCTGGCGCACGAACTGGAGAACATCGGATACGCCGTATTATCCAATAAGAGATATAATCACTCACATGATTTTAATGCCGAACTGGAGCATTTAAAGCTAAAGATCGACGAGTTAGCTATCACCGTTCCCGGCACCAGTAACCTGGTATTGAAAAAGATATTGATTAACCTGCGCGACCTGAGTACAAACATTCATCATATTTTTAATTACTATAATTCCAGGTCGTCAAAGACCCTGCTCGAGAACCCGAACCAGGTAGAATACTCCAAATTTGTTACGCACCAGGATTACGCGCCACGCATATTTTTTGATAACCTGTCCCTTTCTTCGGCCTCGTTTAAACATGCCTTAAGGGTTTCGCTGGTATGCCTGATCGGTTTTATAACGGCCAAAATATTACCCCTCGGTCACCATAGCTATTGGGTGTTGCTGACCATTATCGTTGTGCTCAAACCCGGTTTCAGCCTGTCCAAGCAGCGTAACTACCAGCGACTGATCGGCACCATCGCCGGCGGGGCAATCGGTGTGCTGGTATTAAGCATCATCCCAAACCGCGATGCGCAGTTTGTTTTCCTGGTTATATTCATGCTGGGTACCTATAGCTTTACAAGGCTCAACTATGTAGTGAGTGTTATTTTTATGACCCCCTATATCCTCATCCTGTTCAAGTTTTTAGGTGTGGGGCATATCAATTTGGTGGAAGAACGCATCAGGGATACCATTATCGGTTCTACGATCGCTTTTATAGCTACCTATATCATCTTCCCGACGTGGGAATCCGAACAAATACAGGAAAACCTGCGGGATGTGATCTATGCCAATGTAAATTACCTTGTTAAGATAGCTGAAAGCATTACCGGCCGTTCAGTCAGCACCACGGATTACAAGCTGGCGCGAAAAGATATCTATGTAAAATCCGCCAACCTTTCGGCCACCTTCGAACGGATGACATCGGAGCCCAAAAGCAAGCAAAAGAAGATCAAAGAGATACACAAATTTGTGGTGCTCAGCCATATCCTGTCCTCCTACCTGGCCAACCTGGCATCGGGCATCACCGAAAAAAACCTGCATAAAACCCAGCCCGAAAATTTAAAACTGATCCGAAAAAGTATAGCGGTATTAAATGACAGCACCAAAAAGCTCGGCGGTAAAGCCATTGATTTTGCAAGCGAAAAAACAAACCCCATAGAAGAGAAAAAACAGCTTAGCGCCGATGAAGCTTTACTAAAAGAACAGCTTGGTTTTGTAAATAAGATCAGCTATGATATTGCGAGGGTGACGGATAATATATTTGGGTGAGAATATTAAAACCATGTCATTTCGACGAGGAACGAGGAGAAATCTTAAACAAGAGAAACGCGACTATGCTTGGTGTATAAGATTTCTCACTATGTTCGAAATGACAAGCCGAGTTGATCAATAATAAAGAATTGTTCTTTTAATTATCCCTTTTTGAACCATTCCGCCTGTTTTGTTTGGGCTAAATGATTCTTGATAGTTTTTTAGGAGCCAGTTTCCATGCTTATCAATATTGCTATAAGCTGCCGAATCGCCACCGATTGATATTCCTTTATTTGGATCATAATCTTCGTTTTTTATTGTATTACCAGATTGATCATATTCATACAGCGTTTTGGCATATAGAGAACCATCGACCGAATAACTATCTTTTTCTATCTGTTGATGTTTATCATTATATAAAAAAATTATTTTATCAATGTAAGCTGATTTCTCGTCCTGAATATCCTCTTCAATCCTATTCCCATTTACATCATATTTAAAAATATATTTAGAAAATACAGTGTCAACCACATTATCAATTATATAGTTTACGTAAGAGTCACATTCAATTTGTTTACCTTGATCATTGTATTTAAAGATATATCTACTAAGTAATATATTGGCATTATTAGTTCGATTTACCTCGACTGTTCTTTCTTTGGTATAATCGAACAACCATTTAACAATCATATTTCCGTCTGGGTCATATTCAGTTGTTTCTTTCCGTTTTCCGTCGACGTCAAATTTCAATACCGTTTTGTTGTATTTACCCAAAGTATCAACAGTAACTCCGTTTATTTCTCCACCGTAATCGAGTTCAATCACTTCTTTAATACGTCCTTTTAAGCCTAAATCTTTTAGGTAGGGTATTGGTAATTCATACAATAATTGAGCATTTGCAATTTGCACAAAACAAACTAATAGGATAAGAAAAAAAAGTTTCTTCATGTTTAGGTTTTATAACAACTCCGTGGCCAAATTAGCCAGCTCACTCCGCTCCCCTTTTTGCAGGGTAATATGGGCGTAAAGGGGGTGACCTTTAGCCTTGTCTATCAGGTAAGACAAACCGTTGCTTTCCGCATCCAGGTACGGCGTATCTATCTGGTAAATATCACCGGTAAATACAAACTTGCTGTTCTCACCGGCGCGGGAAATAATGGTCTTTATTTCGTGCGGTGTGAGGTTTTGGGCCTCATCTACGATAAAGAATATTTTGGTCAGCGTGCGCCCGCGGATAAAGGCAAGCGGGGCAATAGATATTTTATCGTTGGTTACCAGCTCATCTATTTTGGCCTGCATCTTTTCATCATCACCAAACTGGTCCTTAATAAATTTCAGGTTATCCCATATCGGCGCCATATAAGGGTCAATCTTTGATTTGATATCGCCCGGCAAAAAACCGATGTCCTTATTACTCAACGGAACAATGGGCCGTGTTACGTAGATCTGCCTGTAATATTTTCTCTGCTCCAGCGCACCGGCTAAAGCCAGCAGGGTTTTCCCCGTACCGGCATTACCCTGTATGGTAACCAGTTTAATATCCGGGTGCAATAAAGCGTGCACCGCGAAGGCTTGCTCTGAATTTTTTGGGTAGATATTAAAAACAGGCTGCTCGGTGATCTTCTCCAGCTGCCCGCTTTGGTTATTATAAAAACCAGATGCCGATGCTTTGCGCCCGTTAAGGATGTAAAAATGATTATTGGTATTTGGTTTTATAGCAAACTCCTCGTCAGTTAAAGTTCCCCGTTTATTTAGCTGGCCGATCAGCTTCTCCGGTACCTGGTTGATGATGGTTCTGCCGGTATAAAGTTCGTCGACGTTTTTGATCTTACCTGTTTCATAATCCTCGGCATGAATATTTAGCGCTTTTGCTTTTAAACGCAGGCAAACATCTTTGGATACCAGTATGATCTTTTTCTCGGGATATTCTTCCTGTAAGCTCAGGGCGGCATTCAATATTCGGTGGTCTATTTTATCGCTCCCAAAAACCTTCTCGGCATCAGCAGCAATGGCTATATTATCCATTACCACCTTAAAGCTGCCTTTATCCTTGCCTTTAAGCAGCGTCCACCTGTTCAGTAAATTATTCCGCGACATCTGGTCCATCAGCCTGATGAAACTGCGCGCTTCGAAATTGCGCGTATCGTTACCGCTTTTCATGTTGTCCAGTTCTTCTAAAACCTGGATCGGCAGCGCCACATCATGTTCCTGGAAGTTTTCGAAGGCATTGTGATCATACAGGATTACCGAGGTATCTAATACAAATATCTTTTCTCTCCCGTTTGCTTTGTTACCTTCTTTAGACATAAGGGCTAAATTAGGGAATTTTTTGCTTGTTGAAAGGTTGGAAAGTTGAAATGTTGTAAGGTTATTTATAAGGGAATATTTTTTAAGCCATCCCCTCCGGGGAGGGTTTGGGAGGGGCTTAAAAGCGAAAACGGAAGACCACTCTTGCGAATGACTTCCGTTCCCAAACTCCTGCTTGACCGTAGTCGCCCAGAAGCACCAAGTTTTGTGTAAATTAACCGACCAGGTTTCCGTTCCTTGTTTTTGCAAACGCGGTGTTTCTATCCGTGCTCATTGTTTCTGTCTGCCCTACTCCGTAAAATAGTTCAAACTCTTCAATACCTCTTCGAGCTTTCGTTATGTTTTCCGTGGCTTTCGCCCTTTTGGTTTCTCGCGCTCTAGTAGACACTCAGCTGGTGGGCTTTCGCCTTGTCACTTTTGTGCTACTCAGGGACTTCCTGCGATCTTTAGTTCGTCCGAAAACTCCCCCGATTCACTTTCTGTTTTCCTGTAAGGCTGTCAAAGTACGTCGTTCTTGATGATTTCAATATCGGGACATCAGCACGATTCCACAAGTATTTTTTTTATTTTTTATTAACAGATTCTTAACATAAAAAGCACAGTTTGTAAACATTTTGATGCTATTGATTTATAATGATTTGCGAAAATTTATAATTAATTATTCCTGCTTTCTTAACAATAGCCTTATCAACAAAAAACACCTGAATCAAAGAAAATGAGAACAGAAAAAATGCGTAAAAAACTGAAAACGTTAAATTTTCTCTGTTAAATGCCTCCAATATCTGCGCGGAACATGCCTTAAATGGAGCTTCATATTTTTCCTTGCCGGGATATTTACGCTGTTAAAATAATTTTTCCATAGGTGCTGGTAAACGCCTTCATCTTCACAAAATATTTCCGTGGTTCTATCACTTTGATTTGAATTGGAAAAATCAAGTTCCATATAATCCACTTTCTGCAGATCATAATAAATGCCATATTTCCTTTTGAGGTCATAAATGATCCATTGCTGATCGGCGTACCTGTTCTTAAAATGTTTGATCAGCAAAGGCAATACATTAAAGTCCGGTTCAACCGCTGCGTAAAAAATACCATCACTTAGCTTTTGAAACCTTATAAATGCTTCCATCCGGTGCCGCTCGCGCCTCACCATTTGCACGATCTCGGATAATTTCAGCACAAACCTGTTCCCGTAATCCTCTTCTATATTGATGTCCGAATCAAATACATGCCGGATGTAACCAATCAATGTAGTTTCGCAATCGTCCATTTCTGACAAATGGGCCATATACAAACGCCGCAAACCATCCGGCGATAAGCGTTCTTTCAATCCTTTCAGCACACGCCTTACCTTGATCTGGTCATTGATTACTTGAAGCACCTCTTCAAATAAAGCGCTGCTGTACCACTCCCCTTTTTGAAGTTTTACATGAGTTAGCTTCCTATCGTATATTTCAAATATGGCAGAGAGCAAGCCATCAAATGACCCATCATAAATTAAAGTGGTCATATTAAAAGAGGCTTAATTGCTGCTGTTTATTCTTCAGGTATTTGCTTTGCGACTCGGCTAAAATAAATTGTTTGATGCTCGTGCCCACGAGGTCGCGCTTTTCAAAAATATTACTATTGCAGGTGATAAAATACTTTGCACGGTTTAACGCTACACCCAGCAGTTTCAGATTTTCCCAGGTTAATTTCCTGAATTTACGCGCATTGATAATTTTTTGGGCCGATTGTACGCCTATACCGGGTACGCGTAATATGAGTTGTAGACTGGCTTTATTGATGTCCAGCGGAAAAACCTGCATATTGCGGATAGCCCAGCTTAGTTTCGGGTCGATGTCCAAATCAAGTAAAGGTTGCGCTTCGTTTACGATTTCGTTTACTTTAAACCCATAAAAACGCATTAGCCAATCCGCCTGGTACAATCTATTTTCGCGCACCATCGGTACGGCGGTATGGAGCCCCGGCAATCGATTATCGGCCAAAACCGGCACATAACCCGAATAGTACACCCGCTTTAAATTGAAATTCTGATAGAAGTAGTTAGCAGAATTTAACACCTGCTGATCAGTTTCCCGGGTGGCCCCTACAATTACCTGGGTGCTTTGCCCGGCAGGCGCAAAAAGCGGCGTTTTTTTGAATAGTTTTTTCTCCTCCGTATTTTGGATGATCTCCTGCTTCAGGTAGTTCATCGGCTGGATCATATCCTGCCGGTTTTTATCCGGGGCCAGTAGTTTTAAACCTTCCTCGGTTGGCATCTCCAGGTTAACACTCAAGCGGTCGGCATATAATCCGGCCTCATGCATCAGTTCATCACTGGCACCGGGGATGGATTTGAGATGGATATATCCATGAAAATTATGTTCGGTACGCAGTTTTTTAGCTACCCGTACCAAACGCTCCATTGTAAAATCGGCGTCTTTAAAAATACCGGAGCTTAAGAAAAGCCCTTCAATATAATTGCGTCGATAAAAATTAATGGTGAGGTCGACTACTTCCTGCACGGTAAAGCCGGCCCGCTTGATATCATTGCTTTTGCGCGAAACACAATAGGCGCAATCAAAAATACAGTGATTGGTTAGGAGTATTTTTAACAGGGAAACACAACGCCCATCTTCGGTGTAACTATGGCAGATGCCATTGCTGGCATTGCCTAATCCCTTATTCTCATTTTTACGCTTACTGCCGCTCGAAGCACATGATACATCATATTTGGCGGCGTCGGCCAGTATGTTTAATTTCTCCGTTATCCTATCTGCATCCATAAACAAATTTACTAATATTTTTAGTAAATTGTAATTATGAAGAAATAAATTTAAGCGGTATGTCTTTTTATTTTTATAATAACGCGTTTTGACACAGGTGTATTGCTGCCTTCAGCAACACTGTTAATAGGCACCAGCACATTAGTTTCAGGATAATAAGTAGCGGTGTTCCGTTCGGGTATACTATAAGGTACGATCACAAAGAGCCGGGCCACACGTTCTACATCGTCACCATAATTAAACAAGTCAACCTTATCCCCTGCCTTGAACCCGGCGAGTTGTATATCCTTTTCATTCATGAAAATTACCCGGCGTTCATTATGGATACCCCGGTAGCGGTCCTCCAATCCATAAATGGTAGTATTAAATTGGTCGTGACTGCGGATAGACGCCATCATATATTCATCGTCGGCCAGTTTATAATGCGGTAATTTAGTGACGGAGAATGCGGCCTTGTCGCCATATTTTTCCGTCTTGAACTTACCGTCACGCGGGCCATTGGGTAAATAAAACCCTCCTGGCTTGCGTATCTTTTTATTATAATCCTCGCAACCGGGGATAACCTTTGCAATTACATCCCGTACATGATCGTAGTTGGATTGATACAGATCCCAATCCGTTTTACTTTTATCACCTATAGTAGCTTTTGCCAGCCTGCATACAATTTGAGTTTCACTTAAAAACCGATCTGATATAGGTTTTAATACCCCCTTTGATTCCTGCACCACCCCCATCGAGTTTTCGCAACTCACAATTTGCTCTACACCATTGATAATATCTTTATCACTGCGCGAATAGCAGGGCAAAATAAGCGCCTCCTTACCATGCACCAAGTGGCTGCGATTGAGTTTGGTGGATACATGCACCGTCATATCCATTTTCCTGATGCCTTCGGCGGTATAATTGGTATCCGGCGTAGCCGAAAGGAAATTACCGCCCATAGCAAAAAAGAATTTCAATTTGCCGGCATGCATCGCCTTTATGGTTTCAACCACATCGAAACCCTTTTCTTTAGGCGGATCGAAACCGAAAACTTCTTTCAGCTTCCTGGCTTCGGCATCTTTTAGTTTTTCCCATATCAGCATGGTGCGGTTGCCTTGTACATTACTATGTCCACGTACCGGGCACAAACCAGCTCCGGGCTTACCGATACTGCCCTTCAGCAAAACAAGGTTGGCAATCTCTTTAATGGTATCCACCCCATTCAAATGTTGTGTGATACCCATCGCCCAGCATATGATGATCCGGTGCTTATGCTTTAGCATTTCTGCAGCTTCCTGCACCTGCTCAACGGGTACCCCGGCTGCTTCGCATAACTTATTTACATCCTGTTTTTCAAGATGCTTAACCAGTTCCTCATACCCAACGGTATCCTTCTTTATAAATTTTTGGTCAAATACCTTTCCGGGATTTTCTTTTTCAGCATCAAGCAACAGTTTTTCAATCGCTTTCAGCAAAGCCAGGTCACCATTAATATTTACCTGCAAATACAGATCGGCAAGCTTCACACTGATACCCAAAAAGCCTTTTACTTTTTGCGGATCTTTAAAAGCGGTCAATCCTGCTTCATGCAGAGGATTTATGGCGATGATCTTTGCGCCGTTCTTTTTGGCTTTTTCTAAGGCGCTCAACATTCGCGGATGATTGGTGCCGGGGTTTTGCCCCATAATAATGATCACATCCGTATCATAAAAATCATTCAGCGTTACTGTCCCTTTACCTATCCCGATCACTTCCGTAAGTGCCGTCCCGCTTGATTCATGGCACATGTTGGAACAATCCGGCATATTATTGGTGCCATATTCGCGCACAAACAATTGGTACATAAAAGAGGCTTCATTACTCGTGCGTCCCGAAGTATAAAACGCCGCCTCATTTGGTGAAGCAAGGCTGTTCAATTTAGCGGCTATTTTCTTAAAAGCATCATCCCAACTAATGGTTTGATAATGGGTAGCTCCGTCAGGCAGGTAAACGGGCTGAGCTATCCTGCCCTTTTTGCCTATCTCGTAATCGTTCAGCTTAGCCAGGTCAGCCACTGCATTTTGAGCGAAGAATTCTTCCGTTAATTTTTTAGTGGTCGCTTCTTCAGCTAAAGCTTTGGCCCCATTCTCACAATACTCAGCAATTGAGGATCGATCGTCATCCGGGTCGGGCCAGGCACAACTGGAACAATCAAAGCCACCCTTCTGGTTCATTTTAAGCGAGGCGCCTAAACCACGTAAGAGCCCTGTTTCCTGTACCAGGTCTTTAAAAGCTTCATAAACAGCCGGGATACCCGCCGCCCATTCTTTAGGCTCAGTTACTTCCAGGTCTAATAACTCTGCAGGCGCTTCTGCTGCGGGTTGATCTGCTTTTTTACTCATTTCGATTTTTCAACTAAAGGATTTGGGTAATTATCGCTTTGATCTTCGTCCACATTATCTAAACAGGTAAAGTCTTTCTCTACCAACAAAAACAGCTTCCCCTGCTCATTTTCAAAGCCTACTTCATCGGTATTAGCCAAACGATCTATCATGCTGTGTGGCACAAACAAGGTTATCCGGTTATCATGGAATGTTGCGCTCAAATCATAATCAGTAGTTGTTTGCAGCGCGTACCTGAAAGTCTGATGCCCAAAATTGGTTTCTTCTTCCAAACGACCGTCTTTTATAATTGTAGTTACATCGCTTTTGGTCAGGCGGTAGCGTAATGAATTTCCTTTAATACGTATTTTCATGTTGAGGTAGTAATATTCTTTGTGGTTGACTGTAAATATTAAAACGCTGACCGCGCAAAAAGCCGATCAGCGTAATATTAAATTCTTCTGCTAACTGCACGGCCAGGCTTGACGGCGCACCAACTGCTGCAATGATATTGATACCTGCCATAGCCGCTTTTTGCACCAGCTCAAAACTGGCGCGACCGCTTAGTAATAATATATGTCGGTTTAATGGCAGCATTTCATTATTCAATGCCGCCCCGATTAATTTGTCCAATGCATTATGCCTTCCTACATCCTCACGTACTAAGATCAGCTCGCCGGAAGGTTCAAATAACGCCGAAGCATGTAGTCCGCCGGTATCTGCAAAAACTTCCTGGCGCTTTTGTAAAATGGCGGGCAACAAATAAAAGACATCAGGACTGATTTGATTTTCGATACCCACTTCATTTTTAAAAGCACTTACTGTTTTAATGGAGCTGATCGATGCCTTGCCACAAACCCCGCAGCTTGAGGTGGTATAAAAATTCCGCTCAGTATTATGCAGGTTAGGAACAACACCTTCCGTCAAGCTAACCTGTATCACATTTTCTTTATTCTCTCCACAGGCAATAAAACAATGCTCAACCGATTTTGTATCGGGCTGTTGTTTGATAATGCCTTCAGTAAAAAGAAAACCCAGCGCCAGTTCGGCATCATTGCCGGGTGTACGCATGGTTACGGAAATAGCCTGCGTCTTTCTAGCATCTGCCGGGCCGTATTCCAACCGGATTTCGAGGGGCTCCTCTATGGCAAGCGCATCGGTAGTTTTGATATTATCGTCCCCAGATACTTTAATAATAGGTGAGCGGGTAATGGAATTTGCAGGCATACTCAAATATACATCGAATTAATGTTCATTAGCAAAACAGCATATCCAAAGAAAGGTTTAAATAAAAAATGGCTCCCCTTATCAAGAGAAGCCATTTTTTAAATTGCCTATAGGCTAAGTAATTAGATGATCTTGCTATCCACCAATACCTGGTTCATATTACGAACCGCATCAGCGCTCTTGTTGAATTCTGCCTGTTCAGCATCGCTCAATTTAAAGTTAACGATCTTTTCCCAGCCGCCTTTACCTAATATAACAGGCACAACCAGGGATATATCCTTCTGGCCGTATTCGCCATCCAAAGCTACACCACAGCTGATCAGTTTCTTCTGATCGCGCATAATAGCTTCAACCATAAAAGCAGTACCCGCACCCGGCGCATACCAGGCCGATGTACCGATCAATTTGGTCAGCGTAGCGCCGCCTACCATTGTAGCAGCAACAACTTTATCCTGCTGTTCTTTGCTTAATAATTGCGTTACCGGGATGCTGTTCCAGGTAGCGTGGTTGATCAATGGGATCATGGTGGTATCGCCGTGCCCACCGATAACAACTGCATTCAAATCTGCCGGTGAGCAATCCAGTTCCTGGCTTAGGTAATATTTAAATCTTGATGAATCCCATGCGCCACCCATACCTATAATACGGTTTTTAGGCAAACCTGAAGTTTTCAGGGTAAGGTAGTTCATCGTATCCATCGGGTTAGATACTACGATGATAATGGTATTTGGAGAATGTTTTAAAATACTTTCGGTAACGCTTTTCACGATACCCGCATTGGTGCCGATCAGTTCTTCACGCGTCATACCGGGTTTACGTGGCAAACCAGAGGTAATTACTACCACTTCTGAATCTGCAGTAGCTGCATAATCATTGGTTACGCCTTTTATCTTGGTATCAAACCCCAGCAGGGCCGAT